>Ga0163144_10002373_pt1 | contig 43634 bp, 36 predicted proteins | sample OliLak19BULKMAT1_FD_123175 | JGI IMG/M metagenome (GOLD analysis project Ga0163144, IMG submission 123175) | Freshwater microbial mat bacterial communities from Lake Vanda, McMurdo Dry Valleys, Antarctica - Oligotrophic Lake LV.19.BULKMAT1 | ecosystem: Environmental > Aquatic > Freshwater >...
TGCGCCGTTAGTTTATGTAAATCCTGAAACCAATGTAATGCGCAGAGAAGAAGTGAAGATGGAAATTACCAAAGAGGAAGCTTTAAAAAATGCGCCTCTTGCCGATAGTGATTATTTTAAGGTGCCAAAGGTGATTAGGAAGGAAAATTAATGGTGGTGTTAAGCAGCCCATCGTTATGAAAAATTGTATTAAATTAGAAAGTGATTAGAAAAGGGAATTTATAACAGATGCAGGAAATTATTTCGCTTCAGCAGATACGCAAGACTTATGACCTCGGAAAGGTTAAAATTGATGTTTTAAAGGGTATTGATACCACAATTCTAAAAAATGAATATGTTGCAATTATGGGCCCTTCAGGTTCAGGAAAGAGCACTTTAATGAACATAATAGGCTGTTTGGATAAGCCAACCAGTGGCAGTTATGTGCTAAACGGAACGGATGTTAGCAAAATGAATGATGATGAGCTGGCAGAAGTGCGCAATAAAGAAATTGGATTTGTGTTCCAAACATTTAATTTGCTCGCTAGATTATCGGGCGTTGAGAACGTTGCTTTGCCATTAATTTATGCTGGAATTAAAAAAGCAGCGCGCACAGCACAAGCAGAAGAAATATTAAAAGCCGTGGGTTTAGGCCATCGCATGAAGCACAAGCCAAACGAGCTTTCGGGTGGTGAGCGTCAGCGTGTTGCTGTTGCCAGAGCATTAGTAAATAACCCTTCTATTATTTTAGCTGATGAGCCTACAGGCAACTTGGATACCAAAACGAGCTACGAAATAATGGAGCTGTTTGAAGAAATCCACAAAAAAGGTAATACAGTAATTATTGTAACCCACGAAGAGGATATTGCACGTTATGCACATCGCATTGTACGCATTCGCGATGGCGTTATTGAAAGCGATGAAGTGAACGAAAATAAACTCAACCCTTCAGAGCAGCGCAAAAGTTTGGTTTAATGCTAACGAAAAGCTTTCATCAACAGTTTTATTACAACAAAACTGCAGTCATTCCAATATCTTTGCAAAATGAAAATATATACCAAGAAAGGTGATACAGGTGAAACATCATTAATTGGTGGTACCAGAGTTCCAAAACACCATATTAGGGTTGATGCCTATGGTGCAACAGATGAATTGAATGTATATATCGGGTTGATTGCTGATCAGCAAATTGATACCGCTTACAAGAATGTGCTTAATGAAATTCAGGATAGATTATTTACAATTGGAGCGTCCCTTGCCTCAGACCCTGAGCGTTCTAAAATGTCGATTCCTGATTTAAAACCAACAGATATTACTTTTCTTGAAGGGCAAATTGATGAAATGGAGACTAAGCTTCCGACATTGCAGAACTTTATTTTGCCTGGAGGACATACAACTGTGTCTTTCTGTCACTTAGCTAGAGTTATATGTAGAAAAACTGAACGTATAGTAACGCATTTGGCTGAAAATGAGCAAGTTGAGCCTTTAATAATTACTTATCTAAATCGCTTAAGCGATTACTTATTTGTGTTATCCAGAAAAATTGCCCGCGACCTCGATGTTGAGGAAATAACTTGGCGACCAAGAGGTTAAAATTGGTGTTAACAATAAAATTGCACAAAAAACGGCAGTATTTTCAGGTAAAATGCACTTTATTTTACTACAAAATGCAATTTGTGCATATTCTTACTTGCAAAAGATTAAAAAAAATCTATTTTTGCGCCCTAATTAGAAAACAGGTTTATTATGTATTGGACACTAGAACTCGCCTCATATCTTGAAGATGCACCATGGCCGGCTACAAAAGATGAATTAATTGACTACGCCATTCGTTCAGGAGCTCCTATCGAAGTTATTGAAAACTTGCAGGAACTTGAGGATGAAGGGGAATTTTACGAAGGAATTGAAGATATCTGGAGTGATTACCCGACCCATGATGATTTCTATTTTAATGAGGACGAATATTGAAACAATTTGTCGAACCAACTGACAAAAAAAAATCCTGCGAATCGCAGGATTTTTTTTGAGAAATCTTGAGTATTAATCGATTATTAACATAGCGTCGCCGTATGAAAAGAAACGATATTTCTCTTTCATAGCTAATTTGTATATATCCATAGTTAAATCGTAACCCATAAAGGCTGCAACCATAATAACTAAGCTGGTTTTAGGTAAGTGAAAATTGGTAATCATCGAATTACATATAGTAAAATCGTAAGGTGGGTGAATAAACAAGTTAGTCCAGCCTTCTTCAGGCTTTAATCGACCTGAAGCTGCAACAGCGCTTTCGCATGCACGCATGGTTGTAGTTCCTACAGCGCAAATTCTGCGATTATTATCTAATCCTTTGTTCACTATTTCAACGCACTTGCTGTCAACTTTAAAATATTCAGCATCCATTTTGTGTTTTGATAAATCTTCAACGTCGATACTACGGAAAGTGCCTAAACCTACATGCAGCGTAAGTTCTGCGAAGTTTATGCCTTTAATTTCGAGACGTTTCATTAATTCGCGGCTAAAGTGCATACCTGCAGTTGGGGCAGCAACAGCGCCTTCGTGTTTAGCAAACACTGTCTGGTAGCGTTCTTTATCCTCTTCATCAGGTTTGTGTTTAATATACTTTGGAAGCGGTGTTTCGCCCATTATTTCTAAAATTTTGCGTAATTCTTCAGCAGTGCCATCATGCAAGAAGCGTATAGTACGACCTCTTGAAGTAGTATTATCAACAACTTCGGCAACTAACATATCGTCGTCGCCAAAATAAAGTTTGTTACCCACGCGAATTTTACGTGCAGGATCAACTAAAACATCCCATAAGTGCATTTCACGATTGAGTTCTCGCAGCATGAAAACTTCAATTTTAGCACCTGTTTTTTCTTTGCGACCATATAAACGTGCAGGAAATACTTTAGTGTTGTTTAACACTAATACATCATGCTCGCTGAAATAGTCTAGAATGTTTTTAAATTTTTTGTGCTCAATCTTGCCTGTTTTACGGTGCACAACCATCAATTTGGAATCGTCACGTTCTGGAGTGGGGTGTTGTGCAATAATGTCTTTGGGGAGTTCGAAATTAAATTTGGAAAGTTTCATAAAACTTACGGGTTTTAGTTATTAGCGTGACAGAAACATCTGTAACGCGGGCGCAAAGTTAAGCAAATTTTACGGCATTATGTCTTTAAATGGTTGCTTAGACATATTATCTAAGATAAATGCGTTTTAACTCAATTTAATCTAATAGGAAATTGCAAATCAATCAAACTATTGCTTTAGTTGGGTTTAACCCGAATAGCAAACAGTTTGAAAAGAGCATATTATTGGAAAGAAACATCTGATTTTATTGCATATTATAAGCGCTTACGATTGCTATTACTTATTCCGGGTTTAATGGTATTTTCTGCATTATTTTTAATATTAACCATTTATAACGATTTAGATGGAAACTATAAAATATCTTTGAGGCATAATGAATGTTTTTTTTAGAACCCTGTCTGAAACTTTTCCCCAAGTAATGCAGGAATTGCGTAATAACAAGCTTAGGACATTTTTGTCGCTGTTCGGTGTATCTATTGGTATCTTTTGCATTATTGCCGTGTTAAGCGCAGTTGATTCACTTAAGCGCAATATGGAAAGTGGTTTGGATAAGCTAGGAACCAACATGATATACATTCAGCGTTGGCCATGGGAATTTGGCAATGATGAGTATGCTTGGTGGGATTATATTAAACGGCCTACCATGAGTTATGATGAATATAAGTTGCTCAACGAAAAGCTCACCAAAGCAAAAGCAGTTTGTATTGAAGTTTGGCTTAATGCCGATGATGTAAAATATCAAAGTAATAATTTGCAAAATGTGCAAATGAGCGGCGTTACGGAAGATTATGATGAAATTTATACGCTAAACTTTAAAAGTGGAAGATATTTTGCACCTAATGAATCTGTAGGAGGTTCGGAAGTTGCAATTATTGGTTATGAAGTTGCTGAAAAGCTTTTTCCCAATATTGACCCAGTTGGTAAATATTTGTGGTTTGCCGAATCTGGTAGGCAATATAAAATGCGTGTAATCGGTGTATTGGAGAAGGAAGGAGAGAGCATAATTGATATTTCTAATGATAACACGATAATAATTCCATTTAATTATGTGCGCAGGGTAGTAGATACCAAAAGCGGCATGATAGATCCTGTTATTGAAGTGCGACCTAAAGATGGTGTTAGTGCAAATGAAATAAAAGACGAGATTTATCCAATCATGCGGAATGCTCGCAACCTGCGTCCAACAGAAGAAAATGACTTTGCTGTTAACGAAGTTACACTTGCAGCAGATGCGCTAGACAGTTTATTTGGGATGTTAAATATAGTTGGATTTATTATTGGGGGTTTCAGTATTTTAGTTGGTGGATTTGGCATTGCAAACATTATGTTCGTGAGTGTAAAAGAACGAACGAATGTAATTGGTATAAAAAAATCGTTGGGCGCAAAAAATTATTTGATACTTACCGAATTTTTAATCGAAGCAATTATTCTCGCATTAATTGGATGCCTAATTGGCTTAGCGTTAGTTTGGGCGTTGATGTTAGCTGTAGATCAAGCAACAGGATTTGGATTTATTTTATCGTGGAGCAACGTGTTAATTGGCACATCTATAGCAGTAGCGCTCGGTGTTATTGCAGGAATTGTACCTGCCATAACAGCCTCTAGGATGGACCCTGTTGAAGCAATAAGAAGTAAGTAAGTATAACTTAGCCGAGCAGTAAAATGCTCTCTTTTAGTAATTGATTTTTATCGATAGGAACAACGCCTGGCGCTTCACATACTAAGCCTCCGGCAATGTTGGCGATTGCTGCCATATGCGCTGGTTTAACACCCGATGCCAAGCAACATGCTGCTACGCTCACCACTGTATCGCCCGCTCCGCTTACATCTGCAACATTGCGAATATGTGCTTTTTGAATAGCAGATTTTTTACCTTCACGTAAATAAATTCCTTTATCGCCTAACGTAATCATTGTAATTTGATGTGATAATTGCTGCTGCAATGCCTCAGCGGCTGAATTTAATGATTGAATATCTGGAGATTGGATATTACAATGTAAACTCTCGTTTATTTCACGAATATTAGGTTTAAATAAGGTGCAATTTTGGTATGCAAAAAAGTTGCGTTTTTTGGGATCAACAATTATGGGAATTTGCAATTGATTGCATATTGAAATCACATCATTAATTAGCATTTTGTCTAAAACACCCTTGTCGTAATCTTCAAAAATTAATGCATCAGGTTTTTCAGATTTCAGGTAGCGAATGATATTATTTTTTAATTTTTTTCCTTCACCTACATCCAAACTGTCGGTTGCTTCTTCATCAATACGCATCATTTGATGATTTTTAGAGGTAATGCGGGTTTTTGATGAAGTAATGCGTGAACCTGAGCGTATAATATGTTTTGTATTAATGCCTTTTGCTTTTAAAAGACGGATTAATTCATCACCATCGCTGTCGTCACCAATCAAAGAAAATACAATTGGCTTTGCTTCAAGTGCACTAATGTTTACAGCCACATTTGCGGCTCCGCCTGGTCTTGCATCTTTGCGCTTAACGTCTAAAACCGGAACTGGTGCCTCAGGCGAAATGCGATCTACATTGCCATACACATATTTATCTAACATTAAATCACCAACAACAACAATTTGCAGCTGCTTAAATCCGGAAAATATTTTTTTTAGATTAATGCTTTCTGACATACTAGTAAATTAAAAGGTCGGCACAGCATTTTTAACAAGTTTTTCCAAACCAATTTTCATCCTTTTCATTGCTTCAATTAATTTATCATCGCTTGTGGCATAACTTAATCGAATGCAATTGCTATCGCCAAAGGCACTTCCTGTTACAACCGATAAATTGCCTTCATTTAAAAGATACGTTGCCATATCATCGGCATTGTGAATTACCTGCCCGTTGTATGACATGCCAAAATAATTACTTACATCTGGAAAGAAATAAAATGCGCCTTGGGGATTATTAAATTTGAGTCCTTTTATTTCTTGTAATAAGCCATACACTAAATTCCGTCTGCGCAAAAATGCTTCTTTCATAACATCGGTAGTGCTTGCATCACAGTTTAATGCGGCAATAGTTGCGCGTTGTGTTATAGAATTAGTTGCAGAAGTATATTGACCTTGAATTTTATCACATGCTTTTGCTATCCATGTTGGCGCACCAATAAATCCTAAACGCCAGCCAGTCATGGCAAATGCTTTCGACAAGCCGTTAACGGTTATCACACGGTCGTAAATGAAATCAAATTGTGCCATACTCGCGTGGTGTCCAGTAAAATTAATATGCTCATATATTTCATCGCTGATGATATAGAGGTTTTCGTGGCGTGCAACTACTTCGGCTAAAGCTTTTAGCTCATCACGTGTATAAACAGTTCCGGTTGGATTACAAGGTGATGAGAACATTATTAGCTTTGTTTTAGGCGTTATAGCCGCTTCGAGTTGGGCTGGCGAAATTTTAAAGTCAGACTCTACTGTTGTTGGTATTTCAACAATATTTCCTTCAGCTAATTTAACCATTGCAGAATAGCTTACCCAAAAAGGAGCTGGCAAAATAACTTCATCGCCAGGGTTTACTAAACATAAAACGGCATTGATGATACTTTGTTTTGCACCTGTAGAAACAACAATTTGGTCTGCGGAGTAATTCAGTCCATTTTCTCTGAGGAATTTTGCTGCAATGGCTTGGCGCACATCCAAATAACCTGCAACAGGCGTATAATGTGTAAATCCATCATCTATGGCCTTTTTAGCTGCTTCTCTAATAGGCTCGGGTGTTTCGAAATCTGGTTCTCCTAAACTTAAATCAATAATATCACGTCCCTGGCTCTTCAGCTCACGCGTCAACTGTGCCATTTTGATGGTGGCAGATTCATTTAGATTGGCAATACGTTTAGCTAGTTGCTGCATGCATTCGGTTTAAGTTGCGAAGTTATGAAAAGAAAATGTGGCAAGTAAGCTAGTTTATACAAGTTGCGATTCAACTGCCCACAAAAAGCCGCATTTATTATTATCGTTGAAAAAAGTACTTAAACAGCATTTTAAGTTTATTGAGTTGGCTTGCAGTGTAGGGCGGATATCGAATGGGTAAATCAGGAAAGAATCGTTTATGCAAAACACTTTTGTTATGAGAAAAAGCGTCATAAGTATATTTACCCTGCATTTTACCAAAACCACTGCTTCCTTTTCCGCCAATTGGCATTAATAAATTGCCAAAATGTAAAACGGTCTCATTTATTACCAAATCGCCGCTGCTAGTTTCGTCAACAAATTTATTCATAAGATTTTTATTATTTGCAAACAAGTAAATTACTAATGGGGTAGGATGTTGATTTATTACTTTAAGCGCATCATTAATATCACTATAACTAATTATTGGCAGTAAAGGTCCAAATATTTCCTCTTGCATAATAGGGCTTTCAAGATTGTTTAATTCAATAATGGTAGGTTCAATATATTTATCTGATTTATCGGTTTTACCTCCATAAATTATTTCTTCGTTTGCCATTAATTTACATATCCTTTCAAAATGAAAATCATTTAGAATACGTCCATAATCGGCACTTTGCTGAGCATCCTTTCCGAAAAAAGTTATTATGCGTGTAGCTAGTTTTGTAATTAATTCTTTTTTTACACTTTCATGTACTAATATATAATCTGCTGCAACACAAGTTTGTCCGCTATTATTAAATTTCCCCCAAACAACACGTGATGCTGTTATATCTAAATTTGCCGTGGCATCGATTACACAAGGATTTTTTCCACCAAGTTCTAAAGTAACTGGGGTTAAATTTTTAGCGGCGGCTTGATAAATTAATTTACCAACAATTCCGCCACCAGTATAAAAGATATAATCGAATTGTTGTTGAATCAAATTTTTAGCACCTTCGGCATTAGTATTTACAACATGCAGATATGCTTTATTGAAATTTGTATTTATAATTGATTCCAACACCGATGCAGTTGCAGGGGCGTTTTCAGAAGGTTTAACTATTGTTGTGTTGCCTGCAGCAATAGCGCCAATAAGCGGACGAATAGATAGCAAAAAAGGATAATTCCATGGGGCAATTATTAACGTATTACCATGAGGTATTTTTTTGACGTAACTGTTAGCGCGAAAATGAAATATTGGTGTGCGCAACGACTGGGGTTGCATCCATTTTTTTAATTTGCTGATATAATATTTTAATTCTGTAATTACTACACCAAATTCAGTTCCCCATGCTTCTAAATCAGATTTACGTAAGTCTTGATTTAAGGCTGCTAAAATAGCTGCTTCATGTTTGTTAATTAAAAAAAGTAAATGCTTAAGTTGTTCAATTCGGAAGTTGTACGACAAAGTTGATTTCGTTGCAAAATATTGCCGTTGCTCAGCCACAAGTTCAGCGTAATTCATATTTTTTTTAATTAATAAGCAGTTTTACTGTCGCACTGCCGCGGTCGCCTTTTATGTTTAAAAAATAAATGCCACTTTCCACTTTATTTAAATTGATTGGTTGGATGATGGTTCCGAAAACATTTTCTTTAGATGCACTATAAATTATTTCGCCCAAAATATTCTGAATTGTTACAACAACATTTTGAGGTGTTGCTACTGAAAAAGTCGCATTAAAAGTTCCATTGTTCGGATTGGGACTAATTATGATATCTGAAATATTAATATCCTCGATTGACTGAAATACGAAATCAATTTCTACAGAAAAAGCAACGCATGGGCCGTTAATTGCCGCAACTTGATAGGTGCCTTCAATTGCAGGTGTGTATGTGTTTTCTGTAGCTCCAGGTATTGGACTGCCAGCGTAATACCATTGCACATCCCAAACGGTGGAAGTTGTTAATTCGCCAAGAATAACAATAATATTTGGTGCTGTTGGTTGTTCATATACTATTACAGGAATTGTATCGCTCATTGCAAAACATCCACCAACGCCTGTTACCATTAAATCATAAACACCAGTTTCCAAAACAATTAAGCTTGTTGAATCTGCACCTGGAATTGGGTCGCCATCTTTAGCCCATTGATAATCTACACCAGGAATTACAGTTGCATTTAATATAGCTGAATCGCCTGAGCAAAATATTGTTTCGCCTACAATTAAAATTAATGGTTCCGTTACTGCTGGATAAATGGTAATAGTATCATAAAATGTATAAGTAATTACAGGGTGTGTGATACTAATTTCAACTGAATGACTACCAGAAGTTAAAGTAGAAATGCCCACATCATCGCCTCCAAATGTAAACGAACCGCAATTGTCATCGCCACCGGCCAGTCCACCATCGTCATCTTTCATCTGCATAGCATAAGTAGCTGCAGGGTCTAACGCAGCACCTAAACTAAATGTTACGGGAGGATAGGTATCACCAAATGCATCAGCTTCAGTGTTAATGCCTAGGTCAGTAATTATTAAATATAAATCTGGCTTTTCAGCTTCAATTAATCCAGTACAGCCAAAAAAGGTGCAATCATCGCAACCACTTTCAATAATAGTGGCATAAGCTAATTCATAACCAAATGTATCAATATTAACAGTATGCGTAACAATGTATTCGGTTGTAACGCCACCAATTGCTGTATAGGTTTGAGTAGGTGGAAACTCTGAACTACTTGTTGCGCCATTCCCAAAATCCCAACTATAGGTGAACCCATCAACACCTGCACTGTGTATGCTAGTTTCAAAATCGACATTTATGGGGTCGCATCCATAAGTTATGGTTGGAATAAATCCGCCGCCCACAACTGGTGCAGGCAACACTTCCAAAAATATGCTGTATTCTGCGGCTTGATCGCCTCCTGGATATTCAAGTGTTGCTATGAGCGGGACAGTTACTTCGTACCAACCTGGTACTAATGGAGTTCCGCATACGCGTGCACAACCATATAAGCTAACATCAGGGTCGTAATCAACTGGTAAATCACCCAAATTGGTTGAAACATTCATGCCATAAGGCATTCCGACAGGTTCAAGAATATGATAATTTAAGAAATCCAAGGTTCCAACAACATCTATAGTGGTGTCAGCCTGCATCACAAAAGTGATATCGCTCTCGTAAAATTCACCTGCAATGGCGGGTGGAAGGGTATCGGGATAAACCCCAGGTGTAATCCAAGCATAGTCAATACTGCAAGTGCTGCAAGCTTGTGAAAACCCAATTTTTGCGAAAAGTGTGAGGATGGCGATAAGCGATGTGTGGCGGTTATTCATGCTTTATGTTAATTTTTGGGAAAATTAGTTATTTTTAAGATAGCGACGTTACATTTTAATGTTCGATTTCATGCTGTGCCAAATTTGCTGATAGATTTTTGATAATCGACACCTATTTTGCTTTAGCATAAAAAGGGACAATCGTTAACCTAGAATTAACATGCCTTCGCGTAATACACATTTTCTGCAGACACATTTTGCTACAGCAATATAGGATGTTACGATTTTAAACATTATGTAGAAAATACTGTACGCTGGTACAGTCAGTTTTTGTTGATTATTAGATAATCTTTTTACCATATCTGCTTAATATTCAGCCTTTATGGTTTAGTTTAAATCAAGGTAATACTAAGGTTAAAATAGTGTTGTGGTAACGATGTGGTAATACAAGGATACCACCTTTGCATGGTCAATCAATCACTATGGAAAGGAAAAGTTTTTTAAAAGCATTAGGATTAGTTGCAGCTGGTAATTTTTTACCTAATAGCACGAAAGCCGAAGTAACTGCTCCAATAATTCAAATTCCGGCACATCGCGTTTTGCGCATTGCACATTTAACCGACACGCATATTTCAAATAATGAAAATGCAAAAAAGGGATTCGTTAAATGTCTGCATCATATCCAAAATATGAAAGATAAACCTGATATAATCATAAATGGAGGTGATGCAATTGAAGATGCTCTTTACAAAACCAAACCCGATGTGAAAAAACAATGGGGATTATGGCATTCGATTCTTAAAAACGAAAGTTCATTAAAAGTTCACAATACGCTTGGCAACCATGATATTTGGGGATTATATACAGAGAAGAAAGATTTTTTGTATGGTAAAAAGTTTGCTCAGGAAATGATGCAGTTGGATAATACATTTAGCAGTATTGATATTAATGGATGGCATATTGTATTTCTGGACAGTACACAAAAAAAGAGTAATGGCTTGTGGTATACTGCAAAACTGGGAGAGGAGCAAACCGATTGGCTTGAGCGTGATTTAAAAATTGTAGCGCCCCAAACACCAATAATGGTTGTGTCGCATATTCCGATATTAGCTGCAAATATTTTTTTAGACGATGTGAAGCAACGATTTGGCAAGTTTCACATTCCTGGTTCATGGATGCATACAGATGTTAAAAATATTGTTAGTATTTTTAACAAGTATGAAAATGTAAAATTATGCTTGAGTGGGCATATTCATCTGCAAGACAGGGTAGAATACAATGGGGTTACTTATTGCTGTAATGGAGCGGTTGCCGGCGATTGGTGGGATAATGAATATTACCATGAAACACGCGCAGGGTTTGGATTAGTAGACTTATTTGCAGACGGAAGTTTCAAGAATGAATATGTTTCTTATCACGCATGAGTTTACACTGAGGTAACAATTATTTAATTTGATTTAGTAAATGTTGGGATTAATTAGCAGTTACTTTACATTGCTAATAAATCACAATATGATAACGTCCAATTCAATTGCTCCAATCGTGAATTTATCTACAGACCAAATATTGGAAGATTGTAAAAAATCACTTAACTCAGGCGACATTAATCATGCGATGGAAATGTGTAGGCAGTTTCTAGCACATTATCCTTTGGTAAAAACTGGCGTTGATAAAGATGCAGCTGCTTATCAAAATTACATACGTGTTGCTTCAACCATGTTAAAGAATAATCACAATTATGAAGCTGTAATTAATTTATTGCAGACAAAAAATAATATGTTAGATTTTGTAAATAGTTTTTATCAAACAAGAGATAAAAAAGGATTCCACTTTCCAACCCCTGTGATTCAAGCTGAAGATGCCACATTTGTTTATCATTTTTGCGTTGGATTTAACAAAATGATTGGTCGGAAATTAGGTGAAGAATAAGTGAATGTGCATTTCAAATAATTACAATACCAACGTAAAATTTCCTTGTTTAAAATAGGTGACATTATCTATACCGTTTCCACTTACAACATAAACGTAGGTGCCGATTTCCTGTAATTCGCCTTCAAAATATCCATCCCAACCCTCGGTTGTAGAATTAGTTTGAAAAACAATTTCACCCCACCGGTTATAAACGGTAAATTCATAATTAGTAAGGCCGTAATTTAGTGGAATAAACTCGTCGTTACTATCATCGCTATTCGGTGAAAATGCGTTTGGCACTTCTAAAATTGATATTTCTTCAATAATTACAGTATCACAAACTTTATCTGCGCAACCATCATTATTAGTTACAGTTAAGCAAACTTCGTAAATACCTGCAGCCGGAAAAAAGTGGACAGGATTTTGCTCTTCAGAAACGGTTCCATCGCCAAATTCCCACAAATAAGTAGATTCGCCTGAGCTTGTTTCGCTAAAATTTACTGGCGCAAAAACTGATGCATTTTCGGGCGTACTTTCAAAACCTGCTTCAGGATAGTCGAAAACTTGCACTGTCGCATAAACAGTATCACTAATGCCACAACCATCGTCCACGCTTGCAATTAATGTTAGTGTATAGGTTCCTGGTGTTTCGTAGGTGTAAGTTGGATTTTCTATAGTGGAAGTTTCGCCATCACCAAAATCCCAATCATAATAATCAGCATTCACACTGCCATTATTTACGGTAACATCTAAAGGATAGCAACCTTCAGCCGGGTCAACATCAAAGGCCGCGCTTGTTGGGGGAGGAGCAAGCGAAAACTTAAACACACCCAAGTTGCAATTTGGGCTATTATTGGTATTACTTACTACACCATCGGTGGTCGGAAAATCGTCGAAACTGCCACAACCTGCACAAACTGCATGGTAAACTACACCTTGTTTATCGAAGCGACTCGTTCCACCATCAACATGTTCATCGCTGTTTGGGCCACCAAAAAAGGTTGCATAAAACAAAGAGCTCATGTTGTCATCAAAAATGCCTAAATAAAAATCATCGCCATCGGTTGTGCTTTGAAAAGCATCGGGAGTTGTTTCCATTCCGTCAACGGAACCAGTGCTAGGGTTAAAGCTTTGGTTTACGTTACCACCCCAGCCGCAGACAAAAATATTTCCGCAATTATCTACTAAAAAGGCTGTCGGCGAAATATTAACTTGTGAGCTACCACTCCCAAATACAGTAGAAAATTCAAATTCGGTTAGGTCGGGTGTTAATTTACTAACGAATTGTGTGGTTCCAGGGTTTTCATAAACATCTCCAACAACTGGAAAATCACCCAGTGTTTGCCCCATGATGTAAATGCCATTCGAAGCATCAGCATCTGCTAAATAGCTTTGGTCGTAATCAGTAGTACCGATATAAGTACTTGCTATAATGGTAGAAGCATCGCTGCTAACAATGCTTACAAACCCGTCGGCAGTACCACCGCCATAAGCAGGAAAAACAACACCTGCTGTTGTCGGGAAATCATCACTAGCTGTGCCGCCACAAATGAGGTAATTACCACCTGTTAACGGTTTAATGCTATAAGCCCCATCGTCGGCAGTTCCCCCAATGTAGCTGCTCCATATTAAATTGGTAAGGTTGGTATTAAATTGAGCAATAAAGCCATCTTGCAGGCCACCAAAATCAGGTTGAAAAGCAACTGCACTGGTTGGCAAGTTGGATGATCTGGTGCATGATGCTATTATAATGTTTTCACTTGCATTCACGTTTACCTCGCCGCGCGCATGGTCACCATAATTATAGCTGGTAACTCCAGTATTTAGCGCTTCATTTTGAGACCCCCCAAAAAAAGTAGCACCTAATAAATCACTACCATCCACATTGAATTTTGCAACATAGGCATCACTTCCAGCGGTAAAATTGAGCACGTAATCTACTAATTCGCTGGTGCCTCCATTAAAAGTTTGGTCATAAGCACCAGGTGTTGTAGGAAAATTGGACGAACCTGTTGCGCCATAAACAATTAGCTCGTTGTCGCTATTTACAATTATACTATAAGGCAAATCCTGATTAGTTCCGCCTAAGTAAGTTGAATAGATAAGGCTGGTTCCATCAGGTGTAAACTTAGAGATGGTTATATCAGCCACATATACGCCAGGCGATGTTGCCCAATCTGTTTGAAATGCCCCAAGCGTTACTGGATAGCCATCATTAAAAGCAATACCAGCACCATACAAATTACCATCTGCGTCGAAGGTTGCAGAATAACCCCAATTGTCAGTACTTGAACCTGAATAGCTTGCAAATATTAAGGTAGCTGGATCAATAGTTAATTCATAATTTTTATCATAACCATTTGGAAATGAGAAAGATATAGTGTTTTCCTCAAGTATGTATTCACATAAAATAGTTGTTTTTATCCCATTAATAATTTGGTATGCGATTGGATGTAATTCCATTACTTTATTCAGGCTAGTTGTTAGTTCTAGGTTGCCTGCAACAATTTCCATCTTATCGAGACCTTCGTATTTAATTTTAATATTATCAGCAATTGAACCAGGAGCTATAATAAAATCATATTTTACCGAATTGCTTTGGCTGTATACTAATAGGTCGGTTCCAGGGTATAATTCGGGATACCGAACAGCGCCGAATGCCGGAACTTTGCCTTCCCATGTAACTTGATTATCTCCCAAAAAGTAATTGTAATGATTGGCAAATTTATTTTCGCCAATTGGAATAACTTTTTGGTTAGCATTTATAAAAGAAGCGCGATAAGCATGTTTTTTAAAGATGAAATTGGCAATGTCGGCAGGGTTTCCGCCATGTTTAAACTCTGTTAATGCAGATCCGTTTGAGAACGAATAGGTGAAACAATTGTTTTCAAGAAATAGTGTTCCTCCGCCAACTGGTGTTGAAAAAAGGATATTTGATGCCCACTGACCATTATTTTGGATAAATTGTAAATCGCCTGTTTTGGCATGTTGAGCGGCTTGCAGCATGGAAATAGAAACAGTAAAACAGAGGAGTAAAGCTATTTTTTTCATGCGTCTGATATATTTGACACTAATTTAAGTAAAATTAGAATATTTTGGCGCATCAAATCTAATTATTACAACATTATGATAAAAGCCTTTGTTCAAAGTATAACACAATTATTAAATGAACCGCTTCCTGGAGCTGCTGCACATCAAATTATGGCTCCTGTTGCGCGTCAGGTTAAGGCGTTTGATATTACTGATTATCCTGATGCTAGAATTGGTTGTGTAATGTTGTTGTTTTACCCAAAAGGAGCGCATATTTATTTAGCATTAATAAAACGTCCCGATTATGATGGCGTGCACGGCGGACAGATTAGTTTTCCAGGGGGGGGAATTGAGCAGGGTGATGAAGATGAAGTATTTACCGCATTGCGGGAAACTCAAGAAGAAATTGGTGTTAAGGCCAATCTTATCAAAGTTCTTGGGCAATTGAGTAATGTTTATATTCCGCCGAGTAATTTTTTCGTTTTCCCATTTATTGGCTATACCGAACATCAGCCGGAATTTGTTCCAGATGATGTTGAAGTAACATCAATTATTGAAATGCCAATTAGTATATTGCTTCAGGAGGAGCATAAATCAACGATTTCAATTAACAGGAAGGAAATTACATTTGAAGCACCATGTTATATTTTTGAAGGGCATGCCATTTGGGGCGCAACGGCAATCATCTTAAGCGAATTGGAATGGTTGTTAAGAAAGTTGAATGCGAATAATTAATGTGACCGACCGAATAATGACGTAACTAGCTCGTACAATGGTCTTTTATTAGCTTCAGGTACACTTACTTTTTGTAGTGCTACAATTGCCGAATCATAATAGGTTTGCATCAACAATTCTGCTTCGGCTTTAATTTGGTATTTGTCAAAAAGCTGCAACATTTTGGTTATTTTTTCGGCTTCATTGGTGGACTTCGAATGATAGACATCTATGAGTGTTTGCTTATCTGGAGGACTAGCTTTTTCTAAAGCCTTAAGTATTAGAAATGTCTTTTTTTGTTGAACGATATCACCACCGGGTTTTTTCCCGAATTTTATCTCGTCGCCATAAGCATCTAAAACATCGTCCTGAATTTGAAAACTAACACCCAATTCTAATCCTGCTTTGTAAAGTAAATTTGCGTCAATTTCACCTGCGCCTGCAGCAATAGCGCCACAATACATGCTTGCACCAAGTAATACCGAAGTTTTATTGGTAATCATATTAATGTATTCCTGTAAATTAACATCAACTCGGGTCTCGAAATCCATATCCAATTGTTGCCCTTCGCATACTTGCATTGCAGTGGTATTAAACATATTAAGCAATTGAACAAGGTATGCTGCATCGGCTTGGCATAGCAATTTATAGGACTGTATCATCATCACATCTCCAGAAAGAATACCAGTGTGAATATTCCATTTTTCATGAACTGTTTGTAATCCTCTGCGCACAGGTGCTTTGTCCATGATATCGTCGTGCACTAAAGTGAAATTGTGAAATACTTCCATTGCTAGGGCAACAGGAATTTGAGGTGTTGGATTATCGGTAAAAAGATTAGCACACATTAATGCCAAGCAAGGGCGAATGCGTTTTCCGCCAGCGTTTAAAATGTATCGCGCAGGGCCGTATAATCCTGTGGGTTCTATAGGAAATCCTGCATCTAGTATGTGTTGCTCAATAAGTGATGCAACTTGTTTCACCTCCAACATGGTTGCAAATATAGGACGATTATTGGGTAGTGTTTTAAAGTGTTATAAATCAATAACAAATAATCTTGGTGGCAATCGATTATAAAAACTGGACAAATACGCAATAGTACCCTATATTTCAAATGACTTACATCTTGTCTTATATTGATCTGTCAAAAATCCAGATTAAACAATGGAAGCCATAGCAACTTAGATTTTATAGTAAACTCAAATATTTCAAGCCATTAAAATGCTCTTTTCAAAATTTTTGCTCATCAGGTTTAACCCAGATTAAGCAATGGAAGTGTTTACACCTTGCATTTTGCGATAAAATCAAGTGCTTCCTGTCATTTACATGCTCTTTTCCAATTGTTTGCAAATTAGGTTAAACCCAACTAAATCGATAGTTTGGTTTATTTGCTACTGTCTATTGATTAATTTGGGTTAAATATGATTTAAAATGCGTTTATTTGTAAACGATGTCGGAGTTTGAATTTACGGAACAATTACGCGAATTACTTTCCAAGTATTATATGCACAATAAGAGCATAGAGCGCGAACTATTTAAAAGTGAGTTGAAATATCGTTCCTTAATTGAGCAATTAACTGATGCCATTTATTTTACAAGTACAGAAGGAAAGTTTCTTGAATTTAATAAAGCCACTGTTCAATTATTGGGATATAGCTATGATGAGTTGAAAAAATTAAGTGTTGAAGAAGCGTATGCAAATCCGGAAGACAGGGAAAATTTCAAACATATTATTGCTGAAAATGCTGAAGTAATTGATTACGAATTAAAGCTTAAGAAAAAAGATGGCGAATTAATTGATTGTTTAATAACATCAACCATTAGATACGATGCATCAGGCACTGCTGTTGGATATCAGGGTATTATTCGTGATATCACTTTTCGCAAACGTGCAGAGGCATTGCAACGAGCGAAGGACCTTGCTGAACAAGCCAATAAATTTAAAGCAGAATTTTTGGCCAACATGAGCCATGAAATTAGAACACCAATTAATGCAATAGTTGGCATGGTGCATTTATTGCATCAAACCCCTTTAAGTGACAAGCAAATAGAGTATTTGCATGCTATTGATACATCTGCGATAACCTTGCTAGAATTAATTAACGATATATTAGATTTCTCTAAAATTGAAGCCGGAAAGTTAAAATTGGAAGAAAAGTTTTTTTCAATTAAACAAGCTATTAAAGACCTGGTGAGTACCATTCAATTTAAAGCAATTGAAAAAAACATTGGACTGATTTTAAATCTCGACGACTCAATTCCTGAAGCAGTTACTGGTGACCAATTGCGTTTGAACCAGATATTGTTAAATCTTATCAGCAACGCCATAAAATTTACTCAACAGGGAGAGATTACAGTTACGGTTAAATTAATAGATGTTTTAGACAGCAGAGCGCGCATTTACTTTAGTGTTAAGGACACGGGAATTGGCATTAGCCATGAAAATTTAAGCACAATTTTCGAAAGTTTTACCCAAGCTAACGCAGATACCACTAGAATTTATGGAGGAACCGGTTTAGGGCTCGCTATTGTGAAAAGGTTGGTTGATATGCTGCAAGGTGCCATTATGGTGAAAAGCAGGTTAGGAGAGGGAAGTGAGTTTATTTTTGAGATAGATTTTAAGGTGATTTCTGAATTAAATGCAGCGGAAGTAATTCAAACAAGCCTATCAAAGGTTTTACCAGATATAGGCACTTGCAAATTATTATTGGCAGATGATCATCCTATCAATCAATTGGTAACATCCGAGTTATTAAAGCTCACTTGGCCTAAAATGCAAATTGATATTGCAAATAATGGACGCGAAGCTTTCGATATGGTAAAAAAAGGTAATTATGATATTGTTTTGATGGATGTGCAAATGCCAGAGATGAATGGACTTGATGCAACAGGAAACATTAGAAAACTTAGTGGTAAGGTTGCCAATATTCCGATCCTTGCTTTTACAGCCTATGCTACAACTGGTGAGGCCGAAAAATGCTTGGATGCTGGCATGGACGACTATGTATCTAAACCTGTTTCACCAGAGGTTTTGGCAAAAAAGATTGCAGACCTACTTGAAAAATCAGGGTATCAATTTTCTTCCGATCCTGCAACAAATTTGACGATAGCCCATGCAGATGCAATAAACTTAGATTATTTTGATACGCTCACTATTGGCGATGTTGGCCTAAAGGTTAGATTAATGAGTATTATGCTTGATGAAACACCCTTGGAGCTAGCAATGTTGAAGGAATACGCATCAAGTAAAAATTATGTTGGCATTCGCTCAACAGCGCATAAAATGAAATCCAGTTTACAGTATTTGGGGTTAGACGAAACTTACGAAATGGTGAAAAGTATAGAAGCAGCTGCCAAAGAAAAATCTGACCTCAAAGCTATACAGGAAAAGATTAATATAGTAATTTTGTCGTGTGAATCGGCATTGATTCAGTTACAAACCGCACTTGAAAAAATCCAACCAAAATGAAAGGCAAGCAATACAAAGTATTTTTAGTAGACGATGATACCAAGCATCTAATATTATTAAAAAATCATATTGAGAAAAAGTCGGATTACGACCTTAAAGTGAATATTTTTTCCAACGGTGAAAATTGTTTGGACAAGATGCATGAAAATCCGGACATCGTTATTTTGGATTATTATTTAGATGGTATAAAAACCGATGCGGCTAATGGATTAGAAATTTTGAAAAAAATTCGCATTTCAAATCCAAATTCCTATGTAATAATGATGAGCGGGCAAGATGATTTAAAAGTAGCTATTGCCACTATCGATAACGGTGCCTACGATTACATTATTAAAGGTGAAAGTGCCTATTTGCGTGCACAAATGATTGTTGACCATATTATCGAACATTTAAATGGCATTGAATGGCAGCGAAATATGAAGATTCGCGAAACGGCATTGATTGTCGGTTTCATACTTTTGGGGTGCATATTGGTAACCATCGCACTTTATGATATGGGCATGTTCGATTAACTGTTATGAATAGGCATTAAATTTCTTACCTAAATAGAAATTTATTGATGTAACTAATTATGTAGTATGAAATGGATCAATAGTTTTTTGTTTAGGCTTTCAGGTTATTTTTCACGTAATTATTCCATCATTCAAAAGGAAGCTTTGGTGGCAGGTACATTTGAATTTACTACTTCAAATGAAACAGCGGCGCAAAAGCAACTTGCAAGGCAATTGTTTTACCAAAAGCGGCTTAAAGCTTACCCTGTTGTATCCATCGATGAGCGATTGAGGTGTTATGGTTGGATTGCACTGTTTGAAACAATTAAAAACATAGATGGTGAAATTGTTGAAGCAGGAGTTGGTTATGGTAATTCACTTATTAATTTAGCAATTGCTAACACGCACTATAACGCTAATAAAAAGTTGTATGCATTTGATTCATTTGAAGGATTTCCATCGCCTCATGCAAATGATATTGGTTTGCGTGTTCAATCATTAACGAAAGTTGAGGGATGGGAAAATAATTCACCTGAACTTTTAACTAATGCGATTCAAAATTTGAATAACCAATCAATTTTAAAAATAAATCTAGATTCAATTATTTATTGCAAGGGTTTTTTTCACGAAACTATGCCAAACTTGTTACCTGAAAAAATAGCATTATTGCATATTGATAACGATTTATATGAAGGTGCGCTGCACGTGCTAGCAACAACTTTTGAAAAGTTGCAAAAAAACGCAATTGTAATTTTCGATGAATATGACGACCCGAAGTGGCCCGGCGTAAAAAAGGCCGTTGAAACATTTTCAAAATTGCATCCTATTACATTGCAATATTTCTCCGTAGTTCAGCGTTACGGATTTATCAAATAATTTGGCATCATTATGCAAAAAACACCCAATGCAGCGCTATCAAGAATTAGTGTAGAGCAATTTAAAAACGCGGATAAAACGCCGTTTGTTATTGTATTAGATAATGTGCGCAGTTTAAGCAACATTGGTTCTGTGTTTCGCACAGCAGATGCATTTTTATTGCGTGGCATTTGTTTGTGCGGCATAACTGCGAAGCCGCCTCACCGCGATATAGAAAAAACAGCGTTAGGGGCAACAGAAAGTATTTATTGGGAGTATTTTGATAATACAATTGATGCTTTGCTTAAATTAAAAGGAATGGATTACACCATTGTTGCAGTTGAACAAACAAGTAAAAGCATACTACTGCAAGCATTTAAACCGGAGCTAAATCAAAAGTATGCTTTCGTATTCGGACACGAAGTTATGGGTGTGAGCGATGAAGCATTAGCGCATTGCGATTTGTGTGTTGAAATTCCTCAATTTGGAACCAAACATTCGTTAAATATTGCAGTATCTGTTGGTATCGTAATTTGGGAAGCATTTAATAAGATAAAAACATCAACTTGACCCCATTCACGCTATTATTTATTGTCTTTTAATCCTTCATAATACTGCATATCCTGCACAAATTGATTTACGGCATTCTTTCCTTCTAAACTAAATACCATATTTCCTTTTTCGGTTTCGATGATACGCTTTTTGGGGTCGTAACTGAAAATTTCGGTATTTAAATCTTCACGAGAAGTAAACAATTTAAGTTGATTTCGCTTGTAACTGATATACACAAAATCTTCACTTGGCGTTACAAAATAGAGCGTAAAATAATCGCCACCACTGCGCTTTCCAAATTCGGCATAAGTTTTAATTTGCTGGTTGAATGCTTTATCGCCAAACCAAATTAACTTGCCATCACTTCCAGTGGTATGGAACGATCTTGAAGTGGGATCCCAAATCATTTTAATTCCTGAAATAAATATCGTTACTGGCGAATCTTTTGGTTTATCTAAATATCCTTTTGTGCTGATATCACTCATGAGTTTATTTGAAGATTTATCGTCCAGTAATTCAAATAACGAAGATATAATTTGTGTCTCCACATTGTAATCTAGCACAGCGGCACCGGCATCATTATTTGACATAAGTAGCATGTCGCCTAATTTATTTAATAATTCGGCAGGAAGTGGAATTTCGAACGATATAGTAGCGTCCATTCTGTAATTCTCATTATTCGGACGTTTAATAATTGTGCCATAAGCTTTAGTATCGCATAAATCGGTTTTTAATCCCATTTTCAATCTGCCTTCAGCAAATAATGCACCTGTTTTATCACTGTATTTTAAAATGGAACCTTTTGCCGTAGGGTCATCTAATTTTTCTAGATTGCCTAAATAAAATGTTTGGTCGGTTTCGTTATAGTATCCGCTGCCGCGGGCAGAAAATAATTGTGCATCTGCAATCGATGACTTTTTCCCCATTATGGTGGTATAGAGTGCTGCAGTATCATTAAATCTAAAAATTCCTGCATAAACCGAATCATTGCGCTCTGTAACTGCATTGTTTAGAGAAAAAATTGGATTTTTCGGATTCACGTAAGTATCAACTTTGAACCAACTTGTACGAATATTTGCTGTATCTAAAACATCAAGTTTTACGTAACCTTTATACTTTAAATAGGGGTCTTGACTATATAATTCTACAGGGCCTTTAAAGCGGACTTTATCTTCTAATACAAAATTAGCACTATCTTGAACGTAGCCTTTTGCAACAAAATGATGAGTGGTAACTTCCATTATTGAGTCAACTAATTTCTGAACCGACATACTCTCAATTGGAATTATTTGACGTTTCCCTTGTGGCGAAATATATTCATATTCACCTGTTCCTGAAATAGCTAAACGTCCTGCTATATTCACAACGCACTTATCAAGTGTATGATTGAAACTCAGCGTATCGCCTTTAATTTTAGCGTAATACAAGGTACCCATTTTAGCACCCTTCTGAATATTTACTTTTCCGCTATCGGGTATCACATGCACATCGGCAACTCTAATTAAAGGAACACCTTCGGCATTTAATAAATAAGTATTTAGGTCGAATTTACCTTCTTTTGCTTGAAACACTAAGCTGTCTTGAACACCATTAGTAGAATAAAAATTCGAGTATTCTTTTGTTGATTTAAAATAAACCGTTCTTTCATCCATAACCCAGTCAAAAACGTTCATGTCTGTTTTGTATTCGTTGTAGGGTAATTCTGTTAAAATGGTATCGTTATTTGCTTTAAAGTGCCCAATTCTATCCACAAAGTCAACATCCATATTCACGTCATCTAACTTTAACGCAACTAAATCGGGTGTTACCTGACCAATACTTACAGCTGCTGTATCTGATTTCGCATTATTGGCTAAATAATAAAATTGATTTGATTTCAATTTCACTTCACCCCAAAACATCATACCGTCGCCCTTTAAACCTGTTGAAGTAACTATTGCACTTCCTTTTAATGTGGCCTGGTTCTCAAACATATCGAATGGTGCAGTGCCTTGTTGTACAATCATTTTATCTTGATAAGGCAACCAGCGTGTAGTAACACCCTTATTGGTAGTGGCTGGAAATTGCACACCGCTTTCTTTTTTTGCTACCACAAAGTCGTTCACCTTTGCTAATGTTGAATCTGGGAAGAATATGATGTCGTCCGATTGTGAATTTGATGCCATAAAGTCAATTGCTCCTGATCCACGGAAGCCTTTGTTGCTTAATGAAACATTTCCTGTGTATTTTCCAATTTTACCGTAAGTAGCAAAACCACCAGCCGGCGTTATGGTTTTAAAACCAAGCGAACGGTCTTCCTGTAATTTTAACGCTTCTCTAAATTCAGGGAAAATACCAGCAGAAATCATAGTTCCTTCGAATTGCACTTTCCTGTAATCTAACGAGTCGGAACTTTCAAGTGAAAAAGGGTCTAATTTGAAATAAAATTCTTCCTTATCATAGACATTGTCAAAAATAGTTGGCTTAAAGTAATCAGCAACAGAATAGTCGTAAGTAGTAAAAATACTGTATTCAGGGTAATGCACTTTACTCGATTTGTTTTCGGTTTTATCTATTTGCAATCTCCCAGATGTGACACTTATATTTGTGTTTACCGGTAAATAAAGTGCATTACCATTGTCGTCTATTTCAGTTGATTCCACATATAATATCATTGAGTCTACTGCGTTCATTTTGATGTTAAATGTATCGTAGCTAAAATAGAAATTGGTTCCCTTAAAATCGATATTACCTGAAACAATGGTTGCATCAAATAACATGTCACGATTCTTCTTAATAGTAATTTTATCATCGTAAGGATAAATTAAAACGAATTGTGAGTCACTTAAATAAAATTGCTTAATACCATCAACATTTAAATCATAATTTTTCAAATTGAGAATAGCATTCGCATCTTTTGTAACTGAAGGAATAGCAATAATGTCATAGTCTTTTTTGCCAGCAGATGCAAAAACATAATTAAAGGTTTTATCTTTTACTACTACAATTTCACGTTCTTTATCGTAAAAAATAAATCCTTCTTCTACTAATTGCAGTAATAAACTTTGCACACCATCAACAGTAAGTGTGGGGTTTAATTCCTTTGCTAGTGCGAGTGTTGGAATTTCACGCGTTTTATACATCTCGCAATAGCGTTTTATTTTAACTAGTGGCTGATATGTTGAAACTCCGCGCACTCGATCGAATAATTTTGTGCTGAATAAATCTTGACTTTCGAACCAACTTACCTTATTTCCCGCGCCCTGAATGTTTTTAAATTCAATAAGCGTATCGCCTAATGCCCAGTTCATGTTATCTACTTTAACATCCATTTTATGGTAAGAACTATAGAACATTAAACTTGAAAATCCTTCATCCTGACGTGTGATATTCATTGTAGCCAATACGCCATCATAGCGCAGCGATACATCGTGATGGTAAATTGAATCATCCTTGGCAACTCTAATTATTACTTCGGCATCTTTAGAATAAATAGACATTGCAGGTTCAATCAAAAATGTTTTAGAACGCGATAACACAGCCTTCTTACCTTCAAAATTTTTAAAACTCATTTCTGCTGGTAACGAATCGTCGCCACTTCCAATAATTTGACTTCCTTTTAAAAAGAAGCCGCCTTTGTAGTCAACGTTTACTAAAATATCTTTTACGATTAGTGTTTTATCGTAGCTTCTAAATTGAGGATAATCGCTTTTTTCTGGTGTATTGTTTGTAACCAATCTATCTTGTAAAATACCAAGTAACGGTTTGCTGAACATCCCACCAAAAAATAAAGTAGATGAATCGGCAGTGTATTCATTTGATTCGGTGTTGATGACATAGTTTTTTAATTTTCCATAAGTTACAGTGCTGTCTAATCCAGCCCTTGCCCAGCCAACGGTTCCATTTTTACCGCGCCATTCCTTTTCTAGAGGGAGATAAATACCTTGTGTTTCATTTATATACAAGGTATCACCTTTTGTGTAAGCGAAAAGTGATGTTGAAGGAAAATGCACTTCCGGGATTTCACCGTTTAATTTAAATTGATAATCGAACGAGGTATAGCACCAGGTTTTTGTTGGGGTATTGTTTAAAGCATATTTTTCAAAAAATGCAGCTGAGAAATCAAGAAAACGATTATAGGTAACATAACTGCCTTTTTTCGAATTATCTAGAATAGTATTAGTTATTTCCATCCATTCTTCATAGCGTTCGTACAATTGGCTACTCTTCGTAAACGCTACCGTGGCATCGAGTACAGCAACGAATTGTGGTGTAGGCTTCATGCGTCGCTCCATCATTTTGTTGCTCAGTCCTATTACGAGATAAAGTTGCTCGCCTGTAATGTTACCAGCCTCCACTTCTTTGGCAAAGCGATTGTAACTTTCTCTGCCAATTTCATTATTGTTTGCCTTCATGAAATCGTCCAGTTCTTTCATGAATTGTACACGCTCGGACGAAAATTCGGTAACCTGAGCAAATGCCCCGGAAATTGCAATTAAACAAATAAGGAGACCTACAATTTTTTTCATGCCGTTAAGTTAAAATAAGTATTGTAATTAGAACCTAAAGTGAAACGAAAATAACGTGGAGAAATTATATACTTAACACAAATTAAACTTCGAAAACCTTGCTAGAATTAAACTTGCTGAAAAACAGCTGAAATCCAATCATGCTTAGAACTTGTGGAAATCAATTGAAAGAAATAGTTACCAGCTTCCTTTTCTACATCATTAATGTCGTTTTGGAGGATGCCACTGATTATCAGGAATCCACCTGGTGAAATGGAGCGAAAAAATTGTTGGATGTTACCCAATACGATATGTTTGTTAATATTTGCCAGGATAATATCAAACTGTTTATCCTGAAGTAGGCTAAAATCGCCTAATTCAACGGTAACTTCATCAATTACATTGTTTAATGCGATATTATCAAGGGCGTTGCGATAAGCCCATTCTTCGATATCGACAGCAAAAACACTTTGCGCTCCCTTTTTTGCAGCTAAAATTGCAAGAATGCCTGTTCCACAGCCAGCATCACAAACGCTTTTTCCCTTGAAGTTCAAGTCCAGCATTTCCTGAATCATTAAATGAGTGCTTTCGTGGTGACCTGTGCCGAAACTCATTCGAGGTTCAATCAAGATATCGAATTCCACGCTTTTTTCAGCAGGATGAAATGGTGCGCGAATAAGGCAGCGGTTAGCAATATTTACTGGTTTGAAATTTTTTTCCCATTCTTCATTCCAATTCTTTTGTTCCATTTCTGTTTGCGACCATGTGAAAACAAATTTTTGTTGCAAGTCGAAAAGATAGGTTGCAATTTCATTTTTTATTTCAACCTTATCAGGAATATAAGCACTAAGTTGATTGTCATTTTGATCAAACGTATCAAAACCATAATCAGCCAATAAGGCCATTAGAATTTCAGCCGTTTGCTCATCTGCTGTTGTAAAATGATATGCTAAATATTGAATCATATTGCAGTCGACGCTGCGTTAATAATATAATTAAAATCAGCTTCAACTAAACTAGCTCCGCCAATTAATCCGCCATCAATATCTGGCTGTGCCAATAATTCCGCAGCATTGTTCGGTTTTAAACTTCCGCCATAAAGAATGCGCATTTTATCGGCTGTTGCTGCACCGAATTTATTTAATAATTGCGTTCTGATAAAGGCATGTATTTCTTGCGCTTGCTCTGGACTTGCCGTTAAGCCAGTTCCAATTGCCCAAACAGGTTCGTAAGCTATAACAATGTTATTTAAAGCCAATTCCGAAAAATTAAATAATCCGGTGTGTAATTGGGTTTTAATTATATCAAAATGATTACCCGCTTCTCGCTCTTCTAGCGTTTCTCCACAGCAATAAACGGCAATTAAATTACTATTTAAAGCGGCATCAATTTTCGTCGCTATTATTTCATCAGTTTCACCAAAATAATTTCTGCGTTCGCTGTGACCTACCAATACAAAATAAGCACCAACACTATGCAGCATTTCTCCCGAAATTTCTCCCGTGTATGCACCTGAAACATGCGTGCTAATATCTTGCGCACCAATACGTATGGGAGTATTGCTGGTGTTTTCTGCTAAGGTATTTATGTATACATAAGGTGCTGCAATCCAAACTTCTGCATTTAATGCATTGGGCAAGCCAGCCGCAATATCACCTACTAATTGCGTTGCTGAAGTAAAGGTGTTATTCATTTTCCAGTTACCGGCTATGAGTTTAGTTCTTGTCATAACTTTTATTAAGGGATTTGAAATTGATATTTAATTAATTATTTTATTTATGTAAAAAAATAAGCTGACCTTTTCTATATTTTTCGCTCAATTCGTAAACAGTGGTAAGTATTTTAATATCTACATCCAACAATTCTAAATTGCGTCGTTTCATTACTTCGCTTGCCACACCCAAGGCGTCGGAAAGCTTATAGGTAACAAATCCTGCGGCTCCACCCCAACTAAATGATGGAATAAAATTGCGGAGAAATCCATCTCCAAAAATATTCGCATTTACACCTACAACAGTGCCTGTATTAAACATGGTATTAATTCCACATTTGCTATGGTCGCCCATAATTAATCCACAAAATTGCAATCCCGTATTTACGAATTTCTGTGCAGGATAATCCCATAATTTTACTTCCGCATAATTATTTTTTAAATTAGAATTATTGCTATCTGCACCCATATTACACCATTCACCAATTACGCTATTGCCAACAAAACCATCATGTGCTTTGCTCGAATAGCCAATAAAAATGCTATTGTTTATTTCGCCACCCACTTTGCAATACGGCCCAATTGAAGTTGCTCCATAAATTTTAGAACCCATTTTAACTGTTGCATGTTTACCAAGTGCAAACGGTCCGCGAATCATACTGCCTTCCATAATTTCTGCATCCGAACCAATATAAACAGGACCCGCCTGCGTATTAATAATACACGCTTCAATTTTTGCTCCCGGCTCAACAAATATATCTTTGCCAATTATAGTATTTGTATTGCTAATTTCTTGCGATTTTCTGTTAGCTGTTACAATGGCATAGTCACTTCGCAACACCTCGTCATTAAATTGAAATAAGTGCCATGTACGTGTTATGCAAATCAGCTTGTCGGTATAATTAGTTAGTGTTAAGCCTTTAGCGTGATTTACTAAACTCATCCCTGAAAAATATTGCTCTGTTGAGCGAATGGCAATTACTTCATTATCGGAAATAAGTGCTTCGTTATTTTTCAGCGCTTGAAGCGCGGCAATAAGTTTATTGTTGGGAATTACTCCGCCGTAGATATAAAGGTTGTCGCTACCATAATTAACTGGAAACTTCTGTTGCAAATAGGGCTCTGCAAGCCAAGCATAATCTGCTGGCATTTGTGTTTCCCATTTTTCACGAATAGTGCCTATTCCAATTCTTAATGCAGCTGTTGGTTTTGTAAATGTTAGTGGCAATAGTTGTTGCCAGCGTTTGTCGTCAAATAGAATTACTTGCATGATAGTGCAAATTTAGTCCAACTTAGGCAATTGAATGTTGTGAACTTTAATTAATCGATGAAGTGGTGTTTTGTATTAAACTAATTGTTCACAATTGTGAAGTTCTTTTTCCTTTAGTAAGCGTCGGGTCATAGACCCGACGCTTACTAAAAACCCCTTTGATGAAATCACCAAAGGGGTTTAAAAACTTAAAAGCTAAAATTATTTTTTATTGTAGCGCTTGTTGAATTTCTCGATACGACCTGCAGTGTCCATTAACTTCATTTTACCTGTGAAGAAAGGATGACTTTCATTAGAAACCTCTAATTTGATAAGCGGGTAATCTTTACCATCTTCCCATTTCATAGTTTCTTTGGTGTTAGCTGTTGATTTGCCAATCCAAGCTATATCAGCACTAAAGTCCTTAAAAATTACTTCTCTGTAGTTATCAGGATGAATATTTTTTTTCATTTTTCTAAATTTGAAGATGCAAAGTTAATATTATCTTATTGATTTTCGCAATAATTTGTGAATTTTTACTAGTAATATTGTATTGTAAACTGACCAATTTATGAAATGGCGCAAATTTAACGGTGAAGAGATTACCCGCCCCATTGCAGATGAAGTGCGGGAAACCATAGAAAGAGAGGCTGCTGCAGGCAATAAACTCAAGGTTTGTATAGGTTCCGACTCACAAGTTTATGGCCGTGTGATTGAGTTTGGCACTGTTATCGTGTTTTTACGGGAGGGCAGAGGCGGTTTTATGCTGATAGCCAATGAGCGCAGCACCCAGCGCATGACCTTGAAAGAACGATTATTATACGAAGTATCCCGTTCTATTGAAATAGCCTACGAACTTTGTAAAATGCTTGATGAACATAATGTTGACCTCGAAGTGCATGCAGATATTAATACAAATCCTAATTTTAAAAGCAATACTGCTTTACAAGAAGCAATGGGATATATTTTGAGCATGGGCTTTGTATTTCGCGCTAAACCAGATTCATTTGCCTCTTCCAGTTGCGCTAACAAGGTTGTTTAACGGGCGTTTCCCGCCAAAACATTATCCAAATAAGCTAATACTTCATCCCTTCCAGCATTGTTTTCAGCCGAAGTAGTAAACGTGAGCGGCAACGTTTCCCAACTTTCAGCTAATTTATCGCGATAGGCCTGGATATTTTCCTTAATAGCCTTTTTTCGGCGGTCGGTTTTAGTAAAAGCAATACAAAACGGAATTTGTTCCTCACCCAGCCAATCGGTAAACTCCAAGTCGATTTTTTGAGGTGGAATGCAAGCATCAACAAGCTGAAACACGCATAGCATTTGAGGTCTAAACTTTAAATACTCGCTAATCATCAACTCAAATTGCTCTCGTTGCGTTTTAGAAACCTTGGCAAAACCGTATCCTGGTAAGTCAACAATGTTCCATGTGCCATTAATTAAAAAGAAATTTAATGTCTGCGTTTTGCCAGGTCTGCCGCTGGTTTTGGCCAAATGCTGATGGTTGGTTATCATATTAATGAGCGAAGACTTCCCTACGTTAGATCGCCCAATAAATGCAAACTCTGGAGTTTCCTTTTCGGGACATTTTTTGTATTCCGGAAAACTTCCTGTGTATATCGCTGTTTTAATTATCACCATGCAAAAATACGGTTTCGAACAGGAGCATTGTATAAGTTGCGGGTTAAAACAGTCTTAAACAGGATTATTCCTATTAAATTTGCAGCGAATGTCAGAACGTGTTACACCTTATCAATCCGATTCTTCCAAAAAAGAGCAGGTTAAAACCATGTTTAACAATATTGCAGGAAGGTACGACTTGCTGAATAGGGTACTCTCACTCCGTATTGATGTTTATTGGCGAAATAATGCTATAAAAGCGCTCAAAAAGTACAAGCCACAACAAATTTTAGACGTTGCTTGCGGAACTGGCGATTTTACTATTGCTGCCCTTAAAACAGGCGCTACTTCAGTTGTAGGTGTTGACATTTCGGAGCAAATGTTGGAAGTGGGTAAGGTGAAAATTAAAAATAAAAAACTGGATAACCGCATCACATTAATGGAAGGTGATTCCGAAAATTTACAATTTGAACAAAATAATTTCGATGCTTGCACAGTTGCATTCGGTGTGCGTAATTTCGAAAATTTACAAAAAGGTATTGACGAAATATTTCGGGTATTAAAACCTGGTGCACCAATTGTAGTATTGGAGTTTTCTAAGCCGAAGTCGTTTCCATTTAAACAGTTTTATAATTTTTATTTTAGCACAATACTTCCAGCTATTGGTCGTTTAATTAGCGGCGACTCTAGGGCATACACGTATTTGTTTGAATCAGTTTCCGCATTTCCCGAAGGAGATGCATTTATACAATATTTAAAAAACGCAGGATTTAAAAATTGCACTTGCAAAAGATTAAGTTTAGGAATATGCTCGCTTTATATTGCAGAAAAATAATCATCATTGTCGTTTTTTGTGTGCCTGCAATTGTAAATGGGCAAATGAACGCACAAGAATATGAATCGCGCTTTGCGATTAATCCCTACCATTTTGGTATTGCCTTGTCGTTTAATAAATCGGATTACACCATTTCATTCAGCGACCAATTTTCTAATCACGATTCGGTTATGGTCGTGGAATCAACAAGCGGCCCAGGGTTTAATTTAGGTATTATTTCCAGTTTACGCTTGGGCAAATATTTCGATTTGCGCTTTGTTCCTTCGTTGTCGTTTGCAGAAAAAACGCTTAATTACACCTATCGCGATGAAAGCACATCTTTTCAAACTCTAGAGTCGCTTTATTTAGATTTACCTTTCGATATTAAATTTAAAAGCGCTGCATATAAAGACATGAAAGTATACGTGCTTGGCGGCATAAAATACGCATACGATTTTAGTTCTAACGCCGAAGCGCGGAATGCCGATGGCCAAGTTAGAGTATTGCCAAACGACTTAGCCGTGAATTGCGGATTTGGCTTCGAATTTTATTTCCCATTCTTCATTTTTTCTCCGGAAATAAAATTATCAAATGGCATTATCAATTTGCATAAAACAGATCCATTGTTGCAAGAAAGTTATGTGATTGACAAATTGTTTAGCAGAACTATTTTATTTACCATTCATATTGAGGGATAAAAAAAACACCGGATGTTTTCCGATGTTTTTAATTTGTTATTTAAGATTGACGTTTTATAACCGTTGGGTTGTTTCGTCGCTCAGTTCGTTTCCTGAAATTGGTTTTTGCAAAGCGTTTTTCGCCTGAAACTTCACCAGTGCGCAATTTAACACTTGGTGTGCCTTCTGCAACGTTTACTTGCGGAATAACCATTTGTTTATAATCGGGATGGTCAGTTTTAACCGGAATAGTTTTTCCAATTAATCGCTGAACATCGCGCAAGTAAGCACGTTCTTCCTCATCACAAAATGCAATGGCAACGCCTAAAGCTCCAGCACGTCCGGTTCTACCAATTCGGTGCACATAAGTTTCGGGAATGTTAGAAAGTTCGTAGTTAATTACATGCGATAAATCTTCAACATCAATACCACGCGCTGCTATATCAGTAGCAACTAAAACACGCGTAGTACCTGCTTTGAAACTATTTAATGCAGTCTGACGATTGTTTTGCGATTTATTACCATGAATTGCAGCGGCTTTAATGCCAGAGCGCACTAAATCTTTACAAACTTTATCGGCACCATGTTTTGTTCTGGTAAATACCAAAACGCTTTTAATACTTTTGTCTAGTAAAATATGATGCAATAATGCACGCTTGTTGTTTTTACTTACAAAGTAAACCGATTGGTCAATTATTTCTACAGTCGAAGAAATTGGTGTTACAGCAACTTTTACAGGATGATGTAATAATGAATTGGCCAATGCTGAAATTTCGTGCGGCATAGTTGCAGAAAAAAACAAGGTTTGTTTTTTAGCAGGCAATTTGGCTACAATTTTTTTCACATCGGTAATAAATCCCATATCTAACATACGGTCAGCTTCGTCGAGCACAAATATTTCTACTTTGTCTAATCGCACAAAACCTTGATTCATTAAATCGAGTAAACGACCAGGTGTTGCAACTAAGATGTCGATTCCACGACGCAAAATTTGTGTTTGCGCATGTTGCGATACACCGCCAAAAACAACAGTATGCTGCAATCCAGTGTATTTTCCGTAGGCAGCAATACTTTCATTAATTTGAATGGCAAGTTCGCGCGTTGGCGTTAAAATGAGTGAACGAATTACACGATGGTTATCGTGTTTTTTTGCGCTTAATAATTGAAGAATAGGAATTGCAAATGCTGCAGTTTTTCCCGTTCCTGTTTGTGCGCAACCTAATAAATCTTTTTGATCTAGAGCGGCAGGAATCGATTGTTCCTGAATAGGAGTGGGGCGTTCATAGCCTTCCTGTTTCAAAGCCCTCAAGATCGGCTCAATGAGCATTAATTTGTCAAACGACATGTTTTAATAAAATTTGTATAAGGAGGGAAATGTTACAGATGCATATTTGCGAATGCTTTAATGCAGTGTTCTTCTCTAAGTCTTTAACGCCTTACGATGAAAATAATGCTTTTGAATTTTAATACTTTGTATTTCGTAATGAACACGCTTCAGAAACAGTATTAACGCAAAAGCGATGCAAAGATACAAAATTATTATCAATTTACATAATTAACCACTTTTCAGACTAATGCTCAAACCCAAAAAACGACCTGAAATACAAGCAGCGTAATCATTTTAAGCATAAATTCAACTAGTAATTTCAAGTAACAGGCAACCTTTAATTAAATTGATTTGAAGCAGCAACATCCAACTTGCCAAAACAAATACTTCCGGCTATTCGTTCCAAGGCCGTAAAGGCGCTTTCCACTGCTATCCGGGCTAAAATTTAATTGTTGAGCTACTAGCGCATTTTAATTCAAATAAAAATTTAAATTGCATAAATGATTCAGCCAATTACACATATAATCATTTATTTATTAATGTCGGTTTTCACACGCAAACGCAATCTATCAGTTTGATATTTAGCAGGATTGCTTAAAATGTAATGCTAAATAATATGATGCGCAGGCATCGTTCGAATTATGTGTTCGTGAAATCGAGGTTACCAATCAAATTGAATATAGTTTTTTCTGGCGTATGTGATTACCGCCGATTTGTATCCACGATTTCACCAAAATAATTTTGCCGGTTTTTTGTGCAAATGGTTACAAAATATATTGCCTCGCTTGCACAATTCAAATTTCGCAAACGTGCAGATGATATTCGATATTTATTATTAAATAGTAATGGCATATTAATTGGTGAATTATACTTTTTTTACAAATTTAATTTGTTCATAAAATTATTGCAAGATATATTTTTAGGTATTAACGTAAATAATTATTTCTATTTTTATATTTCGGAATTTATTTGCGCTGCCTCATTATGTTGTTGATATATTGTAATGCCATTTATAAAAAAAATTAAAGCGAATAGCATGTTGCTGCTGAACATTTAGCCCGGACTGCAGTGGAAAGCGCCCCTAAGGGCCTTGCAACGAAAGGCCGGTGCAGATGTTTTTGGCATGTGTGTATTTGCTGCTCCAAAATTTTTATTTTTTTCTACTATTTATTTTGTTCATTTATACAAATTCATGACTGGATCAGGTTATTAATATTGGGTCGAGCAGGGCTACTGCAATCCATAAAATTGAATTAATTCATGTATTCTGCTTCGAAAAACATATAGTAATTAGATAAAAATGCCTGTGTTTTATTACTTTAGTGCCAAAATAGCGTTGTAGATGAAAAAACTGATTTTAATTGCATTTGTTGGTATTTGTATGGCTGCTCAGGCACAAACTACTATTTCTGTTGAGGATTTATGGTCTACTTATAGGTTTTATCCTAGCGGTATTGACGATTTGCGCAGTATGAACGATGGTTTGCATTATACCCTGAATGCGGAGGGAACTGCAATTGTGCAATATGATTATGCTAGCGGGAAAAAAATTGGGGACATATTTAATATAAACCAAACGCAAGGTGCAGTAACCCAATTTATGGAGTATAAATTTAATGACGACGAAACATCAGTATTGCTTACTACAAGTATGACTCCGCGTTATCGGCATGCCACATTTGATGAGAATTACGTTTACGATTTAAAAGCTAAAAAAACTACGCGTTTATCGGAAAAAGGGTTGCAGATGTATGCTGATTTTGCACCAAAAGGTAATCAGATTGCCTATGTAATTGATAATAATATGTATTACAAGGATCTAAATACAGGAACCGAAGTGCAGCTAACGGATGATGGCCGTTTAAATGCAATTATAAATGGCGGAAGCGATTGGGTGTATGAGGAAGAGTTTGTGCTCGTTCGTTCATTTGAATGGAGCCCTGACGGCAATATGATTGCATATTATAAATTCGATGAAACGGAAGTTCAACAATTTGATATGATGACCTATATGGGTGAATTATATCCGAAGAACTATGAATTTAAATATCCTAAAGTAGGAGAGCAGAATAGCAAAGTGGGCATTTACATTTATAACCTTACAACCAAACAAACGCAAAAGGTTAATATCGAGAAGCCATACGAATATATTCCGCGTATAAGGTGGAATAACGATGGCAGTTCACTTATTGTTTATACCATGAATCGGCTGCAAAATGATTTGGAGTTATTTATAGTGAATCCTACAACTGGTAGTTCGAAAACATTTTTTAGTGAAACGGCTACTTATTATCTTGAAATAAATGATGATTTAACTTTTTTGGCCGACAATAAAACGTTTATCTGGAAAAGTGAACAAGATGGATTTTACCATTTGTATTTATACAATATGGAAGGTAAATTAATTAATCAGATTACTAAAGGAAATTTTGAAGTAACAGCAGTGCTTGGTGTTGATGAAGCTAATAAGTTGGTGTATTACATGAGCACCGAGGAATCGCTTTTCGAACGCCATTTATATGCTGTGCAGTTGGATGGAAAAAAGAAGCAAAAAATTACTAGCAGAGCAGGAAGCAATAGCGTTGATTTTAGTAAAGGATTTAAATATTTTATTAATACAAATTCCACGTTCATGCAACCGAATTATATCAGCTTGTGCAATAGTTCGGGAAAGGAAATTCGCGTATTAGAGGATAATAAAGATTTACAAGATGACGTAAATAAGCTTGACATCAAGGCGCCTGAATTTTTCAGTTTTACTACATCGGAAGGTATTTCATTAAATGGATATATGATAAAGCCTGCAAATTTTGATGCCAGCAAAAAATATCCGGTATTTATGACATTGTATGGTGGACCAGGCTCACAAGAAGTGTTGCAGGGTTTTGATGGATTTAATATGATGTGGCATCAAATGCTTGCACAAAAAGGATATATAATTGTTTGCGTTGATAATCGCGGAACGGGTGGACGCGGTCGCGATTTTAGACAAGTTACCTACAAGCAATTGGGTAAGTATGAAACGGATGATCAAATTGAAGCCGCAAAATGGTTGGCAGGTCAATCGTATGTGGATGGCACGCGCATAGGTATTTGGGGCTGGAGTTACGGTGGATATATGTCGGGTTTATGTATAACACGAGGAGCCGATTACTTTAAAACGGCAATTGCAGTTGCGCCAGTTACCAATTGGAAATACTACGATAATATTTATACTGAACGATATATGGGAACGCTACAAAGCAACCCAACTGGATTCGATAGCAATGCACCAATGGCATATGCAGATAAGTTAAAAGGAAATTTTTTATTGGTTCACGGAACAGGAGATGATAACGTACATTTTCAAAATTCTGTTGAATTAATTAATGCACTGGTACGCAATAATAAGCAGTTCGACTTAATGGTTTATCCTGACCGAAATCACGGTATTTACGGTGGTAAAACAAGATTGCATTTATACAATTTAATGACGAATTATATTTTGGAAAACTTATAATAGTTGAGTAATGAGAAATTAGTGGGTTAGCGGTAGTTCGAATTTTATACAAATAATTTTAATTTATAGGAAAATTGGCATGCGAGAATAAATAACTGCCAAGCTTGCAGTTACCACTCATGTCCGCTTGCGGACAACTCATTACTTATAGCCTCGAAAATGAGCTTATTGATTCTCTTTTCCATTGAAAGGATTAAATTCGCGGTTGCCTGTATTTATAGTTTTGGCACGATGCACAGTTTTGTTACCAAATTTTTTATTTATTGCATCTAATGCTTGGTACAATTTAATATTATTTTCAGTATCGCTAAATAAATCGATTTGCTGTTTTCCGTGCATTAAATTGCTGAAACCTACACCAATTAAGCGAATTGGACGTTTTTCGCGGTTCATACTTTCTAATAATGTTTTGGCTTTTGCAATTAATACATTATCAGATGCCGTAAAGTCGAGACTTACTTGTTTACTTATTGTTTCGAAGTTAGCATAGCGCATTTTAATAATTAAGCATGAGGTTAGAAAATTTTCTTTGCGCATTTTAAATGCCAATTGTTCTATTAGCGACACAACAAATGTTTCTAAATATTCGTATTCGGTAACATCTTTTTCAAATGTATTTTCCGATGAAATAGATTTGCGGTCGGTATAGGGAATTACAGGATTGTTGTCTATTCCATTTGCCTTATTCCACAAAACAATTCCAAATTCACCAAATTTTTCTTCTAAATCGCTGATTTGCAGTGCTTGTAAATCGCTCACCATTTCAACGCCCATTTCTTTTAATTTCGGATACGTTTTTTCGCCAACGCCTGGTATTTTGGTTACGTGCAACTTGGCAAGAAATGCCTTTTCTTCACCCGCAGGCACTTGTAAGAATCCATCTGGCTTGGCTTCAGAGGTCGCAATTTTTGCTACCGTTTTATTGGTGGATAAACCAAATGAAATGGGCAAACCAGTTTCTGTTCGCACTAAATCTCTTATTTCTTTTGCCAATTTAAAACTTCCGAAAAATGTATCCATGCCAGTTAAGTCAATATAAAATTCATCAATCGACGATTTTTCCAAAACAGGAACCCTTGCAGTAATTATATCAGTTACTTTTTTCGAATAATCAGCATAATCGTGGTACGACCCATGCAAAAATATTGCCTCAGGGCAAAGGCGCTTTGCCATTGTTGTAGCCATTGCCGAATGTATTCCAAATTTTCTTGCTTCATAACTACAACTGGCAACAATTCCGCGTTCGGCAGTTCCACCAACAATTACAGGCTTCCCTTTCAGCGAAGGATCTTTAATCACTTCCACCGAAACAAAAAAGGAATCGAGGTCCATATGTAAAATCGAACGATGCATCGGCGCCTTTAAAAGTTATTAGTTAAGTAATATAAAACTTGCTTTAGGTATAGTGATTTACAATTTATGGATTGAAAGTGATTCATTATTATTTCAAAAAATCAACAAAACTTGATTTGATTAAAAATTGAAAGTGGCATTTAACAATAATAATAAGATCAATTACTTTCTTGCACGTAAAATCTTAATTAAACTATTTATTTAATCTTCAGATTGACTTAATTGATTGCTGTTCAATTTTATTCAATCGCATTCAATTTTATTCAATTTTGTTTAATCCCAAACAATCCTACCTACTGGATAGCGCTTATGCGTTACTTCCTTGTAAGCTGAGTGTTCATAAACAAAAACTAATTGTGCCCAAGCATCATTTGCAAATTCAAGGTTGGCTTGCTGTTTGGCAATTAATTTGGCTTTAAGTTCTGGGTTGCCTTTTAATATTTCTGCAGCTAAATCTTCAAAAACATAATCACTAAACCATTCTTTCTGCATTAAAATCGCATCAAAATAACCCCAAGCAAAAAAGGAATCTGGGGCTTGTGGTTCAAGTGTTTGAATTAAATAATTATTTGCATCTTGATTCATGTAAATAATGTAATCACCTTTATAATATTGAATTTTTTGGGTTTCAGAACGCACTGTAATATTACTATGTAAATAGTGGCCCTCAAAAGCGTTTGCTGGATTCTTAAAGTCTTCGATATAATATACTTCAACTTCCATAACCGTATCTTTTTCGAGTTGTTGCATTACTATTTTATTTATTTTAAGCCTTTCTATAATATAACTCCATGCCTTGGGAATAATATATGCTTTAGGTGCAGCAATAACAGTTGTCGGCATGTAGCTGTCGTAAAACGGAATGTATTTTTCGAAGGGTTCATTTTTATCGTAATACAACCGCGGTAAACCACTTACTTCACTTGGTTTATATTTAGCCGTATAACCTTTAAATAGGAATTGTTCGTGTTGGGCATCATTTAATTCCCAATTAATTGCGAATGATTTGGAGGTTCTTACTGCAGTTTTTGATGCATTGCGCACACGCATTATTTCTGTGGCATGTGCGTTACTATACCTGATATAAATTTCGAGCAAGGCTCGTGTAGCTGCAACCCGCTGCGGATATGGTTTTAACATATGTGTTTCTGGCATGAATCCCAAAGTATTAAACATGGCAGTATAGCCAGTTGAATATCGTCCTAAATCTAAAAATCCGGCAATACCATCATCCGGTATTTTTTTAATTTCATTTACGTAAGGACACATCGGGAAACCAGCTTTTTCCATTTCTTTATATAAAACAGGCAACATGGAATTTTTTAAATAATCGCCTAATGGTTGTGCCAGTTTATTGTGTTGCGTTGAAATGAGCGTCATTACATATTGATAATCTGCTCCATTACTAACATGTGTATCAACAAAAACATCTGGGTCCCATTGTCGGTAAATTTGTGTAAAGCTTTGTGCATTTAATGTTTCGTTTTTTATGAAGTCGCGGTTTAAATCGAAATTGCGGGCATTTCCCCTAAAACCAAACGATTCGGGTCCGTCTTGATTTACGCGTGATGTTGCATTTCGATTTAATGCGCCATCGATATTATAAACTGGTATAATGCAAATAACTAGATTACTTAGTTTATTTTTTAAATCAGCATCCTTACTCAAGGCATCAGTAATTTGAATGCAGGCATCAATTCCGTCTGGCTCACCAGGGTGAATTCCATTATTAATTAGTAAAATAGATTTACCCTTCGACCTAGCAGCTTCGGGATTAAAATCTTTATCGCCATCAATAATTAATAGGTGCAACGGATGTCCGCTTTCAGTTGGTCCCATTTGCATTAATTGCATAAACTCGGAGGTGGAATCCAACATTTTGAAATATGCTATTACTTCAGCATAAGGTGGCGTTTTATTTTCGTTGCTTAGCGTTGTTATTTGTGTTGAAGCCATTGTTGTAGTCATTATTAAAGTTAATAAAATACCAGTTTTGGGCATGCGCTATATTTTAAACGAAGGTAATAATTGATTTGTTAAGAAAATGGCATAAAAAAACCTTTCAGTTTTGCCGAAAGGTTCACGTGTGTGTGTTTACAATGAAATTATTCCACTACGATAGTTCCATTATCAATGTCAAATAATAGTTCTATGGTATTTGATTTCTTTTTACAATTTATTGTAGCTGAGTATAAACAATCCTGGCTATAGTTATTCTCAATGGTATGCGCTTCCCATAAACCTTCATACAAGGCATAATTAACAACCTTAATATCATGCGTTCCTTTTTTAATTTTTGCAGAAACTGAATTGGGCTTGCTTTCCTTCTCCACTGTTGATGTAGCCACCAACTTGCCATCTACATAAAGTTCTGTCTTGCAATCGTGATCATAACCGTCAACTATTCCTTTAAAAGAATACTTTACGGTTAGGTCAACCATCTTTTCCATTCCAACTTCAGAAGGATTTGTAAAGCCAAAAGCAACGATAGTTGCGCAAATCATCAAAATTCCTGTTATCTTCTTCATGCTCTTTTTTTGCAAATATAAGTGCTAAATTTTGAACTTATGTATCCCAACTTTATGATGCTCAGTTACTATTGATACCATTTTATTAAAATCGGTTGCATTCGCTACAAAATCGGCATCGCTTACATCAAAAATCAGCGTTTTTTGGTCAACATTTTGCCTAAAATGCTCTAAATAAACGGTTTCAATCTTTTTTAAATAGTCTTTTTGAACGGTTTGTTCAAATTCGCGACCTCTTTTTACAATATTGGAAACTAGCCTGTCGAGGTCTGAATGCAGGTAAATCACGATATCACTTTTTCTTGTTTTGGGGTTCAGGATATTAAAAATCTTCTGGAAGAGATTAAATTCGGTTTCATCAAGATTCACTTTGGCATAAAGCAGCGATTTGTTAAACAGGTAATCGATTACATAATGTTGCAAAAACATGTCCTGCTCGCTTAGGTCTTCATTGAGTTGCTCATAGCGTTCAGCCATAAAGAACATTTCCATCCCGAGCGCATAATCTTGCTGTTTAACAAAAAACTTTTGGAGAAAAGGGTTGTCGGCAAATGTTTCCAAAATGAGCTTAGCATTTAGTTCAGCTGCCAATTGCTTAGAAAAGGAGGTCTTGCCAGATCCAATATTGCCTTCTACCGTAATAATTCTATAATCCATTGATAATTGCTCCGTTAAGTGCCAAAAATACGCTAAACCACTAAAATTGCCATGTTTGGATAAAAAATCGAGAAGAAAGGTGCGCGTTCAAATCAAAATTGATAAATCGCGTCTACTGGCTTGGCAGTTAATTCATCTTTGCAGGTAAGGTATAACTCCGCTATGGATTGATGTAAAACTGGGTGCATTAAATCAGGTGCAATCTCCTTCAGCGGCTCTAAAGTAAACTTGCGCTCAGCTATATGAGCATGCGGAATAGTTAACACAGGTGATTCTACGGCAATTGAGTCAAAAAATAAAATATCGATATCAATTACCCTCGGCGACCATTTTTCGGAACTATCGCGACCTAATAAAAATTCTACCTGCTTAATTAAATGCAATGTTTCAAGCGGGGAGCAGGGTGTTGTTATTTTAATAGCTTGGTTGTAGAATAACGGTTGATGTGGCTTTCCCCAAGGCTCGGTCTCGTAAATATGCGACTGAAGCTCAATTCGCCCCAAGAACATGCGAATAGCAGTGGTAGCTTTCGAAAGATTCTCCGTGCGGTTTCCTAAATTTGTGCCTAACAATAAATAGGCAATATGTTCCGTCATCATAAGCTATAGAGGAGTTATGTAAATAATCAACGATTCAGTTCGAAATTTAGTGCATATTTATTAAAAAAAACAAATAAAATAAGAAAAATTATGAAAGAGTTCTTCCGTTCCTTCTTCGCAAGCCTTCTTGCCTTCCTTGTATTCTTCATTTTGGTATTCTTTATAATAGCTGGAATAGTTGGCGCAATTTCTGGCCAATTTGAAGAAAAAGCTACTGTAGTAAGCGAAAATTCAGTGTTGAAGCTCAATCTCAATTATGCAATTCAGGAACAAACACAATCGGGTTTGCCATCTGGGTTAGGACTTTTAGGTTTTGATGCAGACAGAGGAATGGGCTTAAATGATATCTTGGCAGCCATAAAAAAAGCAGAAACCGATGATAAAGTTAAAGGGATTTACCTCGAATTGGGCTTAAATAGTAACAGCTATGCTACTTTACAAGAAATTAGAGATGCGTTGGGGGATTTTAAGCAGGCTAGTGGCAAGTTTGTTGTGGCTTATGGAGAAGTGATTTCTCAAAGCAGTTTTTATGTAGGTAGTGTTTCCGATAAAGTATATCTAAACCCTGCAGGTGCAATCGATTTTAAAGGATTGAGCGCGCAACTTTCATTTTATAAGGGCACATTGGATAAACTTGGCGTTAAAACACAGATTTTTTATGATGGTAAATTTAAGAGTGCAACAGAGCCTTACCGCATGGAAAAAATGAGTGATGAAAATCGTTTACAATTGGAAGAATTTTTAAATGGTTTATTTGATGAAAATTTGAAAGAAATTAATGAGAGTAGAAATCTTTCAGTAGAAAAATACAAATTAATTGCTGATAGTCTCTTAGCAGTTTATCCGGCAGAAGCTGTGCGTGTTGGAATTGTTGATGCATTAAAGTATTACGATGAAGTTGAAGCAGAATTAAAATCAAGATGTGGTTTAAGTGATGCTGATGAAATAAAATACGTGACTCTTCACGATTATTATTCAACACCTAAAAATGAAAAAAGTGAATCAGTAGATGGTAAAATTGCTATTGTATATGCTGATGGAACTATAATTGATGGCAGCGGTGATAATGGATATCTAGGTTCTAAAAATTTTACGGAAATGATGCAGGCCGTTAGAAAAGATAAAGAAGTTAAAGCCATGGTATTACGTGTAAATTCACCTGGAGGTTCTGCTGTAGCAAGCGATATTATGTGGAGAGAAATTGAAATTACCAAAAAGCAAATGCCAGTTGTTGTATCAATGGGCGACTATGCTGCAAGTGGTGGATATATGATTTCGTGCAATGCTAATAAAATTTATGCGCAACCAAATACATTAACTGGCAGTATTGGTGTGTTTTTAATTGTTCCTGAAATTTCTGATTTTATGAATAATAAAATAGGCATCACTTTCGATACCGTAAACACTTCCGCTTCGTCTGATTTCCCATCTATAACTAGAACGTTTTCAGCACGTGAGCAATCCATTTTACAAGCTGGTGTAGATGCTACGTATTTACATTTTAAACAAATGGTAGCAACAGGCAGAAACATGTCGGTTGAAAATGTTGAAGCCATAGCGCAAGGTCGCATTTGGATAGGCTCAAAAGCCAAAGAAATTGGATTAATTGATGAAATTGGTGGCATTGATGAAGCCATTGCTGGTGCCGTAAAATTAGCTGGCATTAAAACCTATAGCATTGCAGAATTTCCAGAACAAAAAGCCAGTATGCTCGATGATATTGTTTTAAGTTTAACCGAAAAAACCGCTGCTCAAATGCAAGCAGAACAACTAGGCGTTTTATATCCGCATTACTTAACTTTAAAAGAGTTAATGTATCGTCCGGTTGTGCAAGCGCGTATGCCATACGAATTGGTTATTCAATAATGCATGGGGTTTAGTCTGTGTCGGGTCTATGACCCGACACGGACTAAA
>Ga0163144_10002376_pt1 | contig 43614 bp, 37 predicted proteins | sample OliLak19BULKMAT1_FD_123175 | JGI IMG/M metagenome (GOLD analysis project Ga0163144, IMG submission 123175) | Freshwater microbial mat bacterial communities from Lake Vanda, McMurdo Dry Valleys, Antarctica - Oligotrophic Lake LV.19.BULKMAT1 | ecosystem: Environmental > Aquatic > Freshwater >...
CAACCCCAACTTCACCGGTGGCAATGAGCCTTGGTACTTCAACCACGGCTACAACTCAGCTCCGGCAACCCTCTTCTTCGACGGACACGTCGGCATCATGAGCGTCGCTGACGCCATGGAATCCGATAGCCGTTCGAAGTCGGCCAACAACAACACGCCGGGTCTCGCCGAAAAGGGCCTCTGGCACCGCGGCGTCTGGGGTGCCGACGGATACTACGGCGCGCAGAGCTACGACTTCCTCGTCGACAGCTCGTACCACATCGCGACCACCAACGGCATCCTCGGCCGTGACACGATTGGCGCGAAGTAAAGCCTCGGGCTTCGAAGTCAGGGGATTTCGAAGTCAGGTCAAAACCATTGAGACGCGCGCCCGCCCTCGGCGCGCGTCTCTCTCTTTTTGTTCGCGCGAAACACCGAATGGGCGCCCTGAACGTAACTCACTCTCCCGCTATTCTCGCAGGGATGATTCTCGGTCAGATGCCTAGTCAACCCGGCGGCATGGGAGGCGGCTTCGGCGCGCTCGGCGGACTCGTCATGGTGCTCTCGCTCATGCTCTCCATGCGCAAGATGCCCCCGGGCCCAGTCGGAAAGTTGATGCAAGCTGGTGCTATATCTCCAGACACCGCGATGAAGCCGACCACCGCGAAGATCATCCGGCCGCACGAGATTGCGCCCGGCGTCCGCAGCGGTTTGATCCGCCAACTTGAGGACGGACGATGTTGGGTCGACGTTCCGAGGGTCAAACGGCGCCGGCTGTGGACCTCGATTGCGATTGCTCTCACGCTTGCCGTCATCGCCGAATGCGCATGGCTTGGGTTGCGTTGGATGCGATTCCTGTAGCGGTCAACGGCGCTCAACGCAGCGTCGAGTTACGATCGACCGAGATGTCGTCCGCACCGCAAGACTGGCGCGCACCAACTCCATTCGAAGCCGAGCGAATCGGTGCAGTCGCGCTGTATTGCAGCGACGGTCGTTACGGCGATCAGTTCGACGAGTTCCTCCATGGCGCGCTCGGTTTGCCGCGCTACGACCGCCTGGCCATTCCCGGCGGCTCGGCACCACTTGCCGGACACATCGAAGCGATGCGCGAAGAAGATTCGCTGCGCGACCAGCTTCGCTTCTTGATCGACTCGCACGCGCTTGATCGGGTTGTGTTGATTGCGCATTCCAACTGCGGCTTCTACCTGCACCGCCTTCACGTGAGCCCTGCCAACATCCGAGCTCGGCAAGAGGCCGACCTCGCAACTGCGGCGGAAGCCGTGCGGGCGATGTCCTCGCGTGTCGAAGTTGAGGCGTACTTCGCCGACTTGGCCAACGGTGTTGTCACGATGCGCTCTGTCGCGACGTGAGCGAGTCTGAGGAATCGCTCTTCCGACGTGAGAGTTTCGTTGATGACGGATTCGATCTCGCGACACTATGCGTGGGGGCCGTGCTCCTAACGCCGCACGCTCGTACATCTGATTGCATCAAAAAAAAAAAGCCCCGCGTCCTGTGACGCGGGGCTTTCGCTTCTTTGATGAGTGCGCGACGAAATCAGTAATCCATGTCATCCATGCCAGCGCCTGCGCCAGCCGGAGTCTTGGACTTCTTCTCCTTGATCTCGGTGATCGCACAGTCGGTGGTGAGCAGGAGACCCGCGATGCTCGCGGCGTTCTGGAGCGCGACGCGCTCGACCTTCGTCGGAACGATCACGCCAGCCTTCACGAGATCCTCGTAGTTGCCCGTCATGGCGTTGAAGCCAAAGTTGACGTCGTCCGAGTCTTCGATTTTCTGCGCGACGATAGAGCCGTCGTGGCCGCCGTTCGCGGCGATCTGCTTCGCTGGCGCTGAGAGCGCCCGCCAGATGATGTCAGCGCCGACCTTCTCGTCGCCGACCAAGCTCTTGCGCACCTTCTCCAGCGCCTTGCGAGCGCGCAGCACGGCGACGCCGCCACCCGGAAGAATGCCCTCTTGGACCGCAGCGCGGCACGCGTGCAGCGCGTCCTCGACGCGAGCCTTCTTCTCCTTCATCTCAACTTCAGTCGCTGCGCCAACGTTGATCTGCGCGACGCCACCGGCGAGCTTCGCCAGACGCTCCTGGAGCTTCTCGCGGTCGTAATCACTTGATGTGTTCTCGATCTGTCCCTTGAGCTGCTCGATGCGGCCCTGAATGTCCTTCGTCTTACCAGCGCCTTCAACGATCGTGCAGTTGTCCTTGTCGATCGTGATCTTCTTCGCGCGACCGAGCTCGCCGATCGTGATGTTCTCGAGCTGAATGCCGAGTTCTTCCATGATCGCCGTGCCGCCGGTCAAGACCGCGATGTCTTCGAGCATCGCCTTGCGACGATCGCCGAATCCCGGGGCCTTCACGCCGCAGACTTTCAGCACACCGCGGAGCTTGTTGACGACGAGAGTCGCGAGTGCTTCGCCTTCGAGTTCTTCAGCAATGATGAGAATCGACTTTCCGCTCTCAGCGATCTTGCCGAGAATCGGGAGCATGTCCTTCGCGGAGCCGATCTTCTTCTCGTGAACGAGGACGTAGCAATCCTCAAGCACGCACTCCATCGTGGCCTGATTCGTCACGAAGTGCGGGCTGAGATAACCCTTGTCGAATTGCATGCCTTCCAGCAGCTCGACTTCGGTGTCAAGGCTCTTGCCTTCTTCGACGGTGATGACGCCGTCCTTGCCGACCTTGTCCATCGCCTCGGCAATAATCTTGCCGATCTGCATGTCTTGGTTCGCAGAGCACGAACCGACCTGCGCGATTTCGGTCGAGTTCTTCACCGGCTTCGACATGCGCTTCAGCTCTTCGACGATGCCGTCAACGGCCTTGTCGATGCCGCGCTTTACCGCATTCGCGTTCGCGCCAGCGGTAATGTTCTTTAGGCCTTCTTGATAGATCGCCTCGGCGTACACGGTCGCGGTGGTGGTGCCGTCGCCAGCGTCCTTCGACGCCTTGGTCGCGACTTCCTTCACCATCTGCGCGCCCATGTTCTCGTACGGGTCGTCGAGCTCGATTTCCTTCGCGACGGTCACGCCGTCCTTCGTGACGGTGGGCGAGCCAAAGCTCTTCTCAAGAATGACCACACGGCCGCTCGGACCCAGAGTTACTTTGACTGCCTTCGCGAGCTTCTGAATGCCGCGGAGAATGCGCTCGCGCGCGTCGTTGTCGTATGCAATTTGTTTCGCTGCCATGGTTGATTCCTATGTTGAATTGAGTTTGCGTTCGTTCGGTTGCGCGGCGTAGCCCAATCTCGGGCTAGCCCAATCTCGGGCTAGCCCAATCTCGGGCTAGCCAATTTCGGGCTAGCCAATTTCGACCCACGCCACCCGCTCGGCGTCGATGATGTATACGTGCGAACCGTCGGTGACCTTGACGAGGCCGTCGCCCTCCTCAGGAATGAGGAGCGCCTTCTTCACGATGCAGGATGACGCGTGGTCGAACTCGATCCGCACATCGCGGAGTCCGTTGAGTTCACGAAACGCCTTACGGACCTGCTCGGCTTGCATCGATCAGCCTCCGTCCGTTCGAACTTGGTACGCGAGCGCCACATGGGCCGCCTCGACCCAGATGTGGTTCTGCCGAGTGGTCACCTTGATCACCCCACCGCCGCGAAGGTCGTCGATGTCGACGACGTTTCGAATTTCGATTGGCGTTGAGGTGCCGACAATGACAAGGTCGAGCTCCTTGTTCGTGCCCTTCATCTCAGTCAGAATTTTGAGGAGCGGGCCACGTTCCATAGTTACTCGATCACGCCAAGGATGTCTTCTTCGGTCATGATGAGATACGGATCGCCGTCGATCTTCACTTCTGTGCCCGAGTACGAGCTGAAGATGATCGAGTCGCCCTTCTTGACGGAGAACGGGATGCGCTGACCAGTGTCCTTATTGAGGATGCCGTCGCCGACTGCGATGACCTTCCCCTGCTTTGGCTTGTCCTTGGCAGATTCCGGCAGAAAAATGCCGGAGTCGGTCTTGGTCGCGGCTTCATCGCGCTTGACGAGAATCTTGTCTCCGAGGGGTCGGACCTTCATGGTTCAGTGCTCCTGCTAACTCGTTGGGGGATACGAAAGAGAAAAAACTGGCGACGGGGCAATTTCAGGCCGCGGGCCAGTGATCGCGATAGTGGCGTCGCACCACGCGACGCAACACTTCAAGCATGCTTTCAAGTCGTACGGGCCCGTCGATCACCGCGAATGCGCCCTCGCGAAGGGCGTCGCTGAGGCCGCGAGCGCTATCGCGAAAACACGGTTGGGGGGGACGGACGACGACGGTCGGCGGTGGCTGCTCCAGACGACGCAGGAGTTGCAACACGCGCGGGCCTGCGGGAGCGGGATGCGCGGAATCAGGCTCCATCGGGATCGACAGGTCGACGATCGCGATATGCACTGGCGCGTGATACAGGAACTCAGTCGCCTCGACTCCGGATCGGCACCGGTGGCAATCGATCCCCAGCGGTCCGAGAAGCGCTGGCAGTTGATCGGCGAAGTCGCCGTCGCGCCAGCCACCAGAAGTCACCATCAGCGTGAGTCGCGGCCGTGGCGCGCGCTCGCCCTGAGGCTGACCCGGCTTGGGTGAGGGGTCGCGGGAGGGGTCGGATTGATGGAGACGGAATGCCACGGAGAGTGCGGGCATGGCAACTTCCGTGCCGCTCGCAACTATGGACTCTCGAAGGAGCGTGCCACCCGCGATCCCCCTCGGGAGCCCAACTCCGTGCCGCGCACTGACGGTCGAGACCCATCCCGCACGAGGCCGGCCGCTGACAGCGACCGTGATCGCTGTCGTCCTACTGCCAAATTGGCACGGCCTGCTCCCGCCGACTTGGGGGCGACGAGCCGCGACCGACGGCGAGCGGGCTTGTGGCTTCGTCGCCGAATCCGATACTGCTCGATTCCTCTGGAGACCGCACATGCCCGTCGTTCGCATCACCGACGCCCTCAAAATACCCGCCGACGCTGTCGGACACGAAGTGACGGTCCAAGGCTGGGTCCGTACTCGCCGCGATTCCAAAGCTGGTCTTTCGTTCGTCGCGCTGAGTGACGGGTCGTGCTTTGACACCATTCAGTTGGTAGCCCCCGCAGAGCTCGTCAATTATCAGAGTGATGTGCTCAAGCTAACGGCAGGTTGTTCGGTGGAAGCGACTGGGACGCTCGTCCAGAGTCAGGGCAAGGGACAGGGCATCGAGATGCAGGTCAAGCATCTCAAAGTGCATGGCTTCGTCGACGACCCCGATACCTATCCGATTTCCGCGAAGCAGCACAGCTTTGAATATCTGCGCGAAGTCGCACACCTTCGCTCGCGCACGAATACGTTTGGCGCCATCGGTCGCGTGCGGCACACGCTCGCGATGGCGATTCACCGCTTCTTTCACGAGAGCGGCTTCGCGTGGATTCACACGCCAATCGTCACCGGTTCCGACTGTGAAGGCGCCGGCCAGATGTTCCGCGTGTCAACCCTCGACCTCACGAATTTGCCGCGCACGCCGGAAGGGAAGATTGATTTCTCGCAGGACTTCTTTGGCAAGGAGTCGCATCTCACGGTCTCAGGACAGCTCAACGTCGAATCGTGGTGCATGGCGTTGTCGAAGGTCTATACGTTTGGCCCGACGTTTCGCGCTGAGAACTCGAACACCAGCCGACACCTTGCGGAGTTTTGGATGATCGAGCCGGAGATCGCCTTTGCCGATCTTCACGCCGATGCGGATCTCGCCGAGGCACTTCTCAAGTACATGTATCGCGCGCTCTTGAACGAACGCGCCGACGACATGAAATTCTTCGCCGAGCGCATCGACAAGGACTGCGTGCCTAGGCTGGAAAAATTCGTCGACGCGAAGTTCGAGCGCATCACCTACACCGAAGCAATCGAACTGCTTGAGAAGGCAATCGCCAAGGGCCACAAGTTCGAATTTACGCCGCGCTGGGGAATCGACATGCAGTCAGAGCATGAGCGCTATCTCTCGGAGCAGGTCTTCGGGAAGCCAGTCGCCGTCTTGAACTATCCGAAGGACATCAAGGCCTTCTATATGCGCATGAACGACGATGAGAAAACCGTCGCTGCAATGGACATTCTCGCGCCGGGCATCGGCGAGATTGTCGGTGGGTCGCAGCGCGAAGAGCGTCTTGATCGGCTCGACAAGCGCCTCGACGAAATGCATCTCAATAAGGCCGACTACTGGTGGTATCGCGACCTTCGCCGGTACGGCACTGTGCCGCACGCCGGATTCGGACTGGGGTTCGAGCGCGCTGTCGTGTTCGCAACCGGTATGCAGAACATTCGTGACGTCATTCCTTTTCCGCGTGCTCCGAAGAGCTGCGACTTCTAACGAAACGAGGATCTTCATGCAGTGCAACATCGACTCCAAGGGCAAGGCGGTACGCCTGATGGGTGGCGCGATCATCGAGGGCATCGGGCTTCTCCTCGTGACGCTCTGGTTCGTCGGGATGATGCCGCCGTGGGCCGCGATTGTTGGCGCCGTCGCCATCGTCTCGGGACTATTCGGGATCTTTGAAGGCCTCTCGGGCTGGTGCGTCGTTCGCGCGATGGGATTCAAGACTCCCATCTAACTTCATGCCGAATGCGACCGCGACGATTTGGGACCTCACCAAAGGTCATCGCTTGCGTTACGGAACCGCGCTCGGTTCCCTCGTCGCAGCGGTGGCCCTCGGCTATCTCGTGCCATTAGTGCCGCAAGCCGTACTTGACGGCGTCCTCGTCGATGGTGGAACACGGGCCTCAGCGTTCACGCGTCGCATGATCGACGCGATGGGTGGCACGGAGTTTCTTCAGACGCGCCTCTGGATTCCCGGTCTGGTGATGGTCGCGATCGCCGCCGTCACCGGGATCTGTACCCACGTTCGCACGCGCCTCGCAGCGAGCGCGAGCGAAGCAGTCGCTAAGGGATTGCGCGACCGCCTTTACGACCACATTCAACGGCTCCCCTGCCCAACGCTCGACAAGCGCGAATCCGGCGATCTGTTGCAGCGCTGCACGTCCGACGTGGAAACCGTTCGCGCGTTCTTCGCTTCGCAAGTCGTCGAAATCGGCCGCGCGTTGTTGATGCTCATTGTGCCGATCCCGTTCATCATTCTGCTCGACTGGCGCATGGCGATCGCTTCCGTCGCGATCGTGCCAATCATCATCGGCTTCTCACTTGTCTTCTTTCGGCGCATGCGACCGCTCTTTCTCGCGAAAGAAGCCGCCGAAGGCAAAATGACTTCGACGATCACTGAGAACCTGACGGGCATTCGTGTCGTCCGCGCGTTCGCGCGGCAGGAGTTTGAGAAGTCGAAGTTCGCGTCGACCAGCGGCGCGTTCCGCGACGAGGACATGCGGCTCTTCCGCCTGTTCGCGACCTTTTGGGCGACGTCCGACCTCCTCTGTTTTCTCCAGCAGATCATCGTCGTCGCTACGGGATTGTGGCTGCTGACGCAGGGCTCGCTTCTCGTCGGCGAGTACTTCTACTGCATCACCGCTGTCACGATGTTCATCTGGCCGGTACGCATGATGGGCCGCATTCTTGCCGATCTCGGTAAGGCGCTCGTAGCGATCGAGCGCGCTCGCGAGATCCTCGACACGCCCGACGAACACGTCGGCGAGCCGACGGAACCTGCATCCGTCATGGCCCACGCAAAGAATCTCGGCGGTGCAGAGATTGTTTTCCAGAACGTCGTATTCGGATTCTCGAAGCTCGAGGGCACGCCCCCAGTCCTGAACGGCGTTTCGTTTCGCGTGCCAGCGGGAGCGACGCTTGGACTCGTAGGGCCCTCAGGTGCAGGAAAGAGCACGGTCGCGCAACTGCTCCTCCGACTGTACGACTACACGAGCGGCTCGATCACCGTCGATGGCCGCGAACTGCGGACGATTCCGCGGCGCGAGATTCGCGGCATGATCGGCACGGTCATGCAGCAGCCGTTCCTCTACTCGAAGACGCTGCGAGAGAACATCTTGATCTCGGCAGCGGGTCACTTGAACGACGAAGACGCGATGTGTAGCGCTGCGTCCATTGCGAGCGTGCACGAATCGATCGAGGAGTTTCCCCAGCGGTATGAGACGCAGATCGGCGAACGCGGCATCACGCTCTCTGGCGGGCAGCGGCAGCGCGTCGCGATCGCGCGGTCGTTAGTCCAAGATCCACGCATTCTCCTACTCGACGATGCACTGAGCGCGGTCGACACGCACACTGAGTCCCAGATCCTCGCTGGCTTTCACTCGCGTGAGGCGCGGCACACCACCATCATCGTCGCGCATCGTCTATCAACGCTCCGTCACGCGGACATTATCGTAGTGCTCGACCGAGGGCGCGTCATTCAGCAGGGAACACACGACACTCTGATCGCTGTTCCCGGGATGTATCGCGCACTCTGGGAGATTCAAACGAATCTCGATGATCTCGACGAGCCTGTCGCGATCGGAAGCGTGAGTTGAACCATGTCGCTGACTCCACTCGACGACGAGTTCAAAGGCAAGTTCGATCCGCGCGTGTGGCGGAAGTTGTTGCAATATCTGAACGGCTACCGGTGGGCAGTCGCTCGCCTCGCGCTCGGTGGTGTAACTATCGCAGCGGTGGAGGCATATCTCCCGATCATCAACGGCCGCATGATCGACCGAGCGGTGACCGACGGCTCGCTCGGCGCACTCGGACCACTCATCGCGCTCTACGTGGTGCTCTTCGCCGCGTTCGCGGCGTGTGTATTCGTCTTCATCAAGGCTGCGGGAGAACTCGCGACGGGCGTGGGATTCGAGTTACGCCGCGACTCGTTCGCGAAGCTCCAAGACCTCTCGTTCTCGTTTTTCGACACACGTCCCGTTGGCTGGTTGACTTCTCGACTCACGAGTGATTGCGGCCGCGTCGCCAACATTCTTCCGTGGGCGATCCTCGACGTGTTCTGGGGGGCACTGCTGCTTACGAGCGTGACGATCGCGATGTTTGTGATCGACTGGCGCCTCGCGCTTTGGACGTGCGCAATCATTCCGCTGCTGGCCGCGGCAAGTGTGGTGTTCCAGCGCATCATGCTGCACTCAAGCCGCCAGTCGCGGCGCACGAACTCAGCGATGACGGCCAGTTTCAACGAGGCGCTCCTCGGCGTGCGGACGACAAAAGCGCTCGTCCGTGAGGAGAGCAATCTCGCGGAGTTTGAGCGGCTTTCAAGCGAGATGCGGCGTTGGATGCTGAAGAACGCGGTCCAGGGCTCGATCTATTTGCCACTCGTGATGACGATCGGCGCAGTCGGCGCGGCGATCGCACTCGCGCGAGGCGGCAGCGACGTGCTGGCCGGGCACGGGTTGTCGGTGGGAAAGCTCATCACGTTCATGCAGTTTGCGGTGCTCTTCCAGCATCCGATCCAAGAACTCGCGCAACGATTCGCCGACATTATGAACGCGTCGAGCGCTGCCGAGCGCGTCACGTCTTTGTTAGCGACGGAACCGGCAATCAAGGACGCAGCCGATCCCGCTGGCGCTGCGGCTCGAATCCGCGAAGTGCGCTTCGAGCACGTCACGTTTGCCTACAAGCCCGGCGTTCCGGTGCTGCATGATTTCAACCTCACAGTGCGCGACGGGGAAACGATTGCGCTCGTCGGTGCAACCGGCGGCGGCAAGTCAACGATCGTGTCGCTTACGGCGCGCTTTTACGAGCCGACCGAAGGGCGCATTCTGCTCGACGGTGTTGACTATCGCGAACGTAGTCTGCACTGGCTTCAGTCGAACCTCGGTGTCATTCAGCAGGTGCCGCATCTCTTCTCCGGCACGGTTCGTGACAACATCCGCTACGGCAAGCTCGACGCGACCGACAGCGAGATCGAGGCGGCTGCCCGCCAAGTGAACGCGCATGACATGATCGGTACGCTTGAAAACGGATACGGATTCCAGGTCGGCGAGTGCGGCGACAAGCTCTCGACTGGACAGCGGCAGCTCGTCGCGCTCGCGCGGGCCGTGCTGCGTGATCCACAAGTTTTCATTATGGACGAGGCGACATCGTCGGTCGACACAGCGACGGAGCGGCTTATCCAAGCTGGTATTGAGGCGGTGTTGCGAGATCGGATCGCGTTCGTCATCGCGCATCGGCTCTCGACTATTCGCAGAGCAAGCCTAATCGTCGTAATCGACGGCGGTCGTATCGTCGAGCAAGGCAGCCACAAGCAACTGATTGCGAAGCGTGGACGCTACTTCGAGCTGTACACGCACCAATATGCAGCCGAGCGCGAGGCGGCGCTGTTTGAAACGGGAGCATGAGTTCGTTGAGCGCGCTGCTACCGCGTCGTCCGTGCCTTTGGGTTCCGCCGGGTTGTTCTGCGCTTCGGTGGTAGCCTCGTCGCGATAGCGGTTGTGTCTCGCGACAGCCCCCCATACGCTCGCAGTCGTGCTGGCCTTCATCGCGCGTCGCCTGCTCGTCTTGCCACTCATCGTGCTGGTGATCTACACCATCACGTTCGTGTTAGCGTGGATGGTTCCCGGCGATCCAATGCGTCAGCCGGACGGTCGCCAGCCGCCGCCCGAGATCGTCGAAGCGATGCGCAAGCAGTACCAGCTCGACGATCCAGGCCGTTTCTACGTGAGTTACCTCGGTAAGGCGAGCGGCGTCTCTTGGCTTCTCGGCAAGGCTGATCGGCCCTTTGATTTGGGGCCGAGCCTTCGTCAGCGCGACTGGTCCGTGAACGAGATACTCGCCACCGGACTTCCGGTCTCGATCACGCTAGGACTCGCTGCGATTCTCATCGCGCTCGCGGTCGGTGTGACCGCAGGTGTCATCGGCGGCCTGCGACCGAACGGACCCGCGGATCTCGTCGCGCAAACCGTCGCGCTCGCCGGAATCAGCTTGCCGTCGTTCGTGATCGGCGCCGCGGTACTCATGCTCTTCGCGGCGCATCTCCGTTGGTTCCCGGTTGGCGGTTGGGGTGGACCGTCATATGTCGTGCTACCGGCGCTCACACTCTCGCTGCCCTACGCCGCGTACATCGCACGACTCGTTCGCTACGGGATGCTTGAGCAAATGAACGCCGACTACGCTCGCACCGCGCGAGCGAAGGGGCTTTCGCGCCGCGGCGTTGCAATGCGTCACGTTCTGAAAAACGCGTTCTTGCCCGTTTTGAGTTACCTCGGACCCGCTGCCGCAACCGCAATGACCGGTTCGTTCGTCGTCGAAAAGGTCTTCGCCGTGCCAGGCATCGGTCAGCACTTCGTCGATGCCGTCCTCGGCAAAGACATCACGCTGATCATGGGCGTCGTCCTCGTCTATTCGACGATGTTGATTCTGTTCAACCTCGTCGTCGACGTGCTCTACCGTGTCATCGATCCGCGTATCGAAGCTAGCTAGCTAACCTTCGCGACCGACGACGTTAATCGCGATTGGATCTCTTCGAGAAACATCCGCTCCATTACCTCGTCGCGCTCGACGGGCGTCCAAATGCTGCGATCACGGGTTGTGCCATCGCCCATCGGTTCGTTCTTCAACGGATTGGTTGAGAACGATGTCTGCGAAAACGTCCACGTCGATCGCTGGAGTCCGGGCGTAAACGCTTGTTCCACGTAGACCCACACGCGAAGGTCGATTGGTCCGTCGTACGTGGTGAGATCAACCGCGCCACTCGCGTCGCTCGTCACCGTTCCGGGTGTCCGTTGGCCAAAGAGCGGTGCGTCCTCCGCTTGCAGCGTGGGGCGGAATCCCGACGGTGTGAACTCGAAACGGGCGCGGCGGCGCTGATACGAAATGGTGCCTTCGATACTCGCAATTGTTTCCCCGCGCGGCCAATCCCACGGCTCAATGACCGATCCTGCGACTTTCGCTCGCGTCTCGATGACGCCAGCATCACGATCGCGCAGATCTGCGGGCATTCCGCGATCGCTCGCAAGTGCAACCGCGGCATCAAACGCTTTCGCGTAGTTCATTCGGTCGATAGTCACAACGACCGGTGCGATGCCGTCCCCAGACTTCGGCGTGCTCTCGCATCCGCCGATCGTCACAATGCAGAAGCTGATCGCAAGGGCGTGCGGCAACCGGACCATATCGCGAGTGTATCGGACGGTCCTCCAACCTCGGTCCCCACCTATCCCGAGCGTCCCGAACGCGCGCATCAGACTGTGTGAAACACTGCATTCGTCAGCTTGACGGCACCTTATCAGGATCTAAGGTAGAGGACTCTGCGTATCGCGGAGATGGAGTCAACATGGTGAAACATCCGGCTGAGGGTTCTCGTGCCCCGCGCACGTCACGTGTCGCTATTGCTCGCATCGCAGTATGGGGAGGAATCGGCGCGATCGCGCTCGCACTAGGCGTCTCCAGCGTGATGGCGGGCGGCGGCCGAGGCGGGCGGCAGCTCAAGGTCCCTTCGACGGGTGCTGACTTCTTCCAGCCCGGAACCCAGCCAAACCCAGACTCGCTTGCGTTTAACCCAATTGTTCCCTCGCAAAACTGCACGTTTTGCCACTCTGACTACTTGCCGTCGTCGGCGCCGTTTGACTCGTGGGTCGCGAGCTTAAAGGGGCAGGCGGCTCGCGACCCTGTGTGGCACGCGGCGGTCACGATTGCAAATCAGGACGCGAACATCGGCGGCGAGACGTGCATCCGCTGTCATGCCCAAGGTGCGTGGCTTGGTGGACGGTCGTCGACCGGCACGCTCGCGGAATTCACACCAGAGGATTACGACGGCGTCACCTGCAACTTCTGCCACCGCGTTGTGAATCCCGTGCTCGGCGAGAATAGCGCAATCGGCTATCCCGGCGATCCCGCGAACCCAGACGCGCCGATCCTCAAGGCGCTCGCGTCGCAGCAGCTTCTCCCCGTCGGCCCAGGCAATGCTCGTTACGTCGTCGATCCGGCTGACAATCGCCGCGGCCCCCTCGGGGACGTTCCCGACAATCTGCACGGACTCTCACTCAACGGCGAACTCGTCAAGCTCATTGATTCGCCGTTCCACACGAAGAGTGAGTTCTGCGGCACCTGCCACGATGTAAGCAATCCACTCTTCGTCAAACAGCGCAACGGCACATACGCGCTGGGGCAACTCAACTCGCCGCATCCCACACAGGACGCGCACGACATGTTCCCGGAACAGCGCACGTACTCTGAGTGGGCGAATAGCGAATTCGCCTCGACGGGCGTGAGCTATCCCGACAACCGCTTCGGCGGACCCGACCATCCAACTGGAGTGATGTCGAGTTGCCAAGACTGTCACATGCCGATCAACGCTGGCGGCGCGTGCGCGTTCTACGAGTTCGAACCATTCTTTGAGCGGCCGGTTCCGCAGCACTCGTTCTCAGGCGTGAACTCGTGGGTCATTTCAGCGGTGCGCGAGCAACTCGGTGAGGAAGCAGACTTCGTCGGCGTAACGCAGGAGCGCGTCGACGCAGCGAAAGCGCGGAACGTGCAGATGCTTCGCGACGCGTCCGACATGAGCGTCTCGCAGCGCGGCAATGCGCTCGTGGCACGCGTGACCAACCAAAGCGGGCACAAGCTGCCGACGGGGTACCCCGAGGGTCGACGCATGTGGCTCAACGTCCGATTCTTCGACGCGCGCAATGTGCTCTTGCAAGAGATCGGCGGCTACGACAACGCGACGGCCACTCTCAACAAGACTGGCGCAAAGATCTGGGAGACCAAGCACTCCATCTCCGCCGCGGTTGGCAAGCTGACCGGGCTCCCGGCTGGAACCGAGTTCCATCTCACGCTGAATGACACGATCACGAAGGACAACCGCATTCCGCCGCGCGGATTCACGAACGCGGCGTTCGCCGCGATTCAAGCCTCGCCGGTCGCGGCCTCGTACTCGGACGGACAGTATTGGGACGACTCGAGCTTCGCGATCCCGAGGAACGCGACGCACGCAGTCGTCACGCTCTATCACCAGACGACATCAAGGGAGTACATCGAGTTCCTACGCGACGCGAACGTCACCGACTCGACAGGTCAGACCGCCTACAACCTCTGGGTCTCGAACGGGAAGTCAGCACCGATTGATATGGACAGCGCAACGATCAAGCTTTCAAGGCCAGCGCTGCTCGGTGACCTGAACGGCGACGGAAAGGTCGACGCGGCGGACCTCGGCATCTTGCTCGGAAGCTGGGGCGGCCCGGGAGCGGGCGACCTCAACAACGACGGAATTGTCGATGCCCAGGATCTTGGGCTGCTGCTCGGCGCTTGGACGGGCTAACAGCTCCGGTGATCCATGTCGATGCGCCGCTGCTCGCTCACGCGCAGCCTGTTCCCCACGCACCAAGCAAGAGTCCCAAGTCCGCGCCGTCGACGGTTTCGTTGTCATCGAGATCAGCTACCGGATCGTCGGTGCTAAAGCTGCCGAGCAAGATCGCGAGATCCGCGGCGTCGACCGTCGAATCGCCATTCAAGTCGGCGAAGACGGTTCCGCCACCAAAACCACTGAGCCTCCAGACGGCACCGCGGGTGCCACCGACCCATGCCTCGCCGCACGCTTCGGTGAAGCCAATGCCGCTGAGGCTAACAACACCCAAGGGAAGCGCGTGGTACTGCACAAATCGTCCGCTGGGTGTGACCTCGGCAACGCGAGGTTCGTCGCTACTGCCCAGAAACAGATTGCCGTTCGCACTATTGATGTCGAGGCCGCCGTAGTTCACGCTGAAGAACGACGACACTAAGAACGTGTTGAGCACAGCGCCGGATGTCGCACTCACCTCGGCGATGCGATTGCCGTTCGGCGCCCCGGGAACCTTGTCTTGCACGAGGAAGAACGAGTTGCGACCTGCGTGGTATGCGCCGCCGACCACGTGACTAACGCCAAAGCCCGTAACGAGCGTCGCTAACACCGCGCCAGTCGTTTTGTCGACCGCATAGATGTCCGCCGAACCTGTTTCTCCGTCAATAAACAACAGCGTTCCCTTGGGAATCAAGGTCGAACCAAGCGTCATCGCTTCAGGCGCGAACTCAATATCGACGTCGTCCGCGCTTTCGCCCGGTCGTGGCACGGTCGAGAGCGGTGCGCCGTTTTCGTCGAAGCTCTTGATCGCCGCAGCGACGCTCGCGTAGCCCCAAATACGACCCGTCGTGACGTCGAAGCCAAGTCCAACCAAGCTGCCGAAACCGGGAGTCGCTTGATCGACAACGACGAGATCGGCGAATACTGGGGTCGAGATTAGACCGGCGGCTACAGCGAATAGCGAGCGGCGACCATTGAAGACGCACGAACTTGCATACGTTCCTCTCTTTCGGTGGTGACCGATCGAGTGTCGCTAACGCGTTCCCGCGCCGATGGTCCGAAGGTCGCGTTTCGGCGCTGCGGTACTTCGTGCGGTGGATAACCCGCTCAGTTCGACCCCGCCAGCCTGCGCACCGTCATCATGAACGTGCGCTTCATGTTCGCGTGCAGCGCGAACACGATGCCGAGATACGACAGCACTGCGATCACGCTGCCAACGATGAGGCTCACTCGCGCCGACGGGAGATCGGCAAGACTCGCCGACATCACGAGCTCGGGCGAGATCGTCGCGAGCGTCAGGTTCACCGGGCTCAGCGCGTTGAGCACCGCACCTAACACCGGCACGTTGCTGCCAGTCGCTGCGGCGCAGAGCCCGAGCACACCCGCGACGACGAGCATGACGCCGAACGACGCGATGACTGAGCCAATCGTGCCCTTACTCTTGATCGACCAGCCCAAGCCAATCATGACGCACAGCGAGACGAAGGCTACGAGCACAAGCGGGACAAGAATCGCGCCTTCCGGCAATAGCACTGGCACTGACGTCGGCGTCGTGCCCACCATGATGCTCGTCTTCAAATTCTTGTTGCCGAAACCGATCAACACGTAAATCGCTGCCAAGCCCATCGAGACGAACGGCACCAGAATCATCGGGAGAAGGAACTGCACCAAGCCTTGCAGCTTGCCCGCGATGTACGGTCCGGGTTGAATCGGTGTCGTGAGCAACAGGTCAAGCGTGCCGTCTTCGCGCTCGCGGCTGACTGCGACTCCGCTGAGATTCGTCGCGGTCAAGACGACGATGAAGATCTCAGCAACAACGATCGTCAGCAGCGCGCCTTGGAATGCGACTGGTCCGATGATCGCGCGGTGGAAGAGAATAATGACAACGAGCGCAGCGGCGGCCCCGACAAGTACGAACAGCCAGCGTCCCATGCGTCCGAGGAACGAATCGCCTCGGCTCGTGCGTTCACGCCAAGCAATCGGGTTATTTCCAACCGTGCGCAGACGACGCTGACCAGTGCTCGAAATGCGCCCGAACAGCCGCTTATGCCACGCAACGGTGGCGCCGCGGGTACCGATGATCCGGAGGCGCAGCGTCGAATACGCGACCATGACGAGCGAGAGCAGCACGCACGCCCAACAGAACGCGCCGACGGGCCGACCCACCCACATGCGAGCGATCCAACCTCCGCCGTCGGCGGTCACGTCGGGCACGACGTAGGTGTTCGCCATCAAGAGGCTCTCGAGCGCGAGAAACGGATTCGCCGCGGTCAGCCAAGTCGTGTTGTAAACGCCGACGGTGCCCGAGACCGGCTGGTTCCAGCGAACGAAGAGGTCGATCGCGTAGGTGACGAACAAGTACATCACGACCGTGATGTAGAAAACGAAGACGGCGCGCTTGCCCGCCGATCGCGTCACGCTCAAGGTCACGGCAATCGCCGCCACGAGGAGCGCGCTGCACGCCGCGATTGCGTAGGAGAGGAAGATCGAGTCGCCGGGAACACCGCCGAAGAACTGCGTGGTCGCGAAGAGCGGCAACGTGGAAAGGAGAAGCGCGAGGACAAAAAACAGACGGCCGAAGAGTGTTCCCAGCACGATCTGTAGATTCGACAGCGGCGTCGTCAGGAGAATGTCCCAGGTTCGGGGACTCGCTTCCTGCGCGATCGCGCCCGCCATAAAGACGGGCGTGAGAAGACAGAGAAGCCCGACCTGCCCGAACGAGATCACGGTGAACGCGCTCGCGCCGCGTTGGGCCAACTGCTTCATGGTCGTCGCTGGCCCAAATAGCGCGAACAACAGGATCAGCATCATGATCGCCAAGTACCCAGACCGGATATAGAGATGGCGCAGCCGGCGCGAACCACCGTGCACCAGCCGCACGACGATCGGATTGGTCGGGAGAAGACGGGAAACCCAGAGTACGAATGGGGGCATAGAGATGGCGGCGCTGAGCCGTGGCTGCGGGCGTGACCGGAGGGCGCTGCCTGAATACTACCTTGACACCCACGCCAGTCCCGCAATACTGGAGCCGACCGGGAGCCTGAGTCTCCGTCGCTGGAGAAGGGTCCCCGGAAATTTCTCGGTCCGAGTCCCCGCCGTTCCGCGGCTCGCACGGCTCAAGAATGAGTCGCTCGCGCCAGCGGACCAAGGACGACCGCTCTTCTGTGCCGCCTCCTCGCTCAGGTCGAGATCGGTACCGCGACCTTCGGCCCCGCTCGCTCAGCTCTCGATTCGCGAGAAGTTGATCCAAACGGACTTTACCCGAACGCCGCGATAGATTGACGTTTGATCAGTTGGCAGTTCATCGGAGTTCACCCTCACTACGTTCGCCCCACAGGGGGGCCAGTTTTTGAGGGGCACGTCTTGGGGACTTCATGGAGCACCCCTCCCAGTGTCGCAATGCCAGCGGTTCCCGGTGCGCTCGTCCCCATGACGAGCGCGGCTGTACGTTCCAACTGTGTTGCAGCAACGGCGCTGGGAAGCTCGGCAACTGATCGCACGACAATCACGGTCGCCCTTTTCGGCGGTGCCTTGAGGCTCGCGACGGCTGTCGTCGCGCCCTATGGGCGGACCGCTTTCGGAGGTGCACCGTGCTTGGCTTCGCCCCACCCGTCCTGGCCAACTCGGCTCTCGTCGCCCCAGCGTTCGTCACATTGACGCCCGCGTCGTTCCTCGCGACGGCAGCCGCCCAACAGACGTTTCTCGTCACCCCGCTCGGCGTCGGGCTGCTGATTCTCGCCCACCTCTTTGGCGTTGGTGTCGGCATCTTCGTGATGTCGACGCTTTTCAGTCGTTCGCTCAAGCGGGCTCGTGCAGAGTCCCACCTCATCCGTCAGACCGCGAAGGCCGAGGGCGAGACCGTCGCGAAGCAACTCGAACTCGACACCGAGAAGCGGATGTCGGAGCGGCGGACCCAGATCGATCGCGAGGTGGCCGAGGCGCTCGCCGGAATCAAGGAGACTCAGACGCGAGTGAATCGGCGCGAGGAATCGCTCGACAAGAAGCTTGAGTCGATCAATCAGCGCGAGAACAAACTCGACCAGCGCGAAACTCGGGCGAAACAGCGCGAGGACGCCGCCGAAGCCGCCGCTCGGGAAGCCGAGTCGGTCCGAGACCAAACCAAGGCTCAGCTCGCCAAAGTGGCGCAGATGACGCGCGAAGAGGCACGGGAGATCTACCTCGCCGAGGTGCGCGTTGAGAGCGAGCACGACGCGAATGCGCTGAACCAGAAGATCCTCGACGAGGCGGAGCGTGGTGCCCGGGATCGGGCCCGCGAGATCACCCTCATGTCAATCCAGCGCTACGCCGCCGAGCACGTCGCCGACTCGACCGTGCGCACGATCAAGATCCCGTCCGACGACATGAAGGGCCGAATCATCGGCCGCGAAGGTCGCAACATTCGGGCGATCGAGAAGGCGACCGGCGTCGACATTCTGGTCGACGACACCCCCGGCGTCATCAGCGTGTCGTGCTTCGACCGTGTGCGTCAGGCGATCGCGGCGGAGTCGCTTCAGAAGCTCGTCGCCGACGGACGTGTGCACCCTGCACGCGTCGAGGAGATCGTCGAGCAGACACGGCGCGACATTCACGAACGCATCAACAAGTATGGCAATGAAGCGGTCGTCGAAGGCAACATTCGCGGATTGCCTCCGAAGGTGATTGAGGCGATGGGCAAGCTGCACTTCCGTACGAGTTACGGACAGAACGTGCTGCGACACTCGCTCGAAGTCGCATACCTCTCGCAAATGATCGCCGATCAACTTGGACTCAACGGCCAGATCGCGCGGCGAGCTGGCTTCCTGCATGACATCGGCAAGGCGATGGATCATGAGATGGAGGGCGGACATCCGGCAATCGGCATGGAGTTCCTGCGGAAGTACGGCGAGAAGAGCGAGGCGGTGCTCAACGCAGTCGCGGGTCACCACGGTGACATTCCCGCAACGACGCCGTACACGCCCATCGTCATGGCGGCCGATGCGATCTCCGGGGCACGACCCGGCGCCCGGCGCGAGTCGATGGAGCTGTACGTCAAGCGGCTCGAACAACTCGAAGCGATTGCGAAGGAACACCCAGCCATCACGGAGGCGTACGCGATTCAGGCCGGTCGCGAAGTGCGCGTGATCGTCGACGCGCGACGCGTGGACGATGTAGAGACGTTCGCCATTGCGAAGGCCATCGCCGAGCGCATTGAGAAGGAAATGACGTTCCCCGGCGAAATCAAGGTAACGGTGCTGCGCGAAGTGCGCGCAGAAGCGCTGGCGCGATAAACAACTCCGTTGTGAGGCAAGCGCTCTCCAGCTAGTCCGGGAACACGCGCATGAACGAGGAACGAGGTTTTCAACCGAGCACGAGGCTTCGTCGTAGCGCGGTTGTCGTGTCGGCGCTGTTCTTGTTCGCGCCCTTCGCGTGGCTCGGCTACGCCTTCTTCAGTCGCGCTCGTCCTTCAATGCATCGTGAAGCGATGCCGATTCTCATCAGCGTCGCCGTCTTCGCGCTCATATTCGTGAGCTATGTTTTTCGAGTAAACCGCCGCCTCCGCCGCATTGTTTCGGCGGTACCTAACGCGAAATCACGCGACGGACAACTTTGTCCGTACTGCTTCGGAACGCCAGCGACATCGTCGACGCAGTCGCGGTGCTGTGGGAACGCGCCAACGTCGTGGTCGCGCGAGCAATACCAGGCATGGTGGTCCCTCGTTGAGAACGGAGAGATTCATCCGGCTCGCGCTGGCGACATGCCGCACAACGGATCGTTGGCATCGTCAGCGGCGTCCAGTTGGGCATCGTGGCACCCAGGCCTTATGACGTACGTCCTTTTCGCGACCGCGCTCGTCTTCGACGGATTTCGCAGCGGCGCAACGGACGCCGTGTCGTGGATCCTCTTGCTCGTACCGCGCACGCTGCTGGGTTACGGCATTGATCTCGCGGGTCGGGGCGTCGGCGGATGGATCGGTACCGAGCGAGTCTGCAAGCAGTGCTCGTATCCCACGTTCGGCAGCATGTCGAGCGAGCGCTGCCCCGAGTGCGGCAATGCGTGGCGCGCGGCTGGCGCGAGTCGTCGCAATCGTGGACCGTCGCGCCCTCGATTCTTCGTCGTAGGCGGTGCCGTCGCGATCGTTGGTCTCGTGCTCATGTGGCACTGGAGTATGGGTGGCGGTGCTTGGCTTCGTCGAATGCAGCCGACGACGGGCCTTATCCGGGCCGCGACTTCGACAGGGTCGAACTCGCCCCTGCTCCGCATGACAGCGTGGTCCGAACTCGGACAGCGCACGCTGACCGCACAAGAAGAGACAGCGCTCTTCGATGCGATCCTCGATCTTCGCAAGACACAACTCAATCTCCCGGGCACGGAAGACACATGGGTACTCGCTCAGATGGCAGCGGGCAATGCGACACCTGCACAGATCGCTCGGTGGCGGCGCGAGTCGTTCGAGCCACAGGTCGAACTCCCCGCGTCGGTGAGGACCGGTGAAACGCTTCGCATCGAGATTCACGGCGAGCATGTCGCGCCGCTCTTGCCGCCGGCGTGCGGCGTCACGGTCCATCTCGTCGGCGCGTGGTTTGATGGCGCCGAGCCTTCCCTCGCAACGACGACAACTGGTGCGTGGACGCTCGACATCTCGCAAGGGCGAGCAACACCGACGATCGACGTTGTGTCCGACCGCAGCGGCGCTCGCGAACTCGTCATTCGTCTGTGGCTCGTCGCTCGCGGCTACGGCGCCCTGAAGCAGCCGTTGACGTGGAACGCCGACGGTACCCCGATTCTGCCAGCCGACGCGCTCTGGGCCGAGCCGATCGAGCTGCGCCGCTCAGTCGTCGTCGCGCCGTAGCAGTCCGTGGCGATATCGTGCAAACGTGGAGCCATCACGATGAGTCAGTACACGCCGCCGTCCAGTCCAAATCTGCCCGGTGCTCCGCCGACGACCGCAGCGACCGCGACAGGTTCGCCCAACTGGACCGTTCCGCCCGTCTCGCCTTCGCCCGTCGAGACGGTCCCGCAGAGCGTGCGCGGGACAAAGCTCGCCACGGGCATCCTCGCCATCCTTCTCGGGTTCTTCGGCATTCACAAATTCATGCTGGGGAACACGGGAGCGGGCATCACAATGCTGCTTCTCACTTGCACTGTCATCGGCTTCCCGGTGATGTACGTGATCGGCATCGGCGAAGGCATCATCTACCTCACGCGCACCGACGAGGAGTTCTACCGCACGTACATCGTTGAGAAGAGGCAGTGGTTCTGAGGTGATCGTTCACGCGATGCAATCGCTCTCCGAGATCAAAGCTCTGCTCGACGCCCGCGGCATTCGTCCGAAGCATCGCTTCGGACAGAATTTTCTGCACGATCACAACCAGCTCAAGAAACTCGTCGACGCTGCTGCGATCACGCCTGGTGAACTCGTTGTTGAAATCGGTCCCGGAACTGGCACGCTGACCGAAACACTCGTCGCCGCTGGCGCGAGAGTCATCGCATGCGAGATCGACATCGACATGCAAGCAATCGTGCGCGAACGGCTTGCTGAGCACATGGGCGACCGTGTGCAACTCGTTGCCGGAGATTGCCTCGACGGCAAGCGATCGCTCGGTCGTGAATTGCTCGACGCACTCGGCGGGCGACCGTTCGCCCTCATCGCAAACTTGCCCTACAACGCGGCGAGTCCGCTGATGGCGATTCTCGCGTCGCGTCATCCCGAATGTCGGGGGCAATACGTGACGGTGCAGAAGGAAGTCGGAGATCGCATCCGCGCAACGCCTAACACTCGCGAGTACGGGCCGCTCACGGTGATACTTCAACTCTTCGCAACAGTTCGCGAGATAGCCGTCGTCAAACCCGGCAGCTTCTGGCCCGCGCCCGACGTGACGAGCTCGATGATCGCGATCGAGCCGCATCATGAACGGCCGTTCGCGTACGCTGAGGAGCTCAACGCGTTCGAAGCCTTTCTGCACACGATCTTCTCGAAGCGCCGCAAGCAGCTCGGCGCGATTCTCGGGCGCGGTGGTACGTGGCCAGAAGGCATCGATCCGACGATGCGGCCAGAGGTGCTGACCGTGGCGCAGATCGTGGAGTTACGGCACGCCCGCGCGTGAACCGCGCGCGATCACAACATCACCGATCACGAATCTCTCCCAAGGACCCCAAATGCTCACCACATCCCTCGTCGTCGCCCTTGCTTTCGCTGCTGAACCCAGCGTGTCCGTCACCATCTACTCGACCGCCGACGTGCGCGGATTCGATCCGCAGCAGTTCGCGGCGCAGCAGCGCCTAGGCAACGACCCCACGTTTGCGTGGCAAGTGCCAGGCTTCGGCATCGTTCGCGAAACGCGCACGGTGCCGCTCAAGGTTGGTACCAACGATCTGCCGTTCAGCGACGTCGCCGCGTTCATCGACCCGACGACGGTGTCGTTCACGGATCTCACCGATGCGAAGACAAAAGTGCTCGAACAGAACTTCCAGTTCGATCTTGTGAGCCCTTCCAAGTTGCTGGAAAAGTACGTCGGCCAAACGATCGAAGTTGTCACACAGGAAGGCACCTCGACGCGGGTGCTGACCGGCACACTGTTGTCGGCGAATCAAGGCCAGCTCGTCATCACCCACGACAAGGGTCTCACGATGATTCCCTCTGCGGAAGCGCGGGTTTCGCTTCCTGCCCTGCCCGACGGATTGCTCACTAAGCCGACGCTGCTGTGGAAGCTCGACGCGAAGAGTGACGGCGACCACACGATTCGCACGAGCTATCAAACCGCAGGTATGACGTGGCGCGCCGACTACAACCTCGTTCTGAATGCTGACGACACCGCAGCTGATCTCACGCCATGGGTCACGCTGATGAACGTCTCGGGCACCGGATTCAAGAACGCGCAGCTGAAGCTAATTGCTGGCGACGTGCAGACGCTGCGTCCCGAGGCGATGCCGAAGTCTGGCCGCATGCAAGCGATGCGCGGCGCATCGGCGGGCGATGACGAGGGGTTTCACGAAGAAGCGCTTTTTGAGTATCACCTCTACACGTTGCCTCGCGCGACCGATGTGCTTGCGAACACCAGCCAGCAGATTGCGCTCTTTCCGCCAGTGTCAGGCGTTACGGTGAAGAAGCAACTCGTTTACGTCGGCATAGCGCTGTTCAGCGGATATGACGGTCCGGTGATGATCGATCGCGATCTTGGCGGCGGCGGAAACAAGAAGGTTGGCGTGTTCGTGACGCTGAAGAACGATGAGGCGAGCAAGCTCGGCATGCCACTTCCGAAGGGTCGCGTGCGCGTCTACAAGACCTCAGGCGGAGCGTCGGGCGGCGCGGACGGAAGTGTCGAATTCGTCGGCGAGGACATCATCGATCACACGCCGAAGAACGAAACGATCAAGCTCAAACTCGGCGATTCGTTCGACGTCACTGGTGAACGCGTGCAAACCGATTTCAAGGTCGACAGCGGGCGGAAAGAGATGATCGAGAGCTTCAAGATCACCTTGAAGAACGCGAAGCCGACCGCGCAGACCGTCGAAGTGCGCGAGCCGCTCTATCGCTGGTCGAACTGGGAGATCACTGCGAAGAGCGCAGCGTTCCAAAAGCTCGATGCCCGCACGATCAGTTGGAGTGTGATCGTGCCTGCCTCCGGTAGCGCGACGATCGAATACACCGTGCGTTACACGTGGTGATAAGAGTGCTTCACCCGCGTCGATACGTCATCGACAGTCGATTTCCCGGCGGCAAATACGCCACTTCCGACATGTACGCTTTGATCAGCATGATGCCGCGGCCTGAGGGGATTTCGATGTTCTCGTCGTGCGTGGGGTCGGGCACCGTCGTCGGATCGAATCCGGGGCCGTCATCTTCGACCTCAAAGTACGCCTGGTGTGCCGAGATGCGCAGCATGAATCGCACTGACTTCGCGGGATCGTTCTTGTTCCCGTGCCGAAAGGCGTTCGTGATCGCTTCCTCGAGAGCGAGTCTGATCGCCCAACACGCTGAAGCCTCGTATCCGAGCGCGGCGAGGTGGCTCGCGACGAGCGATTGAGCGTCTTCTATGTCGGTCCGCTGGTCGCGGAGGACACGCCGTTCGGAGAAGTCCCCCGATGAAGGCGGTCGGCTCTTAGTCGGTGCCATCCGGTGGAGCCCTGCGGGTCAGCTGAAACTCGCGAGTGCCTTGTCGGCCGTCTCGTGAATGTGAAAGAGACGATTCAGCTTTGTGATCACGAAGACCTCATAGATCTGCGGATCGATGTCTGAGAGCCGCAACTGTCCGTCCTTCGCTCGGACGCGATTATTCACGGTAATCAAGGTGCCGAGGGCAGCCGAAGAGAGATGTTCGACTGCTTTGAAGCAGATGAGCAGCTTCGGATTGACTTGGCTATCGATGATGCGACCGAGCTCTTCGCCAATCTGGGCGATGTTCGTCTCGTCGAGGATGTTGCGGTCCACGAACTCAATGCGCGTGACTCCGTTCTGGACACGCACGTTGAGTCGCGAGGCGACGGAACCCATGAGAGCACGCTCCGGAAGATCAGGTGCGCCCGCCGGAAGATCGGCCAGCGCCAAAGGCTTAGCCTAGTCCTAGCGAGCGAACGACGCAACATGAGCCGGCGACCTTCGCTCTCGATGAAATTCGCGGTGACGAAAAAGCGGCATCCCGTGAAGGATGCCGCTTTGGAATCAGTTGTCGTCGACGATGCCGAAGCTGCTACGCCTCGTTCGAGAGCCACTCGCTCGTCAGTTACCAGCGGCGCCGCTACCCAGCGTGTCCCGCAGACCCGGGTAGAGCAGGTCTTCATTCTCCTGCTGAATGATGACCTCGGGGCGAATCAAGAGAAGCGTCGTCAACTCCGTCTTGTTGGTGATGCGATTCGTGAAGAAGCGATTGATGATCGGAATCTTCGACAACACCGGCACACCGGACTCGACTTCGAATTCGGTCAGCTTGCGCTGTCCGCCCATGAGAATCGTGCCCTTGTCCGGTACAGAAACCGTCGTCGCGATTTGCGTACCTTCAAGCTCGGGGAGCTGGAACGATGCTTCGAACGTGTTCGATCCACGACCAACGATGTCGGAAGCACCGGCCGCACCGGTGAACTTGACGTCACGGAACTTCACGTTCTCGTTGAGTCCAAACTGAACAGTCATCGTCACATAGCGCCGATCGGCAGAGATCACCGCTTCCACATCGAGAACGAAGCCCTCGTAGATCACGCTGATCTGCGGCTGGAACGCACCAGCGGAGTTACCCGTGATCGGCGTGAGGCCAGAGATGAACGAGACCGCCTTGGCGATCGAGATCCACGAGCGCTGACCGTTGAACAGCGTTAGGCGAGGCGCAGTCAGGACGACGTTGCGCTGGTCTGCTTGGGTCGCCTTGATGAGCAGGTCAACTTGGACGTCATCGAGATACGAGATGCCGATGTTGATCGCGGGTGCAGCAATAGCCGCCGCGCCCACTGGGCCAAGGCCAGCGACCGCGAGGGTTTCTGTCAGTCCGAGTGACTGTTGGTTCACGCCGATCGGCGCCCAGCCGTCTTGACGACCGACTGGCGTACCGACAGGACCGGTCACGTATTGGATCTGCGTCGGATCGTTGGGGTTCGGCTGGCCGAACTGTGCACCGGTCGCGATCTGGTTTGAGAAGCCGTTCGTTGGCGTTGCGCCAACCGGGAACGCGTCGAAGATCACGGGATTCTTGAGCGTGCCGTTCTTGAACGGGCTCGTCGCTGGCTGGTTCTTGTAGAAGAAGTCGCTGAGGTTGAAGTTGGGGTCAGCCTGCCGCGCCTTGCTGTACATGTCCTTGTTCGTGTTGAAGTACAGATCGAGGTCGATCCCGATCTGTTCGAACCATTCAAGGGACACGTTGATGAGGCGGCTCTCGATGTTGATCTGAAGTGCGCGAATCGTCCGCAACTGCGTGAGCAGCCCTTCGATCTCACGGTGATTCTTGGCCGTCTGGGTAATGATCAGATTGCCGTTGAGCTCTTGCAGCGTGCCGGGCGAGCCGCCGAGATCCACCCAGCCGTCCTGCGAATCAACGGTGTTCTGAATGATGTCGACGATCTGGGCGATCAGTTCCTCGCGCGTCTTGCGCTCGGGCTCGTCGCCGGGCTCGCCGAACGGAGGACCGCCGCCTCCGCCTCCGCCGCCGCCTCCGCTGTTGCCACCACCGCCACCGCCGCCGAAGCCACCGCCACCACCGCCACCACCGCCACCGCCACCACCGCCGCCGCCGCCACCGCCCCCGTTGTTGCCTTGCTGAATCGACTCGCTGAGGTTGAAGCTTGGTGCGTTGGCGAAATACGGGACCTCAAAGATGAGGTCGCGGATGTCGTAGACAATCGTGAGTGTCTTCTGCCGCAGCGACTCGTCGCTCGCGACGACGACGACGCCATCCTCGACGGAGTACTGCGGTCGGTTGGATTCGTCAGAACCGATCTGCTCAAGGATGCGCTTGAGCGCGACCTCCGCCGGGACGTCGTTCAACTGAAGCGTGACGGTGTCCTCCGGACGAACACTGATCGCCTCAAGCGCCTTCCAGTCAGGATAGAACTCAACGCCAGTCACCTGCTTCATGTAGGCGACAACTTGGTCGAGTTGATTGTTGTTGAAGTTGACGCTGATCGTCTTCCGCAGATCCATCATCGACTGACGAGTCGCCTCCGACTCGGACCAGCCTGCGGCGCCGGAACGCATCCGCGAGAGCTGCGGCCAATCCTCGGGATACTGCATCAGACCGGACAGCGAACGCAAGCCTGGGCCGCTCAGGTTGCGGTGCGGTGGAATCTGTGCAGCGACATTCTCGTTCAACTGCTGAACGATTCCGACTTCCTTCTGCCGCGTGAACTCGGATTGTTGACGGAAGAGAATGAGCGGCTCAAGCACGTCGCGCAACGCAAGCGCGCTCGGATTATTCTTGTCGAGGAACAAGAGTTCCTCGACGACTTGCAGCGCCTCTTCGTACTTGAGTTCAAGCTGAAGCTGCCGGACGCGGCGGATTCCCTCGTCAATTTGACGCTGTCGTGCGGTGGTCGCGGCAGCGCGAAGTCGCTCAGCCTCGCCAGCAGCAGTCTTCCGATTCTGGTCTTGGTTCTGGAGGTCGCTCTTGGTCTCGAGGTCAGTGACCTGAGCAATCGTGTCGTCGATCTGCTTGGCCATTCCCTCGTATTCCGTCGGCGCGAGAAACGCCTTGTCGCGATCGAGGCGACTGCGAGCCGCGAGAAGCTTCGTCTTCGCCGCACCGAAGTTGCCTGCGGTGACGAACTCCTGCGTCTGCTGCATGTCGGCTTCGAACATGACCTTCGCGCGATCCCGACGAAGGTTGTATTCAGCGTCAACACCGCTCAGGGTTGAGCCCTGATCCATCGCGGCTCGCGCAGCCGCGACGCCGGCGATTGCTTCCTTGTCGCCCGGATTCGCGTTCAGCACTGCGGTCCATTTGTCGAGCGCTGTCTGCCACTGGCCGGTTGCGGCTGCTGTCTTCGCAGCGTCACGATCAGTGTCCTGCACAGGCCGGGCCGCGACGGCCGCCTGAAGTCCAAAGTTCGAAGCGCCCCCTCTTGTTGAGGGCCCTGCAGTATCGAGTCCAGCGAACGGAAGTCCGCCAATGGTGGTTGCCGCAATGAGTGTCGAAAGCACACTTGAGCGGCGGAGAGGAAGAATGAAGCTCGCAGAGGACTCGAACGACCTATTCATGCGGGACTCCCGATGGCGGCTTGGTCTGCAACTACTCGCAGACTTTCGGCGGAAAATACGAACGACGGCAAGTCGTTCCGCGTTGCGCAGCGGCGCAGTTGCAGTGCTTCTGTGATTTTGTGCGGTCTGAGAGCGATCGTTCGCGCTCATGCCGCTTCGAGGACGGGGCGGCAGACTACTTCCGCTAGCGCGCGTCCGCAAGCGTGTCAACCTCGGCGCGACGCTCCAACACCTTTTGTTCCAAGGAGTTCGCGTGCTCCGCCTCGGGGGACGCAACGCGTCGTTCGGAATCGATGACGGACGCGCGGAGCCGCCTCTGGTTCGTCAAAGATTGTCGACGACACCTGAAGCCGCGTGCGGCGCAGAAGGCTCTCGGGTCTCACTGTTCCGCGATGCCGTCACAGCGCGGCACCGACCCGTACGCGCTCGCCGCACGGACCGTGAGACTCCCCGCGGGGAAAGAACAGGGGCCGACGCACGTCGGGGTCGGCGACGCATATTCGTCCGACGTATGCAATTCAGCGGCGCGAAACTACAGCGACGCCGGGACTGTTTCCGCCCGAGGCGGCGCAGCACGCCGCCGGATCTGTATCGCCGCTATCTCTTGTTTCGACAGAACCTTCTGACTCTGCATCATCGCGACAAAGCAGTCGAACAGGTAGTCGGAGTCGTGCGGTCCCGGGCTCGCCTCTGGGTGGTACTGCACACTGAAAATCGGCTTCGACCCGTGGCGAAAACCAGCCACGGTCCCGTCGTTCAAGTGCATGTGAGTCGCCTCGCCACCAGCGGCGACGAGCGACGCCTCATCGACGCAGAACCCGTGATTCTGACTGGTGATCTCGACGCGACCGGTTTGCAGATTGCGGACGGGCTGATTTGCGCCGCGGTGTCCGAACTTCAATTTCCACGTCTTCGCGCCAAGCGCGAGAGCAAGCAATTGATGCCCAAGACAGATCCCGAAGGTGGGGACGACTCCCGCAATTTCCCGAAGCGTACGAATCGTCGATTCGACGACCGCTGGATCTCCCGGACCATTCGAGATGAACAATCCATCCGGTTTCTGCGCGAGAATCTCGCTGGGCGAGGCGCTGTAGGGCATGAATCGCACCTCGCAGCCCCGATCCACCAAGTGCCGGTAAATGTTGCGTTTTGCGCCGCAATCAAGTGCGACGACGCGGAATCGTGGCGCACCGGCTGGCCGAAGCGACTCCGGTGCCCACGCACCCAAATTTTCGGTCCAGATCCCGCACTCGGACGGGCTGACCTCCGCGGCGAGATTTCGCCCCGCCATCGACGGACTGCCCTTCGCGGTACGGACGAGGTCGACATCCGTCGGTCCCGACTCGGTCGAGACGACCCCGCGCTGTGCGCCGAGCGTCCGAAGCATGCGAACGAGGGCACGCGTGTCGATTCCTTCAATTGCCGGGACTCCCGCGTGCTCAAGCCACGCGCCGAGATCTGCGTTTGAACGGTAGTTCGATCGAACTCGCGACAATTCGCGTACGACGAAGCCAGAAACGCAGGGAGCAACACTTTCGAAGTCTTCGGCTCCGACGCCGTAGTTGCCAATCTGCGGCGCGGTCATCACCAAAATCTGACCTGTGTAGCTCGGATCCGTGAGCGCTTCTTGATAGCCACAAAGGGCAGTGTTGAAGACGACTTCTCCGGTTCGAACGACAGATGCTCCGAACGAGCGGCCGTAAAAGACCGCCCCGTTCTCGAGCGCGAGACGGGCAGGCGACGCAATGGTCGGTTCCATATGCCCGCATCGTAACACTGACGCCTGCCGCACCGAATCGCCACCGCCGCAGACCTAGAGGGCGAGTGCGCGTCTTACACTCGCCCCGTGCGCAGCCTTTTTGAGCAAGCGGTCGAGATCGCGGCGGGACACGTGCTCGTCGCGGTCGAGCGTGGGGTCGACGCGTTCCCCGAAGGCTTGCTCTACGCACTCCCGGCGTCTCTCACGGACCTGCGCGACGGGGAGCGCGTGACCGTCCCCCTCGGACCCGGCAACCGCCCTACCGCGGGGTACGTCATCCGCCGCGCGTCGGCAGAAGAAGCGGCCGCGCTCGACCCGCGAAAGGTGAAGCGCGTCGTCGCTCGAGACGGCGACACGCCCCCACTTCCCGGTGAGCTTGTTCAACTCGCTCGCTGGATCAGCGGCTACTACTGCTGTCCGATTGGAATCACCGTCAGCTCGCTCTTGCCTGCGGCCGTACGCCGCGCGGTTGGAACCGTGACCCGCACGTTCATCGATCTCGGCGGTCCGAGCGAACTCGTTGGGAAACTGCCTACGAAGCAGCGGGAACTCCTCGCATTCGTCGCTGGTCTAGCGCTGTCAGAGCTGCCTATCGAGAGTCGTGAGTTGTTAGCTCGTGCTAGCATCGCTACGCCAGCGCCGCTGAAATCGTTAGTCGCCAAGGGTCTGCTGCGCGCGGAGCGACGCACGGAAGTCGAGGCGAAGTTCGAGCGTGCCGGGCTCGCGGAGGGGTGCGCCCCGGCGCTCACGACGACCCAACGTTCTATTGTCGATTCAATCGCAGCGCGGTTTGCAGACGGCTTCAGCCAGCACCTCCTCTACGGCGTTACTGGCAGCGGCAAGACCGAGGTGTACATACAGCTCATTGAGCGCACGCTAGCCCGGGGCCGCTGCGCGATCGTCCTCGTGCCCGAGATCGCGCTCACGCCGCAGACTGGGGGTCGACTCGTCTCGCGGTTCCCTGCGCGCCGCGTCGCGATCTTGCACTCGGGCCTGACCGCTGCTCAACGGAATCACATGTGGACGATCGTCGCGAAAGGTGAAGCCGACATCGTCATCGGCGCTCGCTCGGCAATCTTCGCGCCGGTCCGGGACGGCAAGCTCGGACTCGTCATCGTCGATGAGGAGCATGATTCGTCGTACAAATCTGACCAGGCGCCGCGCTATCAAGGTCGGGATGTCGCGCTGCGGCGCGGTCAAATTGCAGGGTGTCCGGTCGTACTCGGTAGCGCAACGCCGTCGCTCGAAAGCTGGTTCAACGCGACGCGCACGACCGCGACGGGAAGCAGCATTTGCACGCTGCATCGCATGCCGGAGCGTGCCCCCGGTTTGTCAGTGCCCAAGGTCTATGTCGTCAATTTCGCCGAGGAACGTCGTCGTTACCGCGACCGGCGCGTGCACCTGATTGGTCCAACGCTCAAGGACGCTCTTGACGCCGCACTGAAAGCTGGCGGTCAAGCGGTCATCCTGCTGAATCGACGCGGCTATGCGAATTACGTCTCCTGCGCGGCAGGCGACTGCGACTGGGTAATGCGCTGCGACCACTGCGATGCCGGCATGGTGTGCCATCGCGCTCGCTTTGACACACAAGACGGCACGGTCGGAAAGCGCGACTACACCCGGTGCCACCACTGCGACAGTGAATTGCGGCTGCCCAAGGACTGCCCGCAGTGTGGAAAGCGCGTCAACGTCTTCGGCCTAGGAACGCAGCGCGTCGAAGAGGAACTCGAGCGGCTCTTCCCACAACTCGTCGAAGGCAAAACGATGCTCCGCGTTGACGCCGACGCAATGCACGACGAAATGGACTTTCGCGACGCGCTCGAGCGGTTCGCGAGTGGCGACGTCCGTGTTCTTCTCGGAACCCAGATGATCGCGAAGGGACTGGATTTTCCTAACGTTCGTGTGGTAGGCGTCATCAGCGCCGACACGGCGCTTCACATGCCCGATTTCCGCGCTGCCGAGCGCACGTTTCAGCTGGTCAGCCAAGTTTCGGGTCGCTGCGGCCGCGGTGAGCACGCCGGAGTCGCCATCGTTCAGACATTCCAGCCAAACACGCCTTCGATCGTGCTTGCCGCGAAACACGACTATGAGCGCTTCGCAGAACTCGAACTCGCGGACCGCGCGAAGTTCGCGCTTCCGCCCTCGCGTCGTCTAGCCCGCCTCGTCGTCCGCGACGCTGGCGAGACGCGGTCGGCCGAGCGAGCCGAAGCCCTCGCCCAGGCGTTGCGCGGCATGTGCGGTGTGGGGCTCTTCACGGCGATTGAAGTGCGCGGCGCGAGTCCCTGTCCCATCACCCGCATCGCGAATCGATATCGCCATCAAGTGGAGGTGTTCGCCCCGAACGCCGCCGAGCTCAGTCGCTTCCTCACCCGAGCGCGGAACGACGGTCTCTTCAGCGGGCGGCTGAGCCTCGGTGAAGATCTTGCGATCGATGTCGATCCGGTCTCACTGATGTAGCTAGCGCGGCCGCTTAAGTGCCCTCGAGCGCGGCGCGAGCCGCGACCGAACATCATCCAAACATCGCGCCTCCCATCTATGCGCTCGCAGGCCCATCTCGTACATTGGTAAGGCTTCACGTTGGGTGTGAAGCGGCCGTGCGTGCCGCATTCCCGCCCGACGGTCGGCCTACCCGACCGGTCCCCAGCATCGGCTGGATAACGGGATGGGAAGATCGAGTGAGCTCGGGTTGGAATCGCACGTTTTCTCGCATCGGAGTTTGCACGAATGTCGGCCGACCACGCCGCTGAATCCACACCGGGGCGCTCGTCCGCCTCGACTTCAAAGCCCGCGACTTCAACGTCCGCAGGAGCCGCATCCGCGTCTCTCCAGTCGGTGAACGGCTGGTCCGGCGACTTCATTGACGGCCTGTACAACCAGTGGAAACGCGATCCCAATGCGATTGACGCGCAGTGGAATCAGTTCTTCCTCGGCTTTGAACTGGCGCTCGCTCGCTCGAGTGGAGAGTCTGCCGCTCCGTCCACACGGTCGTCGACCGACGCAACGCTCGCGAACGACGCGCAGCGCCACGTGGATCGACTCATCGACGCGTATCGCGCGATCGGCCACTTCGCGGCCCAGATCGATCCACTTGGCACGGAACGCCCCTTTCCAACCGCACTCAATCTCGAGTCGTTTGGCCTCGCGGACGGACAACTAGGCGACCGCTTTGATCCAGGTTCTCTCCCGCTCACCGCGCCAGCAACACTGGGCGAAATTGTCGAATGCCTCGAGGCAACGTACTGCCGCACCATCGGCGTCGAGTTCTATCATCTCGGGAGTGCAGAGCAGCGACGTTGGCTTGAAAAGCGCATGGAGACTGTGCGCAATCGGCCAACATTCTCGCCCGAATTACGGCTGCATCTCCTCGAACAACTCATCGAAGCCGATGGCTGCGAGGGATTCCTTGAGAAGCGCTACATCGGAAAGAAGCGATTCGGCCTTGAAGGCGGCGAGTCGCTCATTCCGCTGCTCGACCAGATCGTCGAACTCGCGCCAGCGAATGGCGTGCGCGAGATCTCGATGGGCATGGCGCATCGCGGACGGCTGAACGTGCTCGCGAATATCCTGAACAAGAAGTGGGACCAGATCTTCACTGAGTTTGAGGACGCATGGGCCGACGATTTCGTCGCGGGCGGCGGCGACGTGAAGTACCACCAGGGCTACTCGACCGACCACACGACGTCGACGGGTCAAGTCGTACACATCACGCTCGCCGGAAATCCATCGCACCTTGAGTTCGTGAATTCGGTTGTCCTTGGTCGCTGTCGCGCGAAGCAACAACTCGCGAACGACATCAATCGCGATCAAGTCATCCCCATCTTGATTCACGGCGACGCAGCATTGCCGGGCCAAGGCATCGTGGCTGAGTGTCTCAACATGATGAGACTCGACGGCTACACCGTCGGCGGCACGATTCACGTCGTGATCAACAACCAAGTTGGTTTTACGACCGATCCGAAAGACGACTGGGGCGGCAACTACTGCACTGATCTCGCGAAGGGATTCGAGGCACCGATCTTCCACGTCAACGGCGACGACGTCGAAGCGTGCGCTTGGGTCGCGCGTCTCGCGATTGAGTGGCGACAGACGTTCAAGACGGATGTGTTTGTCGATCTCGTGTGTTACCGCAAGAACGGACACAACGAAACCGACGAACCGAACTACACCCAGCCACTGCTCTACGCTCGCGTCCGCAAGCAGAAACCCGTGATGCAGAAGTATCGCGATGAGTTGACGCAGGCCGGATTGGTAACGAGTGAACGATTCACTGAACTCCATCAGCGGCTCGTGGCTGGACTCGATGAAGCGCAGAGTCGCACGAAGCAGCAGCCAGTTTTGCCGCGCGTGAAGCCGTTCCAGTCGATTTGGTCTGGCTTTGAATCGACGTATTCGCCTGCCGTCGTTGACACCGGCGTACCCGCAGAGCGATTGCGCTCAATCGCCAAGGCGCTGGGCCACGTCCCCGAATCGATCGGCGCGCACAAGACCGTGACGAAGCTCATGCAAGCGCGGGCAGCGGCGGGCGACGATGACTCAGCTCCTATCGAGTGGGCGACCGCTGAGTTGCTCGCGTATGGCTCGCTGCTGCTGGAAGGGCACGGAATTCGGCTCACCGGCCAAGATGTCGAGCGTGGCACGTTCAGCCATCGACATGCGGTTGTCTGTTGCCAAGAGACGAACCTGAAGTACGTCGCGCTGAACCATCTCGGTGCAGCCCCCGGTGCGGCGCAGGCGCAGATCGAAGTCCGTAACAGCCCACTGAGTGAGTCTTCATGCGTTGGTTTCGAGTACGGCTACTCGCTCTCCGACCCGCGCATGCTCGTGATCTGGGAGGCGCAGTTCGGTGACTTCGCGAATAGCGCCCAAGTGTTGCTTGACCAGTTCCTCGCGAGTTCCGAAGTGAAGTGGAAGCGATCGAGCGGACTCTGCTTACTGCTTCCGCACGGCTACGAAGGACAAGGTCCGGAGCACAGTTCAGCGCGACTCGAACGATTCCTACAGCTCTGCGCCGACGACAATATGCAGGTCGTCTATCCATCGACGACGGGGCAGATGTTTCATCTCCTCCGCAAGCAGATCAAGCAGCGCTTCCGCAAGCCGCTCATCGTGATGAGTCCGAAGAGTTCGTTGCGACTTCCGGCAGCGATGAGCAAGTTCAACGAACTCGTTGGCGGCCACTTCCATGCAGTGTTGTCCGACCCGCTGTTCTCGGCGGGACGCGAGGGAGCGTTCGATCCGAGCGCCGTCACGAAGGTTCTCCTCTGCTCGGGCAAACTCGCCCACGAACTCATCGCGTGGCGCGAGCGCACCGAAACCCGAACCACCGCAGTCGTCCGAATCGAACAGCTCTATCCCTTCCCCGATGCGGCGCTGACTGAAGTGCTCAAGCTGTATCCGAAGGCGGAGCGGTTTGTCTGGGTGCAGGAAGAGCCGCGCAACATGGGTGCGTACCGTTTCTGCCAAGCGCAACTGCAAGAGCTCTGCGGTATCCAAGTGAATTTCGTCGGACGCCCCGACAGCGCGACGCCCGCATGCGCTTCGCCGAAACTCCATACCGCCCAACAAGACAAGATTCTTCTCGAAGCTATGGGGCCCTCCAAGGCGGGTGCTCCCAAGAGCGCGAAAGCGCATTGATTCTGGCGCATCGCTTGGCCATCACGCCCCTCTTCGCTTCTCCGAAACTCGACAATAGATAATAGATAGCTCCCTTCATATGCGAATCGACGTCACCATTCCGAGTCCTGGCGAGTCCATCTCCGAAGTCACTCTTGGCTCGTGGCAGAAGCAGTCGGGCGATTGGGCCGAGCAGGACGATGTGCTGGTTGATATGGAAAGCGACAAGGCGACACTAGAGTTGCGCGCGCCAGCGGCTGGTCTTTTGGCAATTGCCGCAGCGAGCGGCAGCGAGCAGAAAGTGGGTGCCACGGTGGCGACAATCGATACAGCGGCTGCGAAACCAGCGAGTAACTCGACGAATTCGCCGGGGGCAACGACGCCGGGACGAGCTACAGCGAGTGCCGAAGCGAAGCCCGCAGCGAGCGCCGAATCGCATGTGCGTGCCAGCTCGGTTGCGAAGAAGATCGCTGCTGATTCAGGCGTCGACCTTGCGAACGTCTCTGGCTCGGGTCCGGCTGGCCGCGTCATGAAAGCTGATGTGCTGTCTGCGGCCAGCGGAAAGAGCGCCGTGCCGGCTGCACCAGCTTTGCCGATCGCAGTCGCCGCACCCATTGGCTCGCGCGGCGTTCGCCGCGAGAAGATGACCAAGCTGCGGCAGAAGATTGCGATTCGCCTTGTCGAGGCGCAACACTCGGCGGCGATGCTGACGACTTTCAATGAAGCCGACATGACCGAAGTCATGCGCCTTCGGGCGGAGCATAAAGAATCGTTCGAGAAGCAATTCGGCGTTGGCCTCGGCTTCATGGGCTTCTTCGTGAAGGCTTCGGTGAGTGCGCTTCGCAAGTTCCCGCGCGTCAACGCGTACATCGTCGGCGACGAAGTCGAGTTCCACGACTTTTGCGACGTCGCTGTGGCTGTCGGCACCGAGCGCGGACTCGTCGTGCCGGTCCTTCGCAATGCCGAGGCGATGGGCTTCGCCGACATCGAAGGCAAGCTCAAGGAACTCGCGGGCAAAGCGCGCGACGGAAAACTCACAGTCGACGAGATGACCGGCGGCACGTTCACGATCTCGAACGGCGGCGTCTACGGCAGCTTGATGTCGACGCCAATTCTCAATCCACCGCAGTCGGCGATTCTCGGCATGCACGCGATCAAGAAGCGTCCCGTCGAAGATCTGAAGAATCCGGGCCAGATAACGCTGCGTCCGATGATGTATCTCGCGCTCAGCTACGACCACCGCATCATCGACGGTGCCGAAGCAGTCGGGTTCCTGGTGCATATCAAAGACTGCATTGAGAAGCCGGAGCGCATGTTGATCGGAATGTAAGGCGATGGACCTGATCCATCGAAGTGGCGGACGGAACTCCACCAACCGCCGATTGCTTGATGAAGACTCGCGATAACAAACCGAAGGTCCCAACGCCAGTTGGGGACTCGCCCGCGAAGCAACTCGCAGGATTCATCGCCAAGTTCGATCCGGCGACTGCGACGATGATCAAGTTATGCCGGGCGGCTCTCAGAAAGCGCATGCCGACAGCGTTCGAGCTCGTCTACGACCACTACAACTTCTTCGTCATCGGCTTCTGCTCGACGCCGCGCGCTTCGGATTGCATCGTCTCGCTCGCGACCTCAGCGAATGGCGTCGGACTCTGCTTCATCTTCGGCGCGAAGCTGCCTGACCCGCACAAGATCTTGCTCGGCAGCGGCAAGCAGACGAGATTCATCAGGCTTGAGTCCGCCGCGACGCTTGCTCAGCCAGCAGTCGAGAGTCTCATTCGCGCGGCGATCGCAAACGCTCGCGCGCCGCTGCCGTCGGCAGGCGGTGGGACGCTGATCATCAAGTCGGTCTCGGCGAAGCAGAGGTCAAGGCGGAAGACGGCGACGTCGCAAATGAAAGTCGTTAGGTCACGCGGCTTCGCGCAGTGACACTGCCCGCCGATTCGCGCCCCTCCTTCGACCTGCCGTGATTCGCCCCGTCATTTCAAGATTGCGAAGTGCGCTTCGGACCTGTGCACGAGAGCCGCCGCACAGCGCCGCCAAGCGCAGCTCGCTTTCTCCTGCGCCTTGATCGTGCCGAAGCGCCGCCAAGATCGACGCCCACAGATCGCCGCGAAAGTCTGCTCGCGTGCGCAGATCGGGGTGTCGCGACATCATCCAAGACGCTGGTCGAAGGGCGTCGTTCTTGAACTCGAATGCCTGGCACCAAAGTTTCCAGCGGCGCGAGAGGGCGGAAGCCTTCTGATGGGCATGCTCGGCCAGCTTCGAGCTCCGACGTGAGCGCTCGAAGAGCGGGCGCGGATGGTCGGAAGGCTTGAGCAGCTTGATGATCGACTGGAACTCAAGAGCATGGGACCCCTGCTGTGCCGCATCGAGCAGCAAGCCGAGCGTGGCCTGATGCTCGGTTTCGAGTTCATCTCGGATCAATCGCTTGAGTCGATGCTTCGCGACTAGGTCGCCGTATTCATGCAGCCACGTCGCGGCCATGATGAAGAGTCGGGCTGCGGCAGGAGCGTACCTCGCGGTCTCGAGTAACAACCGCTCCAGATCGATGGTGCCGATGCTGGTGGCGGTGACTTCAATGTCGCGACTCGCGGGCTCGGCGTCGAAGCCAGCACCGAGGCTCGCCCATCGGCGGATGCTGTGGTCTAGAGTGTTAGTCACTGTCGTGGATCTCGAGCGAATCCAAGAGCTGCCGTGCGTCGTTGATCTCGTTGCGGTTCGTGCTCTTCCTGACCAACGTGTCGAGGTATGAGCGAACGAACTGCACGTCGTCTGCTCGTACACGCATCGCCATCAGGGCGTCGATGTCTTGGTCTCGTTCTGCAACCACCTTCATAGCGATCAGGTCTAGGCGACTTGCCGCGAAAACTCTCAAACGTCCGTAGTGTCCGACGATGATCTTCCGCCGCGACCATTCGTCGGGCGGTGCATCTATTCGCATCTGTACATCGCTGTTGAGCCATCGCTGAGTCAGACCGAGCTATTCGGCGACACGCGCGGCCGCCGACTCGATCGCCGACATCGCCTCTTCCGGTATTGAGACCATCACATCGCAATCCGTCGTCGTCCGCGTTCGCGCCAGCACGCCGGTGACCATGGCCGCAGCTCCGCCGACCAAGAGGATGTCGACGTCACAGTGGTACTCCACCACCTGCCCGAGTCGGGAAAGCGCTCGCTCCACCAGCGACGTGTCCACTGGTCTGGGCATAGGCGATTAGAACCGATTGCCTCAACAGCTTTCGGCTCTAAACGGTTCTGGAATCGGTTGCAGGTCGATCGGTTGGAGAGACCGGCGATGGATGGTGCCGTGGTCAGGCTTGGCATCTTCTTCATCCCTGACTCTTCCTGCTACCCGCATCGCGCCTGACTCCTTCGCGCCTTCGCGCGACCCCGGGCCCTCGCGAATGAGCCCGGAGCTCAGACTCAACGCCGATAGCCTGCGAACGCGATCAAATGCTGTCGAACCATCGGATCGCCGCCGTCTCGCACGATTATTGTCTTCACAGCATTGACATCGCTAACAAGCGAGAACAGGGCATTCTCACTATGGCGCATTGTTGAAGGCAGCGAAACACTCTGTTTATCGAAAGCATGAATGCCTGATGCGCCGCCAACCTCGTCCTTCCCGTCGCCGCCGCTACCGGCGTCGCGTGCGAACCGCATCGCCATTGGCATCGCGATTCACGCTGGCTGCGTTTTCTTAGCGTCTTTCATTGCTCCCCTCGCAATGAACTCAATCATCTGGCCGATCGCTGGCGTTTTCTGGAGCGTGCTCACTGTTCCGGTGGCGGTGGGCACCGGTGCATTGGCGGGTTGGGCGCTGAAGAATCGGAGCATTGCTCTCGCAATTCCGGTGCTGGTCGGCACTGGAATCGCTTTGGCTGCGGCTGTCGGCGTCGTCATTGCCAACAATCGGTAATGCGCCTGCACGCCGTAATGCGCACGCTCACCCTCTTCGTCCCCGCGAAAGGCACGACCCGCGCGACGAGCGCGAAGTTCGTCGGAACCGCGGAAGCGTCAGTCAGCGAGGTGGCGAGGTGGGCGCTGGCGCCGGCCCAATCTCAAACACTAGCGACGCCCACAGGCTTTCCCAATCCTGCTCGCCACCAGCAGGGAGTTCGAGCATGTGCACCGCATTGAGGCGCCACGCACCACCCGTGGGTAGCGCGATCTTCACGCGGCCTTCGGCGTCGGTGCGATAGGCGACACGTATCTCGGGATGATCGAGCGGCGAAGCATGCACCGTAATGCCTTCGATCGGCTTGCCATCGAAAAGCAATCGAAAGGAGCCATCTTTGCCAACCGCCATATCGCGCGGATCGGCTTCCGGAAAGAGCTCGAGTCGCAAGCCGATCGATCTATCAAAACCCTTGTGCGGGGCGTCGCCGATCGTCACGATGGATTTGGCGCATCGCGCATAGCGCTCGCGTCCTAGGCTCTTCGACGTCCCGCGCTCACTTCGCCGCTTGATCGCGTTCTCGAGTCCTTCATCTTTCAGATACGACTCAAACTTCGCTGCCTCGAGTTCGACGACGCTGTGCTTACTCGCATAGGCAACAACGTAGAGGCCAGGCGCGGATGGTCGCACGAAGCCAGCAGGCTTCGAGCCGTCGACCCCGGTCACGTCGACGACCTCCACCGGCCCTGCAATCACAAACTTTGTGAATCGCTCCGGGTTGCGCGGAAGAACGGTGATCTCTTTGCCGCTACCAACCTTCAGATCAAACTTGACGGTGGTTCCAACGGGGGCGCGCAGGGCGCTCGGTTCGATCCAGAAGTCGTGCGCGAACACTGCGCTCGTCGCCACGATGACGGCAGTCATCGCGGCGACGAGTATTCCTGCGGACCGGCTCGCCGAGAGCAACGAAACGCAAACCGATGGAGCAATTCGAAGCATGCGATGTTGCCTTCGACGCGCAGATCAGCGCTTTGGGTTCTTCGCGGATGGCGAACCTGGAATCGGATTGAGCAAGTACGGGAACGCGTTCGTAAAGAAGCTGCTATCAACCGTCGCGCCGTCGGTGTAGGGAAGCGCACCGTTCGGCGCGCACTCGGCAGGAAGGAGCGCGCCCATGACGACGCGCAACGCCATGTCGACAACGTCGTCACCCGGTCGACGACCGTTCGGGAAACCCGCGTTGTCTCCCGCAAGAACGCCAAGGTTGCTCTGCATACGAGCGGGCGTCGCGGGAATCGACGTGTTCAGTCGGAGCATCTCCGAGCCGACCACGTTCGCGGGCTGGTTGAGGCCGGCCACGCCGGTCAGGAATACCGCGACGAGATCGGTGCGCGGCAAGCACGGCGGCGTCACACCAAACAGGGCGTTGAGAAGAACGGGCAACGTCGGATTCGTGACGTAGGTCGCAAATTGTCCGTCGTTCTCCGGCTTGCTCGCGTTGAAGAGATTTTTGTCCTCGAGACCGATGACTAACTCATTGACGAGAGGCATCCCGAGTCGCGAAACTTGGACCCAATCCCCCTGCTCCGTCGCGGGCTTCGTGAATGTCGGATTCTCGCTGAGCACGCGGGCTCGGTGCAGCGACGCCGTGGTCCATCCACCGATCACCGGTTCGCCGCCGGACGTCAGCGCGCTGATCGGAATCTCAAGAATGAGCGACGTGACGTTCTTGTCATCGAGTGTGTCGTGCTCGGCGGTTGGCGAGCCAACGGGATTCAGGTTGACAAGGTCGAACGTCTCACCAAGATTTACGACGAACGGGTCTTTCCGCTGACCGACAAAGAGCCGACCAGACTCGCTGCTGCCGGGCATGTCGATCGAGTAAACGTGCGAAGCCGCATAGGCCGGATAGTCAGGGATCGACTTATTGCCGATATTGTCGACAGGCTTCAGGAACGACGATTCACCCGTCACCGCATTGGTAATCGACTCTGGTGTCCCCGTCGTGGTGTCGCCGTAGATCACGTCGACCGTGTACGACTCGATCACGTTGAGCGGACCGGTGCGTCCGCGTGATATAGGCCCGATGTTGACCAGCGGCACCGCGACATTCTGATCGCCGACTGGAACCGTCAACGACTTCAGCGTGTTGGTGAAACGAAAGCGGAAGGTGATGTCTTCATGCGAGTCGCCGTCGTTATCGATGTGGATTTCGTAGATGGCATCAGGGTCGAGCGAGAAGTAGTTAGGACCGCCGTATGGATCTTGTAGCGGAAGGTAATTGGCGACGATCGTCACGAATCGATCGCGACTTGGCTCGTAGCTCTTGAACATGTAGTAGTCGGTCGCATCGACCTTGGGGTTCTCCGTAATGAACGGAGCTTCACGATGGCTGGATGCGAGCGCAGTGCTCGACATGGCGACAAGCGAGGCAAGCGTGATAGCGCGGCGTGTCAGATTCATAATCAGGTCTCCGTGTGGAGTTGTGAGTGGTGGTTAGTTGCGACGTCGGCGACGAGCCCCAGCGCCAGCTGCGAGAAGGAGTGCTAGCGCTGAAGGTGCAGGGACGACACTGAGATGCAGCGTGTAGTCGCTCCCGAGCTGAGCGCCGCTGGCAAGGAACGACGAGTCGCCGAAGGTTGAACCGACGAATCCGAAGCCGCCGAACGCGCCGTCCGGGCGCGTGAGTTGGGAAAAACTGCTTCCCGTGAACGTCGAGTTCGCGAAGTTGCCCGATCGCGAGATCGCGAGGAAGTACATGCCAGCGGCGGCGAACGTGTAAGTGCCGAGGAAGGCGTCGAGATCGGTCACGCTCCCGGGGTCGGCGGGGAACGAGTCGTCGCTGTCGGCGAGCAGCGTGCCCGAAGCGTCGAACAGCGCGAGGTAGGTGTCGAAGCCAGCGCCATCGACGTCGAAGTAGCCGATTCCAGCCCCCGCGGTAAAGCGGTAGAAGTCGACGTCGTTTGCGCCGCCATGTCCCGCAATCGTCGCGGTTGGCAGCATTCCAAACACGCTTGCATTACTGTTGGGCGTGAACAGTGCAGCGTCGAGCAACTGGGCTGAGCCAATGCTGTTGTTCGACGACTGGCCGTTGAGTTCTAACTCGTTGGTCAACTCCGCGAGGGCCGCGGAGCATGAGAAAGCGATTGCGCCAATGACGGCGACGCTTGATCTCAGCATGATGTTCTCTCCCTGATAGATGCGTCAAGACGCCGGGGCCGCCTCATGGCGAGGCTGCTCGACGAGGTCGCTTCTGGCGCAACCGCCACAGCGATTCACCATCCCAGAAATATTCTTGTTCATCGTGCTCGGTCAGCGACCGGCTTCAGGGTTGTTTACCGACGCCAACTGGGTGAGCTTCGTGTGCAGTGCGGCGGCCTCTATGGTTCGGCCGGCAGCGCGGAGCGCTGCTTCGAGGAGAACGGCCCGCTCGCGCGGTCCCTTGACCTTGAGAGATGCGAAGAATGCGCCAGAGCTGTCCGACCCAAAAGTGGAAAAATGTCGGGATCCGGCAGTGGCTGAGTGTCGCCGACGGTTCCTCGCGTAACGGGTGTGTCGACAGGACTCCGAGCAGCCTGTCCTCGTTCGCGTCTCGAGCATCGTTCAGCAGTTCGGGCGGTGCGCCGTAGCTGAGCAGCTCCTCGTCTGAGAGCGCGGTGAACGGCGATCGCTTGGGCGGTTGAAGCCGTGCCGGTTGCTGAGTCTCGACGTGCCGCAGCACCTCGATCTCGCGCACCGTCTCGTGGATCTCAACGAGCTGCGCCGCGCCGGTTCTCGGATGGCGCTCAATCTTTCGCCGCTCGCCCAGCGATAGGCGTCGTCGTGCTGAGCGTCGTAGCACAGAAGAATCGCGTCGTTCGTCTTGTGGACGATGAGCCGAATGCCGTCGTTGACGCGGACCGACCAGAAGTTAGCGTCCTTGCTGCGGTCCAGCCGGTGAAATTGCATCCCCGGATTTGCCGGGTTCACCTGAAGGTCAAGCGCCGTTGTTTTGACGAATTTCTGCTCGTCTCCTGCGGGACGGGCGAGGCTGTCAGTGAAGGTGTCGGCGATGCGGAAGTCCAAGACGCTCAGCGGTGGATCAGTATCGAGTCTCTGGCGATCCGAAGCGCGCGCAGTTTCTGCTCCGATCTCTGTAACTCGATACTGTCATCGTGCAAAGGCAAGCCCTCGATGTGGCATGCGCGAGCGGCGGCTCGTCAGCGACGACGTCCAACTGGCTCTCTCGCACAGCGCGCACCTCGCAACTCGCCGCAGCTTTCAGTTCGCGAGCGCCAGTCGTGGAGGCCGCCCAAGTCTTGCGCAGTCCCTCGGGGTCATCTTCAATTCGGAAGACGGAAGTGTTCCTCCATTTCGGATCAGGAAGGAATGCAGCCGCCTTCGGCGCAATGGAGCTGAACTGGCTGCTTTGCGTCAGGAACCTGACTATGCCTTCGTCGTTGCCGACAACGCTCGCGTCGTTAGTCACGCTGCTTGTAACGTATCCAACACAGCCCTCGCGCGACGCACCTTTGCCAGAATCGTCTCGGCCTTGGCGGTCCAC
>Ga0163144_10002378_pt1 | contig 43582 bp, 50 predicted proteins | sample OliLak19BULKMAT1_FD_123175 | JGI IMG/M metagenome (GOLD analysis project Ga0163144, IMG submission 123175) | Freshwater microbial mat bacterial communities from Lake Vanda, McMurdo Dry Valleys, Antarctica - Oligotrophic Lake LV.19.BULKMAT1 | ecosystem: Environmental > Aquatic > Freshwater >...
CCTCACGAAATTTTTTGGAATTTTCTATCGGGCACCTGTTGAACGTAAATCTTCTTGGCGATGAGCATTTGACATTTATCGATATGAACTTGAATTTTTATCGGTGATGGGCTTATCAAATAACTCCGTTTCAACACCGATTGATCTTCTGTGATCACTAAAAAAATAAAAATATTCGATCACAAAACAACGTGAAGTACTTATTGTTATCCTTTGGCGACTTCTTTTCGGACTAAATGTTGGAAAAAATCAATGTTACCACAGTACTGTATTTTTGATGATATGTGTTAAAGATAAACGAATTCAAATAAAGAATGAACTATCAATCAGAAGAACAACGAAATTATACTACACGAGATGGCCGCGAGATTGTTATGACTTGTAGCGAATATCAACGTCGTATTATAGATAAACATCCGCGTCGCATTATCAGATTACTCGATGATAAGATAACAATAGGAACACACGCAGTTTTTGTAACGCCCTATCGTACATGGATGTATCGCACGGGAGATGCTTGGGGTTATTATTCGGATGGAGCTGAAGTTGGCGACCTTGTTGATCTTTGGGTCGGTAGAGATCTCTTTGGAGTCGCAAAGATTGATTTTGTTTATTCAAGTGTGCTGAGTAAAGTATCCAAAGAGCACCTATCGATGATTTATGATAAGGAATATCGAGACGCGATTGGCGTGTTTAACCAATACTTTTACAGTCCTATTTTCTTTCAACGTTCATTAGAATCCGTCACACAAGACACTATATATGTTGTAGGGTATACACGAATATCTTGACCTAAAAAAACTAAATCTAAAGAAAACATTTTAGAGTGTAAGTAGCAATGTCATTAACACTTATCCTCTCATGTATGAAGGGTGGCAAGACCACTCGTCTTCTTTCCATTCTTGAGTCTGCGGGCCGAGCGTGCAAGTGTCTTTATGTGAATAGTATTATTGATGAGCGTAACGATATTTACTCTACACACAATCCTCTGCTTTCTCAGTCACTCTTCGACCGCATTACAGCTACGGCAATGAAAGTCGATAAGTTGAGGTCGATAAACGACGATGAATACAAGAAATATGAAGTAATTTGTATCGACGAAGGCCAATTCTTTCCTGACCTCGTTGATGTCGTCGATCACCTCGTAGACAACTTGGGAAAAGAAGTTTATATTGCTGGTCTAAATTCCGACTTTCAGCGTAAGAGTTTTGGTCAACTTCATCTTTTGCTTGCTCGGGCGGACACTATTGAACTTTTGCGTAATGCGTGTTGTGACGATTGTCGTCTTGAAGGTAAGCGCGTACCGGCAATTTTTTCCTATAGACTTGATCAATCATTGCGTCAAGTAGTAGTAGGAGCAGAAAATTACATGCCACTCTGTCGCAAGTGTTATCTCTCACGCATGTCGAGAGAAATGATGAATCATAGTCTGTAACATACTTTACAACTTTTCGTATCCCAATACGAAAAAATGAAATGTAGTTTTATAAAATATAAAACACGTAGGCATTACCACTTACATGGAAACATACACACTTTTTTATTGCGAGAAGCACGACAAGGGCGTTCTAGTAGTTGGACTGGACGACAACAGTCAGCCAAGCTGGCTACACTCTTGCTGTTCTTCAAAAAATCTCTGCGACGATATGTGGGAGTATCATGGTTTTGTTACATTTAACAATGGCATGCTCGACAATCAGTACTTGTTTGAACAAAGTCACTATGATCGTGTTGGTGGCGGCTGGTGTCTGAGTTATGCCACTTGTGGACAAATTTTTGACAAGGATCATCAAGTAGTGGAAATTCCATCATACGTAAAAACGTTTTTCGATACTTTGTAAAAACAACAAATTGAACATTTACACCTTACGTGTAGTAAGGTGTTTATTCGGTCGTCGAAAAAATGAAATTAAAGAATAACTTTTATGATAGGAGTACACTTATTATACATTTGACTTTGACTTTTTAATGACTATGTTTTTCTCTCCCTTGGGCAAGAAGCTTGCGGAGCTTGAGTCGCACTTTGAAAAGATGATTTTTCGTCGTGTGACTCATGTTAATGCGAATAGTCGTGATCTGGAGTACGTTAGTTACGACAACGGCACTGACGACGATTTTGTTGCTTTTTTTGGTCCGCAAGAAGCTCCGACCTTCACTCCTGAAGAGATCGAGCACAATGTTGAGTATTGCTATTCTCGTTACTCGTTTGAGACTTCCGACAAGGCTCCGCTTCCCAACGACAACCATCGTGGCGCAATCACTGGGTTTCGCGATGGACGTTGTGACCTTGATCCCGTAACCTTTGAGATTGTTGAGTTTTCTGAAAAGAATGACAGTCGCACCAAGGTACCTCCCCGCATTGGCGATCTTGTCTGTGGATATGTCAAACCTGGTTTTTACGCGAACGGGCGTTTCATCAAGCCTCGTTTTGAGAAGTGGTTCATCGCTAGCGAACAACTCTATCGCTTGTGGTTGGCCTTTATCAAGGGCATTGACACTGAGAGCTTTCAGTGTTACAAGAACCTCATGCGTGGAAACAAGCTTTGCACTTCGAACTATCGCAAGTGGTTGATGGCCCACGGAGACAATGGCGAGCAGGTTGACGGAAACGAGGTTCCTCGTCGTTTCTTTCGTTTGCGTACGGAAAGCCCAGCGGTAAACTATGTTCACATTTACACCGCGTTTGTCTTGCTCTTTTGCTATGGCGTAGTGCCCAACAACAAGCTTGTCCCGATGAATCTCAATGATGATCTCTCGATGCAAAGCTGGGACTTGCCAGAGGACTGGATCGCCAACATGATTCAGCACTATTGTTAATTGTTACTTCGTTACTTCGTTACTTCGTTACTTCACTACGGTGAGGTAACTTATTGAAAAAATGACATTTGACGTTTAACGCGCATGACAATGTAAATGAAAACACTTGACGCATTAAATGCCGTTTCCCGAAATGCAGGATCCATGGATGGTGATTTTCCATTTTCAGATGATGACGAGAATTTTTTTCGTTCAAAGAAAATTATTGAAAAATGCTTAAACACCAAATTCGAGCAAGCGACAAATGTAAAAAAACTCAATAATGCTCTCAAGAAACACTTGACGGCAGCAAAAAAGAAAAAGCTTCGACACCATACGCTAATCCAAATCACACGAGAATCCTCGTCTTATACCTCGGGAGAGGAAAAATTCAAAATGGAAACGACAGAAGTTACTATCAATCTCTTTTTTGACAAAGGCACTAGGATTTCAGAAGTAATGAAAAAAATGTGGGCGGTTGAAGGATACGATGGTATTAGTCCGACGTTTGTACTTTCTGATCATGCAGTCGAGGGTTTTGACGTCTTTGATTGTCTTTATGACATTTGACGATTGAGAAAAGTGAAATAACAAATCATTAAACACTAAACTCATACTTTACTTTTGGTCTATTCTCACATTGAAATTGTTATTGGCGTCAAGCTTACTCGTCAACAAGCTCACAAAGTTTTTGACATTGAAGAGGACGACGACGACGTCGTTGATTATCACTTTGGAACTGCCAATGATGGAAAAGAGCAAATTCGGCTCTTTGAGCAAAATTGCTGCAACCAAGGAAACAGTGACCCTCGGAATTGCATTGTGGGTATTAGCGTTCACACGTATTACAGAAAGTTGACTGGGTGTGACGATTACCACTATTGACAAACAACGGAAACTATGATGTTTTTCGATTTGCCAAAGAAATTGTCGAAGTAGACGGAAAGCACATTTGTTATAACTGCTATCACGATAACAAGAGTGGATTTATCAACTGTGGTTGCTGCGGGAAGTATGCGAAGGGGTCTACGCCCTTTTTCACTGAAGGTCGTGGACACAATCAAGGATTTGCTCAAGCCCATCCTTGGAGATGTCGAGATCGGTTTCTACTATCACATTGATGGCTGTATTTGCTGTTAACTCGTTTGTGTTCCTCAATTAACTCGCTTGTGCGAGTTAATAACGTATCAAACAATATTCTTGTAGGTTTCGGGAATGTTGTTGACGCCTACCTTTTGTGTGAAGGTCTTGAGTAATATTTTTTGACCAATGGCAATACTTGTAAGAGGGGGTTGTGTAAGACGCATAAGTTCAATAATCAACAATGGATCGTGATTTTCATTGATAAGCTTACAGAGTTCGTCAAAGGCTACGGCATGTTGTACGCGCCACGATAGCAATACGAAGTGAGCGTCTTTGTTGAGTGACACAAGTTCACTGACTATACCTCTCGAGACTACTGCATGATAGATGGAATTTGAGGTAAGTGGCATTTTTCCTAGCCGGTCTTCGATCTTACGTATAGTAAGCTTACATTCGTTGTCTTGTGCGAATTTACGACACGCATCATCAAAGGACGTGGCAGCGACGGTTATTCGGCGCGGTTGTTGTACAGAACCATGATATTCGAGCAAGACATAAACGCCAAATTCTTCATTGCCGATATTGTCGGGATTAACTTCATCAATGAAAAGGTTATAGGTGTTCAAGTAATGCCGTATGCCTCTAGTGCTAAGGTTATAGCAGTGTTTCATAAAATCAAGTGTCAGCATTGATCGAACAATAACGTAAGAATTCAGTATCGTCATTGCAATAGAGCAAGATGATAGGCACAGATTGATCAAAGAGTCCAAGAAGCTTCGACATTATTGTTATTTATCAAGACTTTACTTTATTAAAGTCTTATTGCGACAGGCGCGAGCGGGTAAGGTGCAGGGAGGGGTAAAAACAAAAAAGTGAGTGACGTAAGCGTGTTCACGCTTACGACTAAAGGTGACGGTTAAGTAAGAAGTGTAAGTCGACTCCCCCAATTCTCTACCAGATTTTTTTAAATGAAAAAAGTAAAATTTCAATCTTATCATTGTTATCTTAACAATGACTTATCGTCTACCATTTCTCTACGGCATTGACAAGAAGGGCAAGGAACGCGTGTGGAAGATTTGGTCGAAGAAAAACGTGATATACACTACTTATGGCGAAGTTGGTGGAAAGATGAATCCTGTGGTCGAACGCTCATTCGGCATACTCAACGAAGGTAAGAAGAATCAAGTTGTACCAGAAGAACACGCGAAGGCTGAAGCCGAGCGAAAGTGGATCAAGCAACTCAACAAGGGTTATCATCCGCACACTCGAAAGGGCAAGGAACTTGAGGCGCGTATTACTTCTGCTCAACGGGCACAAGGTAATACTACTCATGGAATTTCCACTCTTGTTCGTGGTGAAAAGGCAAAGCCCAAGGGTGGTGGCGGAGGTCATCATAATTTTACCGTGTCAGGATTCGAGACTAAGCTCAAGCCTATGCAGTGTCAAACATGGTCGATGGAGTCTAAGGTGCTCAAGTATTTTGACTTTGATCAAGGTGTTTACCTTCAACCCAAGCTCGATGGAGTCCGTGCTCTTGTTCATCTTTACAACGACAGGATCGCGATTACCTCTCGAAGTTCAAAGCAATTGACATGGCTTGAAGATCTTCGAGTCGAACTTAAGCGTTTTCTCAAGGGCGAAGACGTTGTTCTTGACGGTGAACTTTATGCTCATGAGCTTTATGGGTCTTTCGTGAAAAAGGGAAAAAATTACACATACGCCGAGGGCGACGAGATGCTACCTGATGATCTTCGTTTTGCCGTGATCAGTGGTATTGGACGTCCTGTTAGAGGAACGCCTCATCCTCTCGAGAATCAGCTTGAGCTGTGGGTATTTGATCTTGTCGATACCAAACTTACTCAGGACGAGCGTTTTGCCAAACTTGACGAGCTCTTTGCACGTAAAATTGCAAAGAAGTGCCCGCATATCAAGTTCGTGCCAACACACAAAGTGAGCTCAATAGAAAAGATTGATCGCTATCTTGAAAAGTTCAACACCTTCGAGGGCGTCGTTGTGCGCTCGGCGTCATTGATGTACGAAAGCGGTCGACGCTCGCTAAAGATTCGCAAATACAAGAAATTTACAGACAAGGAATTTACGATTGTTGGCACTTCACACAAGGAAGGCACGACTAAAGATACTTTTTGTTGGGTCTGCGAGCTCGAGGACGGCGAAACGTTTAACGTAAAGCCTATGGGTACACGAGAACAACGTTTGCAATGGTATAAGGATCGAAAACAATTTATCGGGTCAGACCTCACGGTAAAGTATCAAGAAGTCAGCGCAAACGGTATTCCTCGATTTCCCGTGGGTAGACCCCGAGATGACTAATCAAAAAAGTGAAATCAAATAATAAATTTGATTACCTTCTACACGCACTTCCTTTTTAATCTACGGCATTGCTAGGATGGAGATTGAACAAACTGTACCCGAAGGATCATTCAAAGATGCCTACCTTGACAAGTTACCTTCGTCGCTCTTTGGGTTGACTATCTACGACGGTGTGATATCAGACGAAAGCCTAAAACGATTTACCGATTTACGCAAACTTGATCTTGATTCAGTCGGATGCGGTATTACCGATGCAGGCCTTCGTCCACACACCAAACTTCAATCACTTTCTCACGGCTGCGACAACATTACCGACGAAACCTTGGAGCGCATGACGGATCTCGAAATGTTAGTTCTCAACAGCCAATACATTACTGATAACAGTTTGTCAAAATTAACAAAGCTCAAAGACTTGGCCATGCTTATCTCTTGTGAACATACAATCACCGAAGAATGTATCGCGGCTCTTCCCAGCCTCAAAAATCTGTCGTTTGTCAGGGGTCAATTTTCAGTGGAAAAACTTTATGATCTTCGCCCAGACATCTCCGTCAGGGTCGAACGTTGTTAATTTTTGTTTAAAAGAAGGCAATGTCGATTAAGAAAGGATGGATCAACGTGCCATCGTGTGGATTAGTCCGATCGTTTCTTTGGCTGCCGCTGCAGGATCGTTTTGTGTGTTTTATCAAAACAATGATAGTAGTCGCAGGCAACAGGACAATCATGAGATAGCAACGCAAGTGGCAGCCAAGGTTGTGTCAGAACTGTGAGCAACAGATCGGATAAGATTTTCACTAACATTAGTGAAAAAGATACGCGGGGGTCCGGGGGTAAACCCCCGGCGCGTGCGACCGCACTATTTGAATAGCCAACTTGTAGTCGCGCAGTTGACTTCATTCACCTTGAAGCATTCACGCATGCAATCCTTAGCGTCGAGCTTGGAGTATGCACAGTCTTGTTGACATTTCTCATTGACCTCCTTGTAACATGAACACTTGTCACGACACTCACGACCGTCACGACCGCTACCACATTGATCATAGCATTGATCGACGTAAGTCATTTCGCTATTTGGTTGATAGAGATGATTGACAGGCTCAGTGTCAGGATACGATGGTCCGCCTTGTCGAGCAAGGTCCGTGTATTTGCTGTCACAAAACATAGAACAATACAAGGAACCTTTGGTCTTTCCCAAATATTTGCCCGGATCTTCCTTTGCACACTGATCAAGACATTGAGTGTAGCCCTTATAGAATCTACCCAGTGCGCCTGTGACGGGACCGTAATTTTCTCGCTTTCGTGACGCGTAGCAGAAGACTACAAAAAGTGCAACAAAAAGCACAATGATGATAATGGTGCCTTGGCTAATCATGTCTTATTGTATTAACTTTAGATTTTCTAAAGTTGTTGAATACATCCTTGGTAAGATCCTTGGTAAGGTGTCGTGAATTACACAACATAGCATTCCCATGTTGTTGCCAGTGCGGTGGCATCTGTACAGTAAAAAGACAAATAACGAGTTTGGCCGGCGGCTCCGACTAGATTTGACGTATAGATCGTTACTGTTGCATCTATGGCGTTCAAAGTCAGTGCAATACCAGCATTTGATGCTATGGTTGTAGTAAAACTCGCGCCTACATATGCAGTATAGTATGTTCCCGAGTAACCAATACGTGAGGGTATGTTCAAGGTGATTGGTGTTGTCGTTGTTGCACGAATAGATCCTCCGAGAAGTTCTTCCTCGGTTAAACTTCTTGAAGTACCTATTACTGTCAAATGTCGTCTAAAGAGATAATTGCCTCCGCGCACTCCAGGTTGCGCTTGCAGCATTCTGAAAAGTTCATAGGAGTTCGTTGTGAACATCACAGTGTCTGAATGAATATTATTTCCACTGCCAATAGAAATTGCATTTGACGCGCTGCCGCTTACCGTTGCGCCTGGCCCTATTGCTGTAGCGCTGTCTCCTTGCGCTTGAGCAGATGCGCCTAAGGCAATAGAATCACCAAAACCACAAATCGCACCCGCGCCTATAGAAATTGACTGATCTATTCCGGCGGCTGTTTGCGCTCCGGTGCCGATGGCGATACAGTTACCAACAGCATCCATAGAATTTACCGTTGCTCCGTCACCTATAGCAATACTCGATGGCGAAGTGTCAACTAGAGAATTGTGGCCTATGGCAATTCCATAAATCGAATCGGTGTAGACCCACGCACCGTTACCATCTGCAGAGCCCGAGCCAATGGCGATTGAACATACCGATCTGCCTTGAGCGGCGGTTTTTAATGCATTAGTTTCACTGCCAATAACAATCGCGCCGCTGTGAGTTGCCGTGGCTTCATTGCCCAGCGTTGTCGAACTTCCAATGACTGTAATGCCGACCATCGCCGAGGGCGCAGGAACCAGAGCCGAATGACCGATAGCGATACAGCTTGTTCCATTGTCTATGCGTGCCTTGTAGCCAATAGAGAGACTGTTAGGCGAAACCGTATCCACGATGGAAAAAGTGCCTACAGCGATGGAATAATTTGCGCCCGCAAACGCTCCTACTTCTGTATCGACTCCAGCGCCAATAGCAATTGCTCCCGAGCCACCGGTGCTTGCGCTTGCAACGGTTGCAGTGTCCGAGCCGCCAATGGCGATAGACGCCGATCCGTTAGTCGTAGCGCCTTCGAACGCGGCTTGAGCACTTCCAATTGCAATCGAGCCCGTCGAATTTGCTGAGGTATATGAACCGATACACAATGAATTGGCAAAACTTGCACTACAGGAAACACCGATGGAAATCGCTTGATCGCCGGAAGTACTGGAGTTCGATCCGATGGTTATTGCGTCGTCGCCTGTTGTACTGTTGATATTGTAACCGATAGAGATACATCTGTCACCCATAGAGTTGACAGTGTCTCCGATAGCGATACTACTCGGTCCGGCGGCTTGAGTACCTCTTCCTATCGCAATCGCATAATCACTTACACCAGGGTCTGTCGTCGATACCGATGAACCAATTGCTACTGATTCTTGACCGTTGGCAGATGCACTTGTTCCAATAGCGATAGCGCCATAAGCGCTAGCACCAGCGACCATACCGATGGCAACAGATGCACCTATAAGCGCATTACAGGTATATCCGATGGCAACACTGAATTCTCCTGACGCGGTAGAATTAGAGCCTATTGCGATACAACTAATATTTGTTGCACTACACGCGTTACCGATAGCGATGACGTCGGGTTGGGTATTAGCAGTACAACTGGCTCCGATAGCAATAGATGTAGTACTACTTGCAGTATTAGATTTGCCAATTGAAATGGATTGCGAGCCCGAGGCCGTATTAGTTTCGCCGATGGCAATCGCGTCGGTATTTGTTGCGTTAGAATCACCAATAGCAATGGTATTAATACCCGTGGACGCAGTAGCGGTGTTGCCAATGGCGATGCTGTCGGTGGCGCTTGCGACGCTGCTTTTGCCAATAGCAATTGCTTGAGCTCCGGTCGCGCTAGGAGTGTCTCCGATAGCAATGGTAGACACACCAGTAGAGGCCGTAGAGTCATAACCGATAGCAATTGCACGCGAAGACGACGAGAGTGCAGAAGAACCAATAGCAATGGAAAGACCGCCTGAGGCGATTGCCGCCGGAGATCCATTTGAACCGCCAATCGCAATTGCAGCATTGCTACTAGCAGTGGCGCCGGCAACGCCTGCCGCACTTGAGCCTCCGATTGCGACTGACGCTATGCCCGTTGACAAGGCGCCAAAACCACTGTTTTGACCGCCTCCGATAGCAACACCGCCACCACCGCTAGTCGAGGTCGCGTCGGAAAATGCACCAATGGCAATTGCCGATGCATAGTCTTCGGTATTTACCGACGCTTCGATGCCTATAGCAATACTGTAGTTGGCCGCGGCCAACGCTCCGAGTGACGCAGCAGTATTGCCACCAATAGCCACAGCATTATCGCCAAGCGCCGTAGTGTTTCGTCCAAGCGCGACTGCGGTACTACCTGTAGCTACTGCAGTTTGGTCGGTATTACCTTCTAACATCACATCAAAAAGGTGAACAGTGTAAATGTCACCTACGTTAGACACGGAAATCGGAGGATCGCCCAAGATGTTTGCTACACCTCCGCCTCCGCCACCTACCGGCAACCACTGTAGACCATCGCTATAGTAAATCAAGTCGTCGGCGACATTGTACGCGATAGAACCCCTGGTCTTGACAGCCGCATCGGGCAATGTAATTTTGGGAATAGTATCGGTCTTGTAGCTTACCACAGAGTCCACGTGTTGATCTTTGATAAGTTTGTTCATATTCGTCTTCGTGTCTTAGTAACTATGAAAAATAAAAAGATTGTTAAGAATAATAACTTGACCCCCAAGAGTAATGCCTGCAATACCTCTAGCCGTGAGTGTGATTTTTATCTTGGCGGTGATCGTCATCGTGTTTATTGTTATTCGTTCAAAGCCGTCGAAGACACACACGTCTCCACCAAATATCGTAGAAAGTCATGAACGACAAAAACACGCGTTCGTGGTCTACAACTATCTTACAAAGTTTCACATAAGTGTCCAGACACGAATGCCCTCGGGTGAAGTTCTGGATTTTATCAAAGACGTGCCTCCACTAGGCAATTCATCAGTACCCAAGGGCGTTGTCGAACGTCAACTCGTCCCCGGAGCTGACCTTCTAATTTATATTTTTGAGTCTGGCCAACACGCAAATGCCGAGCAAACCCTCTTTTCCTCGATGAAAATTAATACCGAAGCGGATAAGCGCGTGAAGTGCTTGCGTGTAGGTATGATTACCACACGCTTCATCGGTGCTACTGATACTCTTCGAGAAACCGTTACTCCGGCCAACGCTTTGGGCGGATCGGCGGTGCTAAAAATTCATAACCTTACTTACGTCCCACTGTCTTTCAATGAAGGTAAGGTTACCGTCAAGCCTCATGACACTCTATGGTACAAAGGCTATGTTAATATGGGCGTGCCTCTAGGATCGTGGTTTCGCAACGACAATCAAATCTTTCCGACTTTTCAATATCTACAACCACAAAGCGATTTGTATTATGGTGTTGTTAGTGATCTTCAACAACCTCTTCAAGGACCTTGGCAATATAATGAATTTTCTGATGAGATTGATGCAGGACAAACATTGTGGCCGATGCAAGATGGTTTTTACTAGCCAGCCCGGTGGCTGCGCCCCCGGACCCCCGCTTATCTTTTCACTAACTTTAGTGAAAACCACATTTTTCACTAAAGTTAGTGAAAACTACATTATCACGCACGCGGGACAATTCGCGTCGACATCAAGGTGTTGACCTTCTGTGATATATCGTCGAAGGTCTCTTTAGTAAGCCCGAAAGGCATAGGCTCACCGCGGAAGAGCTTTGGTTCGCTTGCTGCTGCGCGCTCCCAATCACGAGGGTTAGTTGACAACGAATAAACTCTGATCCACTTTTCAGTTGCAAAGTGCTGGCGAATCGCTGCGGTCAAATATTGCCAACCAATGGAGACTGTTGCCGTTCCCGCCTCATAAAGTTCACTAATGTCCTTTTTCGAGAAGAAGTCCACCCAAAAGTCAATTTGCTGCGAATCAAGTACCGGCAAATGATTCTCAAACGCTTGCGACTTGTAAATCTCTTTGCCTTCGTAAAATACCGTCCACGACGGATAAACTCTGGATGCTTGAATCGTACCTCGAGAATCTGAAGTGGGCACAAGTACCGATCGGTACCACTCATCGACAAGATCATTGTTCTTCTTGACGGTAACTTGAGTATACGGAGGCTCGTTTTTGCCTACGGCACGACGAAACATAGAAACTGCATCCTTGATCGGCATAGGTTGATTGATAAAAGCATCGCCATCTACTGCGTCACTCATCTGAAAAATATGAACTTTATGAACTTGTCTATAGGTAGTTAGTTTTTAAACATGAACATTCCTTACAGTGCTTATCATGACGGAGCAAACAACGATGACCGTAGTGAATCTATGACCTACAGTACGGAGCTTGTCCTTACCACAATTTTTTCTTTTGTCGCTGCAAGTCTCTGGGTAGAGTTCACCAAACGCTCAGTTGCTCAATTTTTCGACAATGAATCTTGTGCACTACTCTTGACTTCGGTGATCATTACACTCTTTGCGATTGTTCTTCTCAGTTTAGTTTTTGGACGTAAGAAAAAGAAGAGTAAAGATAATAAGCAATGAAGTCCGACACGGTCAATGCGATGATCATCGTCGGCTTGTTAGTGATTGCATTAGTCGTCTTGTTGAATTCGCCTATGCGTCGCGAAGGTTTGACTTATCTTAACCAGTACGAGAAACAAGATTATTATCATGAAAATCCAAGTATCTATCCCAACCCGTACAGTTTCACTACTGCGAATTTCAAGCTTCGTCGCGACCTTAGCGCCGACCGCATAATTTAATGATAGAAGTTTCGTTGCTACCGTAACGAAACACGATAAAGAAAAAAAGATAAAGTAGAGAATGCAGTCACATACGTTTCTCGTTTCCGGCGACGGCCCATACATTAGTTCCGTGCTTGACTTTTTCAAGGGTCGTAAAGATGGTGAGTACGATTGGACCTTCATCTTAGGTTTAATTCCTCTAGATCAAATTCTCCCCGGTAAGATCAATATTGGCTCTCAAGAATATCACGCCGAATACAGTCAACACACTGAATGGTGGGTGATGCGTGAAAATAGCAAAATTTGGAAAGACCAAATTGAACATCATGGATCGGCGCTTGAGCCAGCAATTGAGTGGATTAATAAGTACTTTAAAATTCTATGAAATTATAACCCCTTGGCTTGTAATTTATACGGTCACATTTTTCATGAAATGTTACAAAAATAGGGCAAACTTGGATTTGGCGTGAGATATTGCACTATTTTGAGTCCGGGTACTGCCCAGGGTGGAACAACTTTTGTGCCACGAAAAAGTGATAATTTTTAGTGCCTTCACAAAACTCTAGAAATGTCCAAAGAATTACTCCTTGAGCATATCAAAAACAAAAACAATGTATTGCTTCTCTCTGCTGGAGGTTGCGGAAAGAGTTATTTGATAAGAGAAGTCGCAAAGGAACTCGCTAATGCAGGGAAACGAGTAGCTTGTACAGCAACTACAGGTATTGCGGCAATTAATCTTTCCGTGCCCGAGGCAAAGATCAGTGGCCGAACTTTACATAGTTGGGCAGGGGTGGGTTTGGCTCAAGTTCATCCAGAGAAATTATTGCATTTTGTTCGTGGCGACTCTCGATCAAAGAAAAGATGGTTGACGGTAGATGTTTTGTTCATTGATGAAGTATCGATGTTTGGAGTTGAGTTCTTTGACAAATTAGATTATATCGCTCGTGGCCTTCGTCAACACAATAAGCCCTTTGGTGGCATCCAACTCGTTCTTAGCGGTGATTTTCTTCAATTGCCGCCAGTTAATCAACAATGGGTCTTCAAGAGTAAAAATTGGGCTCAATTAGAGATGACCACTGTAGTTTTACGCGAGCCAAAGCGTTATACGAATTTAGTATGGTTTGAAATGCTTTTGCGTGTACGTAAAGGTGAACAAACCAAAGACGATATAAAATTTCTTAAAAGCAAAATTTTACACGAACCGCTGAAGGTGTCTGAGAGCAACGCGGTCAAGCCTACTGTACTTTACTCAAAGAAGATTGATGTCGAGCGTATTAACAATGAAGAACTTGAAGCCTTAACAACCAAGGCCAAGTCTTTTGTTGCCGTTGATACGTTTACCGCGTACAACATGTACGCAAAGCGCGAACACTACATGACACCGTTAGAGGATACTATTCCTACTTGCATCACGCTCAAAGAGGGAGCACAGGTAATGCTCAAGGCCAACCTTGATACCGACAATGGATTGGCCAACGGTAGTCGAGGCGTGATTGTTAAAATTCATGATGAAGGTGTTGAGGTAAAATGGGTTTCGGGTTTAATCACTCAAGTTTTACCACACACCTGGCTTCAGTCTGACCGTGATGGCGAAGGCTCTAGAACGCAAATTCCTCTCATCTTAGCTTACGCGTTAACTACACATAAGAGTCAAGGTTCGACTCTAGACAGTGTAATTTGTAATCTCGGTCCAAGTATCTTTTGTCCCGGCCAAGCGTATGTTGCGCTTTCTCGTGTTCGTGACCCTAAAGGGTTGTACATCTCGGAATTCTACGACGAATCGATTTACGCCGACAAGGATGCTTTGCGGTATGTAGAGGCTGTGGAAGAGATGGATGAACGAGAAAATTGTATAGTCAAGTACGAATTGGTTTTTAATGAATGATGTGGCTTTTTTCACACGTGAAAAAATTGTGAAAAGTTCGATAATAAATTATCGAACTTTCTCAAATGAGCACGTCCTACGTAATTTACAATTCTCCCGAGGAGGTTGAAGATCTTGATCAAAATGTTCCCAAGAACAAGCATGTTACGGTATTTCCTGTAGGAATCTATGATGGTCCTGTCTATCCGTTGTCGCAATACGTTGCGCAAAGCGGCCCAAGAAATACCGTCTACGATTACCTCTATAACGCTGAGCGTTACGATCATCCACCGACTCCATCGCGCTTTGGCTATGCAGCGCATGCTAATGGTTATGGAGTAGGTTCATGGTCGCCGGGTTTTTACAATACGCCTGCGTGTTGCACTGGCGATGAAATACCAAAGAATATGGCTCCGGCAAAATACTACGAAGATCGTTTCCGTACACCGTATTATACAGATTCTCCGGCCTATCGAGCTGACCGTTTCGAAAAGAACAATCGTCAGGGCTTAAGTACTAACGGTAAAGCCATGCCATCATATTGACTTTAAAAACAACAGATTCTTAAAACATTAAGAATGAAAATGTTTTTGTTTCTTTTCTATCCGCTGTTGGCGGCTGCAGCCATGGCATACAGCACGTATAATCTTCGGAAAAGGGAAATAGAACTTCTGTCAGTCAAGAAATATATGCCAATCTTTATAAGCATGGCGTTTTTCGAAGAAGTCATCTTTCATGAACTTTTGCCCATATATCTAACTGCCAAAGGCTTTCAGCATCAACACATTCAAATGATGGTCACGGTATCATTTGCTCTTGTTCACTTTATGGAGGTTTTCATACTTAACGATTTACCAACAAGTACGGTAAAAACAATTAATGCATTTTTCTTGCGTTTTTACATCGACGCTTTCACTAGCTTTGGCGGTGCATTCGCGTTCCACCTTTTCAACAATGTGATAGTATTCTTCGGCTCAAAGTACGCATATATGTACTGGCTGAAATCCAACCCAAGGCCCAAAATCGATATACTAGATTTTACCGACATTAAGACCGGTGATTATGTTATTAAAAAGATAGCAAGAGCTGTTTGTGTTCCCAGACATCACTCTGACCTTGAATCTGTTAAAATTTTCGATTTCAAACGAATTCCGATAAGTAAAATACCAAAGACTTATCAAGAATCATTTGAGCGCTTTGATGAAATTCGCCATATGCGTAAGTTATGTAAAGAATGATACGTAGTATCACACAATTGTGTGATAATGAAGTCTCATTACTGAGAGGCGACAGGAGCGGCGGTAGCGGGATCAAAGACCACAATCGGCACCGAGAAGCACTCGATAGTCGTCGCGGGGTAGACACTGCCATTGTAAAGGTAACCAAGACTCTGAACGAGGACTTTCACCTTCTTACCGTCGTTGAGATTCTCACGAAGCACACGTGTAGAGACGGTGGTCAAGCGCTTAACTTCGGCTTGAGAAAGCTTGTCAATGACCTCGATAGCAGTCTTTTCGTTGGCGACAATGCCAAAGTCATTGCCGTTCATACGAATAAGAAAGCACATCTTGGAGGCCACGAAGACCTCAGGCGCAACAGGGGTAGCGGCAGCGGGGGAAACAACTGAAGTTGTTGGTGTTGCCATCTTAACTTTTGTTAAGATTTTTTGGTTTAGATATAATTATGAAAATAGCCATGTTACCAATACTATAAGTATCATAAGATAATGCACAAAACGCTCGTGTTCTTGACGAATATGCTGTGCTTCACGAAATTCTCTGATAGCATACATAGTCATATCAATGTAGGAAAGCGCTGGCCGTGGCCTAACTTCTGTACGACAAATAGGACATAGATATATACGTTCATCAAAACACGCTTTGTGAATATAATGTCCACAGATAAACTTTTCAAGTATTGTTTCATCTTCTTCATTTTCTAAGCATATAGGACACTCTTTACGATAATTGGTAGTCATTTTATGTATTAGCAGTGACCAATATTTAACGCAAGTCATAAAGGCTAGCGTAATTGCGTCGACCGTGTTCAGTAGGATAACCATACTGAAAAGATTCACGACGAGGATTGGGAGGAACATCAGTAGGAGATATAGGATTAACTACTGGACGAAAGATCGTCGACTTGGGCGCAGAGCGGTCAAGATAGGGCAGCGACGCATTAACATCTAGATCATCAATGAAAGAATTATCTGTTGCCTTGTTGAGACTTTGATAGGTAGTGGTCATCACGAACGTAAGAGCGAGAGTGTAGATTTCACGAGTGCAACTTCTAGTGTATAGTTTGAAAAAATGGAATTATCTTTTCTTAATATTTTTTTTGTTATGACCTTTAAGAAAATCAAAAATGTCAACAAAAAATAATCGTGCCAATACCAAGATGGACTCCTTTCTCAATGGACGCAAAGTAGGCGTCCGGGAACCGCACACGCACACATCAATTGAGCCGAGCGGTAAATACTATCTAGAAGATCGAGATGAACGAATTTTTATGGAACTGTACTGTAAACAACTAAATAACGAAGCGAAACTTACAATGACTGAAAAGCCCGAAGCGTATGGACCTCTACGAGTCGACTTTGATCTCAAAGCATCACTCGACGAGGGGCTAAATCGACAATTTGACGAGGATATGGTCAGGGCAATCATTGGCTTTTATCAGAAGGAAATTAAGGCCATTATTGATACTTCAAAATTTGAAGTGCGTATGCTTTACGCTATCCACCTAGAGAAGAGCAAGCCTAGAGTGGAAGATGGCGTGGTCAAGGATGGCTTTCATCTTCACTTTCCGTATTTTATTTGTGAGGGCTGGGTGATGGACGAACTTTTACGCTTACGAGTGATCGATAGAATGATCAAAAACAAGACTTGGAAGGGTTGCAAATACACTGAGCCTGTTGAAAAGTTCATCGACGACGGTAAGGTCTCGCGTAAGAATTGGCTGATGTACGGATCGGCAAAATCTATCAAACACGAGCCATTTCTCGTAAAACAGGCTTACGATGAAAATCTTGAACCTATCGACCTCGAAACCGTATTTGAAGATCAATACATCTCGCGAAAGAACGATATCGAGTACTATCTTCCTGAATTCCTCTCGGTCAGAGGTTATACCGAAGAGGGTAAAGTCGAGATAACCAAGGAGGCAGAAACTCGACGAGGGCTATACGGTCATCGCAAGCCTAACCGAAAGCACAAGATTATTCGTACACGCTCAATAGAAGAGTCCTTGGAAGATCTTAAAACATTAAAGGATGGATTGATTCTTGATATGCTTTCTGATGATCGCGCCGATGACTATGCAGAATGGATGGATGTGGGGTGGAGTCTTTTCAATATCGGTCAAGGTCACGAGGAGGCATTAGACATGTGGGTTGAGTTTTCTCGTCGGTCAAGCAAATTTCAGGAAGGCGTGTGCGAAGACCGATGGGCATCAATGGACATTCGAGGAAAAACTATCGGCTCTATTCTTGCTATGGCTAGATCAGATTCTCCAGAAGCGTACAAGAAATGGCGAGATACAAATATCAAAAGTTGGATTTACCGAAGTCTCAAAGAGCCAAAACCCACCGAATGGGATGTTGCTCAAGTTGTCTATAACATGTTCAAAGATCGCTTCCTTTGTGCGAATCCGAGAAAGGATATTTGGTTTCGTTATGAAAATCACCGTTGGTGTGAAGACAATGACAACAATCGGCTTCGCTATTATTTACCGACAGATGTACGCAACAAATACTGCGAAATCAATGTTGAACTTTCTCAATCACGACTTTCTAAAGATGGAGATGAAGGAGATGCGGAAAAAGAACAAAGTCGATGCTTAACAATTATGCATTCACTCAAGACATGTGCGTTCGTTGAGAAAGTCATTCGCATGTGTAAGGTACTTTTTTATGACGATAAGTTTCTCAAGGAAAAAGACGCCAATCGTATGCTCTTTGGCTGTGAAAATGGAGTACTTGATCTTGAACTTTTGTGTTTTCGCGAGGGTCGTCCAGATGACAAAATCACTATGAGTTGCGGACACAACTTTCGAACAAATTATTGCTACGAAGATGATGAAGTCAAAGACGTACTGATGAATCTTAAGAAAATCTACCCCAATCCCAACCACTTCAATTACTTTTTTGATGTTTCGTGTTCGTGTTTTGAAGGCGGTAACGTTAATAAGGTTTTCATCATTCTTACTGGTGATGGTGATAACGCAAAGTCTTATGTGATTGAAGTATTACAGACCTCTTTTGGTGACTATGCGGGCACCTTTCCTCAAGAATTGATCACTGTCGGTCGCGGAAACACTAGTTCTGGAGCCCGGCCAGAGCTTTCATATTCCAAAAACAAACGCATTATGACGGTTTCCGAGGTCGGCAAGGGCGAAACTATCAACTATGCGATGGTTAAGTTGCTCACCGGCAATGACCGCATTTACAGTCGAGACCTCTTCAACGGTCCAGAAATTTTACGACCACAATTTATTCTTTGGATGCAAGTTAATGAAATGCCTAAGATTCCTGGTCATGATGAGCCTACGTGGAATCGTGTGCGTGTTGTCGAGCACCTTAGCAAGTTTGTCAAGAAGGATAAGTTGCACAAATGGCCAGTGCCCAAGTCAGAAAAGAAACAGTGGACTAAGCGTCGTTTTCATGCGGACCCTTCAGTGGGTAAGCGTATTACCGAAGACGCTCCAGTCTTTTTGTGGCTTCTATTTGAACGCTATAAGATTTACAAGAAGACCGGTCTCAAGGAACCTAAGGAGGTTCGCATCGCTACCAATCTCTATCAATCGCAAAACGACACTCACCTTCAATTTATCACCGAAAAGGTCGTCAAAGTGGAAATCGATGAAACTATCGACACCAAGTCCGGATTACCGTTTCTTAAACTTTCTGATCTTCACGTCGAATATACTGCATGGTATCATGTTAACTATGGAGGCTTTACAAAGGAGAAAATCACAAAACAAGATGTTCGCCGAGAATTTGCCAAGAGATTCGGCGCGACACTTATCAACAAGAAAGCCGAAGGGTGGTACGGTTACAAACTGCTCGTTGAAGAGGCTCCGGAAGATGAAAGCGAACAAGAAAAGCTCAAGAAAGTCTTTGAGAAGAGCAAGTCGAAGGGCAAGTCTAAGAGTGTTGCTGACGGAGCCGAGGAAAGCGAAAGCGAAAACAAGAAATCCAAATCGAAGTCCAAGTCCAAATCGAAAAATATTGCCGACGGAGCCGAGGAAAGTGAAAGTGAAAACAAGAAATCAAAGTCCAAATCGAAGTCCAAATCGAAGTCCAATAGAAAACTTGTTGCAGCTGGCGCAGAGTCCGACGATGATTAAAAAATAAAATAACACACTTTATTGTGTGTTAACAAATCACCCCTCACTAACACGTATGGGCGTTCGTTCACCTGTTGTTCTTGTCAAGAATTCTAAAGAGAATGCTAAATTGGCGAAACTCATTAGCGATAGTGCCAAACAAGGAGAACAGGAATTATATTTGATTGGCTATCGAAAGACCACCGATGGCAAGGTTTGGGCGCTGATTTCGACTTATACCATGGGAGTAAATATGTTACAGACCGAGGGCTTCGATGTCTACAATGTGGATATCCTAACTACAGGACACAGTAATTTCTTGTATCCCGGTCGGCCAAAGTGTATCTATCCGGACTGGAATACGTTTCCCCTTTACAAAAATTACAATGAATGAAAAATGAAAAATGAAAAATGAAATATCACGCAACAAGTGTGATATTTTTACACTTATCAATGTTTTCCGCCGGTGAACTACGTGCTCGTCAATGCTATGAGGATGCCCCGAGCGTGGCAATTCACAGAGACGATGAAATAGTTGATGATTTGATAAATACCTTTCAAGCAATTATCAACACTTTTCTCAACGAGAAAAGTACCGCTCGTTCATTTGTTCATTCTTTTATCGACAACGAGGTAGATCACAATATTCGTGCTCGCGTCACTGCTCGTGTGATTAGTGCGGGTTACAAAATTGAATGGTCGGGAACGCCTCCGTCAATAATAATTAGAATTTCTTGGTGAAATATCAAATATCACACAACAAGTGTGATATTTGATATTTTCAAAAATGAGTCTACACGCCACTTGCGAGGTCTGTTGCATTTTTGTCGGCATCACGCAACAACGGCAGAAGTTCAAGGGTAATGAGTGTTTGCTTAAGAGGGTCGGCAGGGTCAGTGGGATTTTCCGCAACAAAGGTCGTCAAGACTGAACCGCTACGCGTAGTGATGCGCAAAACCACGGAGTCGTCACGCTTAAAACGCAATGTCTGTTTCATGTTACACGAATAGTGGATCCATACGGGCACGGTATCTGAATCGGTTTGAATACGACACGGTACGGCGACAAAACGAGCTCCGGGATGAATTCCGCTAATGGTGTTGACCAAATATTGATCATTGTATTGTCTCGCGTGAAAATCAATGTACAAACGAGGAAGCGCGGCAAGATCTTCATCATAGGGCATAGTAAAATGAACAATGCTAATCTCTGTAACAAATTCTACCGGTCTGGTGTTTGCATTGGGTGCAGTTGCGCGCACTTCTCTTGCCGATCTAAACCACGTCGTAACTTGAGACGGCGTAAGTTCATAGTCACAAGGGTTAGGATAGGCTACGCGATCGCGATGTAGTGAGTCGAGGTCGATAAATGATGACATCTTATACTTATCTATCGAATAGTTTTAAGCACCAATTTTTAATATCATCATTGAAAAAATGAAATGTGATAATAAATATTGCATTGCAATGCATCATATTATGCGCGCACTCTATTTACTTTTTTTCCTCTTGAACTACTTTTGGCTTTCTTGGGATCCCAAGAAGTCCGCCTCGTATTATTGTGATCAGCACGTTTACAAGATTGGGTCAGAGGTTATCGAGTCTGTTTGGGATGCAGTGCTTGAACTTGCACCCGAACTCGGCGAGAAGGCAACGAAGAAAGGCTTGAATCTAACTTATCGCCATCGTCGTCACTCCAAGCCTGGAATGATGTGGCATCCCCTGTCTGTGTGGCACTGTCTGTCAAAGGCTAATCTTAAGCGTGGCTTGATCAATGCCGACGAGATCTTTCGTGAACACCAACGGCGCACAGGCACAAAGCACAGTGCTTGGCGTGATTGTAAATTTTTACTCAAACGTCTTGAGAAGATTGACTTTACCAGTAAGCGGTGGTCAACTTTTTATAAGTCACAAAGTGGTAAGTGCGCTCCATCCAAGACTAAGCCCATTGACGTTAAACGTCGCATCGAGCTCTTTGAAACTTACGAATGGCAAGCAGCGTTAAGTATCGATCGCAATGATGCCGACCTTGACTTTCTTACCCCTCCACAATGCATGAACGACGCAGATGTTGCATTTCACGGCTGCCGTGTAATAGGTGATACCTTAGCAGGTTATCGAAATTACTATACTGCAAAGGGCTCGACGGTCAGTGGTGGCATGCGTTACTATCACACAACACCTCCGTCATGGCTTGAGTGCAAAGTGAAAATCGCAAAAAATCAGTGGTATATGAAGGGACTCAAACTCGACGACGAAGGCTACGTGGTAGTGATTTTTGATTAATAAAAATGTATTTACTTTATCGCGCTCTCGTGTGCAAATACAGTACTTAAGTACTGTAAAATTACATTTTCAACTTCATTAAAGCTTGGCGAGTTCATCTTCGAGCAATTTTAGCACTTGATCAATTGTTGGTCTGGAAATCTGATTTCCGTACTCTATAGACATCTTGGTGATAATAGGTCGAAGTATCTCAGGTGTTTTGTCAAATTGTGAATGATGACCTTCGCTGATGTTGTGGTAAATCTCTACAAAACTTTCTCCTGTATAAAAGTGATCCTTTTCAGACATTGTGTAAATTACACAACCCAAAGCCCAAATGTCAGAGTCTAAGAGCTGCGCTGAAGTAAGTTTGTCTCCACTGTGAACAATAAAAAGTGCCTTTGCCGGAGACATGTATTTTGCAGTGCCCATGCCACCACGTCCACAAGCGTATGCAAGTTTACGGTCAACGTCGCACGCAAGACCGTAGTCTACGAGTTTCATGTCGACCTTGTTAAGCATGATATTGTCAGGCTTGATGTCATTATGGGCAATACGAACATCATGCATAGTTTTCACTGCACGAGCCAAATAGATAGAAAACATCAAAATTTCTTTGGTTGATAGATTGGCACCTTCGAGATACTCGGTAAGATTTTTGCCGCTGATGTACTCCATAAAAATCTTACATGTGTCATAATGCCACTCATGGTCGATGTAGCATGCAAGGTATGCACGACAATTGGGAAATACAGAGATTTTTTGCCACGCTCGAATCTCTTTGTTGATGTTCTCTCGTGTGACCTTGCCCTTTCGCTCTTTGATATTCTTTAACGCATAAAGCTTACCGTCATCAGTTTCCACGAGTTCGACTACGCCAAAGCTACCCTTACCAAGTAGATGTATAACACGATAACTCTTGTTCCGTAATTGACCTTCACTGTAAATTGTGTTTACATAGAGCGAAGGTGGCTCCGATTGAGGAAATTCTTCAGTATCCAAGATTACCGTGTCACCGGCTTTCGACATTTTCTCTTTTATTTATACGAAAGAAAAATGATTATCGTGTTTTTCTTTATCGTTTTCATTTAATGAAGATCATTCACGATAGTGATTTTCTTAACTGTGATGACGTGAAGGTAGTGATGATCGGCGCTTCGTCGGAACCGTGGGGTATGGCAAAGCAAGTCTACGATGAGTATTCGCTGTCTATTAAACGACGAAAACTTGGCTCGATCTATATAAAACACAAAGTGTGTACGATCGTTGGTCAACGTTACCAAGGCGCACCCAATGACAGCGACGATACCATCGACGACCGTTTACGGTGGTTTAGGCGCGCGCTTGAGAAGATCAAGAAAAAGCACCGTGCAAGTCCACTGTGCTTTGCCGTCCACGAATACCTTGGCGGCAACAAACTCATGTGGAATTTTTACTTGCGTGAACTTGAGAAATTTGAAGCCGAGGCTGAAGCTGAGGTGAACATTATCACTTCTCGGCCCGTGCGCTATGATTCTTGTGGTCTCGATGCGTATGTGAAACGCTGGCGACCGAGGGGATGGTCGGAATTTTTCAAACAAAACAAAGAAATTATTATCAAAATCTCAACTGAGCTAATTGATGAAAACAAAACTCATGAAATCTATCCGCCCATGCATGATATTTTTACAGCATTTGAACTCGTTAATCCGGCTGAGATAAAAGTTCTAATACTTGGTCAAGACCCCTATCACGGACCGGGTCAAGCTCATGGTCTTGCATTTTCTGTGAACGCTGGCATTCGTCCGCCGCCGTCGTTGCAAAACATTTACAAGGAACTTATTGATGATGGCTTTGACGTTGACAAGAGCAGTGGCGATCTTCGTCATTGGGCGTCAAGCGGAGTGTTTTTACTCAATACGGCTCTTACTGTTCGCAAAGGTCAAGCAGCGTCACACGCTAAATTGTGGCGACCATTTACCCAAGCACTTATTAAATATCTCAATGACTTACCTACGTTTGTTGCTATTCTTTGGGGTGCGCACGCTCAAGGTTATGAACAATACCTTCTTCGTCATCAGATCATCAAAAGCGCACATCCATCACCATTTAGTGCTCGCAACGGATTCTTTGGCTCTAAACCGTTCTCCAGAGCCAACAAGGCACTAAAAAAGATAAAAAAAGAACCCGTAGAATGGTAACATTTTAGTTGTGTAAAATGCAACAACGAGTTGCATTTTCAATAGATCAATCAAGCATATAAATCACGACAAGATCTTCAATGTCCTTCTTGTTGACCTTGGGCGAAACACAAGTGTCGTTGACAATGCTTAGCAGTGCCTTATCGACGTCGCTGATGCTGAGTTGTCCAGATTCTTGCATTTTCTTAACATCCATAAGAGCTTTGGCAAGTTCCTTGCTAGTTTCCTTGATCGCAGCCTTGATATTGTCTTCGCTGTAAATACTATGTCTCACAAAGTACTCGACGTTCTGCTTGAAGTTTGACGCGGCCTTGGAGGATTTCTTGATCTTCTTGCCCTTCTCGGTCTTGAAGACAAGCTTAGTCTTTGTCACAGCCTTCGTGGACTTCGTAGCCTTCTTTGCCGGACTCTTGGACTTCGTTGCTTTCTTCGCCTTCGCAGCTTTCTTCGCCGGACTCTTGGACTTCGTCGCCTTCTTCGTCTTCGTGGACTTCGCTTTCTTCACAGGACTCTTGGACTTCGTGGACTTCTTCGCCGGACTTTTGGAAGAAACCTTCTTCGTCGCTTTCTTCACAGGACTCTTGGACGCTTTCTTCGTCTTTGTCGCCTTCTTCACAGGACTTTCGGACTTCGTCGACTTTTTCTCTACTGCACCAATAACTTTTCCACGAGGCATGTTTGGCTATTACTAATAGCAAAAGATTTTTTTAGTACAATGCGACAATTGCATAACTCACAGCAGTGATACACCACAACGACGACCACTCTTCAGTCTTGCTCCCAACCTTCAAACTATAAAGTAAAGTAATTGCACCAACTCCAAGTAGCGGCACCCATTTGTAGTCTTTCATGAAAAATAGAGGCACAAACAATCCTGCCATGTAAATAGCTCCAATAATAGCTCCAAATGGCAAATTCCAAACTAAATGACCGTTGGGACCGACGTCTGTATGAAATCCTTTCTTGTAAGTATAAACCTTCCAAAGACCCCATACGAAGGCCGCGAGAGAAAGTCCTAGTAGAATTTTGCTTGCAATGTTTGGCTCATAGAGATTAGACATGAAACTCTGCACTACAGGTTGCATAAGTAGCGCGAGCATTACAATTTCTGTAAGTAATGCATTGAGTCGAGGATCGTCTAAACTTGACCAAAGTCCAGCTTCGATAAGTTGTATTAATGTAAAGGTCAAAATAAACGCCGCGTTCCATCTATCGTATCCTCTGTTACGGAAAAAAAGATAAAATGCGATAGAAAGCGCTAATGACCACGCCAACAATGAAGACTGAACATCAAAGCACATATAACGAAGTTTTCGAGTTTTCAAATTATAAATAATAAAGATAGAAAATAGAAAATGCAAATCGAAACCGATGTGCCTAAGGTACCCAAGGCATGCGATATTGGACTGATCCCAGACTACTTTGCTCCAATCTATACAAAAATTGTTAATGAATATCTACCCGCATATCTTTCTCGTGAAACTTCGTACTTGATCATTGGCGGTCGAGCCTTCAATCTTTACATGAAACGTCAAGTACCGTCAGTCGACTGGGATATCGTATTACAGGGTGATGTTGAAATGCAAAGTCGTTTCTCGTCAAACATCTCAAATTATCTCAATACCAGACTACGAGGCGAAACTAATTGGGTTTCTATAGTTCAAGCTATCACTAACGAAAAAATACCCATCGATCAACATTATCTCTTTCGAGTGTCGATTATCGACCCCTATAGCCAAACAGAGTATCAAGTAGTTGATATTCATACGTGTTATACCAGTGAAAATAAGTTAGATTACTGTGATTACATGAATCATGCAAATGTTGTCGATGGTATTCGCTACGCTCCGCTTTCTGTACTCAAAGCCGATCTTCTTGGAATTTTTAAGAAACGCTATTCTTTGTATACGGCAAGTAAAAAATATGTCAAGAAACAACAAATAGAGACAATGGGTGACGAATTACACGAAACGCTCGACGATCTCTATGATCATGACGTTGTGAAAAAGCATGTTGAGTTAAGAAAAATGATAGCACAATTCAGCGAAGATTTCTACGAGTACGAGAGTCTGCTTTGTTCGGACATAGATAGTGAATCACTACTCTATAGAGAATATATTAAATACAAAAGAACTAAAGATCGATACGATGCGTTGTTTGAGCATTAATTTGTGGTTCGACGATCGTCAGCGTGACGAGCGGTTAGAAAAAATAATTGATGAAATCAAACGCGTAGATCCGTTGATTGTTTGCGTCCAAGAGCTTCACCGAAGCTCGATCGAGATTTTTGATGAAAAGATGCAACACTACGGCTACAGTAGTTTTACCCAGCACCTAGAGTCGGTGAAGAAGACTATCTATGGTTGCGCAATTTACGTAAAGAATACTATCATCGATACCATTTCCAACGCAAGTTACGTTGCCTTTGAAAAAACCTTTATGATGCGAGGTTTTTGTCTTATTGAAATAGACGATACAATTATCATTTCTACACATCTTGAAAGTACACAAAGTCCGCAGATCAAACTTATTCGTGAACAACAACTTCAACAACTTATGCATTATCTTGAGTCCAAGAAAAAGGTGATCATCGGTATGGACTCTAACACTCGAGGTCAGCTCATTGGGTTACCGCCAAACGTCGTTGATGTAATTTATCCTCTAGGCGTAAAAACATGGTTCGCATCAAGGTATTTTGACTTTAATGCCGAAGAGTGTTTTGACCGTATGCTCATCAAGGGCTTTGAGGTGAACACTGCATGGACTACCTTGTGTGAATATAGTGATCATGATTTTGTTGTAGTCGACGTCGAATAAAAATTGAAAGTTTGGACCCGACTTGTAGACTCATTGTACCTTACACAATGAGTAATGACGTTGAAAACGAACGGTGGAGTTTATGGAAATCTTATGTCACGGTCTTGGAGATGCTTAACGAACGCAAGTTCGAAACGCCCAAACCCGAGACCTTCGAGGACTTTAACAAAGATCGAGAGTCAATGACGTTTGTTGTGAGCAAGAAAACCGGAATGCGCGTAATGGTAATGTGGTTAGCATCGACTTTACTCGGAGCGGGCTCGGTAACGACGATCGTTGATGAAATGAAAAAACATGAAGTAGATCACACAATCGTCGTTGTTCAGGGAAAAATTACGAGTTATGCAGAAGCTGCCATGCGTAATCTTCGCTCTCAGAAACTAATAATCGAAACCTTCAGCGAAAAGGAACTTCAGTATAATGTCATTAAGCATGAACTTGTTCCTCGTCATATTATTTGCTCCAAAGCCACTAAAGACAACGTACTCGAACAGTATGCAGTAGAAAAACAAAATCTACAGCTAATCAAAAGCACAGACGCGATTTGTAGATTTTTCGGGGCACAACGAGGTACGCTTTTTAAGATAGTTCGACCATCAGAAACCTTTCCCTACTTTATCAATGAAAAGGGTGAAAAAGTCGAGCTCTTTGATATTTCCTACCGGCTTGTAGTGTAACACTGAATTCTTTGTACCTTAAAAAAATAAGGTACTTATTTCAACGTCTACGATGATGAAGGACGAACTAAAATCTGTTAGCGATTACACTGTACGAAGCGTTGACACCACCACTGAAAATCGTATTACTCTTCTTCTTGACAAAGATCACGGTCAGCGCAAGACGTTGACAATCACAGCCGTGAGTGAATGCTGTGAAGATATTTATTTGCACTTTTCTGGCGCTTTTACCCAAAGAATTAACGGTAATGAACTTCACGCTCTCAAACAGATTGACGAGTTCGACGAGCGTGAACGCTTGACTGAAGAATTTCGTCAAAAATTTGTTAAGGTCGGTGATGACAACGATCAAGTTTACGTAGAGAAGTTCGTACTAGGCATCAACGAAGTACCATTCTATCTAGTCTCTATATCGAACGGATATTACGTAGGTTGGCTTAAAACCCAAATCGAATAAGAATAATGACGAATTATCTTGTCGTAGGCTTGCCTGGCTCTGGCAAAAGTCATTTTCTTTCAACACTTTCTACCGACTATCATATCTATGACGATTTCCTCAATCGTTATCATCAAACAATAAATGAGCCATTTGCCATAGCTGACCCTCGTTTTACTACTTGGGAAACCTTTGTCTACGTAATGTCAAAACTCGATCCTCACAAAATTACCTTAGTGCTTTTTGATAACAATCCTCAAGCATGCAAAGATAATGATAGAAGACGTGCTCGAGCGATCAATTGCGATCGACAAATCGACGAAATGTCAAAACGTTATGACCCACAACGTTATCCGAAGGCATTCGAGTTCTATCACGTTCTCCTTAAAGAAATACATACATAAATACAATGGAGACTGTTACGCCGTCGGTCACCGCATCTGTTAATATTGGCTCTGGTGCTTGGCCGTCGTCGAGTGTTTGCAATGCATGGTGTAATAGCGGAAGCCTTTACATAAACATTATAGACTATGATTATCAAAACGTCGAAATCCCCGAATGGACGATTGTACTGGGTCGTGTCAACTCTCCTTATCAGTGTGGAAAACTTTACATAGGCGAACAACAATATATGTCAAAGTCCATCTTCGACTCTGAAACCAAGAGACGGCTTATACAGTGGTGGTCAGAAGCCCAGACTGGATATCATCTTATGGAGCTTCGTAAGCTTTACAGTCAAGAGGAGATGCAACGAGTTGAAACATGGATAACCAACTTTTGTTTTAATTGAATTTTGTTTCGTAGGTACGCGCGCCGTATTTTCACTAACGTTAGTGAAAATTATCAAAAAAATATCGACTATAGATAAATTCAATGGCCGAGTTTCCATCAAAGATCGTTTTTTCAAATCATCAAGTCCAAGATTTGGGCATATTGAAATCTATTTTAACAAACACCTTCAGCGAGTTGACGGTGAAGAAGAACACGCCTAGAGTTTTTTGGTCTGGTCTGGTTGATAAAATACAAACTTTGGAGGAAAACGAACATAGATTTATTGAATATCTTTTAACTGTAGCTCATGGCATTCAGACGTCGAACAATCCCACTATTGCTGCATTTATCGATCGCTATCCAGACGAAGCAGTTTTAATTTACTCCAAACACGTTAAACTCAGTGAAAATGCGTATCAGCACTTATCTGCGTGGCGAGACGAGAATGACGCCGAGCTTCCAATCGAATTTGATGTTTTGTTCACATTAATGCCTAAAAGCCTTACCATCGAAGATAAGTATTATATTTGTATACCTCTTATCCATCTAGGAACCATTAACTACCTGAATACCGTAAAATACATTCGACCGTCTACCTTGTTCTTTCAACATCTCTCGATCTTCAAAAAATTCATCAACGGTATTAATGACTCGTATTTTAAGCTGATGATCTTTGCGTCCACTGCATTATCTCTTTACGGTATATACGATGAAACTTCAGGTAGGCCTCGAGACCTCGATTTTTGGTTTATGCCAGAGATTAAAAAACAAGTCTTTGCCGTTCATCAATCGTTATCTGTAGAAGAGAAAACGAGTGTTGATTTTTACGGCATTGGCGTTTCGAAGAATGATTTGAGCGATGAAATGAAAATGTCAATGACTGAACGTCTTTATCGTTTCTTTCAAATGACGGCAAACGCTGGCTTTGACACTCAATATCGACTCTCTGATACCTTGGACATAATAAAAGACATAGTACCTCGACAGAAATTTCAAGTCAATAATAATGCCGGCACCGGACCGTTTACCATCATCACCATTGAGGATCTTCTCTATCGTAGCGAATGTAGTGTCATCGCCTACGGATGTAAATTCCTTTGTCTTGAACTTGAAATCTTTAGAAAGTACTTGAGATATATCGACAAGTGTCAGTATAGTACAAATATTAATGATATCTGTTCTAATTCTCTCGTTTTAGACAAAGACGCCGGCGATTTCAAGGTTATAAGAACTTATATAGTGCACGACATTATTAAGCCAAGAGAGGGTTTTAGTGACAAGCAGCAATATCTCAATTACCTGGGAATAGATGAAGGTACGAGTGTTCCTATCCACAGTTATGGAATACTTACTTCAGTTTCTAACGAGGATGCATACAAGTTAATGAAAGACCAAAAGGTTATTGAAATCTCTCGGCCGAGTGAAACTTTGAGCAATTGGCTTATGGATTTTACAAACTTAGCGTTCATTAACATTCTTTCTCCAGATATTATTATCGGCGAAAATACGCTGTACAGAAAGACTGATATCACAGCGCTTAATAATTTTTCTATCGATACCTACACCAAGAAGACCGATGCGCTTAGTGGTCTGGTCTACACTCATCAAAAGGTTTTCCGTAATGTAGCTCTTTCTTCTTTACCCGCAACTCCTATTACCTCGATCTATGGAGATTTAGCGTCAGTTTGGCTTTGGGTTTTGACGGCTAAAGGCGAACTTGATGTAATGTTGGTAACTAGTGGTTTTGAACTTATCAACAAGCACATGGCACTGATCTATGGATCGTACGAGATTGTCAGTGCTGGTGAGTTACGCGTACAAACTGATGGCTCTATCGTTTTCAATATCCAAAGTGGTACGTTTATAGGATCGCAACCTCAAATCAAAGAAATGGACATCTTTTTGCGCTACGATAACGCTGTCAAAGACTATTTCTCGTTTAACGCCGGTCCTGAGGCACGACTTTATTATACGGATCAGATTCTTATTCCCGCCAACACTCGACCTCGGACCCGCGAACTCGGTCTCATGTGTTCGGGCTATACGACCAATGACAGAATTTATGTAAAAGATATGAGCAACAAAATGCATTATTTTACTCAAGCGGAGTTTGATCACGTGTCTAAGCGAGGACAACGTGCATGTAATTATGATTTGACAAAGGTATTTGAATCTATGCAGGTGAAAGCAGTCGATCTCGACGTTTCGACGATGGAGATGGTTGTCGTTGATCAAAGTCAGGCTAAGATCAATGCATATATGTGCACATTGAACATTCACTTTATGCTTTCGCTTTCAACCATTATGCGGCATTCATCGTATCGTTCACTATTGACCAAAGCATCAACATACAAGATCAAGAAAATTTTGTCTGCTGAAGCAAAAGCTTCGGCGTCAAAGAGCGTGATCATGCTAGGTCAAGTTCGTTACAGTGCAGTAAAGCAATCAACAAAAACCTTATACAACAATTATGTCACCTTGAAAATTTCTTTTACCACATCGAGGTCTAGCCATGATCGAGCGTTGGAATACGAATTGAAAGTTTATGAATTATTGAGGGAACAGCTAATTAAAACACGTGCTACTCCTCATATCGCAACCGTCATCGCGGGCATCGAAGGTGTTAACCCACCAGATTTGTTATCGCTTTTGACTCAGCCACAGATAAATAGTATGTATGAAGAACAAAGAACAGGTAGTCACGGGTTGAACGTACTTGTTGTTGAGTGGTTACCAGGCGTGAAGCTTGCGGACTTCATTACCAAAGAACGGTATAATGCACAAGTAGAAGACTTGTCGGTTATCCTTTTTCAAATTGCATGGACTCTTGAATGTATGAGAAAGATTGGTGTTCAGCATAATGATCTTCATGCTAACAATGTTTTTATCTATACGCTTAAGAAACCAATGTATTTTAGTTATTTCATCGCCAAAGATACGTGCTATACAATAAAAACGTCATATATTGTAAAGATTTACGATTTTGACAGAGCTTACGCTCGTGGTATTGAAGAACGCAATACACTACTTGATTATCTTAACCATGCCGGAATTTATGATCGAGTCGTCGATTCTCGCTATGATATGTATCTTGTTACCTGCAATCTGAAACTCACAATAAATACTTCACGTCCTGATCTCAAGGCAGGGTTCGACAAATTGCTTACTGATATTTATGCTAGTATTGGCAGCAATGCGAAAACAGCATACAGTATAAATTGGCCTGTTGGCTGCAGACCTTGCCCTCTAGCAAAAACCACTAAAAAGTGTGGAGTAAGTTACGATGCCACTGCCTTAGACTTCATACCCAAAACCGATAAGTGGCTTTCTGCAATTTACGCTTCATCCACACATTTTGAGCGTAAATTTTTACCCAATAATTATAATGACTTTGAATATCTTATGGGTGATACCGATGAAAAAATTGAAAAGTCATATCATGGCCAAGTCTTTATTTTACCTGGTATCGACAAAACTAGCGTAGCACAACATATTATTTCTCAACTTCACTAAATGCAAGCCCTTGTAAAGAAAGTAAAGGAAGATGATGTTAATTTCGTCCTCGAAAACAAAAATTCACTGATCAATGAAATTAAGGCAAACTACAAGGAATTGGCCAACCTTTGTGTAGATTACGACTGTGTAGAAATGCTTTATCTTTTCTTTGTTCTTGGCTGTGACGTGTCTCATGTAAATACCAAACTTTCATGGAAACAGCAAAAAAGAGTTAAGCGTATTGATGCGTTGTACCGTGAGCTTCGTGAGCCCATACGCATCACTAGCCTCCCGGAGTGTCAACGACAGATGAAGTTTGGCATCCTCGGACCCGAAGATATTGAATTGTGCTATCATCAATACAAGGAAGAATTCAAGCGTTATGGTGTAGAGGAAAACTACACGCCAAGACAAATTCACTACACGGACAACGCCTTTACCTCGCCCTCAAGTAAATCGTTGAAATTTGTTTGCTTTTCTGATTTGCACGGATCAATACCTCTAGTACCTCAAGGAGATGTTGCGGTCTTTTGCGGCGACTCTTGCAATTCTGGAGATCTTCTAGAGTACGAACGTTTTATTGCGTGGTTTGAAGCTTTGCCTCACGCGCACAAGATCATTGTTCCCGGCAATCACGACTATCCGTTGTTACATGCGGACGCGCGCGAAAATCTCAAGAAAAAGGGTATTCATTTTCTCAACGGAGCGGGCATAAAAATTGACGGTATTAATATCTATGGAGTGTCTGCTATACCTCATCGAAGTCATGTAAGCGCAAATGCCTTTGCCGTTGACCGTGCAGAGATGAAGAACATTGTAGACCGTATTCCAACATCAACTCATGTTCTTCTTACACATTTTCCCGCGTGGGGTATTGGCGATGCAAACATTCGCGTTGCGCGATCACCATGTGGAGACTCTGGCAATCTTGCTCTAACGTATAGATTGAGTCGACTTCCTCGTCTTTTTTATCATATCTTTGGACACGTTCATATGGGCAAGGGTCATTACTATGACAATGTTTCAACTACTCGCTATGTCAACACTGCAGAGACCGTGACAGAAATTTATGTTGAACCACCAAGTACAAATTTCAGTGATTTTTGAAAATAGATAAATGCAACACTCCGTTGTATTTTTAATAATAGATAAAATCAAAGAAGAAAATGTTGTGATCTGACAAATGAAGAGAGTGGCGGTGGGATTGACAATTTTAATTCTCTTTGTTGTGGCGCTTTATGCCTTGGCTCCTCGTAGGCATACTACGTCCAAAGACCCGACAATACAACAAATTCGCCAAAACTTCACGAAAATAGATCCAAAGTATGCAAATGTTCCACTTCAAGAAGGCGACAGTTCATACACCGAAAACAAGGAGGTCATCGTGCTTTGCATCAAGGATCCCGAGACCAAGAAGTATTATGACATGAACACCTTGATGTATGTTGCGCTTCACGAGCTCGCACATATGGTTTCCAAAAATCACGGTCACGGTGATGAGTGGAGAGCAAATTTTGATCGACTACTTAAAGACGGTTCGAAGGTCGGCATCTATGACCCTCGCATCCCCATCCCCGAACGCTATTGCGGAATTACTCAATAAAAATGAAAACTTTTTCACAAATGTGAAAACGTAACACGCATTAATGACTGACCAACTTTTCGAGAACTTTGCTATACTCAAAAGCGAGCTAGAGCGTCTTGCTACTCTAGCCACTGATGATACCAACAAAATACAATCTGTCCAGACTAATGCGTGGCGGCTACTTAATACTTTAGGGATCCAAACTCGAGGCGATATGATGATAACAGATATCGATTTTGTTGCCGCTGTTTTGGAGGAAGTTACTGAACTCTATGAAGGATTGAAGGCTTCGACTCCGACCTCACCTACGGTTTCGGCTTCTCCCTTACCTACGGCCTCGGGATGCACAAATCATACAATGAAGTTTGTTATGTCCGAGACGGGAAGACGTAGATGTGGAATGACTTACACTTGTTTTTATTGTGGTCTAAAAATTAAAGCCACCTACAGGCTACAGTATTAATCGATTTCGACTTAAATCATTATAGGATTTAAGTTACCATGCCGATCTTTAACGAAACTTGTCCGCTACATGGAGATCAAATAGTCTACCATAACCTTACTTGTAAGCATTGCAAGGGTATTTGGACACGCTCAGAGAATGCATTTATTGCTGCAGTACTGGCTGAGATAAATGCTAAGTAAAGTCCTCATTTACACTCAATGAGTGTAAATGTAACGATCAAATAGTTTCCGATCTTGACTCGACGCACTCTTCTTCAGAGAGAAATGGAGGACACGGTGAGCGTAGTCCGCTACTGAGATTAAAGACCCAGTCATAACAATAGTCAAGACAGTCAAGGGTCGAGCCCTCTGGCATTTGACACTTTCTCATACACATGTCAGCAAGTGCAGAGTGTTTTTCACGGCTGGTCTGCATAATAACCAACGAGACTAAGAAGAGAAATACGAGGATAAGAATTACTGCTTGACCTTTCATTTTAAGAAGATCAAGATTGATTGTAAATTCAAAAATTCAAAATGACTTTACGAATTTGCTCTTTTGATATTGGTATTGTAAACTTTGCTCAATATATTGAGTCTGTGAAGATCAAAGAAATACTGCGTCTTGTAGGTCATTATCAATCGTTGCCTGCAAAGATTCGTAACGAGCGTATACCCAAGTCTTCTGCGCTCATTGATATTCGCGATGCAGTATGCTTAATCGGTAGACGAAAGAGCTTTGGCGTTTATAACCTTGACCCCGTAGGCGAGAAAAATCCGCCCTACACTAACCTCACTCGCAAGGAGGTTATTGCGCATCTTGAGCGTCACAAGTCAAAATTTGACAAATGCGATGTTTTTGTCATTGAACAGCAATACTTTAGTACTTTTAGCTTTGGACGACGTAAAAATGGTACCGAGGCTAACGTCAAGGCCATTAAGGTCGCGGAATGCGTGCACACTTGGCTTGAGATCAATTATCCATTCAAGATTATTAATACTTTTCCCTCGATGAACAAGACTCAAATTCTAGGCGCAGAACCTAAGCTTACCAAGGCTCAAAGAAAAACTTGGGCGGTGAAGAAGTCAAGATCGATTTATCAAGACCGTAATGATCAGTCAAGTATCAATCGCTATGACTCATACAAAAAGTCAAAACAAAAACAATGTGATGTCTCTGACGCAATGTTACAGTGTCAAGCGTACAAATTCAGGATGCTGGTTTGTGACGATCAGTATAAGCTTTGACAATCTTTTCGGTAATCGACTTGCCCAATATGGTCCCCAGATAATCGACTTCATAGGACTTACCGTCAAAGGTAAAATAACGAGGGTCAGACGCTATCTGCGACAGACTCGGCGAGGTAGTTACAATTTTTAAGTTTTCAAGTTCGTCAATAGTCTTACTGTAGTCTAGGATCTTGACCTCTACACACGACGCATCGAGGTTCAACTTACGCTTGGTACAAAAAGTGTAACCTTCAATAGGCAATGACATAAGGTCGATAAAGGTAAATGGACCTCGGAAAGGTGTTATGTACTCTGTGTGAAAAATACCGTATGTAGCGTCAAAGAGAAGAGAAAATTCAGCATTATGATAACTAAAATTCACTCGTTTCTCAAAGAGTTCATATACGATTGGCTTAAGTTGACTAATTCTTTTTGGCTCAAGTGTCCAACGATAGAGTGTGGTGTAGGCCATATTTGATAAAATTTACATCGTATGGTCTTAAACCACCAACAAAAAATTGATAAGTTATTATAGCTTATAGGTGTATCTTATCTTTTCATCTCATGTTATCTATTGCTAAAATTTGTGCCTACAAAAAGCAAGTCGTACAAAACATCGCATCGATGTTTGGCAACGACCTACGCGCGATCAAACACTTTGATGACCTTTTTATTCGCTGGATGTTTCTCGCCAGTGCTCGAGGTCAACTCGGTGATGATTTTTTACCGATCGACGACGAAAGCATAGTGGTGATGTCAGATATCACATTCTTTGTAAACAAATATCGCCTCAAGCTAAGCGACGATGCCGTTATTGATATTACTTACAAACGCGCCGCAAATGAAAACGGTGACGGTGTTGACGGTAACGTATGTGGGAAATTTGATGGTGACTTTATCGTTTACGACAAGGTGCGATGTCCGCGTGTAATGTGGCGCATGGTTTTGGCTCGATACAGTGTATATGACATTGACGAAGCTCAAAAAATGCATGACCGTGTATCTACGTTGATCAGATTTTATCATTCTCTTGGCGGTCTAACCAACTGCGCTTCGTTGCCTCCTAACTTTATCAAGTCCTACAAAAAACCAGTAGAATTGTTTGGATCACCGCTGAACACGTGCGTTGACTATTGTTCTGTACTACGTTGTGAAAAAGAGTTCTTTGGATCGCGAGGCTCATTCTTTGATTTGGAAAAGCTGTCAGAAGACGAAACATACATTGCCAATCCGCCTTTTTGCGAGTATCTAATGCTGATGATGGTGGAGAAGCTTGAACGCCTGATGACGGAGAAAACCAAGGTCATTGTAATCATGCCCAAGTGGGAAAATTTTGAGGCCTACGACCGACTTTGCAAGTCCAAATTTTGTAAGTCGAAAACGACAACCCAAAAGGATACTTGCAAATTCTATGATTACTTTTCACAAAAATTCATTGGCATTGTTGACTGTTATCTCTTGACCTTGGGTGACTTTGGTCAAAATGACGCAGTGCATACCAAGGGCAAATGGATTGCATTTTGTAAATAAGTAAAAAAATGAAATCACACATGCATGTGTTACTACGTAATGCGCGCCAACGTCGCTTGTATTTATGGCATGATTGTCACCAAGCGTGATTTTCGAAAGCTCAAAAACATGAACTTTGGTACTTATTCATTCGACCGAACTATCGAGAATGATGAAATGACAATAAACGGTTGCATCGTTTATCGTCAGGAGAATGCTACTGATCTTATCATCTTTGAAATTCCCGAAGACCTCGCAGAAGATGATATAATGGGTTATATTGGTGTTCAAGTTTTGTGGATTAGTGGTGATCATCCGGGCACTACATATGCCGATCCTACTGTAAAGATTGACAAAAAGGCGGCGCGAGACCTCATCAAATCCTTCTGCGCGGAAGCTGGCATTCGTTACAAGTCAAAATATGTTGGAATGCGTTTTTCATTTGTAGAAAGCAATTGATCGGGCGTGTCAAAAAAAATGAAAACACAGTATTTGTTCATTTGAACAAATAATAACATGCTTTCCCACCAAGTTCTAAAAACTTTGTCGAAGGACAAAGAATCTTATCTTTCCCTTCCCATCAAGGATGTGATCGCGACGATCAATCCTTACACTCTTATCTACACTCACAGTTATCACGACAACGGTTCATTAAAGAGAACCGAAGTCAAAACTGGAAATCTTGCAGTCATTACCGAGTGGTTTGATGACGGCAAGATGAAAAAGCGCTACTCGACGAAAGATGGAAAAGAAGACGGACTTTACGAAACTTGGCACACGGAGCAAGGTGGAGGACAACTACGTGACCGTTTTACTTGTAAAAATGGAAAACGAGACGGACTTTATGAACTGTGGCACAATGCAGCAAACGGAGGACAACTACGTGAGCGTTGTACTTACAAGGATGGAGACCAAGACGGACTTTACGAAAAGTGGTACTGCGCAGCAGATGGAGGACACTTAGTTGAGCGTTGTACTTACCGAGACGACAATGAAGACGGACTTTATGAACGATGGCACTGTGTAGCAGATGGAGGATACTTATTTGAGCGTTGTACTTACAAGGATGGAAAGGTACACGGACTTTACGAAGAGTGGCACACTGAAGAGAATGGGGGACACTTGCGTGAGCGTTGTACTTATCAAAATGGGGAAGAAGATGGGCTTTGTGAACGGTGGCACACTCAAGCAGACGGAGGACAACTACGTGAGCGTTGTACTTACAAGGATAGGGAAAAACAATAATATATGAATAAAAAGTGAAAAAACACTTTTTATCTTTACTCGACAAGAACAATGGTCAAACGTGTGATACGCTTCAAAGCAGATTTTTGGGGATGGAAGGATACGGAGGAAAATACGACTGAAATTCATATTGGCGGCTTGACCGAGAAAAACGAGACTGTCTACTGCACCGTTTTGGGGTTTACGCCATTTGTTTATCTGGAATTGCCTAGTGGAGGCAGATGGGACAAGGTTAAGTGTCAATTGGTTTTTGAACATTTTACACGCATGATGGGTGACGATCATGCGCCTATCAATTATGTTTTAGCGAAGAAGTACTTGTTAAACTACAAAGAGCCGGTGAAGGTCATGACCTTGACCTTTCCTACCTTGAAGTCTACAAAGTTCTTTGCTGGACGACTACGCAAGTCGAGAAATATCTATATTGACAAGGTAGGTAATTTCGGTCCGACTGACTTTCACGTTCACGAACACAACATCGATACTGTCATGAAATTCACTGCAATGAACGAACTCAATTTGGCGGGGTGGCTAGAGGTCAAGGAGAGCATTGTTGCGGGCGAAGAAAAACTTTCAATAGAGCGAAGAAAATACTCAACAGCAGGCATCGATCTCTATGCTGATTGGAAAGACGTCAAAGCGTGGAAACCCAAGGAGACCATTATTGTCTATCCAAAGTATGTGTCTTTCGATATTGAGTGTTATTCAAAAAATCACAACTCGAAGATCTCCGACCCCGAAATACCAGAAAACGAAGCCTTCCAAATCGCCTGTATTGTTGGCGAGATCGGCAAGAAAGACACTCGAAAATATCTTTTCTCTCGATTTAATCCTCATGAGATGGAAGACGTAAAGCTTTATCGTTTTGCGACTGAACGCGAACTGCTATTGGCTTTTGCCGCATTTATCAGAAAACACGATCCTACGGTAATCCTTGGCTATAACATCATGAAATTTGATTGGCGCTATCTTGTTTTTCGCGCCAAGCATTGTCGAGTCTTTGAGAAATTTTGTAAGGTTTCACGCATCGAAGGCGAAACGGCTGAATTTAAAGAACAAAGTTGGTCTAGTTCAGCGTACAAAGAGCAAAACCTCGAATATATCAATGCTAATGGCCGAGTCAATCTTGATGTTTTAATCGAGGTAGAGCGAAATTATCGCCTTGCATCATACAGTCTGAACTCCGTGTGCGAGCATCTTAAGCTCGGTCAGAAGGAAGATCTCTCTGCACGCCAGCTTTTTATGCTTTACCAACTTACCGTTGTCATGACACCGATTTTTGAGAAGGTCGCGGAAACTCGTAATCTCAAGTCTGTACTCAAGCACAAATTACGAATCAAATACAAAAAGCAAATTCAACTATTAATGCCTCTTCGTCAGTGCGGATCACCAGAGGTTTTACAGTATCGACGCAAGTTGTTACAGTCAACACTAGTCTCAGACTTTGTTGAGGGTATACGAGGCGCAATGGATCTTATCGGCAAGTATTGCGTTCAAGATACTATTCTTCCTATTCGCATTCTTGACAAACTTAATCTCTGGACAGCAATGGAGCAAACGTCAAATTGTATGCACGTTCCGATGTCCTATCTTCACACTCGAGGTCAACAGATCAAGGTGCTTGCTCAAGTCTTTCGCGAGACGATCTTTGACTCTATCATCATTCCCTCTACAGAAAAGAAAAAAGGTGAAAAATATCAAGGCGCGACGGTTATCGAAGCCAATCCCAGTTACGAAAAGAATGTGCTCTGTACAGACTTCGAGTCACTTTACCCGTCAATGATGATTGAGTATAATATCTGCTACACTACGCTTATGCGTGACAACGATCCCATCAAAGATAGTGAGTGTAATGTGATTGAATGGGAAGAACATAAGAATTGTCCTCACGATTCCAAAGGCAAGGCTAAACCCAAGAAAGATGAGATACGATGCACTCATCATCGTTATCGCTTTCGCAAAGTTGTTTATTTGCCTAATGGAGAACGTTTGCATGAAGGTCTTATGCCAAAGCTCGAACGACGTCTACTTTCCGAGCGTAAGATCATCAAGAAGGAAATGGCAAAGATGGAAGCCAAACTCAAAACCGCCACGGGTACTGCGACTGACGACGAAATTGCCTTTTATAAGAAGGTTGGATGGGAGATTGTCGAGCCTAACACATTGACACAGCAGCAACTTGACATTCTTCAAGTTTGTGTAAATGTACTTAATGCTCAGCAGCTCGCGATGAAGATATCGGCTAATAGCGCGTATGGCGCAATGGGAGCGTCAACTGGATTTATTCCTCTCATTCCGGGCGCAGCGTCAGTTACTGCCAAAGGTCGTGAAACTATTATCAAAGCCATTAAATATATTGTCTCTAGCTATCCGGGCGACGCAGAAGGTCGATTTAAGGCAAGATTGATTTATGGCGATACGGACTCTGCGATGATTACCTTTGGTGACATTACTCTTGCCGAGGCTTTTGACCTTGGAGAAAAGGTAACCAAGGCTGCGACGCATTATCTCAAATGTGACTTTCTCAAAATCGATGAAGGACACACCTTGCGATGCCCGAGTGAGAAGAAAAAATACCGCCTTGATCAATATCCACGAGTGAAACTTAGTGAACTTAAGGATGACGACAAAGTACTGCTCTATAGCTACGATGGCTGTCCGGTCAACCTTCAGTTTGAGAATCTCTATCAACGTTACCTTTTGCTTACCAAGAAACGCTACATTGCGTACTGTGTAAACAAGAAAGGTGATATGACTATTATCAAGAAAGGAGTAGTACTTGCGCGACGAGATAATTGCGAATACGTGAGAATTTGCTACAAAGCACTAGTTACATCTATTCTCGACGAAAAGCCTGAGACAGAGTTTATGCTTACGCTTTACGAGCATGTTGATAGGCTTTTTACTCGTCAGGTGCCCGACGCGCATCTTATCATCTACATTGGTGTAAGCTCGATCATGGGTTATGCGAAAAAGCACACCATAAAAAATACCTCTGACGAAGTGCTTTCGGTAAAATACATTGATCACGACGGTAATTTTTTCGAGCCTACTAGCGCGCTCGATCCTCGTTTGATCTATAGTAACATCACACAAGTCTTGCTTGCATTGAAAATGATTCGGCGAGGTGATCAAGTTCCTGCAAATACCCGACTTGAATTTCTCTTCTTGGAAAACGAAGATGCTCAACATCAAGGCGATCAAGCAGAAGACTATACGTACTACCGAGAAAATAAGTCTATGCTGGGTCTTCGTCCAGATCGCTTTCTCTATCTCGAAAAGAAGCTTTCTAAGCCGGTGGTGGAGCTTATCAATGTTCGCTATCCTCGGAAACTCATTGCCGATGAAAAACTCGAAGATGCTCTGAAACGAAGCTTTGGTGAATTATCGTCGCTTTATCGAGTGCGTATACTTGCCATCCGCGCTTTTAGTTACACTTCAGATGATGCTAAATTTCTTACTGCTTTGATCGAGGCAAAGGTAGGATGGGATGCGAAGTGTAAAAAATGCAAGGCGGAGAAGAAATGTCGTCAACATCCACGTGCTAAAACTACACGCGATTATCACAGTAAAGCACTTGACGCTCAAGTAATGTATGTTTTGGACAGCATGAAAAAACGAAAGATGGGCCAGCCCAACGAGATTAGTGAAGAAAAATATGATGAACTCAAGACCTTGTGTTTACGATGGAAGTCGAGGACGGTGATCAACAAAATTCGTCAAATGCATGGACTTCGTAAAAAGCCTATCAAGCGAGCCAAACACACTGGACAGAAAATGATTGTTCGTACAAAACACGCTGAAACCAAGGTTATGCTCGCTACGAAGATTGAAGGCTATCCACGTCTTTCTGTGGGCACGCTCAAAGCAATATACATAGAAGACCTTGACGGCTCTAAGGCTAAAGCAAAGGAATACTTTTACGATATCGAGATGGCGCCGATAGAAGGCGTTTCTTCAACTCTCAAGCGCGTTGCTCGTCGTGATTTCTTCCCTGCAAGAGAAAATGATGGAAGTATCATGAAGGACATTCTTGTTGCACGAATGGCTTATGCAAACGTCGTCAAGCAACTTAATCTCTTGAGCTCGCAGGTGGTGTTCAACGATGACGTGATCGATCCTGAAGATTATATAGCGTCCTTCGAAGTGCCTGAGGCAAAAAAGTGACAATCGTTATTCACTCTAATGAGTGAATTTAAACACGATGTGCGTGATTTGCTTAGAAGAGACTAAAGATGAACTTGAGCTCGACTGCAAACATCACTTTCACGTAACGTGTCTCCAACAACATTTCAAACAAGAATGCCCGCTTTGTCGGCGTCCTCAAGAAAAAGTCAAGGTCTTTGGTTCAAAACCTTCAAGTAATTACACGCCCGCCGCGACGCTCATCGCGACGCTCATCGCGATAACGGAAATTGAGATATGTTACACTTTCAATGATTTCGATCGAGAATTCATACGAGAAAATCCGAACAACTCGTATGCAGTCCGCGTCGCCAAACGTCGACTTCGTAGAGGACGAATGGTCACTACACTTGTTGGTTATGATGAAGATGGTTTCCCGCTGTAAAATACAACATCTTATTTAAACAATAAGATTTAAAGATAACCTTGTAAGTGACAACAATGCCTCGCGAAATCGTCGTTGTTAAAAAATCACGGGATGACCCGTTGATTGAGCATGCTATTAGTTTTCCTGCATTTCCTCTTGACCGTCTTCATTTGGAGCTGATGGAAAACAAGAAAAAGCTCAAAAAGAATCTTCCACTGTTGCCTGTTGCTAAGAAACAGAAATTGGCTGAGCCTATAAAGCCCGGAACGCAATTTATTGCTGAAAATCCTACTGCAACAGCAGAAAAGCCTAAAAAGCCTAGTGAACCTGCAAAAGTTGAAAAAGACAAGAAAAGTAAGAAAGAGGAAACGAAATCTGAGAAGAAGTCTGAGAAAGAGGAAGCGAAGCCCGAGAAGAAGTCTGAGAAAGAGGAAGCGAAGCCCGAGAAGAAGCCCGAGAAGAAGTCGGATAAGAAAGAAGATAAGAAAAATAAGAAAGACAAAAAGAATACCGAACACGAAGAACTTGACGATAAGACTGATCAAGAGTCAGACTCGGACTCAACGTC
>Ga0163144_10002379_pt1 | contig 43570 bp, 34 predicted proteins | sample OliLak19BULKMAT1_FD_123175 | JGI IMG/M metagenome (GOLD analysis project Ga0163144, IMG submission 123175) | Freshwater microbial mat bacterial communities from Lake Vanda, McMurdo Dry Valleys, Antarctica - Oligotrophic Lake LV.19.BULKMAT1 | ecosystem: Environmental > Aquatic > Freshwater >...
AGCTAGCCGGAGGGCCACGCCCTCCGGGCAGCGGTGGTGAGCGTTCTCCACTGCTCCCGGACCGCGTGGCGGTCCGGCTCTTCCTTGGCGTTCCGTCTGCTAGCAGTTCTTTCAGCCCCAAAGCGCTGTTGGTGCCGGCGCGCGGGAACTGTTTAATTCCCCGCCCTTGTCTCGATCGCCACTCGACGCCGTCACACCGGCATCACTTTCTTGAGCCGTTGAGGAGCCGCCGCCGTGAAGCCCGTCGTTGCGGTAACCCTTTTCTTCTCGGCTCTTGCGCTCGGTTGCGCCGCTCATCGCGTCCCGCGGTTCGATCAAACGACGGCGAACGGGCTCTCTGTCCCGCTCGATGACGGTCCGCAAATCGAGCGTGGTCGTCCCCACAAGCTAGTCGACGGCGTCGGCTGGGTATTCGGCGTGCCAGAGAAGATCGCGCTATGGGATCGCCGCGCGTCGAACCACGACGTCTCGCCCGAAACCGAGCAGAAGCTTTCCGAATACATGGCCGCCAACGGCATGGAGTCGACGAAGGTTCGCATCAACCAATACGACCCCGGCGGCGAGTGGCGACGACTTGTCGACAACAAGAGCGTCGGCGCCGGTTGGCGCTATACGGTCGGCGCCCTGCGAACGCTTGGCTACACAGTTTTGCCGGGCCGCGTCTTCAGCGGGTTCGTCGGCGGCGACTCGTACAATCCGTACACCGACAGCATCTACGTTTATTCCGACATCCCGGCGGTCGCCGTCGAGCAAGGGGCTCAGGCGAAGAACGTCCGCTGGCGCGAACATCCGGGCACATACGCTTCGATCTACTCGCTGCCGGTGCTGACTCTCTTCCCGGGCAAGGCGGCGAAGAGCGAAGTCTATGAGCATGTTGCGCTGAACGGCACATATGACGAGCAAGTGGCGACGCGCGACGCCCTCTATCCAAAATACGGCATGGAGATCGGCGGGCAAACGGCTTACCTCGTGCCGGGATCGAGCATCGTCTTCTCGCTCGCCGGAGCCGGCGTCGGCCATGTGGTCGATGCCGTGACGCCGGCCCCGGCGGTCGGCGCCGAACCGTTCGCCCAGGCGGCGGCGAAGTTTCAACAACCGACCGAGTTGGCCGATGCGCCGAATGTAACGATGTGGCCGAGCGAAGCGCCTGAGGGCGTGCCGGCTGCGCCGCCTGCGATTGAACCGCCGGCGGAGATTCGCCAAGCGGCGGCGGTGGAGTCGTCGGTTGATGCGACGATTTTGCGCTGAGTGGTTCTAGGAGCCGTCGGCTTTGCCGTCGGACGGATCTAGTTCGACGCCGCGCAATAGTTCGTCCACCGGCGGAGCCGGTGGCTTTTATGCGAGCGGTTCGCGGTTCACGTCTTTGTAGTAGAGGTATCGCGCCGGCGTCTTCCCCATCGCCACGAACCATTGCGGGCAATACGACGCCATCCAAATGACGTCGCCCTTCTCGACCGGGTACCACGACTCGCCGAGCCGGTAGACCCCCATGCCGTCGAGCATCACGAGGCCATGCTCCATGACGTGGATCTCCACCTGCGGCAGCGTCGCGCCGGGGTCGTAGGTGAAGACGTTCACCGCCATGTCGAATCGCTCGTCGGTCGGCAGCAGCGTTTGGAGCCGCGCGTTGTCGTCGCCCATGAAGGGGACGCCCGGCGCATCGGCGGTGTTGCCGACGATCGCGTCGGGCCATTCGAACGCCCCCTTTTGGTAACGTTTCTCGAACACAACCAGATTGCTCGCCTTGATCGCCTTCAGTTCGTGAGGACGATCGGGCGGCAGGTAGGCGAAGCTCTCGGCTTCCAGCTGATGCGTCGCGCCGCCGGGAAGTTTTAACGACAGCTGACCGGTGCGAACCCAGACGACGCGTTCCGTCCCTTCGCCGGCGCCGGCCGTGAATCCGCCCGCTTCTAGCGCCACGTTGGCCTGCATGAAGCGAGCGCCCATGTGGGGCGAAATATGGACGACTCCTTTCGCCCCGCGCCAACCGGGGAGATCCTGCCAGACCCAAGTGTCGGGCGTGATGAGGGCATGCTGCGAGGTGACGCGGCTGCGAGTCGTTCCGAATACGTCCATGGCTGGTTGGCTCATCTGTGCAATTCAATGTGATCGATGGCGCTATGCTTCTGACGCCAACGCGTGGATGAAATGTACCAAGACTTCCAGTCCCAAAGCCACGTCGCTTTCCTGCACCGCTTCCGCCGGGTGATGGCTCACGCCGCCGGGGCTGCGCAGAAACAACATCGCCGTCGGTGCGACCGTGGCGATGACGCCGGCGTCGTGGCCCGCGCCGCTGACCATCCGCTGCGGGGCAACGCTGCAATTCGCGACCGATTTGGCTAAGCCTTCGACCAGTCGCGCGTCCATCGCCACTGCGGAGTGCTCATGCTGCCGTTCAATTCGCATGGCCAAGTTCGCGCCGCGCGCTAATTCGTCGGCGAGCGTAAGCAGTTTCTCCACCGCGGCAATCCGCACGGCGTCCTCCTGATGACGCACGTCGAGCGAGGCGGTTACGCAACGCGGAATGCAGTTCGGCACGTTCGGATCGACGCTCAGGCGGCCGACGGTCGCCACCAAACCGGGCGTCGAGCGCGCCGCCTCTTCCACCGCAACCGCCCAACGGCCGGCGATCGGCAGCGGATCGTTCCGCAGGTTCATTGGCGCCGTGCCGGCGTGGCCCCCCTCCCCTGCCCACTCGACCGTCAGCCGCGTCTGCCCGGCAATCGCCGTCACGACGCCCAGCGGTTCGTCGAGCGACTCCAGCAGCGGTCCCTGTTCGATGTGAGGTTCGAGATACGCGACGATGGAACCAGGCGTCGCGCGGCATTCGTCAATCGCTTGTGTATCACAGCCAAAATGGTCCAGCGCCTGCGAAATACTAACGCCATTGTCGTCGCACAACGTCAGCATCCCCGCGTCGAGCGTCCCCGTTAGTGCGCGACTGCCGATGAACGGCGTGCGAAACCGCACGCCCTCTTCTTCAGAGAAGCCGATCACTTCGATCGCCCACGGCAGGGACTGATTCGACTCGCGCAGCGCCTCGACCACGGCGATGCCCATGATGACGCCGAGGATGCCGTCGTAGCGACCGGCGTCTGCTACGGTATCGAGATGCGAGCCGATCAACACGCGCCGCTGCGGATTGCTTCCCGGCGGCAGATAGGCGCCGATGAGATTGCCGGCGGCGTCGACGCGAACGCTCATCCCGGCCGCTTCCATCCACCCGGTGACGAGTCGATGGGCGTCGCGCATCGCCGCGGAACAGAAAGTTCGTGTGAGGCGCCCTGGTTCGTCGCTGCAACGTCCTAAGTCGTCACAGCGTTGCATCACGTCGGCGGCGAGGCGCTGCGATAGCGAACGTTCATTGACCACAGGCGATTCAAAGCCGATAATTGGTGTGTGAGGGCGGTGCGAGCAGATTATAGTCACGACCAGCGGTTTTCCAAAGTTCAGCATGGAAGAGCGCGTATCGCTACTATCAACAAACAGTTCCCCCATTAGCCCCCGGTTCTTCAAACCGGGGGCCGAATCCACCACCCGTCCATGCGCGATCACCTCCTCCTATTCATCAACGGCCAGCAACACGAAGTCCGCGGTCACGATGCGTTCTTGTCGCTGTTGGATTATCTGCGCATTCGCTGCGGTTTGGTCGGCACGAAGATCGTCTGCAGCGAAGGGGACTGCGGGGCCTGCACGACGCTGATCGGCCGAAAAAGGTGTCAGGAACCTTTTTCTTTCGATTACCGCCCGGTCGATTCCTGCATCCAGTTCCTGTTTCAACTCGACGGCACGCACGTTGTCACGGTCGAAGGGCTCCGTCGCGACGGGACGCTCAATCCGGTGCAGCAGGCGCTGGTCGACTGCCATGGCTCGCAGTGCGGCTTCTGCACGCCCGGGTTCGTGATGGCGATGACCGGCTTGTTGGAAGAGCGGGAAGCGGTCGATGAGAACGAACTGCGTACCGGCCTCACCGGCAACCTCTGCCGCTGCACCGGCTACACGCCGATTCTCGAAGCGGGAATGAAATGCCACGATGCCGAGCACCAACGACTCGGCGAGCTTTACCCCGCCGAGCCGATGCTCGCGGAGTTTGAACGCGTCGCGAACGATTCACTCCAGCTCGAATCACAATCGTTCGGCGAACGGCAAATCGCCTGCTGCCCCGCCACGCTCGACGACGCCCTCGAGTTTCTCGCCGCGAATCCAAACGCCACGATCGTCGCCGGCGCCACCGATATCGGCGTCCGCGCCAACAAGGCGCATCAATTGCCGCCGGCGATTCTCGATTTGAATCGAATCGCGGACCTTGAATTCGTCAACGCAGAACATGGCGAGCTGCGCTGCGGCGCCCGCACGAGTTGGACCGCACTGCTGGCAGCCTTCCGCCAAGCGGCGCCGGAGTTCGCCCGCATCCTCCAACTCTTCGGCGCCCCGCAGATCCGCCACGTCGGCACGATCGCCGGCAACATTGCTAACGCCTCGCCGATCGCCGACTCGCTGCCGTTCCTCTTCGTGATGGAGGCGACGCTCGTCCTTGCCAGCAAGGCAGGACGCCGCGAGGTGAACATCAACGAGTTCTATCACGGCTACAAAAAATTAGCGATGAAGCCGGGTGAAATGATCGTCGAAGTCCGCATCCCGTTGCCGAGCGAAGGCGAACTGCTGCGACTCTACAAAGTCTCCCGCCGCCGCAATCTCGACATCTCCGGCTTCACCGCCGCCGTGAGGATGCAACTCGAAGGCGACGCGATCAAACAAGCGAGCATCGCCTTCGGCGCCGTCGGCCCGACGGTGTTGCGGGCGAAGCAAACCGAACGCTTTCTCGTCGGCGAACCGCTCACGCTCGAAACGATGCAAACGGCTGGCGACATTGCGGTGAGCGAAGTGACGCCGATCGACGATGTCCGCGGCTCCGCCGATTACCGCCGGCAGCTGACGCGTAATGTGCTGCTAAAATTTTACCACCAGACGCAGGGCCGTCTGGCTCCTGCGTAACAATGCTTGAACCACCAAGACACAAAGGCACAAAGGAAGCACGAAGAAGAAATAGCTTATAACCGCAGATGAACGCAAATCAACGCGGATGTAGTGGACAGTTGCCACGTCGATTGGCGTTAACCGGCTTTTCCAATGATTTCTTGGTGCTGCCCTTAGTGCCTTCGTGTCTTGGTGGTTAACTTCCCAGAAGTAAAAAAATGCCCAGCGTAGGAACAACCATCCCGCATGATTCCGCCGTTGGCCACGTCACCGGCCAGGCGTTTTATCTCGACGACGTGCCGTCGATGGCGGGCGAACTCCACGTCGGGCTCGTGCCGAGCCCGCTCGCCTGCGGCGCCCTCACCGGCATTGACGCGGTCGCCGCGCGCGCAATCCCTGGCGTCGTCGCCGTCTATACGGTCGCCGACGTGCCGGCCCACAACATGTTCGGCCCGCTTGCCGCCGACGAACCTTTTCTTGCCGACGAACGGCTGCTCTACGTTGGTCAGCCCGTCGCCATTGTCGCTGCAGAGACTCGCGAGGCGCTCTACCGCGGCATCGCGGCCGTGAAGCTCACCTGCACTGAAGAGCCGCCGCTCCTTTCCTTGGAAGAATCAATCGCCCAAGAACGCTTCCTCGGCGTCGAGCGCCGCATTGCGCGCGGCGGCGAGATTGACGTGGAGTTGGCCAAGGCGCCCCACCGCCTCAGCGGCACATTCCACATCGGCGGGCAGGAGCAGTTTTATCTAGAGTCGCAGGCCGCCATCGCCTACCCCGGCGAGGAGGGCCAAATGGTCGTCCATAGCTCGACGCAGAACCCGACGGAGATTCAGACCGTCGTCGCCGAAATGCTCGGCGTCGGCTTTCACGAAGTCGTCTGCATCACCAAGCGAATGGGAGGCGGCTTTGGCGGTAAGGAGACTCAAGCGGCGATCCCCGCGATGATGGCCGCGCTCGTCGCCCGCAAGACGGGCCGCGCCACGCGGGTGATCTTCGACAAAGACACCGACATGATCTCGACCGGCAAGCGGCATCCCTACCTCGTCCGCTGGGAAGTCGGCTTCGAACGCGACGGCCGCATCCACGCATTGAAGTACGAATTCTTCTCCAACGGCGGCTGCTCGCTCGACCTTTCGCCGTCGATTCTCGAGCGGACGCTCCTCCACGCCGACAACGCCTATTACATTCCGCACGCCGATTTCCGCGGCCGCATCTGCTTTACAAACCTGCCGTCGAACACGGCGTTCCGCGGCTTCGGCGGCCCGCAGGCGATGAGCGCGACCGAAAATATCATCGAATCGATCGCCCAGCATCTCGCCCTCGATGCTTACGACGTCCGCCGCGCGAACGTCTACGGCGTTGGCGAACGGAACGTTACTCCTTACGGCCAGATTGTCGAGAAGAACCACCTCCCCGAAATCTTCGCACAGCTTGCCGCCTCGTCGCAGTACCATGCCCGTCGCGCTGAAATCGCCCGCCGCAACGCCGCCGATCCTCTCACTCTCCGCGGCTTGGCGCTCACTGGCATGAAGTTCGGCATTAGCTTCACCTCGAAGTTTCTCAATCAGGGGAACGCCCTGGTGAACCTCTACACGGACGGCACCGTGCAGGTCTCCACCGGCGGCACGGAGATGGGCCAGGGGCTCAATACGAAGATCCGCCAACTCGTCGCCGACGAGTTCGGTCTCGATCCGGCCCGCGTTCGGCTGATGCCGACATCCACCGAGAAGAACAACAACACCTCCCCAACCGCCGCGTCGGCGAGCACGGACCTCAACGGCGCCGCCGCGGTGCGGGCCTGCCAGCAGATTAAACGGCGGCTCAAAAAGTTCGCCGCCGATCGACTTTCCGACAAGGCCGAGGGCCTGACGCCATCGCCGCGGCACATCGTCTTCGCTGACAACGCCGTCTACGACAGCCGCCGCCCCGAGTTGCGCATCGCCTTCGGCCCGCTCTGCGACGAGGCCCGCCGCGAGCGCGTCGACCTAGGGGCCCGCGGCTTCTTCGCCACGCCGGGGGTCGACTTCAACCGCGAAACGGGCCGCGGCACGCCCTTTTTCTACTACACGCAAGGCGCGGCAGCCGTCGAGGTAGTGATCGACCGCTTCACCGGCGAACTCACCGTCGCGCGAGCCGACCTGCTGATCGACATCGGCCGCTCGATCAACCCCGGCGTCGACCGCGGCCAGATCATCGGCGGCTTCATCCAGGGAATGGGCTGGGTGACCGCCGAAGCCCTCACCTACAACGCCAAGGGGGCGTTGCTCAGCCATTCGCCGACCACATATAAGATTCCCGCGGTAACTGACGTGCCGCTCGACTTTCGTCTGGCATTGTTCGATAATAACGACAACATCCAAAATATCCGCCGCAGCAAAGCGGTCGGCGAGCCGCCGTTGATGATGGGGATTGCAGCGTGGGCCGCGGTGAAGAATGCTCTGTCTTATGTGAATGCCGAGGCGGCGACTTTTCTGAGTTTACCGGCAACGGGAGAGGAGATATTGCGATGTCTCAGTTTTCAAGTTCCGAAGCATCCGGGTTCGCCCAAGACGGCGTCTCAAACTTAGCGAACGAGATTGTAAGATCCCTCGATGAAAACATGGGGCCAAGCTCGTTTCGGTTCAGCTTGCGCTCGTTGCTAATAACCACCACCGCAGTCGCATTGATCGTCTTCGGGCTTCGTACTGTTTGGCTAAGCGCACAATTGAATGCGACCGCCAATCGCATTACAAATTCGATGCGTCAGATCGAACTTGGTCTCAACAATTATGTTTCCGCTCGCGGATTCCGGGTGGCCAATCAATCCACTGACGATGCCGGCGTGCCGCTAAATAGTTGGCGCTGGTTGATAACTCCTTATGTCGAGCAGCTCGATGGCGAGAACATGAACTGGAGCTATCGAGAATCATGGCTGTCTCCAGCCAACCGCGACGTCAGAGAAATGCGTTTCGATGCGTATTGCCTAAACCCAGCTGCTAGCGACTGCAATACGAATATCTTCGCTATCGTGGGTGACGATACGGCAATTTCCTCGAACCCTACCGCTCATCGACGTGAACTCCCTGCGGACGCGCTGATGATCATGGAGGTTGCTGATTCGGGAAAAAACTGGATGGAGCCAGGTGACTATGATGTTGACGAGTTGCTTGCCGCGAGCGGCCGTCTCAGCGACTCGGTGAAGGGGCTTCTCAACGATCGAGTCCACGTCATGTTTGCTGACGGTGAAGTTTGGGCGCTCTCCTCCGACGCGCCGATGGCCGCCCTCCACCCGTTTCTGACAATTACCGGCGCCAAGAACGCCGATCGCGACGAACTCTTGGCTGCATGGCGAGTGAATTAAATGGTTAGCCGCGGGTCAACGACCCGCCGGAGCGAAAATCAAGCGAGTCACGCCATTCATCAGTTCTATCAGCCGCGAGGTCCAATGATCACCGCTCCGGCGGGTCGTTGACCCGCGGCTACTTCTTGAGCGCCTTCAACACATCCGCCGCCTCGGCCCGGTCGCCATGCGACTTGCTGACCTTGCGAAACGTCACCCTGCCGTCGCCATCGACGATGAACGTCGACGGATACGCCGTTTCGTTCGGGGCCTCCCACCGCAGGCCAGACGCCGTGACGAACTTGTTGTCGGGATCGAGCAGCAACATCAGCGGCGCCGGCAGTTCGGTTTGTTTGAGGAACTCTTGAGCCCGCTCATCCAAATCCTTCGCCTCGCCCGGGTAGACGAACGCCACCGTCGCTCCCGCCTTCGCGAAGTCGTCGGCCAGCTTCACGTAGCCGCCGACTTGACGCGTGCAGGCAGGGCATTGGTAGCCGGGATAGCCGCGCAGCACGGCGACGACGACGGGGCCCTCCTTCAGCAGTTTCTTCAGTTCCACCTTCTCGCCATCGAGCGATTGCAGCGTGAACATCTCCGCCGTCTCGCCGACCTTGGGCGGAGCCTTGGCGACTGGCTCGCTCGACTCGTCGGCGCGAACGGCGCCACAGGCGACGGAAACGGCGAGCATCGCAACGAGGGCGTGAAAATGTGAGGGGTAGAAACGCATGAGGTGGCTCCTGGGGTAGACTGGGAACAGAGTAAATTGGCGGTGGGTGGCGGCGGCCGCTTGCTCTACCGCTCCGGCGGGTCGTTGACCTGCGGCTACCACACGCTTGCAGACTTAGACGATGGGCGCCCCTCACGGTTACATCGAACGGCTCGCCGAACTGGCCGCCAGCGGCGCCCCCTTTGCCAGCGTCACGCTCGTTGAAGCGGTCGGCAGCACGCCGGCGGACGTGGGGAGCTAAATGCTCGTCACCGCGGCAGGGCTCGACTTCGGCACCGTCGGCGGCGGCCGCGTCGAAGCGAAAGCGATCGCCGAAGCCCAGCGCCTCCTCCGCGAGCCGGGGGGTTCATCCCCCCGGCCCCCCCTTTCTCTTCAACCAACCCTCCTTGAGTGGAACCTCCAGCGCGACGTCGGCATGACCTGCGGCGGCGTGGTGAAGCTGTTCTTCGAACTCTATAACCACGGCCAGTGGCAAATCGCCATCTTCGGCGCCGGCCATGTCGCCGCCGCGTTGATCCATTGCCTGCTCCCCCTCCCCTGCCGCATCACCTGCGTTGACCCGCGGGCCGATTGGCTGGCCAAACTCCCCGACGATCCACGCTTGCGAAAAGTCTGCGCCGTCGACCCGCCCGCCGAAGTCGCGTCGCTCCCTGCCGCGGCGTTCGTCCTCTGCATGACGATGGGCCACCGCACCGATCGGCCCATTCTCGAAGAGATCTTCCGCCAAGAGCGCCGCTTCCCTTACCTCGGCGTGATCGGCAGCGCAGCGAAGCGGGCCGTGCTGCGGCGTGAACTGATGGCCGCTGGCGTTTCTGAAGAGCAAGCCGACTCGTTCCGCTGCCCTATCGGCCTACCGATCGGCACCAACCTGCCGGGAGAGATCGCGATCAGCGTCGTCGCTCAGTTGCTGCAAGTCCGCGATGCGATAGCCCTGCCGAGGGGCGACGCTTTCGAAACCCTTGGAGATTAAACTTTTAACCACAGAGAACACAGAGAAGAGAATGAGCGCTTACTTTCTCTTCGTATTCTCTGTGACCTCTGTGACCTCTGTGTTCTCTGTGGTAAATGCGATTGATCATGGCTCTCGAATCAGGTTCGGAGCAAAGGGAGTCAACGCTGCCCGCTTGGCAAACTCTGCCGTTCGTATCGACGATGCCTGATGCCTTCATGCGCATCGACGCCCGCCGCCAGGAGTAGTCCTCACGTTTATGCCGTGCGCGCTAGGCGTCGCATAATTCTACACCCTCGGTTGCGATTCTGGTCGAAGCCTAGCATTGACGCTCGGAAACGGGCCGCGCCGAGACTTCTCGCCACGCGATTGGCGACCGGCAGTTCGACACGGACGACATATAGGATACCGTTCAGGATGAACGCTAAACTCTCGGCCGCCTTGGCGGCCCTCGCGCTCGGCTTTCCGCTCGTCGCCGCAGCCGATGAGACAATGCCCTCGCTGGTCATCGGCAACGAGTCGAAGCTCTCCCCGTACCAATATGACGACGCGGTCACCGTCGCCAACCAGATCTCGATCGACGACCCATCGTGCGGAATCGGCTGCTCGCAGGACGTCTCCTGCGCTGACGCCTGCTGCCAGAAGAACATTCTTTGCGGTCTGATCATGCCGTCGGATCACTGTTTCGACAGCTTCATCAGTCCGATGACGAACCCGGTCTTCTTCGAAGATCCTCGCCAGCTGACCGAAGTCCGCGGCATCTTCCTGAACCACAAGGTGCCGCTCGCGGCCGGCGGCGGCGACGTGCAACTCTACGCCGCCCAAGCGCGGGCGCGGATCACCGAGCGGCTGTCGATCATCGCCACGAAAGATGGCTACGTCGTTTCGCAGAATCCGGTCATCGCCGACGGCTGGGCTGACGTGGCGGCCGGCTTGAAGTACACGCTTTATTCCGACGCGGCGACCCAGCGGCTGTTGAGCGGCGGCGCCACCTTCGAGATCCCCGCCGGCTCGCCCCGCACTCGCCAAGGCAACGGCGACGGCGAGTTCCACCTGTTCCTGAGCGGCGGCGCCGAGATCTTCAACTATGGCCACGTCATCAGCGGCTCCGGCTTCCGCCTGCCGTCCGATAGCAGCGAAGAGAGCCAAATGTGGTATTGGTCGAACCACGTCGACTACCAAGTGCTGCAGAAGTGGTACCTGCTGACCGAGTACAACTGGTACCACTGGATGAAGTCGGGCAACAACACGTTCGCCCCCGGCGTCGAGGGTGGCGACCTGTTTAACTTCGGCTCGACCGGCGTCGCGGGGAACGACATCGTCACGGGGGCGTTCGGCGCCAAGTACAAGCCTAACCGCCACGTCGAAGTCGGCGTCGCGTGGGAACTGCCGCTGACCGAGCGTCGCGACGTGCTGGAGAATCGGCTGACGGTTGACGCGATCCTACGGTACTAAGCGGGCGCCAGTTTGAGTCGAGGCCCAACGCCGGGTTCGGACTGGTCGCTTAAGCGACCAGTCCGGCGCCACGTTGGACTAAGCGAATCGAATTGACGCCCAGGAGCGGCGCCTCACCGGGTTCCATATCTGTGGAGCGCGACGCTAGTCGCGGCCGCGGCCTCGACCGCCGCCCCCTCCTCCTCCTTCGCTGCCGCCACCCCCTCCGCCACTGCTGCGGAAGGCTGAGCCTCCGCCGTTTCCACCTTGGCTGCGCATCGATTGGCCTCCACCGCCATCGCCCCCTCCTGACGATCCGCGGGAGCTCCGCATCTCCGATCCGCCGCCGCCCTGGCTGCGGATCATTGGTTGCCCCCCGCCGCCGTTGGATGAGGGAGCGCTGCGGAACGAACGCGACCCGCCGCCGTCGGGAATTCCCTGGAAGCTCGGCTGTCCGCCGCTTCCCTGCATCATGCGCGGCTGACCCGACGAGCGCCCACCATCAGGAATCTGCAAGTTCCGCGAACGGTACTGCATCTCCGGCGGCCGCGTCATGTTTCCCGGCGTCTGAAGTTGGTTCTGCGGCATCTCAATCCGCGCGCGGCCTTGCATTGTTCGTCCCTGTCCCTGCGGGAAGGACGAACTACCGTCGAGATTGAGTTGGCGACGGAGGTCTTCCGATCGAACGACGCCGCCGCGCGAGCGAAACGCCTCGGGGTTCCCGTTCGAACCGCCCGGCGTTAACGTCCGGTCGCTGCGAATAATGTCGCTGCTGTTGTTGGAACCTCCATTGGTCCCGCCATTCGGCAGCGCTTCGATCACGCCCGGCAGCGTTTCACGGCGAACATTGCCATTGGCCGGCGGATCGCCGCCGCCGCCGCCGCGCAACTGCCGCTGCAAGTCTTCGTACTTTATGCCATTCATCGATCCATTACGGACTGTTCCGCTCGGCAGCGTCCGATCGCCCCGCTGGCCGTTGGCTTGGCCATTCCCAATAAACTGCGGGTCCTTGGCGACGTTCCCGCCGTCGGCGGGGACTTTTGCCGTGGTTCGAGCGACCGGCGGCAATTTGAACGCGGCGCGCCCCGCATTCTGATCATCGCCAATTTCAAGCTTGCGGCCGCCGTTGCGAATCACGTCGCGCTCGACGACGCCCGCCAGCTTGCCAGATTCAACGCTTGCGCCTGGTTTGCCGTCCCGGGCGCGGTCAAATGCTTCACGCCCTTGCTGACTCAACTTGCCATTCTTGAAATCGTCGACGGTCAGCTTGCCGCCGCCGATCTCCTTCAGACGATTCTCGACCTGCAGCCGCGAGTCGCGGATGTTTTTGAACTGATCAATCTGCTGCCGTGAACGGTCGAGGTCGACCTTCGAGACGTGCTTCAGCTTCACGTTGCCAATCTGCTGCCGTTGCCGCATATCGGCCTGCGTCAACAGTTGGTTCCGATGCGGTCCGTTGCCGGGCCGATTGAACTCTTGCTGATGACGATCGAAATCGCGGCGATAATTGTTCGCCCAGTCATCACGGTTGTGGCCGTCGTGCCAACGGTGGTACGAGCAGAACGGATCGTAACCGCGGCCGCCGCCGTTCTGCCACCAGGGATGGTAGTGCCCGTTGTTGTTCCAGTTGCCATGGCCAAAGTAGTAGTGATGGTGATGGCGATTCAGGAACAACGCCGACAGCAGCAAGCTGGAATTGATGCAGTTGTAAGGTCGGTATCCCCAGCCGGGATTGCCCCACACCGGCCGCGACCACCAGACGGGGGCATAGGCCAAGCCGCGGTAAGCGAGCAGGTAGTCCCAGTAGCCCGAGACGAAGATCACGCCGCGCGGCGTGTAGCAGTAGCGATCGGGAATCCAGACCCAGTTCTGCTGACCGGCGTACCAGTAGCCAGCCCGCCAGCCGTAGGCGCCGTTGTTCCACAGCCAGCAGCCGGGTACCCAGAAGTAATTCGCTCCCGGCGCGGGACTCGACGGCCCCGCTTCCACCGTCTCCGGCGGCAGCGGCAGCATCTGCACCTCCTGCACCTGCTCGCCGGCCCAGAAGCCGGACACCCACTGGAAGTCGCCGCCGCCGAGCGCGGTCCAATTCCCCGGCACCCAACGGCGTCCCGGCGGAAGGTCGCGCCAGACGCCGCTCACCCAGATGAAGTCGTTCTGTTGATCGGACCACATCCAATAACCTGGAATCCACTCGATGTTCTGGCCTTCGGGCCGTACCTCGGGGACGAGTTCGTTGATCGGCGCCGGCGGTTCGCGCTTCACCGTGATTCCCTGATTTGCCTCCAGGACCACCGCCTCGGCGAAAGCTTCGTGGATCGGGCCCTGGTCGAGAACCTTCATTCCGTCTTGGCCGTTCGGCGCGGGCAGGGCGTTCTGCGGTTGAGCGATCGCCGGCGCCGCGGGCGGCGCTGGGACTTGTCCAAATGCGTTGATTGAAACCAGCGAAGCGGTCGCAACGACGACCACTCCACAGAGCGCGGTAGCGATTGATTTGGCGAGCATGGCGAGATCCCCCTTCCTCGGGAGCGTTGTAAGCATTGCAACTCACGGCGAGGCCGATCGTGGGTCGGCGTCTCGATACCACGCGAGCGGGCGGACTTCATCGTCAATAGACGACGAAAGTTCGCCATAGCAACTCATACGCAAACAGTGCGCCAACTTGCGAGAAGTGGCGCCGCTAGGGCAATTTTAGCGCCGCACACTGCAGATGAGCGTTCGACCATGCAGGCGCGCGTGTCGCCAACGCAGCGCCTGTAGTCATTCTGGAGAGACTGGCCGAATTGGGGTGCCACTGGCATCCTGCCAGTGCGGAAGCGGGTACTCGCTTGACACTTCTCACTGGCAGGATGCCAGTGGCACCCATTGACCGTCTGGCTGGGTAGCCTAACCTACTGCGACTCGAACTTATAGATCCCGCCCTCTTGGGTCGAAAAGTAGGTCTCGCCGTCGTCATCTTCGCCAAAGGTGAAGATCGGCGTCCCCTTTTTGAGCACCAACCGGTTGGCGGTCACTTGCTTCGTCGCTTCGTCGTACCACAGGGCGTAGACCTGGCCCGTCGTTAGCTCTCCGTAGAGGTAGGCGCCTTCCAGTTCAGGAACTTTCTTGCCGCGGTAGACGTTGCCGCCGGTGATCGACTTGCCGAGGTCGTGGTGGTAATCCCACACCGGCTCAATCAAATCGGCCCGCGGCTCACTGCCGTTATCGCCGAACTTGTAGGAACCTTCGCGGAGGTTCCAACCGTAGTTTCCGCCTTTTTCGATGAGATCGATCTCTTCCCAAAGATCTTGGCCGACGTCGGCCGCCCACAGCGTGCCCGTCTCGCGGTCAAATGCCATCCGCCAGACATTGCGAATGCCGTAGGCCCAGTTCTCGCCGCGGGCGTCCTGGCGACCGACGAACGGATTGTCCTTCGGAATGGCGTAGTTCAACCCCGGGTCTTTGTGATCAACGTCGATCCGCAGAATCTTGCCGAGCAGCGTGTTGAGATTCTGCCCGTTGCCGTGAGGATCGCGACCCGAGCCGCCGTCGCCCATCCCGACGTAAAGGTAGCCATCGGGACCAAAAACAAGCGTGCCGCCGTTGTGATTCCAATACGGCTGCGGAATCTCCATGATGATCTCCTCGCTCGCCAGATCGGCCTTGTTGGGGTCGTCCTTCGAGACGCGGAACCGCGAAATGATCGACTTGCGATCCTTCTCGGTCTTGTAGTCGTTGGTGTAGTAGACGAAGAACTCGCCGTTCTCCTTGAACTTCGGATGGAACGCGAAGCCGAGGAAGCCTTCTTCGTTCTCGGCGGGCGCCTTGTAGTGCAGCCGGTCGGTGACGTCGAGGAACGTCTTCATCTCCTCGGCATTCGGATCATTCTCAATCACATGGATCCGGCCCGGCTGCGTCGCAATGAACAGGCGATTGCTGCCGTCGCCGGCGCCAGTCACCACGATGGGCCGCAGTTCCTGCGGCTTGCCCTCATCGGCGCCGGTCGCTTCGTCGGGCCATTGCAGCTTCGGAAAGGCCTCGACGACCTTCACCGACTTCAACGGCGTCTGATCGACCTGCGAGCGATCAACTTCAGCGACGGCGAAGGGAGCGACGCCCATGGCGGCGAGGCAGACGATCGTGGCGACAAACTTCACGGGGAGATTCCTCATGCGGTGTATTCTGATAATGGTTTTCACCACGACGGCACGACGGACACGACGTTAAGAGAAGAGATAGACCGGAAGCATGAAAAGGAAGATAGGCATTACCTTCTCTCCTCACTTCGAAATTCTTTCTCTCGTCGTGTCCGTTGTGCCGTCGTGGTGAAAATATCCTAACGTTTGGCGTCACCCGCCGATCTGGTACATCGCCCGTTCAGGCTGATGAAAATCGCTCTGCCCGATGCCGTGGGCGGCGGCTTTCGCGGCGACCGATTCGCGGACCAACGCCCGCAGATCGTCGTCGCGCCCGCCACCGCGCAAGACGCGGCGGGCGTCCCACTCGACGGTCGAGAACAGGCAGTTTCGCACCTGTCCTTCCGCCGTCAAGCGGAGTCGATTGCAATCGCCGCAGAATGGCTCGCTCACCGGATTGATCAACCCGATCGAACCCCGCCCGTCGGCAAAGTGATAGTCGACCGCTGGCTGGCTCGGGTTGCTCCGCGGCGCCGGAATTAGCGGCCCCCAACGGCCTTCGACCACCCGCCGAATATCGGCCCCCGTCAGGAGTTGGTCGTTCGACCAATGATGCTCGGCGTCGAGGGGCATGAACTCAATGAAGCGCAGTTCCAGCCCCCGCTCGCGAGCGAACTCGGCGAGCGGAATGATTTCCTCCTCGGTCAGCCCGCGGATGGCCACGGCGTTGAGGCGGATCTCCTCAAACCCCGCGTCCTGGGCCGCCGCAATGCCGGCCAGCACGCGATCGAGTCCCTGCCGTCGCGTGATCCGCTCGAAAACTTCCTCGCGGAGCGTGTCGAGGCTGATGTTCAGTCGGCGCAATCCGGCCTGTTTCAGCGCGGCCGCCTGCTCGTCGAGGAGCATGCCGTTGGTCGTCAGCGCGATGTCGCGCACGCCGGGGATGGCCGAGAGCAGCTCGACCAGCGTCGGCAGATCGGCTCGCACCAATGGCTCGCCGCCAGTAAGCCGGAGCTTGTCGATCCCCAGCGGCACGAGTGCGCGGACGAACCGTTCAATCTCTTCGAATGTGAGCAACTCTTCGCGCGGTCGAAAGACGACTCCTTCTGCCGGCATGCAATAGAAGCAGCGTATGTTGCAGCGATCAGTGACGCTGATCCGCAGATTCGTATGCCGACGACCAAACCCATCCACCAGCGCCGGCATCGGCGCCACGTCATTCGTTTGTATTGGCATCACTGTCGACATCGCCCACCACCACGCCCATATAGCCCCGTCCGCTCGCGGCGGGCACGCGGGCTAGCGCCGCGCGGCTAAATGGGTCAAACTATTTGGTTCGTTGTTATCGCGCCGCGGTCCGTTGTGCGATTGGGATGAACCCACTCGGCGCCGCCATCCGCCCAATGCTCCTGTTTCCAAATGGGGACCGATTCTTTCAGCATATCAATCAACCACCGCCCTGCCTCGAACGCATCGCCGCGATGCGGACTGCTCACCGCGATCGCCACGCTCGCCTCGGCGAGCGGAACTTCGCCCAACCGGTGGACGATGCTGCAATCAACGAGCGGCCAGCGGTCGCGCGCCTCCTGTTCGAGCCGCTCCAGTTCCTTCACCGCCATTTCGCGGTAGGCTTCGTAGCTCAGCGACGTGGTTTCCCGCCCCTTCGTAAACTGTCGCGTAATCCCCAAAAACAAGACCACCGCCCCCGCTTCCGGCTGTTGAGCCGACTGCAAGAGCGCCGTCGCGTCGATCGGGTTGTCGGTTAGCTGAATCATGGAACACAACTTACGGTCGCGATTGTCATCCGCCGCTCACCGGTGGAATCAGCGCCACGACATCACTCTCACGCAGCAACGTCGCGGCTCCCGCATACTCTTCATTCACCGCAACCATCGAACGCTCGGCTAGCGCCGCCAAGGCCGGCGCCGCGACAACCAGCGCGGATCGCAGCTCGCCCACCGTGGACCCAGTCGGCAACTCAATTTCAATCTCGCCGCAGCCCGCCAACTCCCGCGCCGCGGCGAACAGCTTCACCGTCAGCTTCATCTTACAACCAGCTCCTGTGCGGGACTATCAATCAACTTCTGCAGTTCGGGCATCAACCCGTACGCCAAGGCGACCAGTTTCACCGGGTGGAGCGTCGCCATCGGCGCCCCCTGCTCCATCTGAATCCGGCAGGTGCTGCATTCGGTCACGCCGACGCGATACCCTCCCGTTCGCAACTCATTGATCAGCGGCAACCCGATCCGCAGACTCGTGCGGTAATTTTTCTTCTGAAAGCCATACAACCCCGCGGCGCCGCTGCACCCTTTCTCGATCAGCCGCACGTCGAGTTGCGGGATCAGCCCCAAAAGATTAATGCTCGGCACGCCGACTTCCAGCGCCTTCACGTGACAAGGCGTGTGATAGCCGACGGTCATCGCGAGCGGTTGGAAATCAAGCCGCAGCCGGCCCCTCTGGTGGAGTCGCCACAGATACTGCGTCGCCTCCATCGCATTCTCAGCCACCAGCCGCACGTCTGAATCGTCGCCTAGCAGATGGGCGTATTCGCGCGTCAGCGCCAAGATCGCCGACGGCTCCGTCGACACGATCGTGTACCCCTGCCGCACCGCCTCCGAGAGCATCGCCACGTTCCGCTCAGCCAGCAACCGCGCCGTCCCGAGCGCCCCTTGCGAAATCATCGGCATCCCCGCTTCGTATTGGCGTTCGGGGATGTAGATCGCGACGTTGTTGTGCTCCAGCGCCGCCACCAACGCTTTGACGAGTTGCTGATCGCAGAAGTTCGCGAAGGTGTCGACGAACAGCAGCACCTTCTCGCCGGGATCGCGATTCGGCTTGGCGTACTTCTCCTGGGTCGACGACTCCAGGAACGGCCCACGTTGGAACCGGGGCAGCTTTCGCCCTTGCGCGATACCAAGCATCCGCTCGATCATCCACCGCGCGAGGCGACTCCGAATCGCCCAGTTGGCGAGATTCGGAAACCGCGACGCATAGCCGCACAGCACGTCGATGTTCGTCACGAACCAGTCGTGCAGCCGCAGCCCATTCGCGGCGACGTACGCTCCCTTCGCCTCAGCCATCAACTTGGGCACGTCGACGTTCGCCGGGCATTCTAACCGACACATATGGCAATGAATGCAGAGATCGCAGACCTCTTTCAACGCATCGTCGAGAACGATCCCCGCCGGCAGAGATCCGGTGAGAATCCCCCGCGCCAGATTCGCCTTCGCTCGCGGCGACGCCTCTTCGCGCGGCGACGGCCGAAACGTCGGACACATCCGCGTCTCTGCGCTTTGCGTCCGACAGGCGCCGCAGCCGTTGCACATGCGTGCGGCGTACGTCATTTCGTCAGGACGCCAATCGAGCTGCAATTGGATCAGGCTGGCCGGCGATCGGGGCGCGGCCGAGGCGGGCGGGCTGTCATCGACTTCGATGCGTTCGAGCAGCGGATAGTTCACGCGCCGCAACGGCGCCTCGGCCGGCACGCCGTCGGCGGGAATCTTTTTGCCTGGGTTGAGAATCCCGCGCGGGTCGAACAGTTCCTTCACCTCGCGGAACGCCGCCATCAGCGGGCCATGTTGCCCCGCGGCATACGGCGTCCGGCTGTACCCCTCGGCATGCTCGCCGCTGATCGTCCCGCCGACCTCCCACGCGTAGCCGTACAATTCCTCGGCAAGCTCGCGCAGCTTCGGCACATCCTCGGGATCAGTCAGATCGATGAAGGGACGAATGTGAAGCTGGCCGTGGGCCGCGTGCCCAAAGATCGACGCCGTCACCTGATGCCGTTGCAGCGTCTCCAGCGCCCGCTGGAGAAACCCGGGGAGCGCCGCCGGCGGGACGGCGATATCCTCCACGAACGGCACTGGCCGCGACGACCCGCGCAGCCGATAAAGCGTCGGCACGTAACGCCGCGCGAGTTGCCACAAGACCTGGCTGTCGTACGGATCGAGCGCCAAGTGCGAACTCGACGCCAGCCGCCGCTGATCGACCAGCAGCCGTTCCAACTCGCGCAGGTATTCGCGCACTTCGTCCTCCGACTCGCCGCCGCACTCGATCAGCAGCACCGCTTCGGCCTCGGCTGGGATCAGGAACTCATACCGCGGGTCCATCTCGCGGGCGAGGCTCAAGTGCCGGCGATCCATCAGATCGCACGCCCGCAGCATGTGCATCGACAACTCCGCAGCCGCTTGCGCCGCCGCCGAGAGCGACGTGAAGAAGAGCACCATGCTGCCGGTATGCTGTGGAATCGGCACGGTGGCGAGCGTCACCTCGGTCGTGAGCGCCAGCGTTCCCTCGCTGCCGACGAGCAGCCGCGCGAGATCGATCGCCCCGTCGCCGGCAGTCGCTGCATTGCTCCGCAGATTATGCAGATGGTAGCCGCTGCGATCGACCAAACTGCGGACCCGCCGCTCCGCGATCGCATGTTCGTGCCTCGCGATGATGTCGGCCACCCCGCCGGCCAGCGCTTCGCCCGGCTGCTCACGGCGATCGGCCTCAACGTTCGGCACATGCTGCGAGAGGCGCGCGATCTGTCCGTCGGCGAGCACAACTTCGAGTTCTCGCACATGGCTCCGCGTCGAACCGTAGGCGGGCCAGCGACTCCCTGAAGCGTCGAGGGCCACGACGCTGCCGAGCGTCGTCACTTCGATGCCGGCCGGATCGGGACCGAAGATTCGCCCCGTGCGCGCGAGTCGGTCATTCAACTGAGCCAGCACGACGCCTGGCTGTACGATCGCGTAGTCGTCGCCGACCGCTATGATCCGTCGCATGTGCTTCGAGAAGTCGACGACGATCCCGCGGCCCAACGAATCGCCTGCCAACCCGCTCCCGGCGCCACGCGGGTAGAGCGGAATGCCGCGCTCCGCCGCGTAGCGCACCACGGCCGCCACGTCATCGCGATGCCGCGGCAAGACGACCCCCAGCGGCGGAATCTCAAAAATGCTCGCGTCGCTGGCGTACATCTGGACGAACAAGTCGTCGCAATGCACGTCGCCTTCCAGCTGCCCCCGCAGGTCGTCTCGGATGCGAAGCTGTTCAGCGTCCATAGGGCGAGCGCGGCAGAGTCTAACAGATTAAATTCTAACCACTAAGGCACAAAGACACGAAGGAAGCACGAAGGAAAACAAAAAGTGATGATGACTTGGAAACCTAGGGATAACGAATTTATGTGACGAGCTTAGTTACTACTCTGAACTTAGTGCCTTCTTCGTGCCTTTGTGTCTTGGTGGTTAGTCTTTTCCCTCACGAAGGCGGCGAAGAGACAATCTGACTCGTCCGCGCCGCAATCTGCCGGTACTTTTCATGCGTCTCCAGATTGAACTGCCCATGCGTCTCCATCTCCGCGACGCCGCGGTATTGCGCCCCGCAGCGGTAACACATCAGCGCGTTGCCGACGAACATAAACAGCAGCAAGTCCACCAGCGCCGTCGCGAACAGAATTCCGAACGTCCAGGGCAGGTTGGCGTTGTACCACGCGATCGAGCTCCCCACGATGCCGATCCCCACGAGCAACACCCCCAACCGCTGCGGAAAGTCTTTCCGCATGTAGAGATCGTGGCTCGGACAAACTAAACAACGCCGCACGCGCTCGCCGCTGACCGCCCCTTCCGGCAGCGTGATCTCATGCCGGCAGGCCGGACAGACGAGCGACTTCGACTGCTCGTCGAACTCCTGACGAGCGGCTGCGTCGCACGAGCTGCAGGCGTAAGTGACGTTCATCGAGGGCGCGTGTGAGAGCCGGGAACCGCCGCCCCGACCGCAGGGGCAAGCCGCTATTATACGGGGAAAACCGACTCGGCAGACAGTAGCAACGACATGGTTTCGCCGACAAACACCCCCATCACGGCGACGTACAGAATGCCGGTCGCACTCTGCGTATTGGGGATTTCGAGCGTTTTCCAAGTCAGCCCGATGAGGATCAGCACGCCGATCAGCCCGAACGACCAGCGGAGCAGCAAGAAGAGCCAATCTTGCGTCGACAAGGCTTGCTGCGAGGCCTCCAGCGCGAGGCCAACGCCGCAGAGCGCGGCCTGCAACGCGACCGCCGCCGCCATCGCGATCAGCAGTCGCCGCAGCGGAGCGAGCTCCATGCCGGGGGCGTTGAGATACCAATGCCCTAACAGCATCGCGGCCATCGTCGTGCCGAGTAGCAAGCCCGAAGTGATTGGTTGCATGAATCGCAACCCTTCGGCCAATGCGGGCTCGGCCACGGCATCCGACGCAGCACTTTCAGCTGGAACGGTCGCATGTCCATTGATCGCCAGTGCGCCAATCACCGCCGCCGCCGCCACGGCGATCAGCAACCCGACCCCGGCCCGTCGTTTCTCATAGAGCCAACAGACCGACCCCACATAGCTGAGTACCGCCGTCGCCACCGCCCACCCGAACGCCGCGGGCGCCGCCACGCGGCTCAACAGCGCCGCGAGCGCCGACAGCCCGAGCGTCACATAGAGGTGATTGCGAAAATACCCGCTCGTCACCAACCGCGGCGGCACGATCGCCATCCCCGCCGCCATGCCAAACGACAGCCGCAGCAGGAATTCGGTCAGCAGCGCCATGCGTTCCCTGCTCTGTCTAACTGGTTTGAAAAGACTGGACAGGATAACTGGATGTCGTGGATCAACAGGATTGACGAAGGAATGGTTGTTGAAGGGAGCGACAACTTATCAGCAACTGACGCCTCGCCGCGATCTCTATCCCGTCAATCCAATCCATCCTGTTATCCTGTCAATCATCAATCAACGCCCGCCGTAGATGAGGTTCATCACTTCTGAACGGCTCGATAAGTTCGAGCGGAACAACCCCTTCATCGCCGAAGTGACGCAGACGCTATCAGGCTTCCGCACGCCGCGGATCGACATGCAGGAGTGGGCCGCTTCGATCACCACCGCCACCCCCTTCACCTGCAGCTCTTCAACGAGCAGGTTGGCGATCTGCTCAGTCATCCGCTCCTGCACCTGTGGCCGGTGTGAAATCTCTTCGACGACGCGAGCCAACTTGCTCAGCCCCACGACCTTGCCGTTGGGGACGTACCCGATGTGGGCCTTGCCGATGAACGGCAACATGTGGTGTTCGCACATGCTGTTGAAGGAAATGTCCTTCACCAGCACCATCTCATCGTACTTCTCGGTGAAGAACTTCTGCAGATGGATCCGCGGATCGGTATGCAGGCCGCTGAACAGTTCGCGGTACATGCGGGCGACGCGGGCCGGCGTCTCGCGCAGGCCCTCGCGGTCGGGATCTTCGCCCACGGCAAACAGAATCTCGCGGACCGCCCGTTCGATCCGTGGCAGATCGACTTCGTGCGAAGCTTTACCCGCGCCCGGTTCGTCGAGTTCGCCCGAAAGGCTGCCCTGGTCGAACGACTTGCCGCCGCTCGGTTGCGAAGCGCTCATCAATACCGCCGTCTAAATAAAAACTGCTAAATCGCTGGTGCAATAAAAGCCACCGGCTTCGCCGGTGGACTGCGTATCTAAAGTGGGCATGCCTCTCGTCGACTTCGTCCACCGGCAGAGCCGGTGGCTTTTATGTCGACATGCATGTTGCCGCACCTAGAAAGCCGATCGTACGCGGCGGCGGCGCGGGCCGTCAACGGCCTCAATTGCTGCTGAAGCGGGGCGGAAACCCCATCGTCGCCGGCGTCAGCGGCGTCCCCTTCCAGGGGCTCCCGAGCGAGTCGAGCAGCATCCGGGCTCGCCGGTCGACATTGCACTCGGCCAGCAGCCGGCACTTCAGCCCGGCGTCGAGCGGCAAGGCAAAGCTCGCCAGGTCGGTCAGCACCCCCAGCGGCAATTCCGAGGCAAGCAGTTCCTGCACCGGCCCCTTCGGCTTCACCCCCTCCGGCAGCGGCAACGATTTTTGGAACTCTTTGCAAAGCAATGACTGCATTTCCGCCCGCTCCGGCTCGCCCTCGCTCGGATAGCTCTCGTCCAACAATTCCACCTCCGCCAGACGAAACGACCGGCCGCCGTCGATCTCGTGCAGCAGCCGCGCCCGCCGCATTCCGAGCAGCATGATGTTATACCGGCCATTTTCGAGCCGCTGGTGCGTCACCACCTTGCCGATGCAAACTTGCGGCAGCAGCTTGGGCCGCCCCTCGTAGTTTTCTTCCCAACCCGGCGCCAGAATGCTCATCGCAATCAGGCCGTCGCTGTCGAGGGCGTCGTTCAGCATCTCCCGATACCGCGGCTCGAAAATATGCAGCGGCTGCATCACATGCGGAAACATCACCAAGTCCGGCAACGGAAACAGCCGTGCGGTCCCCTTGAAGCGTGTTTCGTCGAACGTGAGGTCTTCAGCGTTCCAGGGAAGCATGGCCAAACTCGTGCGGTAGGTGGGATGCTTGAGAAGGCGGCTATAATCCTCGCCGCGATGAAAGCCACTGGCTCTGCCGGTGGACGAACTGGGGGTTAGCGTTGTCTACACATCGTCCACCGGCGGAGCCGGTGGCTTTTATGACTCTCCTGCGCGGGCGAGCGCCGGATCGAGGTGAATCTCAGGAATCAAATCAGGTACGATCTCAATCCGCGGAAACTCCTCCGTCGAGGCGAGAACCTCAGCGAAGCAGCGCTCGTATTGAGCCAGGAACGCCTCCAGGTCGAGTCCCTCTCGTGCCGGCCGAAAATCTTGCAGGTAAGCCAGGCTCGACAAGTACACCTTCTTGGCCCCGCGGATGTTGCCGTTGCCAAAGTGATGCAGCGCGACCGCCGCTTGGATCAATCCTTGGTAGTAACGCCGGAGGGAACCCCGATACTCGGTCCACAATTCTTCCCAAACCTCGTGGGCTTCGAAGAATTCGCAATCGTTGAAATAGCGAATGCCTTGCTGGTAGAGCGAATCGTTTGATTCGGCGTCGTGCGGCATTATGGCGTGGATCCGAGCTGCGCGGCGAAGGGTCCGCGCTGGCGGCCAAGGTCTTCGGCGATCCGAAAGGCGTCGGATCGCTGGTGGATTATAGACATGCTCCCGCCAGCGGGCCAGAAATCGCTTTCAGCGGTATTTTATGGCAAAGCTCCCGCTTTGCGGTGCGGGTTGACACTATCGGCGCCGCCCTCACAATTGGTCGACTGACGGGGGGAAATGGCCCATCGCGGCCTGCCGGAACCTTCTCCCAGGCGCCTTCGATGCCAGTCTCAACTCACCATGACGGGCGAAATATGACTGGCAGGAAGCCTGCTCGCGGCAAACCGACCGCCGCGCCCGCGCGGGCGCCCGCTGCGGCTGTTAAACCAAGCCCTATCGGCAGCCCCGCCGACGTAAAGCGCCGTGCTGGACAAGTCCTCCGGGCCCTCAAGAAGGAATACCCCGAAGTCCACTGCGCGCTCGTTCACAACTCCCCCTTCGAGTTGCTCGTCGCGACGATCCTCTCCGCCCAATGCACCGACGTGCGGGTGAACATCGTCACGCCGGCGCTCTTCAAAAAATACCCCGACCCCGCCGCGTTCGCCGCCGCCCCGCTGCCGGCGATCGAGAAGGCCATCCAAAGCACCGGCTTCTTCCGCAATAAGGCGAAGAGCATCAAGGCCGCCTCGGCCGCGATCGTCGACGAGCATGGCGGCGAAGTCCCCGAGACGCTCGAAGAGCTAGTGAACCTCGCCGGCGTCGGCCGCAAGACGGCCAACGTCGTCCTCGGCGTCGCCTTTGGCAAAGCGACCGGGGTCGTCGTCGATACCCACGTCGGCCGCCTCAGCCGCCGGCTCGGCCTCACCGCGAACGACGACCCGGTGAAAGTCGAAGCCGACCTGATGGCGCTCATCCCGAAAAAAGAATGGATCGACTTCTCCCACCGCCTCATCGCCCATGGCCGGCAGGTCTGCATCGCCCGCAAGCCAAAGTGCGACGCCTGCGTGATGAACGACTTTTGTCCACGGATCGGCGTCACTGCCTAATCTTCCCTCGACGGAGCGCCCCATGATTCTTTCCGGTCAAGAAATCGCGGCCCGCCTCGGCGGCGACGTGAAGATCGAGCCGTACAATCCCGCGGCGCTCAATCCCAACAGTTACAACCTCACGCTACACAATGAGGTGATGGTCTACGAGGAAGTCGTCCTCGACATGGCCAAGGCGAACCGCGTGCGGCGGATTCAGATTCCGCCCGAAGGGCTTGTGCTGAGCCCCAATCAGCTCTATCTCGGCCGCACCGCCGAGCGGACTGAGACACACAACCTTGTCCCGCAGATCGAAGGCCGCTCGTCAGTCGGCCGCTTGGGCCTCTTCGTCCATGTGACCGCCGGCTTCGGCGACGTCGGTTTCTGCGGCTTCTGGACCCTCGAAATGTTCGCCGTCCAACCGATCCGCATCTACCCCGGCGTGCCGATCTGCCAGATCTTCTACCACGAGATCACCGGCGTCTACGACGAGTACTCCAGCAAGTACCAACACAACCACGACATCCAACCAAGCCTGCTCTTCCAAGAACTCAGCGCCCCCAACGGCGCCGACCCGCAGTTGCCCCTCAACTTCGAAGCGGAACTCATCAACGAATAACCGCGAAAGGCAGCCGCTGGTCAACGACCCGCCGGAGCGGCCAGCAAGACGAACCACCAAGGCACGAAGGGCACAAAGACGCACTAAGGAAAAAGAAGGAAGAAAATGATCAGGAAAGCAGGTCTGGTCGCCTAACTTTTCGCTCTTCCCTTTCCCTGCATTCCTTCGTGCTTCTTGGTGATCTTCGTGCCTTCGCGGTTAATCTTCCGAACCCCTTCTCCGCGAACATCCGCGTCCTATTCGTCGAAGTACGAGCGACTACATAATCGCAAAATAATTCGCCACCGCGTAATCAAAATACTCCACCGTCATCTCCGGCGGTTTGCTCACGTAGTGGCAATAATTCACGATCTGCAGTAGCAAGTCGCGCGGCTGGCAGCAGCGGAACGGGCGGTTCACCGCCTTGTAATGCTTCTCGATCACGTGATCGAGTGCTGACTGCTCGAACCGAATCCCCAGCTTCGGCGCCATGATCTGGAACAGCGCGCGAAACTCCTCTTCCGACGGATCGAGCACTTCGATCTTATACGGAATACGCCGCAGGAACGCGTCGTCGACCAACTGCTTCGGTTCCAAGTTGGTCGAGAAAATAATCAATTGATCGAACGGCACTTGAATCTTCTTGCCGTTCCCCATCTGCAGGAAGTCGTACCGCTTTTCGAGCGGCACAATCCAGCGATTGAGCAGCTGATCGGTCGTCATCCGCTGCCGGCCAAAGTCGTCGATCACCAGTGTGCCGCAATTGCTCTTGAGCTGGATCGGCGCCTCGCTGACGTTGATTCCCGCGCTCGCTTGCACTTCGAGCGCATCCATCGTCAACTCGCCGCCGACGACGATCGTGGGGCGTTTGATCCGCACCCACCGCAGGTCGATTGGCCTCGTTTGCAATGGCCCAGTCGGCTCGTTGAGGGGCGCCTCGGTATGCAACCCCGGGTCGAAGACCCGCATGATCTCGCCGTCGATTGTGATCGCCCGCGGAATCCAAATGCAATCGCCGAACGCCGACGTCACCCGCTCGGCGATGCTCGTTTTGCCGTTACCCGGCGCGCCGAACAAAAACAGACCGCGGCCTGAATTCACCGCCGGCCCGAGCCGCTTCAGCATGTTCTTGTTGATCAGCAGATCGGCGAACGCCCGCTCGAGGTCGTCCTGCGTCGGATGCTGCTTGGTGAGACTCTGATGGGCAACGCTCGCGCAGTACGTCGACAATGGCACCGGCGCCGCGCCGAAGTAGCTGCAGAGCTCCGACAGCTTCTTCGCGCGCTCACGACCAAGGTCGGTGAGCTGATAGATAAAATCGTTCATCGGGGCCGAGCCACGGAACGCGACCAACTGCCCCAGTTTCATTTCTTGCAGCACCGGCGCCAACAGGCGAAACGGAATCGCGTGCTGCTCCGAGAGCGCCCGCCCGCTCATTTCGCTGCATGCGCTCAGGCACTTTAGCGCCAGGTGTTCAAGTTGTCCTTCGGTGACGCCCGCCGCCTTGAGCGACGACGGTTCTTCCGGCCGCCAAGGTTCCGAATCGTCGGCTTCTGCATTTCGCGAGGCGGGAGGAGGCGTGGTCCGGATCGAACGCGCCGCCGCCACCGTCGGGGGATCGAGCATCGTCGTGTGCGAACTCGCCGTGTCGCGATTCGCCGCCGCGACCGCAACGCCGCTCGCTTGCCCTTCAACGCGCGTGCTCTCGGCGAGTTGATGAATCCGCGCCAGCATCGACTCCAGGTCGTTCGGCCCCCCCATGGCGGCAGGACGTTCCGGCGTCGAAACAGGCGTATCGGTGGTGCTCATCGTAGGCGCAACTGCCTGGGGAGCGGTAGAAAAGAGGAAATGTCGGTGCGCGACATCCGCGCAAGCTATCTTACGTCGTAGACTACCCCCGCGCCGGCGGCGCATTTCCGCCGCCCGCGACGCCGTTACAATCCGCACGATCCAACCGGGCCGCTCCGGCGGGTCGTTGACCCGCGGCTACCGATCACCAGTCACCAATCCCCGATCCCCCCTCCCCATGCAATACGTCATCACCGCCGTCGGTCCCGATCATCGCGGCCTCGCCGATCCTATCGTCCATTGCGTCACGCAACTCGGCGGCAACATCGGCGAAATCCAGATGTACGACCACGACGAGGCGTCGGTCTTCTCGATGCTCACGCGCGTCGAACTCGACGCCGGGCAAGACGCCGCCCTCCGCGATTCGATGAGTGAAATCAGTGCGCGGACCGGTCTTTCCATTCGCACCTGGATGCCGCGACGACCGAACCGCAAACCTCGCCTGGCCATCTGCTGCACGCTCCGCACCGAAACGCCACGGGCCGTGCTCGCCGCGATCCAGAGCGGCGAGATCGCCGCCGAAGCCGCCGCGCTGATCAGCAACCGTCAAACCTGCCGCGGCCTCGCCGAAGAGTTCAACGTCCCCTGGCGCCACATCGGCGACGCCGACGGCGACGCCGACGACGAGCGGATGGTCGACGTCTGCGACGAGCTGGAAGTCGATTACATCGTCCTCGCCCGCTACATGCGCATCCTGCCGCCGTCGAGCTGCTGGAAGTACGCCGGCGGCCGCATCATCAACCTCCACCACGGCCTGTTGCCGTCGTTCCCCGGGATGCGTCCCTACCACGACGCCCACGCCGCTCGCATGCTCACCTACGGCGCCACCTGCCACTTCATCGTGCCGGAGCTCGACGCAGGGAATCAAATTATCAACCAAACGACGTTCACCGTCCCGCCGGGAACGCCACGCGACGACATCATCCGCCGCGGCGAACAACAAAACGAACCCACCTGCCTCGTCGAAGGGGTCCGCCGCGTCGTCGACGGCGAAGTCGCCCTCCACTTCAATCGCGTTGTGGCGCTTAGGTAGTTCAGGATTAACCACGAAGGCACGAAGACAAGAAGGAAAGCACCAAGAAGAGAAGAAGAGGAACCGCGGATGAACGCAGATTTACGCCAATAAGAAACAGAAAACGCCGGCGCCGTTCGCCAATCGAGAATTACAATCTGCGAAAATCTGCGTTTATCTGCGTACATCCGCGGTTAATTCTTCTTTGTTCTTTTCTTGGTGCTTTCCTTCGTGCCTTAGTGCCTTAGTGGTTAGTATTTCCCCCGGTCCATCAATGCTCTCCGTTCAACTCGAATGCCAAGACTGCGGCTGGTGGACTCTCTGCGGCGAAGCCGAAGTCGTCCGCCGGCTCCGTCCGCTCGGCCACTTCCGCCGCGCGACCGATCCGCCGGAGGAAATCGTGCGCGAGGTCCTCGCCGCGCATGGCAAGGGTCTCACTTGCGATCGCTGCAAGAAGCCTGGGCTCACGGTCAAACTCGATCCGGATCAAACCGACGGCGACGATTGGGAGCAGGTCGTCATCTGCGAAATCTGTCGCGAGCCGATCCCGCCCGAACGGCTCGAATTCAAGCCCGACGCCCGCCGCTGCGTCGGCTGCCAAGACGCCGCCGACCGCGGCCGGTCGTTCGTCGAGCCCGACTACTGCCCCAAGTGCGGCGCGCTGCTCGAAATCCGCGTCAGCCGCGGCGCCGGGCCCACCCGCTACAAGCTCTTTTGCACCGGCTCGCCCTCGTGTCGGCTGTAGGAATAGGCTGGTCGGTCACTCCTTTCGGCAAGCCATTTTGTCGTCTCGCGGCTATTTGTCGCGAGACTCGTTTTTGGCGACACAATTGCTAAGTCTCTATATCGTCGCTACTTAGGCGACGACAAATTGACGACAAATTGGCTCGATGGCGCGTCATTTGTCCTGCCGAGGTTGTTTGCTCGGCTCGGTTGAGTTGTTTTGCCCACGCGGGCCAGTAGCTTGGTCGACGTTCAATCCATTACCAATCCGCGCAATACAAAGAGCTCCCGTGGAAGCAATCTCCGCCACAGCGGTCGTACTTACGATGCTGTCCTAGGATTGGGTAGCTAGGAAGATTTCTTTTTGCCCCTCGCCTTAAATTGCCGTCGTGACTGCTTCCGCTTTCGGGACCTCAGAACGAGGTACACCCCTATCACCAAGAATGGGAGCAGCGGCAGGGAATAGGTTTTGATGCTCACCGGCAGAGACTGCTGAGCCACCAGAGCTTTTTCCATGCCTCTCACTTTAGCGGGTAGAGGTGGGCTTAGTCTGTGCAGATTTAATTCAACAAACACAAACTAAACACTTGTATATGCTGGCAAATTGAGTGGCCAAAAGCAAGTGGGGAGTTGGCGTTTTCTCTGGAAGCGCTGTCACTCGCTCCGCCAGTCTTGCCGCAGAATGAATGGCCGACTTTTGGCCCGGCCCATAGAAAACTGCCTGCTCCTCCTCTAAGGTGAAAGGTTCGCCTCGACTGGAACGTCGCGTTCGGGGAGATCACCAACCATCGACGCCGACGATCGTTCCCACCGCCGCTTGCCATGTCCGCCACGCCGTTCAATTTGATCGCCACTTCCGCCTTCGGCCTGGAGGCGGTCGTCGTGCGCGAACTGAGCGACCTCGGCTACCCCGCGAAGGTATCGCGCCCCGGCCGGATCGCGTTCAGCGGCGACGCCAGCGCCCTCTGCCGGGCGAACATGTGGCTCCGCTCCGCCGATCGCGTACTGGTCGAAGTGGCGTCGTTCCCCGCCGCCGACTTCGACGCCCTCTTCGACACGACGCGCGACTTGCCGTGGGAGGAGTGGATCGCCGCCGACGCCGCGATCCCTGTCGGCGGGCGTTCGATCAAGTCGCAACTTTCGAGCGTCCCCGCCTGCCAGCGGACAGTCAAGAAAGCGATTGTAGAGCGGCTGCTCCAGGCACGCCCCGGCGTCGATTTGCCCGAAACGGGACCGCCCGTCGCCGTCGAAATGTCGCTCGTCAATGACATCGCGAATATCGATCTCGACACGTCAGGTCACGGCCTGCATCGCCGCGGGTACAGGACGCTCGCCGCCGCCGCGCAGCTCCGCGAGACGCTCGCTGCGGCGATGGTGCAGCTTAGTTTCTGGAAGCCTGATCGGCCGCTGGTCGACCCCTTCTGCGGCACCGGGACGATCATCATCGAAGCGGCTATGATCGGCCGGCGGCTCGCCCCCGGTCGCAATCGCCAGTTCGCCGCCGAAGGCTGGGACCAAATTCCCGCCGCCGCGTGGCAGGCTGCCCGCGAGGAAGCCGCCGATCTGGCGCTGCCCGCGCTGCAGTTGCGGCCGATCGGCTGCGACGCCGATCCCGAGTCGCTTAAGCTCGCCCGCTACCACGCGGGCCTTGCCGGGGTGGCTGAAGACGTTCACTTCCAGCATCACACGTTCGACGAACTGACCAGCAGCCGCCACTACGGCTGCGTGATCACCAACCCGCCCTACGGCGTGCGGATGGGCGAAGAGGCCGAGATCGAAGAGCTCTATCGCTCGATGCCCGACGTGTTGCGGCGGCTGAAGACGTGGTCGCACTTTATCCTCACCGCGCACCCCGACTTCGAACGGCTCGTCGGGCAGGAAGCGGACAAGCGCCGCAAGCTTTATAACGGGCGGTTGCAGTGCAATTTGTTTCAGTTCTTTGGACCGAAGCCGCCGCGGCGGAAGGATGTGGCGGGTAAGCCGGAGAGCGCTGGCAGCGGAGACGAGGTTGGAAGCGGAGAAGGGGTCGGGAACCTTTTGCGACTAGAGGGCGCCAATTCAGAAGAGAGCCGCCAGTGGCAAAAGGCTCCCGACCCCGTTGAGCAATTGTCAGAAAAAGTTCCTGATACCTTTTCGACCCACCCCACCCAAGATGTTGTGGCCCCCTCCCCCTTGAGGGGAGGGCTGGGGAGGGGGGCTGAAGTAGTGAAATCCCCTGCCACTTCTATCACCCCTCTCCTATCCCCTCCCCCTCAAGGGGAGGGGGACCAATCAGGATTAGAGTCAGATCCTGCTCAATCTTTCACTCCACCTTCGCAGCCGCCAACTCAGCGTGAATATCGCCGCCCCGCTTTCGGCGGCCTTCGCGAAGAAGCCGACCGCCAAGCTGCGGAGTTCAGCAACCGCCTGAAGAAGCTCGCCCGCCACCTTCGCCGCTGGCCGACGAAGCGCGGCGTCACCTGCTACCGCATCTACGAGCGCGACATCCCCGAGGTGCCGCTCGTGGTCGATCGCTACGAAGACGCGCTCCACATCGCCGAGTTCGATCGCCCCCATGACCGCACTGCCGCTGAGCATGCCGATTGGCTCGACCACATGGTCCGCACGGCGGCCGAGGCGCTCGAAACACCGATTGAGCTGACCTTTCTCAAGCATCGCCAGCGTCAGCGCGGCACGGAGCAGTACGAACGGTTCGACGACCGGAGTGCATTGAAGATCGTGAACGAAGGGGGCCTGAAGTTTCAGGTCAACCTGTCGGACTACCTCGACACGGGCCTTTTCCTCGACCACCGCAACACCCGTGGCATGGTCCGCGACGCCGCGGCTGGCAAGCGGATGCTCAACCTGTTCGCTTACACCGGCTCGTTCAGCGTCTACGCCGCGGCCGGCGGGGCGATCGAAACGGTCACCGTCGATCTTTCGCCGGTCTACCTCGAGTGGGCGGAGAAGAACTTCGAACTCAACGGCTTGCAGGGAATCCAAAACCAGTTCGTTCGCGCTGATTCTCGCGAATTCGTCGCGTCGCTCAACGGCCGGCCGCAGTTCGATCTCGCGGTCGTCGATCCGCCGACGTTCTCCAACAGCAAGCGCGTCGAGGACGACTGGGACGTGCAGCAAGATTACCAATGGCTGTTGAATGAAGTGCTACGCTGCATGACGCCGGGAGGCGTGATTTACTTTTCGACGAACTCGCGGAAGTTCAAGTTCGACGAGCAAGGCCTGTCGGACGCTGCCGTCCGTGAGATTTCCAATAAGACGGTGCCGGAAGATTTCCGCAACAAACGAATCCATCGTTGCTGGCGGATCGTCAAAGCCGATTGAGCTTCGTGGTTAAATTCCATTCATCTAAGCAATCAACGGCCGCAAGACGCGGTAGCTGATCTCCAGCGACTTCCGTCGCTTCTCCAGGCTTCCCTCGAACGCGTGGTCCTCGACCTCCACGCACACCGGCCCGTCGTAGCCGACGTCCGCCAGGGCGCCAATGTACTTTCCCCAATTGACGTCGCCGAGTCCCGGAATCTTCGCCGTGCTGCGTTGCATCGGCGGTACGAGCGAGCCGAGGCGATCGAGCTTCTCGACGTCGATCCGCATATCCTTCGCGTGACTGTGGAAAATGCGCTGCCCGAACTCGTACACCGGCGCGATCGGATCCATCAGCTGCATCCGCAAGTGCGACGGATCGTAATTGAGGCCGAAGAAAACCGACGGAATCACTTCGAACATCCGCCGCCAAATCGCCGGCGTGCGGGCCAAATTCCACCCGAACGGCCAACTTTTATCGATCATCATCGGGCAGTTTTCGATGCCGACCCGCATGTTGTGATCCTCCGCATACCTAATGATTTCCGGCCACACTTTTTCGTACTGCAGCAGATTGTCTTCGAGCGACTCGTACTGATTGGCGCCGATGAATGTGTTGATGCCCGGCAGCCCGAGCTTGGTGGCGGCGTCGATCACCTTGCGGATATGAACCCGCGCAATCGACGCTTCTTCTGCGTCGTGCGACAGCGCGTTGGGATAGTAGCCGAGCGCTGAAATCGAGACGCCGTATTTTTCGCAGAGGGCCCGCACGTCGTCGGCTTGTGCTTGGCTGAACTCGGCGCAATCGAGGTGGACGACGCCTCCATACTCGCGGTCGACGGTCCCCGGCGGCCAGCACATGACTTCGACGCAGTCGTAGCCGATCTCAGAAGCGTGCTTGAGGACTTCTTCGAGTTTCAGATCGCCAAAGATGGCCGTCACAAAACCAAGCTGCATGGCTACGCTCCAGTGAATTTTCCGGTGATTCGGAAACTTTTTTGTACGCAATTGCTCAACAATGCATTCACCACGGAGACACGGGGATCACTGAGGAACTTCGCTACACACGTCTTCCTCTGTGCTCTCCGTGTCTCCGTGGTTAAAAACACTGCGCTTGAGTTACTTTCCGGCCCCAATTTAACTAGTCGCTAAATCGCGCCAAACGCCGCTTCCAAATCCGCACGCAAATCCTCAAGCGCCTCCAGCCCGACCGAAAGCCGAATGAGCCCGTCGGCAATGCCGTGCTTCGCCCGATCGGCCGCGTCGTAGCTAGCGTGCGACATCGACGCCGGCTGCTCGATCAGCGACTCGACGGCGCCGAGGCTCACGGCCAAGCTAAACAGCTTGGTCGACTCTGCAAATCGCTTGCCAGCCGCGAGATCGCCGCGGATCTCGAACGACATCATCGCCCCAAACTGCCCACCCATCTGCCGGCGGGCCAGTTCGTGGCCAGGATGCCCCGGCAACCCCGGGTAGAGTACCCGCGCGACGTGCGGGTGGGAAGCCAGCCACTCGGCGAGCGCTTGCGCGGTGCGGCACTGCTCGCGAACCCGCAACTCCAGCGTCTTCAGTCCACGCGAGCAGAGATACGACTCCAGCGGTCCCATCACGGCGCCGGTGGCGTTCTGGACGAAGTACAGCTCTTTCAACAGGGTCGTATCGCGCACGACGAGCGCGCCGCCCATCGCGTCGCTGTGGCCGCCGATATATTTGGTGGCCGAGTGCATCACGATATCAGCGCCAAGTTCCAGCGGCCGCGTCAGGACGGGCGTGGCGAAGGTGCTGTCGATGCCGAGCAGCGCACCGTGGCGATGGGCGAGCTTCGCGCAGGCGTCGATGTCGGTGATCGACATCCGCGGATTGCCGGGGCTCTCGATCCACAATAGTTTCGTCGCCGGCGTGAACGCCGCCTCCACCTTCGCCAGATCAGTCGTGTCGGCGAGCGTCACCGTAATGCCGGCTCGATTGGCGATCTTGTGGAGCAACCGGTAAGTGCCGCCGTAGATGTCACTCCCCGCGACGACGTGATCGCCAGCTTTCAGCGACGCGATCACGCAATGTGTCGCCGCCATGCCGGTGGAGAATGCGAGGGCGCCGACGCCTCCTTCCAGCGAGGCGAGCGTCGTCTCAAACGCCTTCCGCGTCGGATTGCCGCTGCGGGAGTAATCAAACTCCCCCCACTCGCCGGCGCCGGGCTGGACGAAGGTCGTTGCCAGGTGGATCGGAGGGACGACGGCGCCCGTCTGAGCGCACGGTTCGTTGCCGACATGAATGGCGCGAGTACGAAACTCCATCGTGGGGGCCCCTGCGATGCGTTACATCGCGGCTACTGAAGCGATCGCGGATTCGAGGCGAGTTGCGTTAGCGCCGACGCTACGCAGTGGCGTCGAGCGCTTGGCTGAGATCGGCAATGAGATCGTCGGCGCTCTCGATGCCGCAGCTCATCCGAATCATGTTGTCGTAGATGCCGAATTGCTTGCGGGCCTCGGGCGTCTGCTGGTAGTAGCTCATCACGAGCGGCTGCTCGATAAGCGATTCGACGCCGCCGAGGCTCGGAGCGATGCGGGGAATCTTCACGGCGTCGACGACGTCGGCGGTCGCCCGCCAATCGGCATCCTTCACCAGGAACGTCACCAAGCCGCCAAAACCTCGCATCGTCTTGCGGGCAATTTCGTAGTACGGGTGCGACGGCAAGCCGGGGTAGTAAACCCTTTCGATCCGCGGATGCCCGGCGAGGAACTCGGCGACCATCATGCCATTTTCGTTGTGCCGCTGCATGCGAAGTTCAAAGGTCTTCAGGCCGCGGCCGAGCAGGTAGCAGTTCTGCGGACTGTTGACGGCGCCCATGATGCCGCGAAGATTGCGGACCGGCTCCATCTTCTCCTTCGAGCCGATCACCGTGCCGGCGAGCAGATCGTTGTGGCCGCCGAGGTACTTGGTGGCCGAGTGAAGGACGAAGTCGATGCCCGCTGCAATCGGCCGCAGGTTGTACGGCGTGGCGAGCGTCGCGTCGATCAGCGTGTCGACGCCGCGCTTGCGGCCGATTTCGGCGAACCGCTCGAGGTCGATAACGCTGAGGTGGGGATTCGTCGGCGACTCGCTGATCAGCATCCGCGTCTTCGGCGTGATGGCTGCTTCCATCGCAGCGTAGTCGCACGTCTTCACTTGGCGCGTCGTCACGCCGAACCGCCCCAGGTGCTTCGTGCAGAACTCGCGACTGCGGTGATAACACTCGTCGAAGAAGATCACTTCGTCGCCGGCGCTCAGCTTCGCCATCAGCAGGCCGACCAGGGCCGCCATCCCGCTGGAGTAAAGGACCGCTTCTTCGCCCCCTTCGAGCGCGGCGAGCTTCCGCTCGACGACTCGCTCGCCCGGATTGCCGTATCGGCCATACTCTTCGCGCTGCTGGTCCTGCTCGATGAAGTTAATGATCGACTGCGTGTTCTCGAACGTGTAGGTCGAGGCGCAGAAGATCGGATCGGTGATCGAGTCGCCCGGCTTTTGGCGCGCTTCGCCGGCGTGGACGGCGACCGTGGCAAACTGTTGATCGGCAGTCGGGAGGGTCGGCGCGACGGTCGGTTCGTCGGCCGTGGACTTCGGACGGGACATCTGGACTTGGCTCATTTCTGGCATCTCGGTGAGTGGACATTGGCCTCCGGCTCCACCGTGCGAAGGTTAATGCCCAGGCACGAAAAAAGCCGCATGCGCCCTCGGCGAATGCGGCTTGATGCTCACCAAGCTCCGTTAAATTTGCCGCCGCCCCCGCTGCCAATGACGGCAAGGGGGCAACGGCTTGGCTCTTTAGCAGTGTCGGCTGCAAGCGGCCACAAATCCCGAGTTACTAGAAGTTTAAGCCCGGCCAAGCGGAGTTGCAAGTCGCTGGCGCCTCAAAATCACCCCCCATTGGCGGGAGGAGATGGCGTTGACCCCGGTGCAACCGGCTGGGACGATCCCCGCCCCGCACTGCTCAGAGACACCCCCTTGGGGCCAACCCCGATGACCCGCCTTGTTTGCCGCGCTGCCATGGCGCCACTCCTGCTGACGCTCGGCCTCGCCGTCGTTGGCTGTCGTTCACCCTACTACTCCGACCGCGGCGCTGGCATCGGCGCCCTCGGCGGCGCGGGCGTTGGCGCGCTTGTCGGCAATGCCGTCGGCAGCACGGCGGGGGGCGCGCTGATCGGCGCCGGCGTTGGCGCGCTCGGCGGCGCCGCGGTGGGTACGGCGCTCGACGACATTCAGGCGCAGAACCGCGCCGAGATCGCGATGGCCATGGGCCGCCAAGTCCAAGCCGGCGCAGCGACTCCGGAAGAGGTGATCGCGATGACCCGCTCGGGCGTCAATCCGCAGTTGATTTCGAACTACGTCCGCACCTCCGGCATGGCGCGACCGATGTCGGCCGACGACGTGATCTACCTCCACAAAAACGGCGTCGCTGCGGAAGTGATCCAAACGATGCAAGCCCCGCCGATCCCGATGGGACCAGCGCCAGTGATGGTCGCGGGCCCGCCGGTCGTCGTGCAAGAACACTACTATCCGCCGCCGTATTGGGGGCCCGATTACCACTGCCACCGGCCAGGGGTGAGCTGGGGCGTGTCGGTTGGTCGGTAGCGGCACCGAAAATCTACAAAGGCAATCGAGATTTTGCTTGCGACCTGAAAGCCTGCTGTCCATGCTTTGAGGCATGGCGAAAAAGCTTCCCAAACCACTGCTCGGCCTGCCTTCGGCGGAGCGGATTGAACAATCGATTCATGTCATCCGCGGTCAGCGGGTGATGATCGACTCCGATCTGGCTCGTCTCTATGGCGTCGCCACTTCTCGGCTCAATGAGCAAGTCACGAGAAACCTTGAACGATTCCCCGACGATTTTTCGTTACCTGGCAAGAGTTTACGGACTTGAAATCGCAAAATGCGATATCAAGTTTAGGCCACGGCGGCCGGCGGACGCCGCCGCGGGTCTTCACCGAGCATGGGGTCGCGATGCTTTCGAGCGTCCTCCGCTCACCGACGGCGGTGAGCGTCAATATCGCCATCATGCGGACCTTCGTCCGCTTGCGCCGTTTGCTGGCGACGCCCGGCGAGTTGGTCCAGCAGTTGACTGGCCTCGCCGAAACGGTGAAGCTCCATGATCACCAGATCAGGGCGATCACCGACGTCCTGCAGCGGATGATGGAACATCCAACGCCGCCCCGCCGGCGAATGGGCTTTCACGTCATGCCAGATTCAACGGGACCTGACCCGTAACTTTTAGCCCTCTTCAAAAGCAGCTAGGAAACGCCCGCCGATGCGTGCAGAGATTATCGCCATCGGCGACGAAATCATTACCGGCCAGCGGCTCGATACGAACACGCAGTGGCTCGCCGAGCGGCTCACCGAGCTAGGGATCGAAGTTGCGTTCCACTCGACGATCGGCGACAGCCTCGCTGACAACGTCGCGGTCTTCAAGGCGGCGATTGATCGCGTCGACGTCGTCGTAGCAACGGGCGGCCTCGGCCCCACGGCCGATGACCTTACGCGCGAAGCGATTGCGCAAGCGGTCGGCGTCGGCCTGATCCGTGACAAGGCTTCGCTCGCGTACATCCGCCAACTCTTCGAACGCCGCGGCCGTCAGATGCCCGAGCGCAATGCCGTGCAGGCGGACTTCCCGGTGGGAGCTACGCCGATCCCCAACGAACATGGCACGGCGCCCGGCGTAGCCATGCACATCGAACGAACTGGCCGCGAGCCTTGCGATGTCTTCGCCCTCCCCGGCGTGCCGGCCGAAATGAAGCCGATGTGGCAGCAGACCGTCGCTCCCGCCATTGCCGCCGCGCGGGGCGAAGCCCGCGTCATCCGCCATCGCCGGATCAAATGCTTCGGCGTTGGCGAGAGCCAGCTTGAGGCGATGCTCCCCGATCTCACTCGCCGCGGCCGCGAGCCTTCGGTCGGGATCACGGTGAGCGACGCCACGATCACGCTCCGCATCACCGCCGCGGGTCCGAATGACGAGGCCTGCTACCGGGCCATGGAGCCGACTGCGGCGACGATCTACGAACTCCTCGGCACGATCGCCTACGGTGAAGAAGAAGACGAACTCGAAAGCGTCGACGCGCGGCTGCTCGAACAACAGCGCAAAACGGTCGCCGTCGCCGAGTGGGCTACTGGCGGCTTGGTCTCCGAGTGGCTCGCTAAGGCCGCGCCGGTCGACGACGTGCTGGCGGGCGGGTTCGTCATTGGCAGCCTCAGGCAACTCGAGCAACTCACTGGCGAAGCCGCGTTGCACGACGCAGCGCCGAGCGATTCCGCGATCGCCACCGTCGCCGCGGAGTGGGTCCGTCGCGCCGTCGGCGCCGACTACGGCATCGGCATCGCCGCCTTCCCGCCAGCGGCCGACGGCCCGGAGGCGAAGGTCTGCATCTCGATCGCTACGCCGGATCGGACTCGCCGGCTGCAGTTCGGTTGTGCGTCGCATCCGGCGATCCGGCAATCCCGGACGGCCAAGCAAGCCCTCAATGCACTCCGCCTCATTCTGCTGGCAAAGGAACCGAGCGCCGAAGGCTGAACGCAACTCCTGCGGGGCGTGTCCCGCCTATCGCGCCACCCGCTGCGGCGTATACTTTTGGCATGCTGAAACTCCGACTCGCCGCCGCTTCGTTGAACCAGACCCCGATGGACTGGGCCGGCAATCGCGACCGCATTCTCGCGGCCATCGCCGAGGCGAAGGCCGCCGACGCCGCGATCCTCTGCCTCCCCGAGCTCTGCATCACCGGCTACGGCTGCGAAGACCAATACTTTTCGATCGGCCTGCAGAAGACGGCTCTCGAAATGCTTGCCGAGATCGCCCCCGCCACCGCCGGCATGGCGGTCGCCCTCGGCCTGCCGCTGATGGTCAACCGCGGCCTCTACAATGCGGCGGCGATGTTGTGCGACGGCGAGTTGCTCGGCTTCACGCTCAAGCAGCACCTCGCTGGCGACGGCATCCATTACGAACCGCGCTGGTTCCGGAAGTGGCCGCCTGGAGCCGTCGAGCGCATTGAGATCGACGGCCGCGAAGTCCCGGTCGGCGACTTGCTTTACTACTGCGGCGGCGTGAGGATCGGCATCGAAATCTGCCGCGACGCCTGGGTCGCTGATCGCCCTGGTTCACGACTGTCCGCCGGCGGCGCCGACGTGATCCTCAATCCGACGGCCAGCCACTTTTCGTTCGGCAAGCAGGAAGTCCGGCGTCGGTTGGTGCTCGAAGGTTCGCGCACCTTCGACGTGGCGTTCGCCTTCGCCAATCTGCTGGGGAATGAAGCGGGCCGCGCGATTTTCGACGGCGGTACGCACATCGCCAGCAGCGGCCGAATGCTCGCCGAGGGGCCACGGCTAACCTTCGGCGACCACGCGCTGATTTGCGCCGACATTGACGTCGAAGCGAACCGCCGATTAAAGGCAACTTCCAGCGAGCCTAGCATGCCGCCTCAGGCCTACGGCGGCGAAACCATTCGCTCGTCATTCAAGCTGAAGTCGCCTAAGGTCCCCTGCCCTGTCGTCGAAAAATCGCCGTGGGACGTTTCGCCGCCGCCGAAGAACGAAGAGTTCGCCCGGGCCGTGCCGCTCGCACTGTTCGACTATCTCCGCAAGAGCCACAGCCGCGGCCTGGTCGTCTCGCTGAGCGGCGGCGCCGATTCGTCGGCCGTCACGACGCTCGTATCGCTGATGACGAAACTCGGCGTGTCCGAACTCGGCGCCAAAGATTTCGCCATCCGCCTGCCGCAGATTCGCGATCTTGCTAAGGCCGAGACGCCAGAAGCGATGGTCGGCCGCCTGCTCACTTGCGTCTATCAAGCCACTCGCAACAGCGGCGAAACGACGCGGCACGCCGCTGAAACAGTCGCCCACGCCACCGGCGCCGAGTTCCTCCACTGGAACATCGACGCCCTCGTCGACGGCTACGTCGCCACCGTCTCGCAGGCTACCGGTCGCAAGCTGACCTGGGACCGCGACGACGTCGCCCTGCAAAACATCCAAGCCCGCGCCCGCGGCCCGGCGGCGTGGCTGCTGGCCAATCTCCGCGACGCGCTGCTGCTAGTCACCAGCAACCGCAGCGAAGCCGCCGTCGGTTACGCCACGATGGATGGCGATACTTGCGGCGGCTTGGCCCCCATCTCCGGCGTTGACAAAGCGTTCCTGCTCGATTGGCTCAAGTGGATGGAAACGACCGGCCCGCTCGGCGTCGGCCCGCTAGCGGCGCTGGCGGTCGTCAACAGCCAACAGCCGACGGCCGAGCTCCGCCCCGCCGTCGCAGGACAAACGGACGAAGGCGACTTGATGCCGTACCGCATCCTCGACGCCATCGAACGGGCCGCCATCCGCGACAAGCTCACGCCGATCGAAGTGCTGGAAACCATCCGCCCGCAGTTCGCCGACGAAACGGTTGCCCAGCTTGCCCAGTGGGTCGAGCGGTTCTTCACGCTTTGGTCGCGCAACCAGTGGAAGCGCGAACGGTTCGCCCCCGGGTTCCATGTCGATGACCGCGGCCTCGACCCGAAGAGTTGGTGCCGGTTCCCGATTCTGAATCGCGGGTTTGAGCGTGAGCTCGCGGCGCTGCGCGATTACGTCAAATCGCTAGCGAACTAACGCGAACTACCCCGCCTCCTCGCGCCACGTTAACGCTTCCACGCCGTCACGCCCATTTAGCCCCGCCGCTCGCGGCGGGCACGCGGGCTATCGCCCGCGGCTAAATGGCCTGAATTACATGGCGAGCCGCAAGCTCGGCGCCAGCACTTTGGTAAAGCCGCGGCGCGTTAATTTGGGAACTTGCGCGAAAATCTACCGCATCTACGGAAACCCCTGATTAATCCGCATTTCTGAGTCCGATAAGTTGTTCCGAGCCCGGAGAAGGTCGCCGACCAGCGATCAGCTCTGAGCGCTTGCCACAAATCAACGGCAGGAAATGGCGAGCTCGCGTCGACGGGGGTCGATGCGACGACTGACGGGGTCCTTCCCGGGGGGGACGGATCGGTCGAGTTCTCGTCGCACTAGGGGGAATGCACGGATGAAATCGTTCTTCAATCGCTCGACGGCGGCCGTGGTCGCTGCAGCGCTCGCCTGCGGGGCCGGAACCACGGCCTCAGCCCAAACGCCGAACCTGCCGGCTGCGCCGTTGGCTGGCGGACAAGCCGCCTACCAAGGCGGCTCCTACATGAACGCCCATGGCGATCAAATCGTCATGCCGGCCAGCTACAGCGAGCCGAGCGCCGGCTACGGCGAAATGTGCCCTCCCGGCGACGGCTGCGGCTACGGCGATCCCGGCTACGCCGACTTCGGCGGCTACAGCACGCCTGACCAATGCGGGCCGCATTATTTTGACGTCGCCGCCAACGCGGTCTTCCTGCAGAGCGATCGCTCGTTCGATAACGTCCCGCCGCTCGGCTCGATCGGCGTCGCCGGCCCGACGATTCTCGATCCGGCCAACCTCAATGAGGATTACGAGCCCGGCTGGGAAATCGCCGCTCGGCTCGACCTCGGTCCGCTGTCGGTCCTCGAAATGACCTACATGGGGATCTACGACCTCGGCTTCAACTCGACCGTCGACTCAGTCAACGTCGCCAACGGCGTCGACTTTCAATTGAACTCGGTCTTCTCCGGATACGGCGTCGATCCGATCGACGGCCTCGACGAAGGCTCGGTCTACAACGTCGACTACCAGTCCGACCTGCAAAGCACCGAATTCAGCTACCGCCGTTACTGGCTCGGCCACAACCCGCGGATATCAGGCACTTATCTGGCCGGCTTCCGCTACGTCCGCATGACGGAAGACATGAACTTCAACGCCATCGCCCTCGAAGGCGACAGCAATATCAACTGGCAATCGACCAACGACCTGGTCGGCGCCCAACTCGGCGCCGACGGCTGGATTGCCCTCCGCCAGGGACTTCGCCTCGGCGGCGAGACGAAGGGCGGCATCTATAACAACCGCTTCAAGTACGGCCACAGCACCGCGATTCCTGACCCCGACATCGACAACGTCGACTTCGGCTCAGACGGCAATCAGGTGGCGTTCGTCGGCGAAGCCAAGATCGATCTGGTCGCCGACATTCTGCCGAGCATCTCGATCCGCGGCGGCTACCGCGTCATGTACATGAGCAGCCTGGTGACAGTCGGCAGCAACATCGACCCGACCGACGTTACCTCGACGACGCTCTATACCCAAGGGGACGCCCTGTACAACGGCTTCCACGGCGGCATCGAGTACATCTGGTAGCGCGAAGCCGCGAGAGAGAGCGATACGTCAAGTCAGCGCCGGCCAGTTCGCCTCCCCGCCAGGGTGAGGCGAACTGGCTTTCGGCGTTTGGGGGCAGGAAATGGTTTCCCCGACGGATGAAAACGACCCGCGTTCGGGATCTCGCCAGCGATTCGTCGCTTGATCGACGAAGAAGCCATCCGACGACAGACTCCATCCTTATTGGCCGCGTGCCGCGGGCGACGTCACGCCATTTCCGTCGATTGCGTGCCACAGCGGCCGTTCAGGTCTCCGCGGCCGCTGAATCGCCCCTTATCGGCCCTAAGTGCCGCAGACTCCATCGGGCCGGGCCGCGAGAATTCGGCTGATTCCCCGAATTTTCCAGCTGCGCAGTTTTTGCGTATTCTCCGGGCCGCAACTACAATCGGGGTTTGCGTGCGCTACTGCGCCGCGAAATCGGGACGCTGAGAATACATCCGGAGATGAGCGATGGGCGAC
>Ga0163144_10002381_pt1 | contig 43536 bp, 35 predicted proteins | sample OliLak19BULKMAT1_FD_123175 | JGI IMG/M metagenome (GOLD analysis project Ga0163144, IMG submission 123175) | Freshwater microbial mat bacterial communities from Lake Vanda, McMurdo Dry Valleys, Antarctica - Oligotrophic Lake LV.19.BULKMAT1 | ecosystem: Environmental > Aquatic > Freshwater >...
AGAACGAGTCACGGGACTCGCGAAATTTACAGCTTCTGTGTTTTCAGGGGCAACGCGGGCGGCGTCAACTGGAAGCGCTCTTTTCGAGCCTTAAACCGGCTGTTTCAGAAAGCGTCCGAACGGAGTATTCTGGAAGGGACTCTATATAAGGAGAGCACCATGACCGAGAGCAACGTTCCGCCCGCGTCGTCGAGTGGCCCCACGCCGCCGTCGCCGCACGATTTAAAAGGCGCGCTGAAGGCGTTCAAGAAGCGCATCAAGATCATGAGGCTGGATAATGAATCCGGAAAAATTGCCGGTCCGTTGAGCAGCGGGCGCAGTTCCAGCATTGTGGCGATCAATCCACCGAATCAATTTCCGCGCGAAGTGTGGGACGAATTGGTGAAGCAGGGCAAGTTGAAATACGAAGGGCAAAACTTGTATCAACTGGTCGAGTGATTCTTGATTCATTTCGCGGACCGGCCGGCAATTCATGTAAAGTGAAAAAGTAATGCTCGTTCTTTTTATTTGCATGTGCTATAAGCGTTGTGTGCGGGGGTTTAGGAACCAAGGCGAGCACGCCGAGCATTGCGGATCCCGCAGCCTGGCGGCTAATTCAGGAGGATCGGACCCATGGGTAAAGGCAACAACAGCCAGAAGAAGGAAGTCAAGAAGCCGAAGAAAGACAAGGCCACCGCAAAAAAGAAGTAGCAGCGGTCCTGCACCACTCACATTCCACGACCTCTGATACTAAAATCAGAGGTCGTGGCATTTCAGGACGAGTGGCTGAGTACGAACTGTAGTTGAAGCGTGGTGGCTGACGAGACACTGGATTTTCAGCTTTGTAGAAGGAGAGTGCTCGATGCGAACACGCACCTTTTTTCTGATCGTTTTTCTGCTGTCGGTGGCAGCGCGCGTTTCCGCGTGTCCGGGCTGCAAGGAACCGGTGAACGGCGCTTTCAACTGGAGCATCTATTTTCTGCTGGGCTGCATTCTCAGCATGATTGCTGCCGCGTGTTTTTTCGTCTACCGCGTGGTGAAGCGCGAACTGAAGAAGACGGCTCAAGATGCCGAGAGCGTGCATACGTCCCAAGGTTACTGGACGAAAGTGACGCTGCCGCTGTGCCTGGGAATGGTTGCGATCCTGATGATTATTCCATCGCTCGAAAACGAATCCAAAGCGACGAACAGCCGCGCGGCCTACCTGACTGAAGAGGCGGTGCGCGCGGAGATTCTAAAAACCGGGCTCGATACGCTCGTAGTTTTCAAGTCCGATCGCTGCACCGTCTGCGCGCAGATGAAGCCGGTTTTGGACGAGGTTGCAGCGGGCACGGATCCGAAAGTGAATCTTGTTTATGCCGACGCGATGAAAAGCAGGGTGCTGGCGAGCGAATACAACGTCGATGATTTGCCGTGCTCGGTGCTGTTCCGGGGTGGAAAAGAAATCGGCAGGCGCGCGGGGCTGACCCCGGCCAGTGGATACACGGGTTGGTTGAAGGAAAGTGCGAAGTAACACTCGTACTCAGGGCTTATCACTTCTTAAATCGCCGGTTGTCACGCACGAGGCTGAAAATCAGGAGCGCGGCCAGGACCGCGGTGAGCGCGTTAAAAATGTAAAATTGCCGCATGTGGGCGGGCGGACGATAGAGCGCCCAAGCGAAGGGCTTGTCGGGATCGCGTTCCCAGATTTCGGCGTTCCGCCAATATTCGAACGCGATCAGGCGCTTGAGATCTGGCGACAGGCCGAAGACCCACTTGATCTCCACGGGCGCATTCCACACCGTCTCTTCACCGGTCAGGGCATTCCAGCGGCGCACGCCACCGCCGGCCGGCGCGGTGATGGTGCCTCCCTCAAATTGCGTGGACCAATCATAGGGCGCGATGCCGGGCCCGAAGCGCCGCACGAACGCGCCGGAATCGTTGTAACTGTTGATCGCACCGAATTCATCGATGACGGTGAGTTGCGGCGGATCCTCGCTGACAAACAGCGAGTACACGTTGATTGGGATGGTCATTGAAAAAAGTTCCTCGGCGGTTTGCGCATCGTAGAGACTGATCGCGCGACTGCCGCGTGTGACGGCGAGACATTTTCCGCTGCGTGAAAAAGCCATGTGTGTCACGGGGGCGCCGCCGGCAACGACGCACATTTCCCTGCCCTCTTTCATATCGAGAACGTGAACGGCCTGATTCATGGCGATCGCCGCGAGGCGTTCGCCGGCGCGGCTTTCGACCGCCCAATTTCCCGGGCTATAAGTGAAGGGGATTCGCCAGCGGTCTTTGCGGCCGGCAATGTTCCAGCCGACAAGTTCGTTGGCATCGGCGAAAATCATTATTTCAGAATAGTGCTTGTCGATGTAAAGCGGCGTCTGGCCGGGCGCTCCCGTCCAGATTTGTTCTCCGGTATCGAGATGGATCAGCGTATTCAACTGAGTGTTGGTGATGAGGGCGTGTTTGCCGTGCAGAAATCCCCAGGGATATTGCATGCCGCTCTTGAGCATCCAGCTCTTCTTGATTTTATAGTCCAAGTCGAAGACGGCCAGCGTTCCATCCGAGTAAAGAACGACAATGCTGCTAAATGTGGAATCGAAAAAAATGCTGCATACCTTGGTGTCCGGCCGCCAGAACGGAGAGCGGCTGGTTTCGACCGCAGTCTTGAGCAGTCCCATCGCCGCGCCGGCGAGGAACACGGCGCAAAGCAGCGAACGGAGTGAAAGGCGGATGCGATTCATTGTTTTTTTCTACGCAACGATTCTAGAGGACCCAGCGCCGCTGACGCAGCGACGTGATCAGTACCTGCTCGATAGAGGTCGTGGAAGCGACGCGGAGGTAATTTCCGCCGCGCTTTCGAAAACTGTCCTCAATAGCCCGGCAATGCGTCTCAAGTTCCCGCGCGTAGCGTTCGGTCAGATCGTCTCCCGCGGAAAGCTCAATTTCAGAGTCTTCTTCCAGCGAACGCGCTAGCAGTTCGCCATCGCCCTGCACGGAGAGCTCCTCGGGCGCGAGGACGTGGATGCCGGCGGGATCAAAACCGGAAGCTGACAGGCGCGCAATGGCGCCGATAACGTCGCGTTCTTCCTGCCAGAAATCGCTGATCAAAATGGCTCGTCCGCGCCGGGGACCGCCGCGCAGAAACGCGCCGATCGCATTCTGAAACGGGTCGTCCTCTATCGCCGCGAGATCGGCTGAGGGAGAGGAGGGGGTGGGGGGCGTGTCGACGCGGCAGCGTTCAAGAAAATTCAGCATGTCGCGAATACTGCCTTTTGCGCCGCGCGCCGGGAACATGTCGAGCGCGCCGTTGCCTCGAAAGACGTAGAGGCAGACTACATCGTTGCTCGCCAAGGCGACGTGAGAAAACAGCGCGGCCACGCGCCGCGCAAACGTCCACTTGGCGGGATCGCCGAGCTGCATGGACGGCGTGGCGTCGAGGAGAATATGAAGCACGCCGGCTTCTTCGCGTGCGAATTCTTTGACGAAGGGTTTGCCGGTGCGGGCGTAGGTGTTCCAATCGATGTAGCGCAAATCGTCGCCGGCGCTGTAACTGCGGTGCCCGTGAAATTCGAGCTGTCCGCCTTTGTACGCGCCGAGCCGGTGTCCCTCGCGCAGACCGCCGCCTAGCGCTTTGAGCGCAAGCAGCCGAAGGCGCTCCAGCGTGCTCAGGAACTCGGAGGGAAATGCGAGCTCGGGCGCGGCGCGTTTCGGCGGCGCAATCGGCGAGAACGATAGAATGCGGGAGAGCCATGTTGCCGGAGGGTGAGCCACGCTAGCCTTTCAAACGGGATTTCCAGTATCCGGGCCGGCGAGTTAAATGCATAACGGCAACAATCACGACCTTGTCTCTCACAACGTGATAAACAATTCCATAAGGAAAATTGCGCACTTTCATTCTGCGCGTTCGACTGACATGACGGGGCCAGGTTTGTGGATGTAAACGAATTTTTTCAATGGCGCGCTCAACGGCACGCTGAAATCCCGTTCCGAGTACAGGATCAAGCTCTTCATAATAGGTAACAGCCAGTAGGAATTCTTGGCGTGCTGGAGCCTTAAATTCATACGGATACATGTTTTCCTTTGCTGCGCATTTTCTTCAATAATGCTCGTGCTTCTCGCATTACCTGATCGCCGTCTATCAACTCAGCTTTACCGGAATCGATCTCTGCCACGCGGCGCTCAATCTCAACTTTCCAAGCGGCCTCGACCGTTTTCGGATCTTCAATGTCCTCGCCCTCGATCATTTGTAAAATATGAACGAACAGCTTTTCCCGCTCTTTTTTGGAGAGCGTTGCAATCTCGTCAACGAGGGCTTGTGCTTTTCGAGTCATCACATTTCTCCTTCCCGCCGGGTTAGATTACCACATCGGTACGGCGATAGGAAGCCTTCCCCTACGCCAGACCGCAGGCCTTCTTCGCCTCATCGAGAGTTTGGCGCGCCACAGCGCGCGCGCGCGCGGCGCCCTCCCTTAGTACGTCATCGACGTAGTCGGGCTTGGCGAGAAGTTCTTCGCGGCGCGCGCGGTAGGGGGCGAAATAGGCGACTACTTTTTCGAGAAGTGCTTTCTTGGCGTCGCCGTAGCCCATGCCGCCAGCACGGTAGCGTTCGGCCAATGCGGCTTTTTCGTCGTCCGTCGCGAAGAGGGAGTAGAGCGCGTAAACGTTGTCCACGTCGGGATTTTTAGGCAGTTCGACCGGCGTGCTGTCGGTCTTTACGCTCATGACGACCTTCTTCAATTCTTTCTCGTTCATCTGCAGGTCGATCGTGTTGCCGTACGACTTGCTCATTTTTTCGCCGTCCGTGCCGGGCACTTTAGGCGTGCTGCTTAGCTTGCCTTCGGGCCGCACGAAGACTTCCTTCTTGTAGGTTTGATTGAAATAAGTCGCCATGTCCTGCGTCATTTCAATGTGCTGAATCTGGTCCTGGCCGACGGGCACCTGGTTGGAATTGTAAATCAAGATGTCCGCGGCCATCAGCACGGGGTAATAAAAAAGTCCGACGCTCGGCTTGATGCCCTTCGCTACTTTGTCCTTGTAGCTGTGGGCGCGCTCGAGCAAGCCCATGCCTGTCACTGTCGAAAGCAACCACGCGATCTCCTGCACTTCCGGCACGTCGCTCTGGCGGAAGAAGACCGATTTCGCCGGATCCAATCCGAGCGCGAGGTAATCGATGGCCACGCCGCGGATGAACTCGCGGAGTTTGGCGGCATCCTGCACGGTGGTCAACGAGTGGTAGTCCGCGATGAAGTAGAAGCGCTCCGCATTTGGAATGTCCTGCAACGCGATGTGCTGCTGGATCGCTCCGAAATAATTTCCGAGATGGAGTTTTCCCGATGGCTGAACACCCGAAAGTATGCGCATTCAAAACGGTTCCTGGTTTGTAGTTTCTGGTTCCTGAGGAGAGCAGTATCGGGTTTGGCGGGCAGGCTCGCAACTGCGCTTCGCAGGGGTTGCCTCACCCGGCACTCGCTCCGCTCGTGTCGGCCTTCTCCGGGGGGAGAGGGGGAGGGCAACCTTGCTTGTGGCACCACGCGGGGTGCGCTAAATTCTTTTTATGAATGCACCGCTTCCACCCTCCGTTGCCGCTGCACAAAACGCACAGACCGACCCGATTCTGGCGGTGGAGATCATCCTGGCGGCGTTGCCGCCGAATGCGGCTCCTGGGATTACGTTTATCAGCGCCATGAAGTCGGCGTGGAATAGTTTGCGTGGAATTGCGGCGCAAGCCAATCGCACGCAGGGCGGACGCGCGGCGGGCGAGGTTCTTTCTGATGGGGCTGACCGCCTGCTTTCGCTGATTCTTCGATTCGCTGCGCAACGCGCGGGGCTCATGTCGGCGGAGGATCCGAGCTCGCCCGCGGAGGGGTTCTCCTTGCTTGCGATGGGAAGTTATGGGCGCAATGAGCTGGCCCCTTATTCCGACATCGACCTGCTGCTTCTCCACGATACGAAGATCGATGCTGAGAAATTGGAACTGCTCGTGGGAAATTTATTGCGGCCGCTGTGGGATGCCGGATGGCAGGTGGGCCACGCGGTGCGGTCGAAAACGGAGTGCATCGAGGCGATGGAGGATGCGGCTGCGGGCGATAACGCGGTCGAGACGGCGACGTCGGTTCTGGAAGCGCGCTTTGTTGCGGGCGACGAGGATTTTGCGGACGCTTTTTACAACACTGATATTCCGGCATTTTTCAAGCGCCGCGGCCGCGCGTTCGTGGATGCAAAATTCGAAGAGACGATCAAGCGCTGGGTGGGTCTGCATGTTTACCGCACGCAGCCGAATCTGAAGGAGAGTCCTGGAGCGTTGCGCGATTTTCAATTGGCGATCTGGATCGATAAAGCCGCCCATCTCTCGGGCCATCTGCCTCGTCTGAACAGCCGGCCGCTAGTTTCCAAGACCGCGATCGACGAGGCGCAGGCGGGCTACGAACGAATGCTGACGTTTCGCGTTTCGCTGCATGCGCTCTGCCGGCGCAAGCAGGATGTGCTGGACTTTGCGATGCAGCAGGCGGTCGCTGACGATCTGGGCTATGTGGGGACGGAGGATCTGCGCGCGCAGGAACAGTTGCTGCGGGAGTACTACCGGTCGGCGAAGGCCGTGCACCGCCTGGCGCAGACGGTGACGCGGCGCTATTTGGAAGAGCGCGCGGTGGCATCGCGCGATATCGAACGGCTTCGCCGCCGCCGTCTGGACCCCGAATTCACACGCATCGGCGATTATCTTTATGCGTCGCGCGACGATTTATTCAGCGGTGAGGACTGGCTGGAGCTGGCATTCCGCGCCTTTATTCACACGTCGCGTTTGACGATTTCGATCAGCCAGGACATGGCCGAAGCCATTCGTTCCCGCCTGCCGGAGATGAACGATGCGTTGCGCGCCGATGCGCGCGCGGCGGCTCACTTCGATACCTTGATTCGGTCGCGCGAGAACGTGGCGTCGACGTTTCGCGCGATGCGCGATGTCGGGCTGCTCGGGGCGTACATGCCGGAGTTCAGCCAGATTGAAGGCTTGGCGCTGAGCGATGTGTTTCACGATTACACCGTGGACGAACATACATTGTACGTTGTTGAAGCAGCCGATCGCCTGTATCGATCGGTGGAAAGTTTCGACCGCTTCCGCCGTAATATTCTAGAGAATCTTCCGCGCCCGCAGGTGTTGCGACTTGCGTGCCTGTTTCACGATCTGGGCAAATGCCGCGGGGCGCCGGGCCACAGCGAACGCGGGGCGCTGATGGTGCCGCAGATTGGCGAGCGGCTTCATCTCAATGACGGCGATGTCCGAACGCTCATTTTTCTCGTGCAGGAACATCTGACGCTCTCGAAAGTGAGCCAGCGGCGCGACACGGGCGAAGGCAGCCTGCTGCAGCGTCTGGCCGATAAAATCGGCACGCGCGAACGCCTGGATTTGCTGTTCCTTCTCACGTACTGCGACTCCATTTCCGTAGGGCACGGGTCCTATCCGATGTGGAAAGACGCGTTGCTGGCGGAACTTTACATGGGCATTTTGCAGTTCATCAAGGCGCCCGGCAGTTCGCCAGAAAACCCGGTCGTCGGCGCGCTGCCTCCGGCGTGCGGCCACACGGGCGCGCTGGAGGCGGCGCTTTTGAAAACGGCGCGGAGCGACGACGACCGTTCGTTTGTGATACAGCATTGCCAGCGCGTGCCCACGCGGTACCTGGTTGAAGTGAGTGTCGATGAAGCGCTGCTGCATCTCGAGGCGCTCAAGCGAATGAAGGCCAGCGGCAAGGAAGCGGTCGCGTCGGTGCAGGGGTCGGGCGTGCTGGTGGATATGTGGGTGGTGTCGACCGACCGGCCCAAACGGTTTTCCCAGATATGCGGCGCGTTTCTCGGCGCCGGCGTGAGCGTTATCTCGGCGCTGGCGTACACGCGCGATGACGGCGTCATCCTCGATCATTTCCGGTTAGCGCCGGGACTGGAAAGCGCTGAACCCGGCGATGAATTCTGGCAACGCGTGACGACGGGAGTGGAGGAGGCGCTGCATGGCAAGGGCAATTTTATCGCGAGGATCGAATCGGCGCGCAAACGCATTCCACGCACGCCGCTGATCTCGCGCCGCATCGATCCGGAAGTGCGCGTGGATAACAAACTGTCGGATCGCTACACGGTGGTCGATGTGATCTGCGGAGACCGCATCGGGCTGCTGTATGGACTGACCCGCGCGCTGGCCGATTTGAGCTGCGATATTCATTTCGCGAAAATCGCGACGAACCAGGGGTTGGTGACGGACGTGTTTTACATCACGGAAATTGGCGGCGGCCAGATTAGCGATCCGGAGAAGATGTCGAATGTCAAACGGCTGCTGAGAGCGGTTGCGGCGGATTTTCAGGAAGCGCACCGGTAGAACAAATCAGTAAACGTTGAATCGCCAAGAACGGCAACGGCCAAGTCTACCACAGAGGACAGCAAGAGCCATTGTGTCAGGGACCTAAGGCACGGCGTTGATGGTGTTGTAGATGTCGCCGGCGACGGGGGTTCCATCCCTGGTCTTGAGTTTGCATTTGATCGACATCTGCATGACGGGCTTGAGGCCGTCGATTTCGAGGAAGACGGTTTTGCGGTCGGAGGTGAGTTTCACGGCTTTGACCGGCACGGTGTCGCGGCCTTTTTTCTCGGGCTCGGCGACGGAGAAATCAGTCGATCCGTAGGCGGCTGAAGCCGCGTAATTCCATTGCTCCACGCCGTAGTTCTGTTCGTCGGCGGCGAGGGTCGTGTCCAGTTCGGTATCAAATTTTATCTCAATGCCATTTTTTCTGACGTGAAATTCAACGGGCATGTTCAGCGCTTTTCCCGTGTAGCGCACGCGCTGCAGATTGCCGTCTTTGGCGCCGGCGGTCTGCCAGCCTTTCATGCCGCACGTGTAAAGCTGGCCGTCCAGCGGATGGAAGCGCGCGCGCATGACGCCGGACGCGAAAGTGAAGGGAAATTTCACGATGCCGGCCTGGCGCTTGCCGTTTACTTCTTCGGGCAAGACGAGGAACATGACGCCTTTTCCATAGGACAAGTGGAGGAGTTGTCCTTCCAGCGGGCCCCATTTTCCGGACTGTACCCAGACTTGGCCGCCGCTTGAATTGTCCTGGCTGTGGGGGATCCAGCACATCGGTTTCTGGCCGTCGACGATCAATTCTTTGTGTTCTTTGAAATCGATCTTGCGCGGGTCGCCGGGGTAGCTGTAGTACATGCCTTTGCTGACCCAATCAATTTTCGAGGCGGGAATCCAGTGGCCCTGGTTGTCGCCGATGGTGACCTGATTTTTGGGGCCGACGCACATGCCGTTTGGCGCGCGAAAACCTGTCGCGAACATTTCCGTCTTTGAACCGTCCTTGGAGACTTTCAAAATGCAGCTGTGGTTGGGAAATCCGAATTCCACCTGGTTGCCGCCGCGGGCGTAATAAAAATTTCCGTCGGTATCGGTCTGCAGGTCGAAGGCGAAGGCGTGGTAGCTGGGATGGACGACGCAATCGTTGTTGAAGTTTTCGTAGAAGTCGGCTTCACCGTCGGCGTTGAGATCGTGCAGGCGCGTGATCTGGTCGCGGCCGAGCACATAGACTTTATCCTCGACGACGCGTAGGCCGAGCGGTTCGAAGAGGCCGGTGGCCAGGCGCGTCCACGTGAGCTTTTCCAGTGTGGCGCCGGCGCCGGAGACGGTCCAGACATCGCCATTCATGGTGCTGACGGCGAGGCGGCCATCGGCGAAAAAGTCGATGCCGGATAGGCGCATCCAAGCGCCCCATGGATTGGCGTCGGGAAGCGCGAGCGTATCCAGAGCGTACGGGCCCTCTTCCGTGCCGAGCGCGCCGGCGGTTACTTGCGGCGACCAGCGCGGGGGGCCTCCTTTAGTGAATGTGGAGATGTCGGCGGAGTCGTTGGCGACACTGCTGAGCATCTGGGAGAACGTGCGTGCGGTGGCTTCGGGGGCGGTCCAGATCATGACGGTGAATTGCAGCGGCGCGGTGATGACGGGGAGCTTCAATTTCAGGCGGCCTTCTTCCGACACGAGCACGGCGCCGCCGGCACCGACGACCGTGGTGAGCTGGCCTGCGGCATCGAGATGTTCCCAGATCAGTTTTTCTTTGGCTTGCGCGACCTTGCCGGCCGCGGCGCTTTCGTCTTCATCTTTGATGACCAGCGTGAGCGGCTCAGCGGACTTGGCGATGCGGAAAGTGCGAACGAAGGCGAGCGGTTCCTTTTCGTAGATGAACTCGGGCATTTCGAGGATGTCGGTTTTGCCGACGGTGTAATTTAGAATGACTTTGTTACCGTGCAGGAAGAGGCCTTTGTAGTGGGTCCAATCGGCGGGCAGCGGGCCGCGCCGGTCGGGGCGCTTATCGGCGAAATCGTTTCCGCGCGCCCAGCCTGGCGCCATGCGCGTACTGAATGCGATCATGCCTTTCACGGCGGCGGGCTCGGTGCCTTTGAGATCGCCGATGTTGGTTTTGATTAAATCCAGATAGCCGCCAGTCCACCCCGCGGACATGCGCATCAGGTCGGCGTCGAAACACACGGCGGCCTGCGCGTCGGTGCCGAGTTTGATGGTGATGCCTTTGGCGGTGAGGTTCTCCGGTTTCTTCGCGCCTTTCTCGGGTTTGACGTCGTTCTTGCCGGCCGATTTTGGGGCCGTGACGCTGTACGTTAAGAACGGGCCGTAATCCATGAGCGTGCCTTTAGTGGCTTTCGGCTTGGCGGGCTCGCCGGCGATGGCGGAGAGGGTGAGCAGACTGAGTGTGAGTACCAAAAAGTTTCGTGCGCGGCAAAACATAGTCGTCTCCGAAATCAATCGTTCTTCCCGTTCTGACTCAGAGTACACCAGCAAGCCGTCAAAACTCTAGTGAGAATGTCGCGTTAGGTTATATAAATGCTTGTAATGACTTGTGTTCGGTGAGTAAATTTCGAAACGAAAGTCGTCTTGTGCCATGAATGAGGACAAACGAAAGGCATTAATATAACTCACAGAGACACGGAGGTCGCCGGAGGTGCGAGGGTGGATGCGAGGGTCAATGCAACCCTCCCGGGGACAGGAGTGTCCCCGCCACCCGTGTGTCTCCGCGCCCCGTGAGTCCCGTCACTCGTGAAGACTAGTCGACATCGACACGAGTTTTTAAGCGGGCAGGGTTCGGTGGGCGCCGTCGCAGTAGGGCATGTTCTTGCTATGCTTGCAGGCGCAGAGCGCGACTTGCTTTTGTTCTTCAATCTTGAATTGCATTGGGCGGAAGAGGCCACCGGCGTGAGCGCCGTCGCAGAGAGGCTGCTTGGCTGATTTTCCGCAGGAGCACCAAAAGTACGTGCCGGGTTCCAGGGTGGTGACGACGGGGCGGCGGGCAGCGATGGTGGGTGTGGGTGGCCGGTCCATGTGATCTCCTGAGGAATTGTAGGATGAGAGTAGGGGGGATTGGGGGGAATGGCAAACGGCAAACAGCAACGGATAAAGGCGACGGGCAGGCTGGAAGCCTGCGGTACAGGTTAGTCGGGCGCGGTGCGCTGGGCTTCGGCGAGGCGGGCGGCGTCGATGGCTTTGAGCGTGGCGGCGCGGGCGGTGTCGTACGTTTTTTGCAGCGCGCCGGTGTTCAAGGTCAAACGATGGAAAGACTCAGTGGAACGCGCAAAGAGGGCTTCGGCGTCTTTCTTGTCGAGATCGAGGCGGGCTTTTTCTTCGGCAGCGCGAGACATGATGGCGCGCAAATAGTCTGAACGCTGCGCGGAAACGCCGATCGCGCTGGCGCCGAGATAGCTTGAACTGACGCCGCTGCCGAGCTCCACGCGCGCGGCATCGTAGCGGGCGTCGAGGCGGGCGTCTTCCACGCTGAAGTTACGGATGAACTGGTCGGCATCGGCGGCGATTTTGCGGGCGAGGGCCAAGTCGCTCTCTGCTTTTTTCAATGCGGTGCGCGACTCGTTCTCGGTGCGCTTGGCTTCGGCGATGCCGCGCTGATCGGCGGCGGACGCTTCTTTATTTTTTTGAATGCGGGCGGCGATGATGCGCCGGTGGGATATTTCTTTGCGCGTTTCTTCGGGCAGAATTTCGAACGCGATCCGTTTATCGACGCGCGAGACTATGTCTTTTCTCGAGCAGCGTGGATTTTTTGCCGTCGGCGGTGGTGACGACATGGCATCTGAAATCAATGGAGCCGACCGAGGCATAACGAATGGCGTCAAGGGTGCGGCCGTCACGCAGTGTGAACGTGGTGATCCGCACGGGTTCTTCGGCGGACACGACGGGCAACAGAAGCAGGCTGAGTGCGATGAGTAGCGATTTCAATCAAATTCCTCCACACGACACTGGCGATTGTAGACGCGTGACGTTGAAAATCCAGAGGGTGGTTTTTTGTGAGGGCTTTTTCACCGCAGAGGCGCAGAGAACGGATGAGGGTTCGGCTGGCTATGCACGTGTGCATTGTGAACATAATGTGAGGCCAGAAACGGCAAGCCCCCTCCTTATAAGGAGGGGACGAGGTGATTGCCATAGGTGCATTATTTTACGGGAATGTTCCACGTGGAACGTTCGCATGGTGAGTTACCAGGCGATGCCCTGAACGCGGCGGGAGCGTGAGTTGTCGGGGGAGGGCACGCCGATGAGGTCGATGACCTGCTGGCCGGAGCGGCGGGCGCGGATGGCTTCGCCGTACTGTGGATTGCCGTTGCAGACGACCACGACGTCGGCGTGATTGAGGACGTCTTCGATCGAGCCGAGCAGATTGGTGATGTGTGGAAGGTGGTTGTTGATGTAGGCGGCGTTGGCACCACAGAGGCGCGCGGTCTCGACGTTGTCATCGTGCACGCGCAACTGGTAGCCCTTGCCGATGAGCGTTTCGGCGAGATCGACAAAGGGGCTCTCGCGCAGGTCGTCGGTGCCGCTCTTGAAGGTGAGGCCGAGCATCCCGATTTTAGACTTACCGGTCTGCTTGATCATCTCAATGCCGCGGCGCAGATGCTGCGTGTTGCTCTGGAGGATGGAATCGAGCACGGGCAGTTTGAGGTCGGCCTGCTTGGCGCGGTAGAGCAGCGCGCGAAGATCCTTGGGCAGGCAGGAGCCGCCGAAAGCGAAGCCAGGCTTCAGGTACGTGGCGGAGATATTGAGCTTCGTGTCCATGCAAAGCAAGCGCATGACTTCGCGGCCGTCGATGCCGTGCTCAGCGGCAAAGACGCCGATCTCGTTGGCGAAGCTGATCTTCATGGCGTGGAATGCGTTGCAGGCGTATTTGAGCATTTCGGAGGCCTCGATGCTCGTCCGTTCCAGCGGCGCGGAGATGCTGGCGTAGAGCGCGGCGGCGGCGGCGCCGTGGCGTTCGTTATCGCAGCCGATGATGGTAAATGGGGGCGTATAGAAATCCTTGAGAGACGTGCCTTCGCGCATGAACTCGGGGTTGTATGCGACGCCGAGATCGTCATCGAGCTTCTTGCCGGCGGCGGTTTCAAGGATGGGTATCAAGAGCTTGCGGCAGGTGCCGGGAAGCACGGTGCTGCGCATCACGATCGTGTGCGGCTTTCCGAGTTCTTTCAGCGCGTGGCCAAGATCCTCACAGACGCGTTCCAGCGCGGTGGTGTCGAGGCTGCCGTTGGCGCGGCTGGGCGTGCCGACGCAGACGAGCGTGACATCCGCCTGCTCCAGCGCGGACTTCAGATCGTTCGTCGCCGTGAGATTGCCCTCGAGAACCATCTCCTGCAGCAGCGGCGCGAGGCCTTCTTCGATCACGGGCGGAATGCCCTCGCGCAGCATGCGGGTCTTGTCTTCGTTCACGTCCACGCCGATGACGATGTGCCCGGCGCGCGCGAGACAGACGGCGCTCACGGAGCCTACGTATCCCAGTCCACAGACGGCGATTGTCATCGATGATTCCTTTATTCAGAGAGACCATTTAGTGATGAAGACACCCATTTTTTCATGCCGGAGCGCGCACATTTTTCGCGGCACGGTGGCAGATGTCGTTGAAAACAAGGCCCACTTTCCGCCACGAATAATCGCGCTCCACGAGCGCGCGCGCATTCTCCTCGAATTCCTGGCGCAATTCGTTTTCACGCAGCAGTGTGACGACGTCGCGAGCGAATGTGTGCGGATCGTCAGCGAGGACAATATTTTTTCCATGCTGTACGGGAAGGCCTTCGGCGCCGATGGTCGTGCTGACGATCGCCTTGCCCATCGCCATGGCCTCGAGAAGTTTAAGACGCGTGCCGCTGCCGATGCGCAGCGGAACAATGTACACTTTCGCGCCGTGAACATAGGGGCGTATGTCGTCCACCGTGCCGGTGACGGCGATGCCAGGGCGCTCCCCGAGCTTCGCGATATCGGGCGGTGGGTTGCGGCCGACGATGCTGAGCATGACGTCTGGAATTTCTTCGCGAATCAGCGGAAGGATGCCGCTGACGAAATAATGCATGGCGTCCTGATTCGCCAACCAATCCATCGAGCCGGTGAAAACGAGATTGTTCATGCCGTGGCGCCGGAGCGCGGAGGGCATGAAAAATTCAGTGTCGACGCCGGTGGGAACGACTTCGCAGTGGCGCGCGCCGTACCCTTTCTCAAAATTTTCGCGATCGACATCGGATACAGCGATCACCGTCCGTGCTTTGCGGCACATGCGCGCTTCGTAGCGGCGCATGCGGCGCGCCTGCAGAGTCAGGTAGGCTCGCGACCAGGGGGACTTTGCACGCGCGGCGAGTTGCTCAAAAATCGCGGCTTCGACGTTGTGCTGGAAGAGGACGAACGGCGCGTCGTCTATATCGCGCAAGGTTTCGCAAGCCTGCAGAAAATCGACCATCACGACATCGGGCTGCTGAGCTCGGTAGACGCCGGCGACGGTCTGCGACATGCCGCGGCTGGCATATTTCGCGGCGACATAGGGGAGGCTCTGAAATAGATTTTTGACCAGTTCATAATAAAAGCGCGCGGTGTATTTCGGCGCCTCCTGGTACGGCACGGTGATCAATTGCCTGCACAACGTCGCGGTCTGAGCCACATCGTCGTCCGTATCTTCGGGATAGCGGTACGTCACCAGCGTCAGGTCGTTTTCCTTGCTGAGCTGCTCGATCATTTTAGCGGTGCGGATTTTTCCACCCGTGTTCAGCGGGTAGAGGAGGCGCACGCGCGTCATCAGGATTTTCAGGCGCTGGCGCGGCACGGAGAGTTTTCGGAGCCGGCGTTGTGAAGGATGCTGTGCCGTCTGTGAGCTGATCATCGCGGGTGAATTCCCAGTTTGAAGGTTGCCGTCGCATTCAAGCCGAAGCTTCGAATATCGAATGACGTGCCGAAGTTGTGAAATAGCCAGGCGGACTGATCGCGTCGCGCCCGCGACGATCCGAACGCTATTGCAACAGCGGCGGCGATGTGTGCATCCAATCCGGATTGTGGCTGTAGTACAGGACGCCCCACGCCACGCCGGCCGCGTGCGACAGATGCATCGTTGCGAACACGATTGGAAGTAAAGCGGCGCATGCCCATTCGGTCTTCGTGGCGACGCGTACACCTTCGGCAACAAGCGCCGTGGCATAGAGCGCGGCGAGTCCCGCGGCGCCCCACGCCGCTTGCGGCAGAAGCAGGCTCAGTGCGAGAAGGCCGACAATCGCGCTGAAGAAAAGAAACGGCAGAAATGAACTGAGCCGCAGAATCTGGCCGTGTTTCAGAACGGTTCGCGCGCGGCCCCGGCCATACCGGAAATATTGAATGAAGAGAGAAGTGACACTTTCACGTGGAAAATAGTAGCACTCGATTGAGGAGCTCAGGTAAACCTTGCCGCCGCTGGCGATGATGCGCTGATTGATTTCAGCATCTTCATTGGTGATCGCGCCGGGATCGAACAATCCCACGCGCTGCAGTGCCTGGCGCCGAAACGCGCCGGGAAAAACGGTGTCGACAAATCCGTCTTTTCCATCGTGCCGGCAGGGTGCCCCACCGGTGCCGAGGCGGCTGCCGAGCCCATGGGCGATCATGCGCTGAAAAAAGTTGCGTGCCTTGGGACGCTGCGGTCCGCCCACGTTGTCGGCCCCGGTGCGGCGTAGAGTCTCGACACAGGTGCGAATATAATCGGGTCCGTATTCAGAATGCGCGTCCATGCGGATGATGATGGTTCCGTGCGATGCCTGAATGGCGCGATTAAGTCCAAACGATTGAAGCCGCTCGGGGTTGTCGAGCAGACGAATTTGTGGAAATTCGGTCGACATCCGCTTTACGATCTCGCGAGTGCGATCGGGACTTAAGCCATCAACGACCAGAATTTCCATGCGGAAAATCGGGTATTTCTGATTCAGCACCGAGCGCAGACAACTTTCGATGTACTTTTCTTCGCACCAGGTAGGCAGCACAATGGATACAAGCGGAAGTGAGCCGCCTTCATCCCTGATTTCAATAGCGGGCCCGAAATCACCGCTTCCCGGCCGGCAAACGGGAGTCACCGGGCCGTGGAGTTTTTGCTCCGTAGTCACTCGAAACTCTCCATTTGCTAATTTGGTTGACCGGCAGCAGCAGCCTGCTCGGACGCAGCCCCGGTTGCGCGCAAGCCCTAATGGCAAGGCGTGAGCCAATCCTGCAGAAGCCTCGGCCTGCTAATCAAAAGTGCGTCTTCCGCGCGAGCTCTGGTGTTTTTAAGAGCGAGGGAAAATGATGCACAAACGAAACAATCGCTGAAATCCGGCGCGAAGTGGCTGGCGCCGCAGTAGACGGGGCTCTCCAGCCCCCGTCCCAAAAGGGCGAAGCCTCAATTACTTCCCGCCGAGCTGCTCGAGCTTGCGGCAGTATTCCAGCGCCGCCTCAACGTACGTCGCATGGCTCCACGTCAGCGGCGAGACCGACATCGGCGCGCCCGTGTAAGGATGAATCTGCTCGGCCATGACGCCCGATTCCAAACTGTGCTTCGTTACCCAATCAAGAATGTCGCGCGGCCGCTTCAACTCCTCGATCGTCTTCGCCGTCGCCGTGTGCCACATCGCCAGCCACAACGTACAGATCAGCCACGGATTGCCGGGGACCTTGCCGACATCGCCGGAGGTCTGGTAGTAATAATCATTCTCGTAGCGCGCCACGCCGCCGACGTCCGTCTTGCACCACAGCCGCTCCTCAACCTGCTTCATGGTGCTGACGACCATCGGGTGATCGGGCTCAAAAACGCCGAAATGGAAGATCGCGAACAGGCTCGCGTCGATCACGCTGTCCACCTGCCAGCCGCCATCCGGTTTTCGCGTCAGCATGCGCGCGAAACGCTTGAGATCCGGACGGTAGAGATGCTCTTCCATCGCGCGCTTCATAGCGAGCGCCGCGTTCTTGCAAGCGGCACTGAGTTCCCGGTCTTCAGGCGCGCTGAGCAGCTGCGCGACCGCCGAAAGCCCCGCGGTGACGGCAGCGGTCGTGAACGTGAGCACGCCGTAACGCTCTTCCCAAAGATCGTAACTTTCGCGCGGCAAGCCGGAATCTTCATGCCGGTACTTCAGCATGAACTTCGCCGCAGGCCGGATTAACCGGTCACGCATCGAGAGCACAAAGTCATCGTCCTTGCACCGCTTGTAGTGTTCGTTCAGCGCCCACAGCACCAGCGCCGTTTCATCTTCCTGAATCGGCAATTGCGGAAGGCCATCGCGAATCCACGGATGCCACGAACTGCCAAACGAACCATCGGGATTGAATTTGTGCAGCAGATACCCTTCAGGGTAATAGCTCGGACGCGGCATGACACTCTGGCAGAATTCAAAAAACTTCCGCGTCAATTCCGGAAAGCCCGCGTGGTCCAGCGCGTGCGCGACCAATGCACCGTCGCGCGGCCACATGTACGAATACGTGTCGCGATTGAACACGATCGAGTCGCTGTCGTTGGCGGCGATGATGGCGCCGCCGTTGTCGATCTGCGTCCGAACAATCAACAGGCTGCGTTTGAGATGCGTCGCCAGGTGCTGGGCATCCGGCGTTTCACGCGCGCACAACTGTGTTCTTGCGGACCACTTTTTCCAATGCTCGGCCGTCTTCGCCATCAGCGACACGACGCCTTCCTTTTTGACCGAATCGTGCAGGTGCTTGGCGTCAAAATAGTCCTTGTCGACGGCGACCCAGTGTTCAAAAACATGACGGCCATTCGCCGCAAGCGAGGCGCGGAAGGACGTCGTTGAATCCACCGAGCCCTGCGCAATGGGATTGCCGCCGAGTTCCCCGTCTTCGGCGTCGCGCCACGTGCCTTCAAATTGCTGATGCTTCTTAATTCCCGTGCAGTATTGGAAAATGCCTTCGCCCGCTTCATTGCGACCGTTAATCACGAAATAGCGCGGCCCCTTATAGTGAATGACGAATGCATTGACCGGCTCGAAGTACGCGGTGTCGCCAAAAACGTTTTCAAGAATGTGGAAATCGTAGTGAAAGAAAAGCCGTACTTCGCGCGCGCGGCCCGTCAGATTAATAACCGTGATCAAGCGCATGAAAACATTGAGTTCGGGATGGACGCCATCCTGGCATTCCAGGCGTAATTGCAGCTCCGCATTTTCCAGAGTGACCTGCGTGACCAGTGTGTCCGCCTGGTATTTCAGCGACCGCTTCCAGCCCTGTTCATGTATCCAGCTGAAGCGGCCATCGACCCAGATGCCCGTGCGGCTGCGCTCGCCGAGCGTCTGATTTTCCTTGCCGACACGCGGGTAATAAAAATCGCGCAGACAATAATTGGAATCGAAATTAATGAGGAGCTGGCCGTTTCCTATCGGCAGATCGCGCGGCATTTATTTTTAAGCTCCTGGCGGCCCATAGGCGTTTTTTGCTGACGCGCGGCAGTCTATTACGCCAACCTTACCTTTCGCAAGGGAGTAAATAGTGAGGCCGCTTACTGATTTATGCAAAGCCGGCATTGCTGAAAATGACGAACCGCCGCCGGATCGGCGGGCCGATTATTTAGGGCGTTCGATGCCGAAATACTTCATGCGCTCGTACAAACTGGAGCGGCTGATCTTCAGGTTTTTAGCCACGTCGGTGACGCGCCAGTGATGGCGCTCCAGGGTGGCTCGAATGACATCGGCTTCCGCGGCTTCGACAGATTGTTTCAGTCCGCTGCCTTCGCGTGTTGCTGGCGATTGAACCGCTGTAGACGCTATCGCAGGCGCTTGACCTGCTGGAGAAGCCAATTCACGGATCCCTTCGGGAATGTCCTCGGGGTGTACGATCTGGGTTCGGCAAAGTGCCAGGGCGTATTCCATCGCATTGCGAAGCTGCCGGACATTGCCCGGCCAATGAAATGCCTCCAGAAGAATAAACACCTCGTTCGAAATTTCTTTGGGGCAAGTCGAAATGGGCTGGCGGAGGGCGTTGAAAAAATGGAGCGCGAGCGCCCGGATGTCTTCGCGCCTTTCGCGCAAGGGCGGAATTTTAATCGGAACGACATTGATCCGGTAAAAGAGATCCTCGCGAAATGTCCCCGTGGCGATCGCTGCATTCATGTTGTGGTGTGTGGCGCAAACGAGCCGAAAATCCACGCGGATCGGCGTGCTGGACCCGACGCGCTCGACGGTGCCGTACGCCGTCACAATAATGACGTGTGGCGGCCGGATGAGCGAGCGCGTTTTAAACAACAAGTTCATTCCCGTCATGCCGGGCATGTTCCAATCGGACACGACGACGCTGACGCCGCCTTTTTTTATGTGATCCCATGCCGCCAGCGGGTTTGAAAAGGTGACGGCATTGAGCCCCACCATTGCGAGAGCATCCTTTTAAAGCTCAGTGATGTCCCGCTCATCGCCCACGAGAACAATTTGAGGTTCCAACATATAATAAGGGAGGCTCCCAAAGCATGATTTCAGGGTAAAAACGCGTGGATAAAGGTAACTTCCACGCGCATTTCATGACAACTTCTTTTCTTGAATGATTAACGATGTGTTCAACTTTTCGGACGCAACTGTCCGAAGAATAAGACGCTTTTAGACGATTCACAGCCAGCTGTTCCGTAGAAAACGGGTTTAACTACCCGGCATGCCGTATGCGCTGTTCAGGACATCGACAACGCGAGACTACTTCATGATGAATGCTCAAATAGAGTCGTCCCACGCATTAGACGCGGATCCGCTTCTGCAGTCAGTGCGCAGATCGAACAGCAATGTTATTCGCATTGGCGGCGTGGTGCTGCAATCGAAACTCGGCGAAGGTGGCGCGGGCAATGTGTACCTGGGTTGGCACAGTCGCCTGAACATCCCCGTCGCCGTGAAAGTACTGAAGCATTCCTCTCCGGAGAATCTCGCCTGCTTCTCTCAGGAGGGACATTTGACCGCCTGCATCGATCATCCCAATCTCATCCGCATTCTGGATATCGACACGGATCCTGTCAGCGGCCTGAGCTTCATGGTGATGGAATACATCAAGGGCTGCTCGGCTTTTGAGATTCAGCAGCGCCATCAACTCCGGAACCGCAAGCCGCTCACGGAGGTCATCGCCGTCGATATCGCGCATTGCGCGGCCACCGCGTTAGGCGCCGTGCACCGCGCTGGAATTGTTCACCGCGATGTGAAATCCGAGAACATTCTTATTCGCGCTGGCGACGGCGCCGTTAAGCTGAGCGACCTGGGCTGCGCGAGCCTTCAGGAGCAGGCGGGCCCCGCCGGACTGACAGTGACCGGCACGACCGGATTCATCGCGCTGGAAATTCTTCTCGGAGAAATGGCGACGCCAGCGTCCGACGTGTATGCTCTCGGCGCCACGCTTTACGAACTGGTCGCCGGCATGCTGCCGTTTGGAATGCCATACGACCAGACGTATTTTGTGCGCCAGGCCTCATCCCTGCCGCGCGATCCACGCCAGCTGAATCCCACTCTGTCCCGCGAGTTGGCCGAGATCATCATGAAGTGTCTTCAGAACGAGCCTTCCAAGCGCTACGAGAACGGCGACGACCTGGCCAAGGCACTGAACGTTATTCTGAAGCTGCTGTCCGGCAATACCGATATCCGTGTTCCCGAAGAGCTGACCACGATGAACCCAATCGATAAGCGGCCGGTGGTGCTGTGTGTTGACGACGACGAGAACGTATTGAGTGTCGTGCAGGATTGTCTTGAGGGCGCCGGCTTTCGCACCATTGGTTTCACCGATCCGCGCCACGCGATTGCTGAACTCGTGCGGTTCAGCCCGGATGTCGCCGTGGTGGATTTCCAGATGCCGGGATTGGATGGGGTGGAACTGGTCCAGCGCATCCGGAGCACCGGTGGATTTGAAGAGCTTGGCGTGCTGATGCTCTCGGGCGATTCGGATCTGAACGTCATTCAGAAGGCGCTCGACGCGGGTGTCTCGGATTATCTTTTCAAACCTCTGCAATTGGATGAATTAGTGGTCCGCGTCAACCTGCTGGCTAAATTACGCGCCATGAACCGGGAACGTTCAATTATTGAAACTCAGATTCTCAAGCTGAAGAAAGTTTCGCGCGTCCTGAGCGGAATTCCGGCATGTGCCTGAACTTCGATCGCATTCGCCCGATTTAAAAAACGCGCTATAAAGCATGCCGTGGCGCGACTTAAAACCCCTCATCTAACGCCAGTCTGTTTGCACCCGCAGATCACCATGCTGCTTGACCCGCATGGGCCGACGCCGTCCTCGCCGGCGTGCCGCGGCAGGCGGCGCTCAGCGAAATTCACACACGCATCTGAACAGGCCCGCTGGCTGCTTCGCGGCAGCATCTACTCCGTGAAAGCCATCGCGCCATTGTGCGGCTACGGGGGATGCCCTGTATTTCAACCGCGCCTTCAAGAATAGAACCGGCACGCCTCCCGTGGCGGCGCGAAGCGTAACGGGCATTCAGTATCGGCCGCCGCGCCGCAAACTTTCGGTGTAATTTTTAACGAAAAAAGCGGAGAATTTCGCGCCGCTGCGTGCCTTACTTTGCCGGTTCAATATCAATCAAGGAAATTCCACATGCCACGAGGTTTCTGTTTGGTCACACTGATCTCCTTGCTGCTTTCGCGCGGCACGCTGGCGGGCGACGCGGTGAAGCCGCGCCATCAACTCATCGAACAAGGACCGTTTCTCAGTTACACCATCGAGGCGCAATGGCCGCGGTTCAATATTGCCTATAAGGGGATCGCGATAAATTTGCGTTCCAATGGCGTGGAAAAAGGCGGCTATCTTTTTGATACCGATCTGATGCGCATGTCGGCGGCGTGGGTCGGCGGATTCGTAACGCTGGAGAAAGACGTCGCCGCCGTTCGCGATTATCGCTCCATTCAGTTTATAGGCACTCAGATCGCCGGAACGCCGTCTATGGCGGGCGCCGGTGAGACTGCGAAACTTGCTGCTAGCGCTTTTCCCGATCCGCGCGCCGAGCCGTTCGGGCCGCTGCCGCGGGAGTGGACTCATTACCGCGGACTCTATGTCAGCGGCGACCACGTCGTGCTGTCTTACTCGATTGGCGAGACCGGAATTCTGGAACTGCCGGCCGCCGAAAGCAGCAGCGGCATTGATGCACTGACGCGGACGCTGGCGATCGGCGCGGTGAAATCGCCGCTCACGTTGGTTCTCACTCAGCGAGTCGGTTCCACGATCGAGCTGATCGAGAAAGGCCGTGCCGCCGTGCTGCGCCGTGCGGAAGCCACCGAAGGCGCCGCGGATGGCATCGCCATTATAATGGATCGTGTTGAAGACACATGGGAGCGGCTGAGCATGGGCGCGCCGTCCCGCAACGATTACTTCACGCGCACCAAGGAGGCCACGCTGGTGGCCGTTCCCGGTTTCGCAAAAGCTGGCGTGCGCCAGGAGACGGGCGCTTCGACGGTGAGCCCGCTCTATCAAGGCGCGGCGGCCGGGTCGCTGCAGCTTTTGAAAGACGGCGGCCCCTCCATGAGCAAATACGACGACGAACGCTGCGTCTGGTTTGACGGCGGCGCCGCGCGAATGCTAGCCGATCTGAAAACCGTGCAGGACGTGCGGCGCATCGACTCCTTCTCGTGGCATCGCGACGTTCGCGCTCCGCAAGTTTACACGGTTTACGGCGCCACCGATGACAAAGCTGATGCGGCAGCTGCCGATGTGAGCGCCGCCGGATGGACGTTGATTGCCCGTGTGGATACGCGCGCAAAAGGCGAAGGCGGACTTCACGCGGCGAGCATCGCACGGCCCGGCGCGTCGCTGGGAAATTTCCGGCTGATCCTGTTCGTTTGCGATCCGCCCACGAAAGCGACTGGCGAGGGCACGTACTTCTGCGAACTGGATATTGCCTCTGCCGACGACAAGCCGAAGTTTCCCGACACGCGCCTCGCGGCGGATCAGGCCAGTGTGATCGGCCTGGCAGGCGCCACTGAAGGCATCGCCTTGCGTGCTGGAAAAGACGGTACGGTTCTGCTGGATATCCTGCCCTCAACCGCGGAACGGAAAATTAAGCTGGTGGTGTGGAGCGGCCTTGCGGCGCAAGCGGAGAAAGTCGCCACCGCTTGTGCGGCGTGGCCGGCAGCCGTTGACGTCGCCGCGCTGACCAAAGGTGGAGCACGCCGCTGGAATCAGACGCTTGAGACGAAGGGCAGGCGGGCCGCGGATACGGCCGCATACGTCGCCGATACGATCACGATGCCGGACGCCAATCCGTGGAACGCCTGGTTCCGACCGGGCGGATTCGATTTTTTCAGCGACGGAACGAGTGCCGCGGTGTCCAACTGGAGCGGCGATGTGTGGGTGGTCAAAGGCATCGACGCGAAGCTCGAAAACCTCGCTTGGCAGCGCGTGGCCACCGGAATTTACAACCCGCTCGGCTTGAAAATTGTAGACGACAAAATTTACGTTCTCGGCCGCGATCAGATCACGCGGCTGCACGATCTCAATGGCGATGGCGAGATGGATTTCTACGAAAACTTCAATAACGACTGCACCGTCACGTGGAATTTCCACGAGTTTGCGTTTGATCTGCAAACCGATAAGGAAGGCAATTTTTATTATTCCAAAGGCGCTCCCGTGCGCTCTGGCGGACGCGGCTTTGAACGCATCGCCGCGCATCACGGCAGCGTGCTGAAGGTCTCCAAAGACGGCTCTAAACTGGAGCGCGTCGCTGCCGGATTGCGCGCGCCGAATGGAATGGCCATCGGCCCGAATGGAGAAATCACGACGGGCGAAAACGAAGGCACGTGGGTTCCGCGTTGCAAAATAAATTGGATTAATCCCGGTGGTTTCAGCGGCGTTGTGGATACCGCGCAGCGCGGGGAAAAACCAACGGCCTACGACCCGCCGTTGTGCTGGCTCCCGATGGAGGTGGACAATTCCGGCGGGGGACAGGCGTGGGTCACCTCGGATAAATGGGGGCCCTTCAAGGGAGAGTTGCTGCATTTGTCATACGGCGCGTGTTCCTTGTTCAAGGTGCTGAAAGAAACCGTGGACGGCGTTGTGCAGGGCGGGGTGGTGCGGTTTCCAATTTCGTTCGATGCCGGAGTCATGCGCGCGCGCTTCAACGCGCTCGACGGGCAATTGTATGTCTGCGGGTTGAAGGGCTGGCAAACCACCGCCGGAAAGGACGGCTGTTTTCAGCGTGTGCGTTTCACTGGTAAGCCCGCGAACATGGCGACGTCGCTGCGCGTGACGAAAGACCAGATACGCATCGGCTTCACCGACGCGCTCGATAAAACCGAAGCCGCCATCGCCGACAATTATTCTGTTGAGCAGTGGAACTATTTATGGTCTGAAGCGTACGGCTCGGCGGATTATTCTGTTTACGACCCCAAGCAGAAAAAGCGCGATACGGTGGCCATACAAGCCATACAGGTTTCCGACGATGGCAAGAGTGTGACGCTGACGATTCCGGGACTCAAGCCGGTGATGCAGATGAAAATTAAATACAAGTTGAACGCCGCGGACGGCACGCGCATCTCGCAGGAAATCGTTAATACGATCAACGCCGTGGGCCAATGATGTGTTTGAAAATTTGCTCTGGAATCGGAACGCAAGTGTCGGTTCTCGCGTTCTGATTCCAGCGCGTCCATGGGTCTTAAAAAATGACTACGCGTGTTGCTCGCTCGTCTGGCAACATTCGGGTTCCTCGTCCGATGCCGTCGGAAAATCCAGAAGAATTTCGCCGCCCGTAACCCGCACCGCATAAGTCTTCAGGCACTCCTTGCCTTCAGTGCCTTTGCCGCTGGTCAGATCGAACTTGTGCGAGTGCAGCGGACACATCACTTTCCCATCTCCGCTGATGCCCTCGGAGAGATTGCCTTTCTTGTGCGGACAGCGGTTCTGCACGGCGAATATGCGACCGTCGCGCTGGCGGAAGATCGCAATTTCCTCTCCGCACACCACGAAGCAATGTCCGATGCTGTCAGATAGTTTTTCCACTCCACCGAGATTGAACGTCAACGGTTTCGGATCATTTGGGTTAGCCATTGCTTTCTGCAACCTCCAAGATTGCGGCCAGTTCCGGTCCGCTGAATTGCGTGGGGTACGCCGGCAGCTCGGCCTCCTTCCACGGATCTTTGTACGCATCCACGGCCCTCTGAATCTCCGCGTCGAGCCGCGCGCAGATGCCGAGGCTGTCCTCCATGACGACCTTCTTGATCTCTTCGATGCCCAGCCGCTCAACGAAGTGATACGTGCGTTCCAGGTAGCGCGCGTGCTCGCGGTAGTACTGCATGAAACGGCCCATATATTTCAGAACGTCGTCGTGCGATTTCACCGTGCAGAGCAGGTCGCCTTTGCGGATCGTTCCGCCGGCCGCGCCGCCGATATAGATCTCCCACAGTCCGCCTTCAATCGCGACCGCTCCGAGATCTTTCACGTACGCCTCAGAACAGTTGCGCGGGCAGCCGGCGGTTGCCAGTTTCATTTTGTGCGGCGATTCGATGCCTTGGAAGCGGCGTTCAATCTTTTGCGCGAGCGCGATGGAATCTCCCAGCCCGTAGCGGCAGAAATCGGTGCCGACGCAACTCTTGCAGGTGCGGAACGATTTTGTGTACGCATGCCCGCTGGGCATGCCGAGCTCTTTCCACACGTCGGGCAGATCTTCCTTTTTTACGCCAAGTAAGTCGATGCGCTGTCCGCCGGTTATCTTGACCATGGGCACTTTGTATTTCACGGCCACGTCGGCGATTCTCTTCAATTCGTCCGCTGTCGTCACGCCGCCGTAGATGCGCGGGATGACGCTGAACGTGCCGTCTTTTTGAATGTTCGCATGCACGCGGTCATTGATGAAGCGCGCATCGCGTTCGTCGACGTAATCCTCCGGCCAAAGCGACTTGAGCAGCGAGGCCAGCCCGGCCTTGCTGGCGGGGCATTCCTTGCCGCCCGCTAACTCATCGAACACCGCGCTCACCGAACGCAGCTCGCGCTTTTTGATCTGCGCCACCAGTTCCGATTTTTCAAGCGGCACGCCCGGGACATAAAAGTGCTCGCTGGGGTCCGCGTCGTCGCCTCCTCTATAGGCTTCGATCAGCTGCGTAATCATTCCCTTGCACGAACCGCAGCCGCTTCCGGCGCGCGTGCAGGCGCCGATCTTCGGCATGCTGGTGCAGCCACTGCGAATGGCATCCACGATCTGTTTTTTGCTGACGCCGTTGCAGTTACAGATCTGAACACTGTCCGGCATGGTGACGGCCTGCACCATCGACACGCCGCTCGGCGCGTCGCCGAATAGCATTTCCGAACGGCGGTCGGGCGCTTTGCTGCCGCTCATGAACATCTGCAACAGCGGGCCGGCTGCTTCGATATCGCCGAGCAGAATGGCGCCGACGATGCGGTTGTCGCGAAGAATCAGTTTCTTATAGATTCCGCGCCCCGGTTCACGGTACAGAACTACTTCGTCGCTGGGCTGTGAAGGCTTGGTCTCACCCATCGACGCCAGTTCCACACCCATGACTTTGAGCTTGGTGCCAAGTTTTGAACCAAGGTAAGCCGAGTCGGGATTTTTCCCGGTGATCACGTCGGCCAGTACGTTGGCCATCTCCCAGATGGGTTCGACGAGGCCATAAATCCTGCCGCGGTGCTGCACGCATTCGCCCAGTGAGAAAATCTCGGGATCGCTGGTGTGCATCTGGTCGTCGACCACGATGGCTTTCTCGACGGTCAGACCCGAAACGGTGGCAAGCTCCGCGATCGGGCGGATTCCCGCGCTGACGACCACCATGTCGGTATCAAGCGTCGAGCCGTCTTTGAACACAAGCTGCGTGATCCGGCCTCCGACGGATTCAATTTTCGCCGTGATTTTCTCCAACATCACTTTCACGCCCATGCCCTCCATGGTCGTCTTCAGCATCTGTCCGGATTCCGCATCGAGCTGCGCGATCATCAGTTGCGGCGCGGCTTCCAGCACCGTTACTTCAACGCCGTGCGTCAGCAATCCGCGCGCGGCTTCAAGACCGAGCAGGCCTCCGCCGATGACCGCGGCTTTTTTGCATTCCTTGGCGTAGTCGGCGATGCGTTCGCAGTCGTCGATCGTGCGGAACATGAACGTTCCCGGGCCGCCGAACCCTTCCATCGGCGGGACGAAGGGGCGAGATCCCGTGGCAATGATCACGCGGTCGTAGGACTCTTCGATTGTTTTCTCTTCGAACGCGGCATCGCCGCTGACCATGTAAGCGAGAGCGTCCTTTTTCATCGGCTTGCCGATGACCATCTGGCGTTCGCGGTCGATGCTCACCGCTTTGACGCCGGCGTGCAGGGTGATGCTGTTTTCCCAGTACCACGACAGCGGGTTCATGAAAATTTCGGCGGCGCTCTGGCTGCCATTCAGCACGTTGCTGAGCAGGATACGGTTGTAGTTGCCGTAGGGTTCCGCGCCGAACATGACGATGTCGAAGGCGTCGGGATCGCGCTTGAGAATCTCCTCAACCACGCGGGCGCCCGCCATGCCATTGCCGATCACAACCAGTTTCTGCCGTCGTTTCTCAATCATGTGTTCCTCCGGAAAGTGCCAGTGCAGCCTGAATTTCGGTTTCTGTGGAAAGTCGAAGTCTGACGGCGCAGGCCTTGTACGACGGTTGCCGCGAGTAAGGATCGACACTGAAGTGCGTCAGCTGGTTGGTGTTGACGTAGTGCATCGGAACAAAAAGCTGTCCGCGCTGAATGATCGGCGATACAAACGCCGTGGCGGTTATTTTTCCGCGCCGCGATTCAACAGTTACTTTCTCGCCATGTTTGATGTTTTTATCCGCCGCGTCACGCGGGTTGATCTCAACGTAGACGGCGTTCGGATAAAGTTTTCGCAGCACCGCGGATTTCCCCGTGCGCGTCTGCGTGTGCCACTGAGAAACGCTGCCGCGGCCCGTGAGCAGGCAGAGCGGGAATTCCGCATCGGTTGGTTCCGGCATGGCGCGCAGCGCTTCAAAGATAAAGTGGGCGCGGCCATCGGGGTGAAAGTAGCGTCCGTCCTCGAAGAGGCGCCGTTCCTGAGCCGGCAGGGACGCGCCTTTCTGATACTCACCTTTTTTCAGCGGCCATTGAATGCCGCCGCAGGCGTCGAGATGGCGGTAGTCCTCAATGCCGGTGATGTCGCACGGCTGGCCGGCGGACAGTTTTTTGATGATCTGAAAAACGGCTTCGGGCGAGCTGAACTCTTTGAACAGGTCGGCGCAGCCCCACTGTGCGGCGATGAGTTTGAAGATGTGGAAATCCGCCAGCGCCTGTCCCGGCGCGCGCGCGACCTTTTTCAGCAGGCCGATGCGCCGTTCCGAATTGATGAACGTGCCGTCTTTTTCGCCCCATCCGGCGGCGGGCAGAAGCAGGTGCGCGAGCGCGGCGGTTTCGGTCGACACGTACATGTCCTGGACGACGAGGAAGTCGAGCTTCTTGACGGCCTCGGCGAAACTCTGCTGGTGAATCCAGGAATGCGCGGTGTTGGTCGCAATGATCCAGAGGCCTTTGATTTTGCCGCCGTGAATTCCCGAGATGATCTGATCGTAGGCCAGGCTGTTTTGATCGGGAATGGAGCTGGCCTCGAGGTTCAGAATCGCGGCGACTTTTTCGCGATGCGCGGGGTTGAGGAAATCGCGTCCGCCCAGCAGATTGGTGGTGTTGCTGAACAGGCGCGAGCCCATCGCATTGCACTGTCCGGTGATCGAATTGGCGCCCGTGCCGGGCCGTCCCATGCTGCCGGTCATCAGCGCCAGATTGATCAGGCTTTGAGCCGCGCGCACCCCTTCGTAACTCTGGTTGACGCCCATCGTCCACCAGAACGACACGCGTTTGCCGTTGTGAATTGTTTCCGCGATCCGCGCCAACGTGTCCTGACTGATGCCCGTGGCTTCGGAGACTTTCTCCGGCGGAAAATCGCGCACGAACCGCGCAAAGTCGTCGAAACCCTTGGTGTGCGCATCGATGTAGTGGCGATCGATCCAGCCTTTTTCGATCAGGATGTGGGCCAGTCCGTAGAACAGCGCCAGATCGGATTTGGGTTTGATCGCCAGGTGCTGCGTCGCGACCGCGGCGGTTTCGGTGCGGCGCGGATCGACGACGATGATCTCGGGATTGTGTTTATTGCGCAGCACCCGTTCCCACAAAATGGGATGACCAATGCAGAGATTGGATCCGACTAGAAAGATGACGTCGGATTCTTCAAAATCTGTGTAAGTGAACGGCGGCGCGTCGAAGCCAAACGACTGTTTGTAGGCGACGGCTGATGTGGCCATGCACTGCCGCGTGTTGCCATCGCCATGAATAATGCCCATGCCGAACTTCGCGAGGCTGCCGAGAAACGCCAGCTCTTCGGTGGGAATCTGCCCTGAGCCGATCCAGGCGACGGAGTCGTTTCCGTGGCGGCGCTGAATGTCCTTGAAACGATCACAGAAGGCCGTGAGCGCCTCGGGCCATTCGATGGCCTTGAGTTCACCGGACGCATCACGAAGCATCGGCGATGTGGCGCGGTCATCGGACTGCAGCACGCTCAGCGCTTCCCATCCTTTGGGACAGGCCATGCCGAGGTTGACGGGATAATTGGTGGAAGGCGTCAGCGAGATGGCTTCGCCGTCGCGCAGATGGACGTTGAGTCCGCAACCGGTGGAGCAGTAGCCGCAGACCATTTCAGTCGTGCCGTTCGGAGCGCGGGACTCGGGAACAATGCCGAGCCCAAATCCGCCGGGTTTAAGCATCAGCTCGCGCGTGAGTTTTCCATCGTGCTGATGCAGCAGCTGTCGAACGAACTGCGTGAAATTTTCAGTGGGTGCGTTCATTTACATCACGCTCCCAGGCATCTTCAGCGCCACCACCGCGCGGAAATAGAGGTAGCGTTCCAGCAGTTCTCCGGCGAGCGCCAGCGCAGCCAGACTTATGGCCAGCGGCATCCCAAATTCCGCGTTTGTTTTGTTTGCAACGAGGATCAGCGCTAGGACGCACGCCGAGAAGCCGCATATAAAGCGCAGCGAGGTCGCCACGCCCGAATGCTGCAGCATGATGATCGCGCTTTTTTCCAGAGGCATGAAAGTCGATTCTGACGTGTTCGAGAGAACGCTCATTTCCGAGACCAGTTTGATCAGACTGGCGAGCAGGAACGCGGCGGCGAAAGGCTCCGCGAACTTCATCAGCGCCGCGCCCGCTGCTGAACCGGAGTGCGCCAGAACCGCGATGGCGGCGAGCGATCCGGCGGCGCCCAGCAGCACCGTGGATAGCCCGAACTTGATGACGGTAAACGGGGCGCTCCAGAATTCGCGGCGCGTGTCGATGTAGATCATCATCGAACAGAACACGCCCAGAATTCCCGCGCCCGCCGACGAGGCACTCAACGCGTTCTGCACGGAGGCCGTGACTGACAGAGGCAGAAAGAGCGACCCGGCGTACGCCGAGGCAGCGCCGAGGAACAGGCTGAAGGCGATGATCTCGCGGCTGAGCCACGAGGTTTTGTAGCCGAGAAAGGCGCGGAAGGCGTACAGCGGCCGGCCCAGATGCAGCAGCGCGCAGTTCAAGCCGGCGACGCCGATTCCAAGGGCGAGCGCGCCCAGGACTTTATGGACATCCGGCATTTGATCGCGCAGGGCGGCCAGCGGCAGCAGCGCATTCACGGCGCTGATGCCGACGGCCATCTGTGTCAGCACCAGCATGAAAACCAGCGGCATGTGGCTGTGGGCAGGCGCGACGTGGTGCGCGTCAGCGGCCACCATGTTCAGATTCAGCTTCTGCTTTGACTTGTACTGTGTGGTCGGGTGCGTGTAGTTCGCGGCGGGCGTGCCTGGAAGAAAGCAATTCTGGTTTGTCTTCTCGATGATTTTCGCCACGTCAACGACGACGATTTTGATGGCGGCGTTGGGGCAGGCTTGCACGCAAGCCGGTGCTTCGTTGACTTGCAAACGGCTGCTGCACATATCGCATTTGCGGACGATGCCGCGTTCGGGGCTGTATTGAGGAACGTCGTAGGGACATTTCAAGACGCAGTACTGGCAGCCAATGCACTGGTCGTCGAGGTGTTTGACGATGCCGGTGACGGCGTCCTTTTCGTACGCCTTGACGGGGCAACCGTCCATGCAAGCCGGATGTGCGCAGTGATGGCAGGCCGTGGTGACCATGTGAAACAGGGGCAGATTATGCGCCTGGCTGTGAATCAATCCGACGGAGCGCCACGTCTCGTTTTTGTCGAGACCGTTCAGGGTGTGGCAGGCGGTGACGCAGGCTTTGCAGCCGGTGCAGGCATCCAGATCGACTTCGAAGCCGTACTGCTGGCCGGGCAGCGGAGTCGTCAGCGGAATCAGATCGCGATAATATTTTTCCTGAAGCGGCCGCTCTTGTCTGGAGTGAATTTGTGCAAAGCGTTCAACTGCCGTTAGCGTCTGCTGGTCATTCAAGAGGAGATCGAGCAGCGCCAGATCGGTTGTCTGTGGCGCTCTCATTGAAGTGACAGCGGGTTCAAGAGTTGCCGGACTTTCCATGCTGTGTTCCATGAAGACGGTTAGTGCAAACGCAACTGATAGTCCAACCCGTTGATGCTGCTCTTTTCGGTCGCCAGTCGAGCCGGCAGGCCGCTCGCGGTGCTGTTCAATCGAACAGAAATGTGGGGCATAACGTGTGCCACGGAGGGTGTTTGATGACTTTTGAACAAACGCGCGGAAAGTGGAAGTTTGCATGACAGAACAACGGGAGCGTGCTCATGAATTGAGCCAACTGATCAGGGGTGGGCGCAGCGACGCAGGTGTGGGCTAGAAGGATTGATTGATTTTGATCTGACAACTGCTGAAGTTTGATCGGGGTGGCGAGGAAGCGGCTAAACCCGCCTCACCCGGTTACCCACGTTTCCCGCGGGTTACGCGCTCTTCAGTGCCGCAGTGTTTGAAGCGTGTGCTTCAGCAGGGCGCTTCTTTTCGTGGTCCTGATCTTCCAGGAATGTGATTAGATGCTCGCGTTGCCTGTAGTATTCTGGGTGTTTAAGAACGTCCGCTCGGACCCGCGGCCGGTCGAATGCAACGGTCAGAATATCGCCCACCTTCGCCTGTGGGCCGTTAGTCATCATCACGATGCGATCGGAAAGAAAGAGCGCCTCATCGACGTCGTGCGTGACCATCAGAGCGGTCTTTTTGTCACGATCAAGAAGTTCCAGCAACACTTCCTGCAACTCCATTCGCGTCAACGAATCCAGCATGCCGAAAGGTTCGTCGAGCAGCAGAAGTTTCGGCGAGATGGCAAATGCGCGCGCGATGCCGACGCGCTGCCGCATGCCGCCGGACAGTTCGCCCGGTGATTTCTGCATGGAATCGGCCAGTCCAACGAGCGACAGATAATATTCGACCACCTCGCGTTGCTCCTGGCGCGTGGCGTGTGGAAAGCACTGCTTTACGCCCAGCATGACGTTGTCGTAGGCTGTCATCCACGGGAGCAGGCAGGGCGATTGGAAGACGATGCCACGGTCCGGACCGGGCCCATCGATTTCATGGCCGGCCACGACGATACCGCCGTCGGTGATGTCGTTGAGGCCCGCGACCATGCTCAAGACGGTGGATTTGCCGCATCCCGAATGGCCGATGATGCTGACAAATTCGCCGCGCATGACTTTCAAATTGAAGTGCTTCACGACGACAACATCCCCTTTCGGCGAGGGATAAACCTTCGTCAGGTTGAAGAGTTCTAGATAGGGATCGACCATCGTATCCTCGCCTTCTCAGCGTTGTTTTTTTTAGGCAGCCATACGGCATCAGGCTCTCGCCGCGTTCCGCCAATCCTTGGGTGTGAGTCGCGGCAGACGCAACTCGCGCTTGGCGGCGGCCATAGTGCGCTGGCGCGCGCTGGCTTCCACCAGGTAATTTGTCACCGCGTTGCGGATACGCTGGAATTCGGGATCGTGATTGAGGGCTTTGCGGTCGCGCGGACGGGGCAGCACGATTTCGAAAGCAGGCCCCAGTGTTGCGCGCGGGCCGGGTTGCAGGGGAATAATGCGGTCGGCCAGCAGGATGCCTTCGTCGACATCGTTGGTGATCATCAGAACGGTTTTCTTGTCCTGTTCCCAGAGGCGCGCGATCTGATTCTGCAGATTGCCGCGCGTCAGAGCATCCAATGCGCTGAGCGGCTCGTCCAGCAACAGGATCTCCGGGTTCATGGCCAGCGCGCGTGCGACCGAGACGCGCTGCCGCATGCCGCCCGACAGTTCGTGCGGCCGCTTGTGCGACGCGTCGCTTAAGTTGACCATACGGATGTACTTTTCGATGTGTTCTTTTCGCTTGACCGCGGACCAGTCGTGAAAGACTTTATCCACGCCCAGAGCAATGTTGCCGTAGACGGTGAGCCACGGCAGCAGGGAGTAATTTTGAAAGACGACGCCGCGATCCGGACCCGGACCGGTCACCGGTTGGCCACGCAGCATGATCGACCCGCAATCCGGAGCGGTAAGACCGGCCATCAGCGAGACGAGCGTCGATTTTCCGCTGCCGGAAAACCCCACAATCGCAACGAATTCACCTTCCCGCATGTGCAGATTCACGTTGGAGAGAACCTCGGTGCTCGTGGTCCCCGTCACGAATGATTTGCCCACGTCGTTTAGTTCGAAGAAGCTCATTAGTGTAAGCCCAATCCTGAAAAGCGTGACGGCACCGTTCGGTCCTGTATGAATCCTTAATTCTGCCGATCGAATGTGACCCTTTTTTCGATGCGAAGCATCACCACGTTCATGATCAATCCGACGGTGCCGATCATGGCCATGGCGAGAATGGATAATGACACGGAGCCGGCGTTGTATTGATCCCAGCAGAAGAAGCCGATGCCGTCTTGACCGTTGAGCATCTCGGCCGCCACGATAACCATCCAAGCGATGCCGAGCGAAATGCGCAGACCCGTCACGATATTCGGCAACACCGAAGGCCAGAGGACATAACGAAGAACCTGAAACTTCGTCATTTTCAACATGCGCGCGACGTTCAGGAAATCCTTGTTGATCTGCGTGACGCCGAAGGCCGTGTTGACCACCGTCGGCCAGAGCGAGCAAATGAAGATGACGAAGATGGCGGCCATGGTGGGCGCCTTGAAACGCTCATTTTCCAGCACCGGCGCCGAAAACATCACCAGCGCCACCGGGTACCACGCCAGCGGCGAAATCGGGCGGCATATCTCCATCAGCGGCGTGAGCGCGCTGCGGATAAAGGGCGAGGAGCCGATCCAGAAACCCAGTGGAATGGCCACGACCGCGCCGATGGCAAAGCCGACCAGCACGCGCAGCAGGCTATACAATACCAGCATCGGAACGCCCACCCGGTTCTGATTGCTCCACATATTGGCGCGGACGAATTCGACGCATTTTTCAATCGTGGCCAGCGGCTTGGGCAAGTCCGTCGCATAGACCGAGATCAGCGACCAGACGGCGAAGAACGCGGTGAACCCCAGGAGCGCCGGAAGAATAGTGGCGACGAACCAGCGCCCCAGGCGCCGCGGCACGCTGTTCTCGTCTGCAACGGCGGCTTTCGGGATCGCCGCGGGAACAGAGGAGGGTGTCGTTTCGATTGAATTCAATACGGCAACAGGCTGATTCACGGGATGACCTCCAAATCGTTAAATCACTTAAGCTCTCACCTTGAACTGCTGCGCGTATCCTTCGGGGTCCGCCGGATCGAAGACGACTCCATCAAAAAGTGTTTCCTTGCCGCGCGATTCCAGATCGGAGGGCACATCGATTCCGGCCATCTTCGCACCGGCGGCATACAGATCCTGGCGCATGATGCGTTTGGCTTCGGTCATGTAGTCGGGCTTGTCAGCGAGCATGCCCCAGCGGCGATGCTGGCTCATGAACCACGTCGCATGGCTGAGGTAGGGCACGGGTGTGTTGCGTTCGAAGAACCGCATGTAATCTTCGTCGAAGACGGTCGGTCCACCGGGGACGTGGACGTGCTTGCCGAGCAAGCGGTCCTGAATCGTCTCCGGCTTGCAGTTGACGTATTCCGATTTGCCGATGATCTCCGCGGCTTCGGGGCGATTCTTCAGATCGTCGAGCCACTTCGACGCCTCGAGCGTGGCGGCGATCAGCGCTTTGCACGTGTTCGGGTTGGCCTTGGCGAAATCTTCGGTGACGCCAAGCACTTTTTCGGGATGATTTTTCCAGATGGCCTGGGTCAGGATGCCGGTGCCGCCGACGCCTTCGGCAACGGCGCGCGCGCCCCACGGTTCGCCGACGCAGTAACCGTCCATGTTGCCGGTCTTCATGTTGGTGACCATCTGCGGAGGCGGAATGGTGATCAGCTTGACTTCCTTATCGGGATGAACGCCGCCGGAGGCGAGCCAGTAACGCATCCACATGGCGTGCGTGCCGGGCGGGAACGTCATGGCGAAAGTGAGCTTCATCTCTTTTTCAGTGATGGCCTTTTTGATCGCTTGCGGGGTGTTGATGCCAGCGTCAAGCAGGCTCTTTTTGAGCGTGATGGCCTGGCCGTTGAGGTTGAGCATCTGCAGGCAGCACATCGGCACTTTCTTGGTGGGCGAGCCCACGTCGCCGACACCCAGCGCGAAGCCGACGATCATTCCCAGGAGAATGTGCGCGCCCTGAACTTCATTCTTCTGAATGGCATCGCGTGTCGCGCCCCAACTGGCCATTTTCTTGATGGTGACATTCAAACCGTATTTTTTGTAAAGGCCTTTTTCGGAGGCAATGACGAGCGGCGCGCAGTCGGTCAGCGGGATAAAGCCGAGGGACAAATCGGTGCTCTCAAGTTTCTCCGCGGCACGGACGTACGGCGTCTTCAGGAGGCCCAGACCCGCGGCTGTGCCGACCGCGGCAAAGCCTTTGATCAGATCGCGCCGGGTCATGACGGATTTCGTGTTTTTCATTCGATGCTCCAGTATTTTTCGGTTCAGTCCGATGGCTAAAGAGCACCGGTCGTGCCAGATTTTTAGGCTGGCTCATTTCGATCACATGGATGACTTTTAAATCGAGTATGGGAGTAGTCGACGATCGCGTGCGTTGCTGACGGTCACTGTTGTTGCAGTCTGAGCATCTCAATCAAATAGAATAGGTCCGTGAGTCCAGCATTGGTGTTTTTTGTGCTAATCAGTGATTAAATTTCATCACTACTGCTCAGCAAGTAACTCATGACGCCCCAGAGAAAATCAACCGAAGTGACGCTCACATTGAACGTGTTTATTGCGGAAACACGAACAGTGGCGGGAGACAGGGCCAGACAGCGCGTCGCTAATTGATCATCGCGTCGTATCGCGCGTTTACTTGTGTGGAATTGCTTGTCGATCTCGACACGGATTTGGTGGGCGTCTAGAGATAAATCGCGGAATACCTTTTCGTTGCGGCACGCCGCTGAAGTTGCTACACTGATCGGGTCGCTTACAGACGGTGCAGTTGACTCCTTTAGCGCCTGTCCTATAAGCGCACGTCGGCAATCCGTAAAATCGCAGCACTGAAACACTGCCTTCCGGACCACTCTGGTGGACCGCGGGCGGCAGGACTAGGGAGCAGGCTGAGTCATGACGTTTAATGCAGAATATTTTGGCGCACTGCTGTTCTTGTTCCTCGGTGTTGCGATGGGCGGGGTCGTCATTCTTCTGGTGCGGCTGGTCACGAAGTACTTTGTGAAGCCGGCTCGCACGCAGGGAAAATATGAACCTTACGAGTGCGGCGTGCCGTTGCTGGGCAGTTCACGCGAACGGTTTTCAGTTAAATTTTACCTTGTGGCGCTACTGTTCGTGCTCTTCGATATCGAAACGGTTTTCCTGCTGCCTTACGCCGTTGCCTACAAGAAATTGGGGATGGACGCGTTTCTGGCCGTGCTCGCATTTGTGGCCATTTTGGGCCTGGGATTGCTCTACATTCTCAAGCGCCGTGCATTAGAATGGGACTAGATGCGTCCGAGACGCCCAGATTCCTTTGGACTAAGAACACATGAGTGACCTCAATCAGAAAGACGGCTCGGCGGGCTTCATTACGACGAAGCTGAATGAGCTGATTAGCTGGGGGCGGCGCAATAGCCTCTGGCCGATGCCCTTCGGCACGGCGTGCTGCGCCATTGAAATGATGGCCACGCTCTCCTCACGCTACGACCTGGCGCGATTCGGCGCTGAAGTGATCCGCTTCTCGCCGCGGCAGAGCGACCTGATGATCGTCTCGGGGCGAATTTCGCTCAAAATGATGCCGGTGCTGATTGAAATCTACAATCAAATGCCGGAACCGAAGTGGTGCATTTCCATGGGGGCCTGCGCGAGCACGGGCGGCGTGTTCGACACCTACACGTTGATCCAGGGCGTGGACCAGTTCATTCCGGTGGACGTGTACATTCCCGGATGCCCGCCGCGGCCCGAAAGTCTGATCGATGCGGTGATGCTGATTCAGCAGAAGATCAAGCGCAACGAGCGCAACATGGAGCTCTACGACCGCACCAGGCACCCCTTGGATTTCGAGCCTGTCGCACTGGTATCGAATGCGACTGAAGCACTGCCGACGCTGACCGGTTCGCGCCACAGCCTGCCGCCGAAAGACGTGCCGATTCAAGAACTGGCCTTCGGTCCGCCGGAACGCGATGTGAGGCACGCGGCGAGGTTGACGGCCGGGGAGTGAATGTGACAGCGAATAGCCATGACGAAGAAGAAGATCTACTCGACCGTATTGAAGAGGCACAGGACGAAATCGATGAGCAGGTTCGAGCGGCCGGTGAGCAAGATGGGGAGGAATACGCAAGTGATCTGAAGGTTCGCGTGCGAAAGGCTGATGGCCAGTTTTTCCTAAGCTTGAGTGGGTACCGAAACGATCCGCCTCAAGCACATATCGTACGTCCACCGGCAGGGTGGTGGATGGCAGAATGGACCCTTGAACTCGACCGGCAAGGGAACAGGATTTGGGTTGCTGGAATGGATTTCGAAAGGAGCAAGAGATGAAAAAGAGCAGACCGAAACTGGTGTTTGATGACTCTCCTCCCACCGATGCGATGAAAAAAATCGAATCGCAGATTCTTGAACGGCGCAAGCAATTAAAGAAAGAGCGAACCGGGCAGAGTGCTGCCAAGAGTACATCTGCTGAGGAAAGCACAGGTACGACCTCGACGTTGCGTCCGGCGAAACAGACAAAAGAAGCGAATTAGGAAACGACATGAGCATTGATCTGGCAGCCTTGACGAAAACACTGAAAGAGCGCTTTGGCGATGAGGTGCTTGGGCACAGCGCATTTCGCGGGCAGACCGTGGTGCGGATCAAGCACACGGCCAACGTGAAGATCCTGACGTTTCTGCGCGACGATCCGTCTGCGGCGTTCGATATGCTCACGGATATAACGTGCCTCGACAGTTTGCGTCTGCCCGACGACATGCAGAAGGAATATCCTGAACGCTTCGCGGTGGTGTACCAGTTGACCTCGCTGGCGCACAACGACCGGCTGCGTGTCAAAGCGTTTGTGCCAGAAGACCCGTGCGAGATCGAGACGGTCTCGGAACTCTGGGCGGCGGCGAACTGGGGCGAGCGCGAGGCGTTCGATATGTTCGGCGTGATCTTCCGCGGACATCCGGATTTGAAGCGCATCCTGATGCCGGATAATTACGAAGGCCATCCGCTGCGCAAGGACTACCCGCTTAAAGGGCGCGGCGAACGTGACAATTTTCCGAAGTACACGGAGCTTGCTAACTGATGGTTGCTGGTTTCCAGATTTCGGACGTGAAACCAGAAACTAGAAACCAGGGACTGACGTTATGAGCACAGTGGACGAAATCAAAAAGATCGCGCCAAAGGCTTCGAAAGAAGTCTTCAAGACCATGTCGATGAACATCGGTCCGCAGCACCCTGCCACGCACGGAACGCTACGTCTGAAGTGCGAGCTTGACGGCGAGATAATCGTGAAGATCGAGCCGGAAATCGGGTTCCTGCACACCGGCTTCGAGAAGCTCGGCGAGTACCGCAATTATAACCAGTTCGTGGTCATCTCCGACCGCATGAATTACCTCTCGCCGTTGAACAACAACATCGGCTTCGCCATCGCCTGCGAAGAACTGTTTGGGGTCACGGTTCCGCCGCGCGGGCAGTACATTCGTGTGATCATGGCGGAACTTTCACGCATCGCCGACCACGTGGTTTCTGTTGGATTGCAGGGCATGGATCTCGGCGCGTTCTCGGTGATGCTCTGGACCTTCATCGAACGCGAGAAGCTCTACGATATTTTCGAAGCCGTCACCGGCGCGCGGCTGACCACCAGTTGGACTCGAGTCGGCGGCGTTTTCCGCGACGTGCCGCCTGATTTCCCGGAACTCTGCAACGGCTTCCTGGCCAAGTTTCCGGCGGTGATCGACGAAATCGAATACATGCTCAATAAGAACCGCATCTTCATGGACCGCACCATTGGCGTCGGCGCGCTCACGAAAGAAGAAGCGATCAGCCATGGTGTGACCGGACCGATCCTGCGCGCGTGTGGCGTAAATTATGACATTCGCAAAACGAAGCCGTATCTCTGCTACAGCGAGTTGAATTTTGACGTGCCGATGCGCACCGAAGGCGACGTGTACGCGCGCTACCAGGTGCGGCTGGCCGAAATGCGCGAATCGATCAAAATCGTGAAGCAGGCGCTGGAGAAATTGCCGGGCGGCGGAAAAAATCCAGACAAACTGCCTGTGAATTCGGTGGACCACAAAGTGGTGCTTCCGCCGAAGGACATGGTCTATCACGACATGGAAAGCCTGATTCATTTTTTCAAGCTGACCATGCCGGGACATGGCTTGATTCCGCCGAAGGGCGAAGTGTATTCCAGCACTGAAACGCCAAACGGCGAATTGGGCTTTTATCTGGTTTCGGACGGCACAGGCCTGCCTTACCGCGTGCGCATCCGCCCCCCGAGTTTCTACAATTACACGACGTTTGTGAAGCAGGCGACGGGGCGGCTGATCTCCGACGCGGTGGCGTGCATGGCCAGCATCAACGTGATTGCGGGGGAGCTGGATAGGTGATGCGCGTTCAAGACCGCCACGCAGAAAGCATCAAGACTTCGTCATTCCTGTCCAAGCGGCCGATGCTTGGAAGAGAACAGAAGAAGGATGTTGTGCGTCTTGTCCCAGAGGACGTCGTGCCGTCGTTGGAGTCAGCGGGGATTGACTATGTACTCGTCGGCGCGCGCTACTGAAGACGTGGACTTCTTGATCCGAACTAAGGACAGACAAAAAGCAGCCGACTCGATTTTAAAGAAGTATTCCGACTTAATGGTAGAGAAGCATTTGGATGTTTGGCGTTTGAATCTTGAAGGGAAAACGCTCATCGATTTGATGCTAAACCGATCGCCGCTTTATAAACGCGTCTTTACTGAATTCGTTGAGATCAGAGTGGGGCGAAGGAAAATGAAGGTGCCAAAACTTGAAGCGGCACTGGCTATGAAGTTTGCAGCGATGACCGGGCACTACCGAAAAGAAGTAAAGTCTTACTACGATGCGGGCGATTTCGCGGGAATGGTGAAAAAGAACAAAAACATCGACCTAGACCTACTGCGTCAGTTGGGTGAATTGAATTATTCCGGAGGCGGCGACGAAGTTGTAAAATACATCGACGATGTTCGGGCGGGTCGGCGACTGGAGTACTGACGCATATGGACAACTGAATTAAAAATATTAGGCGCGGGCATTCTCCTTCTGCTTATGGCGGCGTCATGAGTTGGGGGGGGGGGCGTGTTGACAGTGGCTGGCTTTGTGTGGATGTCGAAAGAGAACGAACCGTTGATTTGATCGCAACGGAAAACGGAAAACGGACGGCGGCAAACGATGGCTTTTGCATTTAACGACGACAGTGAAAAACAGTTTCAGTGGCTGCTCAAGCGATACCCGGAGAAGCGCGCGGTGCTGCTGCCGTGCTTCCGTCTCGCGGAAGAACAGCAGGGCTTCGTGGATCAGCCCTCGATGGAATATATCGCCGAACGCTTGAGCCTCGCGCCGGCGTATGTTTACGGCGTGTTCACCTTTTACAGCCATTACCGACGGCCGGAAGACGGCAAGTACATCGTCATGGTCTGCGCCACGTTGCCTTGCGGCTTGGTGGGCGCGCAGCAAGTGGCGGACTGCTTTAAGGAAGAACTGAAGCTGGGTATTGGCGAGACGAGTTCGGATAAGAAATTTTCGCTGCGCAAAGTCGAGTGCCTCGGAAGCTGCACGACGGCGCCGGTGGCGCAGGTCAATGATGATTACTTCGAGAGTCTGACGCCGCAGAAGATCAAAGAGATCGTGGCGGCACTCAAAGCCGACAAAATTCCGCCGCACATTTCCAACGGCCCGAGCTTGGAAGGCGGCCGCTGCAGTTACCGGCCAATGATGGCGGCGTTCCCGGACGGAAAGTAGACGGGGCTCTCCAGCCCCGTCGCCGCAATGCGACGAAGGAGCGAGCAGTTTTAAAGCCGTGTGAAAAAATGAACAGCAACCGACTACTGACTACGGACGACTGACGAAACATGTTGATTAAAGATTTCAAACCCGTGCTGCTTGATGGCGCGTACAAAAAAGGCGAGTGGGCTCTTGAGGCCTACATAGCCAAGGGCGGTTACGAAGCGGCGAAAAAAGTTCTCGCCATGCCGCGCGATCCGGTCACGCGCAACGTTCCGCCACTGATTGACGAACTAAAAAAATCCAGCCTGCGCGGACGCGGCGGCGCGGGATTTCCCACGGGCATGAAGTGGAGTTTTGTCGATTACAAATCCAAGAAGCCGCGTTATTTGGCGGTGAACTTTGACGAATCCGAGCCGGGCACTTGCAAGGACCGCGTCGTCGGCACGTACAACCCGCACATGATCATCGAAGGCTGCCTGATCGCGATGCATACGGTGGGCATCGAGAACGCGTACATTTATATTCGCGGCGAATTTGTTGAAGTGTTCGACCATCTCACGCGCGCCTGCGCGGAAGCGTACAAGGCCGGCTATCTCGGGCGAAACGTTCTCGGCTCCGGCGCTGATTTTCACGTTCAGCCGCACCGCGGCGCGGGCGCGTACATCTGCGGCGAAGAGACGGGGTTGCTCAGTTCACTGGAAGGCGACCGTGGTTACCCGAAAGTGAAGCCCCCGTTTCCGGCGGTTGAAGGCGCGTGGCGCAGTCCGACCGTGGTGAACAATGCAAGCACCATCGCGTCCCTGCCGTTCCTGATCAGGGTCGGCGCCGATGCGTTTTCGCAGATTGGTTCGAAGCCGGGTCCCGACGGCAAGCCAGTGAAAAACGACAGCCCTGGGTCGCAGGTGTACTGTCTCTCCGGGCACGTGAAGAAGCCTGGAAATTACGAACACCCGATGTGCCTGACGATGCGCGAACTGGTCTTTGACCTGGGCGGCGGCATGAAGGACGACATTCCGCTGAAGGCGATCATTCCCGGCGGTTCGTCGATGCCGCTGATGCGCTACGACGGCAAATCGTACATCGCGTCGAACGGGAAAGAACTGACTGACAATCTGGACATGCAGATGAGTTTCGATGAACTGAAGAAAGCGAACTCACTTTTGGGATCGGCGGCGGTGATCGTGATGAACGAGCGCGTCTGCATGGTCAGCGCGCTCTATAATCTCGTGCGTTTTTATCATCACGAATCCTGCGGGCAGTGCACGCCGTGCCGCGAAGGATCGGGGTGGCTTGAGAAGATCATCTCGAAGATTTATCACGGCAAGGGCAAGCCGGACGACTTCGAGCGCCTCTATAATGTGGCGACGCAGATGTCCGGCACGACGATCTGTTTGCTGTCCGATTCCGTGGCGATGCCGGTCGGCGCGACGATCACGAAATTCAAGGAAGAGTTCCAGCATATCTGCAAGACGGGCAAGAGCATGGTGGTGGAGACGTTCGGGGAGAAGGCGGTACGGCTGTAAGAGGCGGACCTAACCCCCAGCCCCTTCCCTAGGAGGGAAGGGGAGCCGGGGAGTGTGAGAGGCGAGCGCAAATGGCTGCTAAATTTATCGTTCGTGGTCAAAAGATTGATGAGAGGAAGAAAGTTTTAGCCAAACAATTGCGCAAGGACATGACACCTGCGGAGCAGATTCTTTGGAACGAGTTGAGGAACAATCGGCTTGAGGGGATTCATTTCAGGCGGCAGCAGATTATCGACGGCTTTATTGCTGATTTCTACTGTCACTCAGCGGGGTTGGTCGTGGAAGTCGATGGTGCGGTTCACGATATTCAGAAGAATTACGATCGGCTGCGTGACGAAATCATCAGTGCGCGGAAGTTAACAGTGATGCGCGTGACGAATGACGATGTAGAACTTTGTTTGCCGGAGGTGTTGAGGCGGATTTTTGCGGCGGTGAAGGACCTAACCCCCCAGCCCCCTTC
>Ga0163144_10002383_pt1 | contig 43523 bp, 32 predicted proteins | sample OliLak19BULKMAT1_FD_123175 | JGI IMG/M metagenome (GOLD analysis project Ga0163144, IMG submission 123175) | Freshwater microbial mat bacterial communities from Lake Vanda, McMurdo Dry Valleys, Antarctica - Oligotrophic Lake LV.19.BULKMAT1 | ecosystem: Environmental > Aquatic > Freshwater >...
AGCAGCAGATCGCCCGCCGCATAACCCGCCTGTTCGAGCAGCGTGAGCGCCTGCGTCACCGCCGTGGCCGCGTCCGTGCCCTGGCTGGGCATCAGGGCGGGCTCCATCACGGCGAGTTGCGAGACGATCGTGTTGATGTCGTCAGTCAGGGGCGTCACGACGAACGCGCGATCGGTGTACACCACGAGCGCGGCTTGACCGCGCTGCCGTGCGGCCAGCAGATCCCGAATCTTGTACCGCGCGCGTGCCAGCCGGTTCGGCGCGAGATCCTGGGCGTTCATCGAGCGCGACAGATCGAGCACCACCACCAGCGCCGCCTGCTCACGATACACGGGCTGCGGCAGACGCTCGGCCGTCGGCCCCGCCAGGGCGAGCGCCGCGAGCGTGCCGGCGAGTGCGAACGGCAGCATCCGCAGACGCGTCTCGCTGCCGCCGACGGCCACGGTCAGATATGGCAGCAGGCTGACATCACAGAACCGGCTTAGCACATCGCGACTGCCCGCGCGGCGGTACTGCCGCCAGCACAGCCAGGCCAGCGGCAGCAGCAGCGCGAGCCAGCCCGGTCGCAGAAAATGCAACTCGCTCCACCACGCGTTCATGTCGGGCCTCGCGTCTGACGCAGGCTGAGCCAGCCGGCGAGCAGCATCGCCGCGCCCAACGGCCATGGGTAAAGCGTCTGCACGGGCCGGAAGTGCTCTTCGTCGCGCGCCACGGGTTCGAGGCGATCGAGTTCGGCGTAGATCTGCTGGAGTTGGCTGACGTCGCGGGCGCGGAAGTACTTGGCACCAGTTGCCTTCGCGATGTCACGCAGCGTGTCTTCGTCGAGGTCCTGCGACGGATTGACGCGAATGCGGCCGAAGAGCTGGTTGACGATCATCTCGTCCGCGCCAATGCCGATGGTGTAGATGCGCAGGCCCGCCGCCGCGGCCAGCCGCGCGGCGCGTTTCGGATCGACCTGGCCTGAGGTATTCGCGCCGTCGGTCATCAGAATGATGGTCTTCACCGGCGCGTCCTGATCGCGCAGGCGCTTCGCGGCGAGTCCGATGGCGTCGCCGATGGCGGTGCTGCGACCGGCGAGACCAATCGCGCTTTCATCCAGCATGCGCGCCACCGTCGGGCGGTCGAACGTCAATGGCACGTTCAGGTAAGCCTGCTCACCGAACAGGACCAGCCCGATCCGGTCTCCGGTGCGCTGTTCGATGAACTGCCGCGCCACGTGTTTGAGCGCGACCAGCCGATCGACCGGTTCGTCATTCAGCAGGAAATCCTTGACCTCCATGCTCTCGGACAGATCGACCACCAGCATCAGATCGCGGCCGGACGCGGCGACGCCCACCGGCTCATCGAGCCAGCGCGGGTTCGCACTGGCGAGCACCAGCAGCAGCCACGCGGCGAGCGCGAGCCACTGTGCGGCGGAGGCTTTCAGCAGTTGCGTGCTGGCGAGGACACCGCCGAAATCGCCGAGGTCGGGCACGCGCAGCGCCGCGTCATGGCGCCGGCCAGCGGCAGCCAGATAGCGCCGCACGAGCCAGGGCGCGGGCAGCAGCACGAGCATCCACGGCCATGCGAACTCAAACATCGCCGGCCACTGCCCGCAATTGTCGACGCGACACCGGCAGGGCACGTATCCAGCGCTCGAGGGCGGGCTGCAGGGTCAGCGCATCAAGCGTGGTGTGTTGCGCATAGGGCGCGGTCAGCAGGGCAGCGCCGAGCGCGGGATCCTCGAGGCCGGGCGCGATAGCGCGCAGCCGGGCCAGCCAGGCCTCGCCGGTCAGCGTGATGTGGCGGCGCCCCGGATCGAGCGCCAGCGACACCCGCCGCAGCAGCAGCGAGGCCTCCGCGGCGAAGCGCGCCGGATCGGCGGCGTGCGCGCGCAGCCCGTCGAGTTCGCGCAGCGCAGCCCGGCGCAGTGCCGTGCGTTGACGCTGCGCAGACCAGGCAAAGCCCACCAGCGGCACCAGGACAGCAAGCGCGCACAGCAGCCACCAGCCCGGCGCCGGCGGCCACCACGCGGCGGGCGCCGGCAGCTGAATATCGCGCAGCGGCAAGGTCAGCGGGTCGACGGCGGGGGTGCCTGACGTCACGCCACTCAGCTCAATGCCCGTTGCAGCACGGCGAACGGGTCTTCAGTGGTCGCCAGCGTCGCGAACCGCATGCGGTTGTCGCGCGCAAACTGCTGCAGCGAGGCGCGGCGTGCGGCAAAACGCTGCGCGTAGGCAGCGGCCAGCGCGCGATCGCCGAACGCGAGATCGACGTTGCGCTTTCGATCGGTCACCAGCACCGGTTCGCGAATCGCAGGCAGCGCAGTTTCGAAGGCGTCATAGCAGAGAATCAGCATCACTTCGCTGTGGCGCGCAATCTGGGCAAGCGCGGCGCGCGCTGCGTCATCGCAGTCACGAAAGTCGGCGCACACGAAGACCAGACTGCCCGGTTTGACGAGCCGCCGCAGGCGGTCGGTGGCGGCCATCAGCGGAAGGCGAGTGTCGGACGCCGCGCTCGGGGTGGCGAGTTGCACCACGCTTTTCAGCAGCCGCAGCGCCGCGACGCTGCTGCGCGCGGGGGGCAGTTCGGCGCAGCTGCTGTCAGCCAGCAGCACGCCGCCGATGCGGTCCCCGCTGTGCACGGTTTTCCACGCGAGCAGCGCACCCGCGCGTGCGGCCTGCACGTTTTTGAAGACCCCGCGAGTGGCAAACGCCATCGTCTGCCGCAAATCGAGCAGCAGGAACACCGGCCGCTCGCGCTCTTCGCGAAAGAGTTTCGTATGGGGTTTGCCGCTGCGGGCGGTGAGGCGCCAGTCGAGCGCCCGCACGTCGTCGCCGGGCTGGTAGGGACGCGACTCGGCGTATTCCATGCCGCGGCCCTTCATGCTCGCGTGATAAGTCCCGCTCTGGCGCGCACGGGCACTGTGCTGCCAGCCGGGCAGCAGGGCCGCGCGCCGATTCTGGGCCGCGAGATCGGCCAGCGTCGGCTGCACGCGCTCATGGCCGGCGGCCGGCGGCGCCACGGCTCCGGTGCCGCGCGCGGCCGCGAAGCCCAGCCATTGTCCGAGCCGCGCGCGCATCGGATTCAAGGCACCGGCACGCGGCTCATCAGGGTATCGATGAAAGAGTCCGGCGTGACCCCGTCGGCCGCGGCTTCATAGTTGAGGATCACGCGGTGTCGCAGCACATCCGGTGCGATCTGTTGCACGTCGTCCGGGCTCACGTAATCGCGGCCGGCCAGCCAGGCATGCGCGCGCGCGCAGCGATCGATGGCAATCGTTGCCCGGGGGCTCGCGCCATACTGCAGCCAGGCCGCGAGATCGGCGCCATAACGGGCCGGTTCACGGGTCGCGAACACGAGCTCCAGCACATACTGCTCGAGCGCTTCGCTCATGTGCACCGCGAGCACGTCACGGCGCATCGCAAACACCTGGGCCTGATCGACAACCGGCTGCGTGATCCCGGCGGCATGGATGAACTCGCCGGCTTCTTCGCGGGCGAGCACCAGAATCCGGCGTTCTTCGGCCGGTGTCGGATAGGTGATTTTCACCTGCATCAGAAAGCGGTCGAGCTGCGCTTCGGGCAGTGGATAGGTGCCTTCCTGTTCGAGCGGATTCTGCGTGGCCATCACGAGAAAGAGTTCGGGGAGCGGATAAGTCTCGCGGCCGATGGTGATCTGGCGCTCGGCCATCGCTTCGAGCAGCGCGGACTGCACCTTGGCCGGGGCACGGTTGATTTCGTCCGCCAGCACAAGATTGTGGAACAGCGGGCCCGGCTGAAACTTGAACGAGCCGTCCTGCGGGCGGTAAATCTCGGTGCCCGTGAGATCTGCGGGCAGCAGGTCCGGCGTGAACTGGATGCGATGAAATTCACCCTCGATCCCTGCGCCGAGGACTTTGATCGCGCGGGTCTTCGCGAGGCCCGGGGCGCCTTCGACGAGCAGATGGCCGTCGGCGAGGAGCGCGATGAGGAGCCGGTCGATCAGGCGTTCCTGGCCGATGATGCGGGCGCTGATGAAGGCGCGAAGCTGCGCCGCTGCCGATTTGCTGGGGATCATGAATGGCTTCGGGTTCGTCGGTCGTGGTTGAAAGATCTGTGAAGTATCGAGCGCTTGATTGGCCATTGTAATCTCAATTGAGGGGCGCTCGAACGGTGTACCGAACGGCAGCGGTGCGCCGGGCTGGGCTGGAAGCCTTCGTCACATGCCTGTCACTTTTCGGCCTGTATACTCGGTGCTCAACTAATCTCCATAGTATCCAAGTGCTTAGAGTGTTCATCGGCTACGACGGCCGGGAAGTGGTCGCCTTCCATGCGCTGGTCGAAAGTATTCTTGAGCACGCCACCGTGCCGGTCGCTGTGGTGCCGCTGCGCCTGTCCATGCTGGGGCAGGCGTTCCAGCGCGAACGGAGCGCCTTGCAGTCGACTGAATTCGCATTCTCCCGCTTTCTGACCCCGTTCCTGTCGCACTACGAAGGTTGGTCGCTGTTTCTGGATTGCGACATGATTGTTCGCCGCGATATCGCCGAATTGTGGGCGCTGCGCGATGATCGATATGCCGTGCAGGTCGTCAAGCACGTCCATCGCCCGCTTGAAGACAAGAAGTTTCTCGGTCAGGTCCAGACCCGCTATGACAAGAAGAACTGGTCCAGCGTGATGCTCTTCAACAACGCGCGCTGTCGCCGACTGACCCCCGCGTATGTGAATGAGGCCAGCGGGCTGGAGCTCCATCAGTTCAAGTGGCTGGCGACAGAAGACGACATCGGGGAACTGCCGCCACGCTGGAACTTCCTCGTGGGCTACGACGCGCCGTGCGAGGACATCGCGTTGCTGCATTACACCAGTGGCGGTCCGTACTTTCGTGCGTTTCGGGAGGTTCAGTACGCCGACGAGTGGTGCCACTATCACGCTCGTGTGAATTTCGCGGACGATGACTCGTGAACGTCGCTGACGAAGCTGCCGATGCGATAGTCCGCGCAGAGCGCCTGCTCGCGAATGGAGATGTGCAAGCGGCGGCCCAGCAGCTCGCCCGTGCCGGCGCAGCGGCGCTGGCAGACAGCCGTATGCGCGAGGCAATGGCCTGCTGGTCACGGCTGAGGACGCTGGCGCCGGGAAACATCGAAGTCAACCTGAACTATGGTGTGGCTGCGATGCTCACCGGCGAGCACGCACTGGCCGACGTGGCCTTGCGTGAAGTGCTGGACCTACAGCCTGACAACGCCATCGCGCACTGCACGCTGGGTTTTGTCTGTTCACGGCAGGCAAGGCCTGCAGAGGCCATCAAGCGTTTCAAACGCGCCCTGCGCCTGCGCAGTGTTTTCCCCGAAGCGCATAACGGCCTCGCGAACGAATTGTCGCGCCTGGGAGATCTGGACAACAGTATCCGCCATTATCACTACGCACTCGCGCAGCGCCCTGAGTACGCGGAATGCCACACCAATCTGGCAGACGATCTCCTGCAGACAGGTGACTACGCCGGGGCTGAGGCGAGCTATCAAAAAGCCGTCGAACTGCAGCCCAATCTGGCCCTTGCCCACGTGGGCCTCGGCGGTTGTTTGCTGCGTCGGGGGGCGTACGTCGAGGCCTGGCGCGCGCTGGAGTGGCGCCCCGGCCTGCGCAATATTCAGCCGTACTATCGCGATCCTCGCGACCCTGCGCTGGTCTTGCCGCGGCCCTCGTCGTGGCTGGCGCAACTCAACGCTGACTCGCGCTTGCTGGTGTTTGCCGAACAGGGTCTCGGCGACACGCTGTTCTATCTGCGCTTTTTGCCGCTGCTGGCAGCGCGAGTGGCGACAATCGAGGTGCTGTTGCCGGCTGAACTTCTAGGCCTCGTGCCCTGGTTCAAGCAACTCCCGGAGAACGTCCGTTTCGTTGAACACGCAGCCACGACCGCTGAGTTCGCCTGCGCCAGTGGCGAGCTGCCACTGGTCGCCGGGCATGCAGCGCCCGACGGCCAGCCGCCACCGCTCCAAGCCGAGGTGCCACTGCCGCGGCGGGCCGAGGCCGCCGCGATGCTGTCGGCGCGCGGCCACGGGCCGTGGCTCGGGCTGGCCTGGCGTGCCGGACTGGCCACCGACGGCGTCCGACGCAAGGAGCTGCCGCTGCGCCAGCTGGCTGAATCACTGGCAGACTGGCCCGGCCAGATCGCCGTCGTGCAACGAGATCCAACGGCTGAAGAGATGGCGCTGTTAGGGCGCTCCGTGGGCGATCGCCTGCTCGACCTGAGCGCGCTCAACGCGGATTTGCCGGCCATGGCGGCGTGCCTGATCGAGCTCGACGAATTCGTCAGTGTGAGTTCTACGAACGTCCATCTTGCCGCAGCACTGGGGCGCTCTGCGCGCGTACTCGTGCGTGCAACAGGCGAGTGGCGCTGGCACGGCGAGACGGCGCAATCACCGTGGTTTCCGGCGGTCAAGGTGTATCGCGAAGTGCGACAGAACGGGTGGGGCCGGCCCCTTGCCCTGTTGGCGCTGGACCTTGCGAAATACAGTACCCGGGCGGTGACGGGCACTGGCTGAACCCGATGGCTGATTCGGCACCCGCTGCCAACGGCGCTGCCAGGAAACAGCATCGTCGGCCGCTCGCCTGTCAGCGCAGGTGACAAGCACGACATGACGCCCGACGAGGCTGCCGCGACAGCTGCTGAGCGGGGCAGCGCGGGCCGGTACGGTGAGTTGCCCGCCCGCAGGCGGGGACAGCGTCAGGGCTGTTCGACTGGCGCGGGAGATCTGCGCTGGGGGAGAGGCACGATGTGGCTCCTTGCAACTCTCCGCAAGCAGGCAATCCGCAGCACGAGAGGGCCGGCGGATACGCCGCGTGCGTAGCGCCGACGGGCTGCGCGCCGGACGCGCTGTGAAGCCTTCTGGCGAGCGTTGGCAGGGTCTGGCGGACAGTCTGAAATCTGGGATGCAGGTCATCAGGCTGGCGAGCAGCGGCGGGTGCGAACACTGCGCCTGAGGGCTCATCGTCATACTGATGCCACCGAGACAGCATAGGATGTGAGCATGTCCAACGTACGCGATAATCGCTCGATCGAGGCCGAGCTGATGCGGGTTGCCGAGCTTTGCCTTGCCGGGGACTTGCTGCAGGCAGGTCGTCTCGTCGAAGACCTTCTGCGCGTAGCGCCCAGAGATCTGCGCGCACGGTTCTATCTGGGCGAAATCAAACGACGCGCGGGCGATTTTGAAGGCGCCATGGCAAGTTTCAAACGCGTGCTCGACGGCGGCATCAGAACCGCCCAGGTGTATGTTTCGAAGGGGCTCACGCACCGGCGGCTCGCGCAAGCCGGTGATGCGCGGCGCTGCTTTGAGCGTGCCGTCGCGCTCGAACCGTGCTCCGCCGAGGCGCTGGGCAATCTGGGCAATCTGCATTTCGAGGCCGGGGAAGACGAACAGGCTCTCCTGTATTACCGGCGCGCGCTGGCCGCCGACGCCAGCAATCTGCGCCTGTGCGAAAACCTCGCCGCCACGCTGATCGCCACGTCACGTCTCGATGAAGCGGCCGCACTGTTGCTGCGCGCGTGGCCGTCGTCGAAAGACCCGCCGCCGCGTGAACTCATGCTTGCGCTGGCGAGTGAACTGCAGACAGCCGAACGGTTTGCCGACTCGCAGCCCGTGTTCGAACGCTTGCTGGCGCTTGCTCCCGGCGATCCTGAGGCCCTGAACGGCGATGGCCGTGCGCGTTTCATGACGGGCGATTTTGCCGGCGCGCGAGCCTCGTTCCTGCGCGCCGTTGCGCTAGCGCCCGCCGATCCGTTACTGCACTTCCACCTCGGCGCGGCACATCGCATCTGCCGGGCATTCGATGACGCAGCAGCCGCGCTGGCGACGGCGCTGCAGTTGATCGATACCGCCGAGCGGCCAGCGGGCAAGACCGACGCAGCGAACCTGCGGCTGCGCGTCGAGCAGGAACTGGCGTTTCTTGCGTTGGAGAATGATCGCTTCGAAGAGGGGTGGTCCCATTACCGCGGGCGCTGGTTTGCCCATGCCGAGCATCCGGAAGACACGCTCCAACCTCGCCTGTGGCAAGGCGAGCCACTGGCTGGCCGTCGGTTGGTGATCGCCCGCGAGCAAGGCATTGGCGATGAAATCCAGTTTGCTTCGCTGTACGGCGAACTTGTGCGCACGGCAGCGTCCGTCGTAGTGCAGTGCTCGCAGCGGCTGGAGCCGGCTTTCAGGCGTTCGTTCCCGGGCGCTACCTTCTGGCCCTGCGAGGAAACGCCCGATGCCTGGCAGGCACTGCGTGAGCGTCTGGCACCTGATGACCTGGTGACGTTCGCCGGTGGACTGCCCCGTTGGCAGCGCAGGACACGCGCCGATTTCGCGCCCGCCAAGGCTTTCCTTCGACCCGACCCCGCCGCCGTCGCGCAGTGGCGCGAGCGCCTTGCCGCACTCGGAGACGGCCGGCGGATTGGCATCAGTTGGCGGGGTGGCACGGGTCCGAACTTCAGTGCGCAGCGGTCGATCGCGCTGGCCGATCTCGTACCGGCCATTCCGTCGGGGGCTGTTCTGGTGGACTTGCAGTACACTGATTGCAGCATCGAAATAGCACACGTCCGGCAATTGGCTGGTGTGTCGATAGCGCAATTTGCGGACATGCGTGATGACCTGGAGGCGACGATCAATCTGGTGGCGGCACTTGATCTGGTGATCACGGTGCAGACTGCGGTGGCGCACCTGGCTGGGGCATTGGGGGTCAAGACCTGGGTGCTCGTGCCGCGGGCCCCGTCGACAATACGGTGGCTGGCAGCCAATGGCCGCACGCCCTGGTATTCGAGCGTATCCCTGCTCGAACAGGTCGAACCGGGCGACTGGCAACCGGTCCTCGCCAGGCTGAGTATGAAGCTGAAGGCCGCGCAGCGCGGGCAACGGAGCAGGAACAATGAAGCAAGCTGATCCCGGGCGGCAGCGCCAGCGCGGCTTCACGCTGATTGAGGTCATGGTGGTCGTCGTGATCCTCGGCATTCTCGCCGCGGTGGTCGTGCCGCGCGTGATGAGCCGGCCCGATGAGGCACGCGTAGTCAAGGCGCAACAGGACCTGCGCGCAGTAGGCGCAGCGCTCGATCTCTACAAGCTCGATAATTTTCGGTATCCGACGACAGAACAAGGGCTGGAGGCGCTCGTCAGCAAGCCGGCCGGCCTCGACCCAGGCGCTCAATGGCGCGGCGACGGTTATCTGCCGGCAATGCCCAAGGATCCCTGGGGGACCGAATACAAATATCTTCAACCGGGACAAAATGGCCCGTACGACCTGTATTCGCTTGGTGCCGACGGCGCATCGGGCGGCGAAGGGTTCGATTCGGATCTTGGGAACTGGACGCTCGAACGCTGAACGCTGGCTTGCGCAGGCTCGCCCATCAGCGCCACCGTGAACGCGGCTTCACCCTGCTGGAAGTCCTCGTCGTGGTTACCCTGGTGGCCATCATGGGCGCCGCTGTGACGCTCTCGCTGAGCACCCGTAGCGATCACGAATTGACGGCCCACGCGGAACGACTCCTGGGCGCAATGAACTACGCGAGCGAGGCAGCCGTGGTCTCGGGGCGTGCCTTCGGGTTCTTCGTCAAGCCGCAGGGCTATGAGATGGTCCAGTTCGATGGCAGCGACTGGCAGACCGCTTCCAGCGGCAGCATCGGCCCGACGCAACGCCTGGAATCTCCGTATCACTTGCGCGGCAAGACTGTCTATGACCTGCCGAGAATGGAAGCGCCGACGCCGCAGATGGTGTTTCTGCCAGACGGTACGCAGTATTACGACGGGTTGGCGCTCTTCAATGAGACCTCGGGTGAGTCCTTCGCGATCGAGGCTGCAGGCGCGGGCCGGTTTGTGCTCGTCGCTTCCCCGGCCGAACCATGAAAACCCTGCGCGGATTCACGCTCATCGAGGTGCTGATCGCATTGGTGATTGCCGCCACAGCGCTGGCGCTCGGATTCGAATCCGTCAGCGGCAGCGCCCGGCGGCTCGGCCGCGTGGAGGAAGCGGCGTTGACACGCTGGGTGATCGAGAACGTCGTCAACGATATCGCCTTGCGCGCCCAGGCAATAGAACCCGGTCGCCATCAGTTCGTCGAGACGATGCTGGGCCGCACGCTCGTCGCTGACGCCGATGTCGAGCGTGAGGCCAAGCTGCCGATACTGCGCATCACCGTCAGCGTCGCAGATGCCTCTGCCCCCGGCAATGAACTCGACCGCGATGCGGTGGAACTGGTGTATGCCCCCGCGGCACCGTGACCATGGTGCACGGGGGGCCGGCTTCACGCTGATCGAAGTGCTGGTCGCGGTTGCGATATTCGCAATCGCGGCGCAGTTGGTGTTTGGCGGCTTGCGCAACATCCTGAATGCCCGTGCCCAACTGTTGCCGCGCCACGCTGCCGCTGCCGAGTTGCGCTACGCCGTGTCCATTCTGAGTCAGGACCTGGTGGCGGCGGCTCCGCGGGCCGTGCGTGATGCCCTGGGCGAACCGGCCGCTGCCATACAGGCCGGCGGACGGGACGTGCTGATCGAATTCTCAAGACTGGATGCCGCGCGACCGACCCTGATGGACGCAGTCGGCGTCTATCGCGTCGGCTACCGTCTGACTGACGGGTCATTGGTGCGGGAGATCTGGCCGGTTATCGACACCGTGCAAAGCACCAAGCCGATCTCTCAGGTGCTGGTCGGCGGCGTCCGCGAACTGCACCTGAGATTTCTCGGAAGTGGCGGCGGAGCCGGCTGGTTTGAGCAGTGGCCGGCCGCAGACGCGGCGCTGGCAGCAGTGCCGCGCGCGATCGAGTTTGAACTGGTGTTCGAGGACGGACGCACCCTGCGCCGGTTGCTGTTGCCCGGGAGCGGCGCGTGAACGCCACTGCGATGCGCGGGGCGGCGTTGATTGCCGCCATCCTGATTGCGGCTGTCATTGCCGGCATCGCGGTCGCACTGACGAGCCGCGATCAGTTTTCAATCCTCGCTGTCACGCGCCTGCGTGAGACGGCCGTCGCGGACAATCTTGTCCATGAACTCGAAGCGCAGGCGGTTCGAGTGCTCGCCACGGACCTCGAGGAAAGCCGGCATGACGGGCTGGAAGAGGAATGGCACACCATCGAAATGCAGAGCCAGCGCGGCGATCTCGCCGCGTCGGCCCGGCTGGACGATGCGCAACGCCGCTTTAATCTCAACGCCCTGGCGTTTCAACCGGCCGACGCTGCGTCCGGGGCGCCGGCTGACGCCGTGCCGCCGGCGGTCGAAGAGGCGCCGGAGCAGCCTGACAATGAGTCTGTGAGTCGCAGCAACAGCTCGGCGACGCGAGCATTCGCCGATATCGTGCCGGGCATCCGCGATGGCGCAGGCGGTCCCTCAGCGCCGGCAGCCGAGTCGGCCGGCGAAGATGACGAAGAACTCTCGGCACAGCAGATTGCAGTGGTCCGGTTTCACCTGTTGCTACAGGCGCTCGAGCTGCCGGCGGAAATAGTGCCTGCCCTGCTGGACTGGCTGGACAGCGACAGTGAGACGCGTTTTCCGAATGGCGCCGAGGATGAATACTATACGCTCCTCGACATTCCATACCGCACGGCGAACGGTCCCTTTGCAGAGGTCAGTGAACTGCTGCTGGTGCGGGGGATGACGGCGGAGATTTATGCCAAACTGTCGCCCTTCGTTACCGTGCTTCAGCCTGCTGCGACCATCAACGTGAATACGGCACCCGTTGAAATTCTCATGAGTCTTGGGCCGGGTATCGACCGCGCGACGGCCGACCTCCTGGCCAGTTCGCGTGCGGTCCTGCCTCTGCCGGACATTGCGGCGTTGATGCGACATCCGCTGCTGGCCGGGCGCCCGCTGCTCGAGTCCGGGCTCGCGACGGGTTCGTCCACTTTCGAATTGCACGTTCGCGTCGAAGGCGATGGCCCGCCGATGTTCCATCGCTGTTTAATCGAGCGCACGTCACCCGAACGTCTGCGCGTGGTGCGGCGCGATCGCCTATATACCGATGGCTGATTCCTCCCCCGTTTTATTCATGCTGGAGGCTGGTGGTGCGCGCTGGCGGCAAGGTGGGGACCTGCAACAGGGCGCGCTCAGCGATCTGGCCGCCGGCAGTGCCGAACGCCGGGTGTGGCTGGTCGATGGACGCAATGTCCAGTTGACGGAGGTCGAGTTGCCGGCGGCGAGCCGCCGTGAGCAGGCACAGGCCTTGCCTTATGCACTGGAAGAACAGTTGTTGACGTCTTTGGAGACACTCAGCTTTGCCTCGCACAGGCTGACCAGGACTCGCTATGCGTGTGCCGTTATCGATACGGCAGCCGTTGAAGCCGAACTCGGCGAACTGACGGCAGCCGGCATCCACGTGTCTCACGCCATCCCGGATATGCTCTGTATCCCGTGGCAGGAAAGTACCTGGACACTGCTGTTCGCGGGTGACGACGCGTGGCTGCGAACCGGACCGTACGCCGGGTATCGCTTTCCGGCGACGCAGTGGCGTCCGTTTCTGGAGCAGTCCCTGCTGGCGACGAGCGGCGATCAGCACCTGCGGGTATTCGGCGTCAGCGATCAGCTCAGCGCTGACATTGCCGGCGTGTCCGCTGCGCTGACGGTGGAAAGCGTGCCTGCTGTCCAGCGGGACGTGCTCGAATTGATGGCTGAAGCTTACGCGCTTGGCGCAACATTCGATCTGTTGCCCGCCTTGCCGCGGCGACTGGCGGCCAGTGATTCGCGTCTGCAGCGGTGGTGGTTTGCAACGGCGGCAATCGTGTTGGTCACGGCAGTCGCCCACGCGGGATTCATGGTCGTCCACACCAACCGGCTCGAACACGCGCTGGTCGCTGCGCAGGCGAGCACGCTTGGCACTTTTCATGCACTCTTCCCGGCCATCAGCCGCGTGCAGGATGTTCGGGTGCAGGCCACCCAGGCCTTGGCTGAACGCGTCAGCGCGCAGCGCACGCAGACGCCGTTTCTGGATCTGCTCGCCGTCGCCGGCGAACCGCTAGTCGCCGACGCCGCCGGCGGCCTGCAACTCGAAACGCTCGCCTACAACAATGGCGCGCTGGAACTGCGGGTGAGGGCGCGTGACATGACGGCGCTGGAGGGGTATCAGCAGTCACTGGCCGGTGCACAGCTGCCGGTGACCTTGCTGTCGGTCGAATCACGCGACGACAAAGCTATCGGCCTGCTGCGCATCGGATCCGCGCCGTGACTGCGCTGGCCGCCTGGTGGCAAGGTTTGCAGACTCGCGAGCGTGCGCTGCTTGCGCTGGGCGGCGCGGCGCTGGTGGCGACAATTTACTTCCTGTTCGTGGTGGAACCGCTCGCCGAACGGGCGCAGCGCCTGACCAAGACGCTGATGGCGGAAAGCGAAACGCGGCAGTGGCTTGAGCAGCAGAGACCGTTGCTGGCTGGCGGGGCCGTCGCGGGCACAGAGCGCCTGCCGGACGGCGCTTCGCTATTGGCGGCGATCAATGAATCCGCAGGCGCAAGCGGCGTTGCGGCGCAACTCAGGCGCGTGACGCCCGCCGCAGAGCGGGGCGCCAGCCTGGGCTTCGAAGCGGTGCCCTATGGCAATTTCATGCGCTGGCTTGCTGCGCTTGAACAGCGTTATGGCGCGCAGGTCGAACGGATCCGGATGGAGCAGGCGCAGTCGCCGGGTACCGTCAACGTCGAATTGTCGGTGATTTTCTGATCTGGACTCAGACGAGCTGATTCATTTCAAAGATCGGTAGCAGAATGGCGAGCACGATGCCGAGCACGACCAGGCCCATCGTGAGAATCAGCGCGGGCTCAAGCAGATTGAGACCGATCGCAAGCCTTAACTGTACTGCCCGTTCTGACGAATTTGCCGCCGTCTCCAGCATGCGCGGAAGTTCGCCTGCACTCTCGCCACTGGCCACGAGGTGCACCAGCAGCGGTGGCAAATGCGGTGCCCGGGCCAACGCTGTCGCCAGCGCTTCGCCCTCCCGCACGCGTGACGCAGCGTCTTCAAGCTCGGCGCGCAGCACCAGATTCACGACCGATTTGTCGGCAATACTCAGTGCCTCGAGCATGCTGAGTCCGCTGTTCAGCAGAATGCCGAGCGTACGCGCGAAGCGGCCGGCATCGTTTTCCCGGTAGAACATTCCGAGTACGGGTAAGCCGAGCAGGGCGCCGTCCCAGCGGCGGCGCAGTCCCGGGCGTTGCAGCAGCGCACGCATGGCCAGGACACTGCCCGTAACCCCCGCCAGCAGCAGCAGACCATGGTGTTGAAGAAAATCACTCGCGGCCAGCAGGGCGAGCGTGATGCCGGGCAGTCGCTGCGCGCTGTGTTCGAAGACCTTGACGATTTCAGGGACGACAAAGGCCAGCAGGCCACCCACCACCAACAGCGACACGAGCGTCAGCACCGCGGGATAGATCATGGCCAGGCGCACCTTCTGCGTGACTTCCTGGCGCCGCTCGAGGTAGTCAGCTACCCGCTGCAGGACGAGCGGCAGGAGCCGGGTCTGTTCGCCCGCGCCGACCGTTGCCCGATAGACCTCGGGAAACGCGCGTGGAAACTGCCCCACCGCATCCGCAAGACTTTGACCTTCGAGGATGCGCGAGCGCACGTCGAGCACGACGCGGCGCAGCGCGGGGTCGCTGCTTTGTTTCGCAATTGCGGAAAGCGCGTCGTCCAGCGGCAGGCCGGATTCGAGCAGCGCGCCCAGCAGGCGCGTGAACAGCACGACCTGCGTCGGCCCGAGCCGCAGGCGCGAATGATGGCCCGCGGTGCGCTCGGTGGGTGTCCGTTTGGCCGATGTCGGCCGCACGGTCAGCGGCACCAGCCCCCGTTCGCGCAGGACGCGACGCGCGTGCCGTTCCGAATCAGCTTCGGTGATGCCGCGCGACTTGTGTCCGTTCGCTTCGAGCGCGGTGTATTCGAAGGCTGCCATGCCTCACGCGAGCTGCGTGACGCGCAGCAGTTCCTCGGCCGTCGTCATGCCGGCAAGGACTGCACGTCGGCCTACGTCAGCCAGGCTTGGTGAATGGCGGCGCGCGTGCGCTTCGAGCGCCTGCTCCGACGCGCCGTCGTGGATGAGCCGGCGCAGCGTATCGTCGACCACGATGAGTTCGTAGATGGCCGTCCGGCCGCGAAAGCCGATGCGGTTACACGCATCGCAGCCGACGGCTTCGTATATGGGGGTGGTGTCATCGTCGGCGAGCGCAAGCCAGGTGCGCGTGACAGAATCGGCCTCGCGTGGCCGCATGCAATGCCGGCACAGATTGCGCACCAGTCGCTGAGCCAGCACGCCGATGACACTCGACGACAGCAGAAACTGCTCCGTACCCATGTCGCGCAGCCGGGTGACTGCCCCGATCGCAGTGTTCGTGTGCAGGGTCGACAGCACGAGGTGGCCGGTGAGACTCGCCTGGATGGCAATCTGGGCAGTTTCCAGATCGCGGATTTCGCCGACCATCACGATGTCCGGATCCTGCCGCAGAATCGCGCGCAGACCGCGCGCAAAAGTCATGTCGACTTTCATGTTGACCTGGGTCTGCGCGATACCGTCGATCAGGTATTCAATCGGATCCTCGACCGTCATGATGTTGCGTGAGCGATCGTTCAGGCGCGATAGCGCAGCGTAAAGGGTGGTGGTCTTACCCGATCCGGTCGGGCCGGTTACGAGGAAGATGCCGTGAGGTCGATGAATCAGTTCGTCGAGTCGCGCCGTGGTCTGCGCATCCATACCGATTTGCTCGAGTCGCAGGCGGCCGGCCTGTTTGTCCAGCAGACGCAGGACCACGCGTTCGCCATGTCCGCTCGGAATGGTCGAGACGCGAACGTCTACGGGTCTGTTCGCCACCTTGAGAGAAATGCGGCCATCCTGTGGCAGGCGCCGTTCGGCGATGTCGAGCTTCGACATGATCTTGATGCGCGAGACGATCAGCGGTGCGACGGCCGCCGGCGGCTGCATGATCTCGCGCATCACGCCATCTACCCGTAGTCTGATGGCGAGTCGATGTTCGAAAGGTTCAATGTGGATGTCGGAGGCCCCTTCCACGATGGCCTCGCCGAGCAGTGCGTTGATCAGGCGGATTATCGGTGCATCGTCCGCGCTTTCGAGCAGATCGGCAGGTTCGTTCAATTCCCGTGCGAGTGACGCGAGATCGAGTGCGCCACTCAGATTCGCCATCATTTCGTCCGAGCGGTTCCCATCGTGTTCATACGCGGACTGCACGCGACGCTCGAAATCGGTCCCGGTGTAACGTTCGAAATGCACCTGCCCGCCGACGGCGCGCTGCAGTTCCTGCAGAATCACGGCGGGTGTGCTTGCGTTGTAGATCACCGTAGACACGCCATCGGCACCTGTCTCCAGCAGAACGCCGTGCCGCTTGGCGAAGGCGAAAGGGACGTTCATTCGACGATCCCCTCAGGCAACACGGGGCCGCGATGGGGCAACAAGACCTCCGTCTGATTGTCGTTCTGTGCCTTCTGTTTGATCCGGATGTCTTCGTAACGTTCGTGTGAAAGCGTTGCCGCGGTTTCCCGATTGCGGACAATCATGGGCCGCAGGAACACCATGAGATTGGTTTTGGTGTTGCTGCGTCGGCTGTTCTTGAACAGGTTCCCGAGCAGCGGGATGTCGCCGAGCAGCGGCACCTTGTCCTGGTTGGATCGCACGTCGTCGCCAATGAGTCCGCCGAGCACGACAATTTCTCCATTGTCGACCTGCACGTTCGTTTTAATCGAACGCTTGTTGGTGATCAGATCTGCGCCCACGGTGCTTTCGTCGACGCTCGAGACTTCCTGCTCGATTTCCATGGTGACGGTGTCACCTTCGTTGATTTGCGGTTTGACGCGCAGTTTGATGCCAACGTCCTGGCGCTGAATGGTCTGGAACGGGTTGTCGGGCGTCGTTGACGAGTTGGAGAACTGGCCCGTGACGAATGGCACGTTCTGGCCCACCACAATCTCGGCCTCCGTGTTGTCGAGTGTCATCAGGCTCGGCGTCGACAGCACGTTCGTATACTGATTGCCGGTCAGCGCGCGAATGAGACCGCGAATGTCGCCACCAGAGAGATAGCCGAGCGTCAGCCCGGTGAGGAAATCGGGTGCGTCCTCGAGATCGAGCGGACTGTCGATACCGCCAGACACTGAGCCGGGAAACAGGGTGCCGCCCACCAGGCCCGTGTCCGGCAGATTCGTTTTCCATTGGATGCCGAGTTCGTCGTTCTGATCGCCGGACACTTCGGCGACGATACCTTCAACCAGCACCTGTGCGCGCCGCACGTCCAGTTGGTCAACGACATCGAGCACGCGGCGCACGTCGCGCGGTGGCCCCTGCACGATCAGCGCGTTCGTGGCTTCGTCGGCGGTGATGCGCACGTCGCCGAGGCTGCCCCCACCGCCGCTGCCGAGTGCGATCTGCAGCTGGCGTTGGGGACGGCGGGAGGTACCGGTCGCTGCATCACCGGTAGAGGAAGAGGTTGACGAAGTCTGACCGCTGATGACTTCCTGCAGCACGCCAACGAGATCCTCCGCCGTGGCATAGCGCAGGTAGACGACTTTGATGGACTCCGTCTCGCCGAGCGGCGTGTCGAGGTTCGAGATCAGCGCCCGGTAGCGCAATTTCATCTGTGGCGGGCCGGCGAGCAGGATACTGTTCGTGCGCTCGTCGGCCGCGAAGGCGGCCGCAGCTTCACCGGCCGGCGGGTTGGCGCCGCGCGCTTTGGTCGACAGGGTTTCGAGCAAGGTGGCCACTTCCGTGGCCGGCGCGTTCTCGAGCCTCACGACATCGATGCCATGCGTGGTGTCGATGTCGAGCTTGGAAACGATATCGACCATGCGTTTCACGTTGCTGCCGGAGTCCGCGACGATCAGCACGTTGGTGCCGATTGTCGCTGCCATATGGGAATCCTGCGGCAGCAGCGGGCGCAGAATGGGCACGAGCTCCGCCGCCGATACGAAATGCACCGGAATGACGCCCGTCACAATCCCCTCACCGAGGTTGCGGCTGCCGGCTGACACCGTCGGCGCCGCATCCTGCTTGGCGAGCATCTCGGGCACGATTTTGGTGACGCCTTCTTTCTTCACCGCCGTGAAGCCATGCACCTTGAGGATGGAGAGGAACACTTCATTCAGGTCGGCCGGATCGGTCGGCGATGACGAAATCACGGTCACGCGGCCCTGCACCCGGGGGTCGACGACAAAATTCTGGTGCGTCAGATCGGCGACTGCACTGATGAAGGCGCGGATATCGGCATCCTTGAAGTTCAAGGTCAGCGAATGTTCTTTAATGGGCGCTGTGGGGCTGTCGCCGACGGACGGCGGGGCGTCCTGCGCGTGCAGCGGTCCGCCCGCGATGAGGGCGAGGGTCAACAGCAGCGCGCACGCTGCCGGCCATGAGCAATTTTCGCGGGTCATGTGGGGCTCCCTTTCAGGTCGCGAGAGCCCCGGTGGGACAGGCGCGACAGCGGCTGGTACGCATCGCTTCCGCCCGGGGCGGCGCTGATGGCGGCTATTGAAGTGCAGGGCCGTTCTCCATGGGTGCTTCGACTATTGGCGGTGGCGCAGCGTCCGGCGGCGGAACGGGAATCGCATCTGGCATGGCCATGAGCGGGCTGTCTCGTGGTGTGAAGGCGCCCGTATTGAGCACCCGCCGCGGGATGAATCGCTTGGGGGCCGCATCCGGCATCGGACCACCGGCGCCCGCGTCCGGCAATTTCATCTGCTCGAGTTGTCCATTGCGCTCCAGGATGATGGCGCGCGCCCGGATGGCGTGGATTTTGGACCCGTCAGGGGCGGGATCGCCGACGCGGTATTCCTGCTGATCGGCGTCGCTGGTGCCGAGGATGGCGCGCGCAGAGACGTCCGCGTCTGCCTCGATCAGCCCGAACAACTGGAACGCGGCCGCCGAATCCGGCAAGGCCTCGTCAGCGACCAACGGCGCGGGCGGCGGCGCGACCTCGGGCGCGGCGCTGGGCGGCGTGCCGAACAGCGCCCAGTCGGCCAGCACCCGGTGCATCGCCGGTGGCGCCGCCACCTGGGTGGCGGCGGACTCTTCGCCGGCGACCGGCAAGGCGGCCGCCGTTGCCGCCGGACGGCTGCCGGCCAGGCGCTGAAAATCGCGCCAGGCAACGCCAGCGGCGGCAGAGCACGCCAGCATCAAGGCGACGATCGGCAGCAGGGATTTCAGTGTGCGAACTTCTGACATGGCGGGCTTCCGTTTGCGTAAGGTACCGCCCAAGTGGTGCACAGGCAAAGGCTTGTAACACAAACTTCATAATGAACGGCATCCAGTGGCCGCGCGGCCTGCCATTGATTTTCCGTGAATTAATACCGATTCCGGCGCTTGTCATGTTGTCGTCACAAAAGTTTCACACAAGGCGGGTAGGGTCTCCCTCAGGTTTGACTGGTGGGGCTGCATCTGTCACCAAACAATCATGGGAACGACAAATTTCTGCAACGCAGCCCCCGCATTCTTTGCCCCAGCAGGCTCGATGCGGGTTGATTTTGGAAGCGCATCTCGCGGATGTAAAAGGTACACCTGCCGCAAGGCAGGGTCACAAAGCCGACGGGCGCCGGAAAAGCCGGGGCGGCCGGGCTGCCAGACTGCGAAGTAGAGCGTGCCGACGGGTGTCCTTTAATGGTCAGGCGCACCGGGCAATGAGGGACTCCCTTGTGAAAGGGAAGCTGAAACTTAAAAGTTTTTATTGGAGACACACTCTATGAACGTAGCTCTTAAAGCACTGACAGCCGCCGTTGCGCTGGCCGGCATGATGGCGAATGCCTCGGCTGCCAGCACAGGCCCGGCGTCCAGAGACGATCTGCCGAACAATGGCACTGGCACTGGCTTTGGCGATCTGGTTTTCGCCTATGAAGCCCAAGGTGGCGCCTCGATCCTGTGGGATCTCATCAACCCGGCCGGCGGCACGCGCAGCGATGTCAACTTCAATGACATGCTGACCACGCCGGGCTTCACGATTTCAAACGCGGCAATCAGCGCGTTTGTCAGTGCAAATCCGGTTGGCCGCTGGAACATCTTTGGCCTCACCAACGTCCGGAATCCGGCATTCGCCAGCGCTGGCACCGGCCTTCGCTATACCCAGGCGGGTGCCGGTGTCACGGTCGCCAATGCCCAGGCCGCTCCAATCACCGGCACGGCCCTTGAACAGTCCATCGATTTACTCGCCCAGTGGGTCAGCAACGCGAACAGCGGCGGCCTGAATGCCAGTGACACGCTGTTGGCTAGCCCGACTGACCTTTTCACATTCTCTGCGGGCGGCGTCCATTCGGCCAACATAGTTGGCCAGAATGCCTCCAGCGTCCTGAACGGCACCCTGAACTACTGGACCTTGCTGGTCGACCCAACCAAGAACCGCGGCCTAACCCCTTCGACGGCGAACGCACTCGGTTCGCCGGCGATCGCGACGCAGCTCGGCGCGTTCACCTTCTCGTTAAACGGTACCGAAGCCGAGCTGTCGTACGCGCCCATTCCGGTGCCGCCGGCGCTGGTGCTCTTCGGCAGCGCCCTCGCGGGTTTCGCGGGCCTCCGCCGCCGCCGCGCCGTTTGAGGCGTTAACGACCCTACGCGCAGCAGAGAGTGTCCTGTAGCGGAGCGGCGGCCGACTGCCGCCCCGCCTCCCTGACGCCCTGGCCGCGCACAAACCGATAATCATCTCAGGAGCAATACCCATGTCCCAGCAGAACAAACTTGCTTTAGCGATCGCCGCCGCGTGCTGCGTCGCCGGCAATGTCCAGGCTTTCGACCCGGCCGCGACGGTCGTTGATTACCGCATGGTCATCGGCGGCGCCACCGCTCCGACGACCACGATCCGTGATGTCGTCATTCGTGACGTCTGCGATGTCACCCAAGGCCCCATCACCCAGTTCCTGTGGCAGGCTACCCCGCACTACACGATCGCCTGCACCACGGCGGCGAACAAGAAAGTGCTCGTCATGAAGAACGACGGAGGTTCCGGCGCCGGCACCACGCCGGTCGACGAACTCATTGCGATCGAAGTGCTGCAGTCCCCGACCTTTGCTGCCTGCACGACCGCGACGGCCCAGACCGCTTTCGCCACCACCGCCTACACCCGCCGCACCTGCGGCTCCACGAATACCGCGCTGCTCGGTCTGCGCGCCCCGGATTTCGGTATTTCCGATATCGAACCGTCGAAGTTTGTCGGCGCGCTGGCGCCCGCGGAAGGCGATTTCCGCAACCTCAGCGGCATGCAGATTAACTCCGTTGCCGGCCTCGGTTTCGGTTTCCTCGTCAACGCGAACCTCTACAAGGCGCTCCAGGTGGCGCAGTTCGCCGACACGGCCGCCTGCAGCCCGGTGCCGACCACCGACACGACGACGCGCACGTCCAGCGCCACCGCCCCGGTGATCAACCCCGGCGCCAACGGCATCAAGGATGCCTATGAAGCCTTTGGCACCAATTCGACGGGTGGCTCGGCAACCTTCACGCGCAAGCATGCTTTGGGCGACACCGAAGCCTGCATGCCGACGCTGAGCCGCTCGCAGGCTGAAACCCTGCTGATGTCAAACGATACAGGCGTTCTCGACTGGACCGAGCTCAAGGCCAAAGGCTCTGATCTCGTGGCCCTGAGCTCAACGTTCAACTGGGCCGCTGGCGATGCGACTAAGATCCTGTGCCGTCGTACCTCGGGTTCCGGCACGCATGCCCAGAACTCCATCTACTTCCTGCGCACCCAGTGCGGGGGTGGCGCGAGCTCTGGCGGCCAGGTCATGCCGACCGGCACGCAGCATTCGACTTCCCTCTCGGCCACTCCGCCGGGCTGCGGCAGCACCGTGTGCGACCTCGTGCTCGAGAACGTGTCCTCTGGCAACCTGCTGGCCTGCGTCGCCGATACGCAGAGCGAAGGTTTCTGGGGTGTTGGTTACGCTTCAGTCGAATCCAACGCGACGCTCGACGCCGATGTCCGCTTCGTGAAGATCGATGGCGTGGCGCCGACCTTGGTCAACATGGTCAACGGCACTTACCCGAACTTCGGTGAATTGACGATGCAGTCCCGCAGCGGTGGTGTTGCCACGGCTTACCAGGTCAGCAACGTGCCGGTGGCCGAACGCGCCGAAGCGAAGTTGCGCTGGGACCGCATCGTGCAAGAGCTGACGACGGTCGGGAACGTGCAGGCGCTCAACGCCGATAACAGGTTCCGTCACCCGTTCGGCAATGCGGGCTTCCTGGCGCGCGCCGTGCCGACCTCGTTTACCTACAACCCTGCCTCCCCGATCGCGACCCAGGTGCACGCTGACCCGGCGGTGGTTGACGCCGCCCTCGTCCCGGTGCAGAACACCTGCTTCGGCCCGGTGACGACCCAGGGCATCAGCGTCGAGTAAACGGCGCCTACACGTGAACCCACGTGGCGTGCCGGTTCGCCGGCACGCCACGCAACATGGGTGACTGCAGACCGGCGATGGCGACATCGCCGGTCATTTGTTTTAGGTGGCACGCAGCGCGGCGGGCCGCCGCAGGTAACGCGGAGCTAAAGTCGACAGGTGCTCATGCTTAAACGAACGGTGGCCCGAGCGAATGACAGCGGGCACGCAATGCGAATGTCCCTTATGCTGCCGGTGCAGTGCTTAACCAGCGCTCTCAGCTGCCTGTTGTTATCGCTGGCAGTTGCCGCGCAGGACGCGCCGCCCACAGCACTCCCCGCCGAGGCCCCGCACTTCGATATCTGGGAGTACCAGATCTCGGGCAGTGAACTGATTCCAGTCGTCGACATCGAGCGCGCGGTGTATCCGCATCTCGGCGAAGCGAAGACCATCGACGATGTCGAGGCTGCCCGTGCGGCAGTCGAGAGCGCCTTTCGTGACGCCGGTTACGGCACGGTGCTCGTCAATATCCCGGAGCAGGACGTCGAGAACGGCATCGTCACCCTGCAGGTGCTTGAAGGACGCGTGGAGCGTCTGCGCGTGACCGGCTCACGCTATTTTTCGTTAGGCCGCATCAAGGCCGCCGTGCCTGCGCTCGCGGCAGGCAAGGCACCAAATCTGCCTCAGGTGCAGCAGCAACTCGCCGCGCTGAACAAGACCACGACCGATCGGAAAGTGTCGCCGGTGCTGCGGCCCGGCCGCAGCCCGGGCGCGGTGGAGGTCGATTTGCGCGTTGAAGACGAACTGCCCGTGCACGGCTCACTGATACTCAACGATGACTACATTCGCGGCACCTCACGCCTGCGTCTGAATGGCTCGCTGCGCTACGACAATCTCTGGCAGCGCGAGCACAGTGCGGGCTTTTCGTTTCAGTTGACCCCCGAAGAACCGGCCGAAGTGAAGGTGTTCTCGGGGACCTATCTGTTCCGGCCGGACATCTGGGACTTGCTGGTTGTGCTTTATGGTGTCAAGTCGGCCAGCGATGTGACCGCCACTGGCGGCGGCAACGCGGCCGTGGGTGTGATCGGCAACGGTGTCATTGCCGGCGCCCGCGTCATCAAGTCGCTCCCGGCCATCGGCAAAGTGTTTCATAATCTGACCGTCGGCCTCGACTACAAGGACTTTTCCGATACCGTTTCGCCCGTCGGCGGCAGCGGTTTCGAGACGCCGATCAGCTACACGAAATTCTCGGTGGGCTATGGTGGATTCCTGCTCGGCGATGCACAGACGATTCGTTACAACATCGAAGGCAACTTCGGCGTGCGCGGACTTGGCAACACGGGCAAGGAGTTCGAGAACAAGCGCTTCCAGGCCAAGCCCAACTATTTCTATCTGCGCGGTTCAGGGGCTTACGAGGGTACGCTGTACGCCGGCTCCCAGCTGTTGCTGGAGTTCGCAGGCCAGGTGGCGTCGGGCCCGATTATCGGCAACGAGCAGTTCAGTCTGGGCGGGTCGAGCAACGTGCGCGGGTATTTTGAAACGCAAGGGCTGGTCGATCACGGCGTCAACGGGCGGCTCGAACTGCAGTCGCCATCCCTGATCGCCGATCTTGAAGCGTTCTGGCTGAATGGCGCGCGGCTCATCACGTTCGTCGAGGCCGGGCACGGCCGTACCGTCGACCCCTTGCCGGGGCAGAACGAAGCGTTTTCGCTGGCCTCGACGGGTTTCGGCATGCGGCTGACGGCACCGCAGGGCCTGAGTTCCAAACTGGACTGGGCTTTCCCGCTGATCGAGAACAGCGAGATTCAGGCCTTCGAGTCCCGTATCCACTTCAGCTTCGGTTACGAGTTCTAATCCATGCGCACCAAAACATCGGCGCCTGCCGGTTCCTTGCCGCGGCCCACGCTGCTGGCGGCGGCCCTGTGGTCCGTGCTCGGGATCGCCGCGCCGGCGCATGCCGAGCTGCCGGTCCAGTGTGCGCCGTGCAATGTCGGCGCCCAGGCTTTCAACTGGAAAGCCGCTGGCTCGGCGAGCCAGTACGTCGTCAACGGCCCGGATGCAGTGGTGCAGCAGGCGCTGCAGAATGAGACCTTCAACTGGTCGCAGTTCAATCTCGGCGCGGGCAACAGTGTCGAGTTCAGGCAGCCATCCACGCGCTCGATTGCGCTGAACCGGATTTTCCAGGCCGATCCGTCGCATATCCAGGGTGCGCTGCGCGCCAATGGTCAGGTCTATCTGATCAATCAGAATGGCATCGTGTTCGGACCGGGTTCGAAAGTAGACGTCAACACCTTGCTGGCCTCGAGCATCGAACTGAACGCCGAAATTGCGAATCTGTTCGAGCAACTCGGGATCACGAACGCGGTTCAGCAGCAGCGCAAGGCGCCGTTCAAGAACACCACCGGCAACACGCCGGGCGGTATTGAAGTGCAGGGCGGCGCGAAACTGACGGCACAGCAGAACGGGCGCGTCGTCCTCATCGGGGGTGAAGTCCGTAACGCCGGTACGATCGAAACCAGCGGCCCGGGCGGCCAGGTGATCCTCGCCGCGTCCAACGACGAAGTGTATCTGTTCTTCCCGAATGATCCCGACCTGCGCGGGCTGGGCGTCGAACTGGGCAGCGGCGGTAGCGTCGAGAATCTGGGCCAAATCCTCGCGCGGCAGGGCAACATCACGCTCGCGGGTCTGACGGTCAACCAGCAAGGGGTGATTCGCGCAACCTCGGCGATCGATGTCAACGGTTCGATTCGGCTGCAGGCGCGCGACAGCGTCAATTCAATCAGCCAGGTGGCCGGCATCCAGACGCCGATACCTTCGCGCGCGGGCACCGTAAGCTTGAGCGCCGGCAGCGTCACGGAGGTTATGCCTGATCCCGCTGACAAGGCGACCGCCATCGATGACCAGGTGACGCGCCCGTCGACGATCCGGATCGACGCCGAGAACGTGACCATCGCCGGCACGCTCCGCGCGACGGGTGGCACGATCAGCGTCGAGGCTGACAACGATCCGTCGACAACCAACGTGCGCACGCGCGGCCGCATAACCGTGGCGAGCGGGGCTGTAATCGACGCTTCGGGGGTGGACCAGGTCACGGTACCGATGACGCGCAATGTCGCCACGGTCGAAGTGCGCGGCAACGAACTGGCCGGCTCGCCGGCCCAGCGCGGCGGCGCCCTGTTCGGCCGCAAGATCAGCTTCGACGTGCGCAAACCGTTGCCAAAAATTGCGAACCTGCAGGCCGGTGTCGATAACGTGGCCCGGACCGGCAAGGAACGGATGACGCCCGGCGGCACGATCACACTGCGGGCCTTTGATGCCGTGAACGTCATGGCCGGCGCCACGCTCGACGTGTCGGGGGGTGCGGTCGCCTACGCAGCAGGTTATCTGAACACCACCAAACTGCTGCTCGAAGGCCGCGTGATCGACATTGCAGAGGCCAACCCGCTGGTGGCTTACGACGGCGTGGTCGGCGATCTCGAGTATGAGCATCGCAAGTGGGGCGCGCAGACCACCCAAATCTTCAACGCGTTCGGGCCCGCCATGCGCGGCGCGCAGAGTCGCTTCGAACCCGGCTATCTCGAGGGCAAGGACGCCGGGCGCATCGATATTGAAGGCTTGAGCACGACGCTCGCCGGCACCCTGCTCGCTGAGACGGTCGCTGGCGTGAATCAATTTTTGCCGTCGGGCCAGTTGGCCGGCTATCTCCGCCCGTACCAGGAACGCGCCGCGGGCGGCACGTTCAACTTGTCGGCCATCAATGACGCGCTGGTGCTGTCGGGCAGCGGACTTCCGTTTAACGCCAGCGGCCTGCAGCATCTTGACTTGAGCGTCCGCAGCTTCGAGATGCGCACCGGCGCCACGCTCGATCTCGGCCCCGGCGGCAGCCTGCACGTCACCGCGGGCGAAGCGGCCAGCATCGATGGCCAGATCCGCGCGCAAAGTGGCAGCGTCAGCGTGTCATCCGGGCTTGCCGCCGGCGATGGCAACGGCAGGCTCGAGCTGGGAGCCGCCGCCGCGATCGATGTCAGTGGCGGCTGGGTACGCGACGAACTGGCACAAAGCGGCGCCCCGCAGGCGCAGGCATCCCGTTTGATCACGGGCGGCGAAATCAGTCTGCGCAGCAACGGGGCGCTGCTGCTCGCCGGCGGCAGCGTGCTCGACGTCACGGGTGGCGCAGCAGCCGATCAACTCGGACATATCACAGCCGGTGACGGCGGTTCGGTGCTGCTGTCGGCGAGCGTCGACAGGCTGTTCGTGAACGCGTCGCCTGAGGTCCGGATTGACAGTACGTTTCGCGCGCATACCTTCGAAAGCGCAAACATCTCGACGCTGAACGTATCCGTGCCGGAGATTCGGATCGGGGCTAGCGGCCTGGACCGCGGCACTTTCAATGCGCCTCTGTCATTGTTCAATGCAGCCGGCTTTGGCGGCGTGACCCTGGCGGGCAACGAGCGCGGGCTGTCAGTGGCCGAGAACGTGGTGGTTGAGGTGCTCGCGAAGAATCTGGTGCGCCAGCAGGGCGCGGCAACGCGCGGGCGCGTATTCGGCAATTCCACGTTACCGCCGACCGGCACACCCCCTGCCGCGTTCACGGTGCCCGAACTGCTGGCACCGGCCTTCCGGCAGGCGACCGAACTCCACTTGACTGCAAGTCCGTTCTTTCCGGATCAGACGCTCAGCGCAGACAACACCGATCTCCTGCGCATCGGCGCAGGTTCACGCCTGTCGGTGACACCCGGCGGCAAGATTGACTTGACCAGCGCGGCGCCCATCCTGATCGGCGGCACCCTGTTCGCGCCCGGTGGCAGCATCAAGGCGCAGCTGAACAGTGTCGGCGACGTCGGTTACGACAGCCAGCGTGCGATCTGGCTGGAAAGCTCGGCGCGACTGGACGTCTCGGCCAGCGTGATTCCGGTGGTCACGGACGATGCCGGGCGCGTGACGCAGATCCGGCGCCACGCTGGCGGCAGCATCACGCTGGTTGCGAGCGAGGCCTATGTGATGGGGCTCGCCGGCTCGGTCCTCGATGCCTCGGGCGCCACGTCGTTCGTGGACACGGCGGTGAAGTCAGGGTCCGCTGCCGCGGCGTTCACCCGCCTGCCGGTGGCGCTGGACGCGGGTACAATTGATATAACGTCCTCAAACGGTGGCGCATTGATGTCGTCGCTCGCGGGCCACGCCGACCAGGCGCTCGGCGCCGAGGGCGCTACGTTCAGGCTCACGATTGATGGCGGATTACGCCGCAACAGTACCGCTGCCGTGAACTCGGGAGCGAGCGGATTCCCGGAAGCGCCGGTGCGCATCGAACTGCGCGCGGATGCGCCTGATTTCGGTCTGCAGGCGCCCGGCGCCATTGCGGATGGTTTCATGGGCGCCGCGCGTTTCGACCTGGCGCAAGTGAGCCGGGGAGGCTTTGCGGCCGTCGAACTGAACGCGCTGCCAGGGCTGACGCAGCGCGCGCCGAACGTGACCCCGGACCCGGTGACAGAAGCCCGCATCGATCTGCTTGGCGCTGTCGACTTCGCCATCGACGGCGCGCTGATCCTCAATGCCCCCATCGTCCGATCGGACGGCGGGCGGGCCCGCCTCGCGGCAGACTACGTCGCACTTGGTTTCAAGGAAGATGTCTTCGTCACGTCGGACACCCCACTGCCAGGCCAGGCCGAGCCCACGATCAAATGGTTTTCCCCGACCGGCGGGACCGGACGCCTCAGCGTCGACTCAGGATTCATCGACCTCGTCGGCTTCACGGCGCTGCGTGGTTTCGGTGGCGCGGCGGAAAATGGCCAGACGGCGGTCACGCTTCGCAGTGACAGCGATATCCGGCTGCGGGGCATTCGGACACCCCTCGATGTCTCGCGCCGCCTTGAGGGCGTGCTGACCTTTGCAGCCGATCTCACGCTGGATGCACAGCGCCTGTATCCCACCACGTTGACCGAGTTCCAGATCCTGAACGAAGGCGCTGGCGCGCTGGTGCGCGTGCGCGGCGGCGGCAATGCCGAACTGCCGCGCAGTGCCGGCGGGCAGTTCCGGATCGCGTCGGACCGCATCGAACAACTCGGCACGGTCATGGCGCCGCTCGGTGAGCTTACCTTCGATGCCGAGACGGAGCTGTTGCTCGGACCCGACAGCCTCACCTCGGTGACGGCCGCCGGTCGCGTGCAGTTGTTCGGTCAGACGCAGATCGGTGAGTGGGTGCTGCCGTTTGACAACGTCGATCGCCATACGCGGATATTCAGTGCCAGGCCCGCGACCGGGATCTCTGAATTGCCGCCCGAGAAGCGCATTCGCCTGATCGCCGATGGCGCGAATGGCGGCGCCCCCGTGGGCCGGATCACGCTGGCGCGTGGTTCACAAATCGATGTGCGCAGCGGGGGTGAACTGCTGGCCTCCGAGTTCCTGCCGGGCCCCCTCGGCAATGTCGATCTGCTCGCCAGCGGCCTCGGAAATGGCAGCTTCGCGCTGCTGCCTATCGACCTCCAGGGCATTGCGGCCTTCGATCCGCTGGACTCGCCGTCGTTCGAGTACGCCATCGGCACCCGCGTCACCATCGTCAATGGGGCCGCGTCGGGGTTGCCGCCAGGCACTTATGATGTCCTCCCGCCGCGCTACGCGCTGCTGCCGGGTGCGGTTCTGCTGACGCCGGTGGGCGGCAGCGGCGCGGCACTCGCCAACACGTTGGCACCGTTGACGAAGGTGGATGGCACGCCCGTCGTGACCGGCGCGCTGCAGCGGTTCAGCGGCGGCACGCCGGCGCTGGTCGAAAGCCGCTTCACGCTTGAAGACGGGGCGGCCCTGGCCAGGCGCGCCGAGTATCGGTTGACCACTGCCAGCAGCTTCTTCACGCAACAGGCTGCGCAACAGGAAGTCGCAAGCCCAAGCTTGCCGGGCGACGCGGGCGTTCTGAGCATCGCCGCGAATGCGGCGCTCTCGCTCGGCGCGACGATTGCGCGAGACACCGGAACAGGCAGAGGCTCGCTGGTGGACATCAGCGCGGAAAACATCACCATTCGAAACGGGCTGACCGGCGCGGCCAACACCGTTGAACTCGAGGTCGGGGCGCTGAGCCTCCTCGGGGCAGACAGCCTGCTGATCGGGGGTTCGCGCACCGTTGCCGGCAACTTGACGACGATCGATCAGATCGATGCGCGTGAAGTCACGGTGGCCGATGGAACAGCGTTGAGTGTGCCTGAACTGATACTGGTAGCGCGCGACCGCGTGAGTATCGGCAGCGGTGCCGCGTTGCGTGGCACGGGCATTGCCCGCGCTGGCGCGCGGGGCACGCTCGCAATCGCGGGCGACAACGCGCTCATCGTGACCACCCGCGACGCGTTGCCTACGGTGCAGCGCTCGAACGTCGGCGCCAACCCCGCTGCCGATATCGACATTGCAGCGGGTGCGAGCCTGTTCGGCGCAGGCAGCCTGATTCTCGACAGCACGGGCACCAGCAACATCGATGGCACGCTCGAGACGGGCAGCAACGGCGGCCTGCGCGTCGGTGCGCAGCGCATCGCGCTTGGCGTCCTGGATGGCAGTGAACAGGGCCTGGGTCTCGATGCCTTCCGCCTGCAACAGTTGGGTGTCCAGGAACTCGTGCTGGCCGGCAGCATGCCTGTCGACCTGTTTGGCAGTTTCACGCTCGATCTGGCCAGTCTGCTGATCGACGGTCCGGGGCTGGTGGGGCGTACCGTCGGCGCGCACGTGAATCTGCGCGCCGCGTCGATGCGCCTGCAGAATTCACTGGGGACGGCCAACAACGAAACAGGCGCGGCCGGCGCCAGCCTGACCTTGTCAGGCCGTGCGAACGCAGATCCGCTGGCGCTTGAACTCGGGCAAGCCAGCGGTGCCGATGCGGGCGCGGATGCAGGCGACTTCGACATCGGCGGCTTCGCGGCGGTGACGATCAACGCGCTGTCCGTGACAGGTGTCGGCGACCACGGGCTCGATATCGACGCCGACACGACAGATATCACTGCCTCGTATCTCGCCGCGTTATCCGGCACGCGCATGGCCATTCTCACGAGTGGCGCGCTGCGCACCCTGGCCGGCGCCGCGGCAGGCATCCCCGTTGACCTCTCGCCGTTCGTCGGCGGTGGTGTGAGCTTGCAGGGGACGGCGTTGGTTCATGGAGGTACCGTCCTGGCGCCCAGCGGCCAGGCGAGTCTGCTCAGCACCGGTGGCAATCTGGTGGTGTCCGGCACGGTGGACGCGGCAGGGCGTTCCGCACTGCCGTTTCAGTTGACCACCATCGGGACTGCGGGTGGTGGCATCACCGTGGAAGCCAACGGTGGCGATCTCGTTCTGCAGGGCACTTCCGTGCTCGACGTCTCCGGAGGCGTCGGCAACAAGTCCGGCAGCGGTGGGCGCCTGCGTCTCGCGGCGGGGCAGGGCAACCTCGACGTCGAGGCCAATGCAACGCTCCGCGGCAGCGCGGCGGCCGGCGTCGACGGTGCCAGCATCGACATCGACGCAGGGCGTCTGAGCGGCGGCCTCGCCGGGATCACCGGGCGTCTGACGGGTGGCGACTTCACGGCCGGCAAATCTGTGCGCGTCCGTGCCGCGAATGAAAATCTCGAACTGGCCGCCGGTGTATCGCTGGCGGCCCGTGTGCTCAAACTGGCCTCTGATCAGGGCGACGTACTGTTGCGCGGCACGCTCGATGCGCGTGGCGCCACGGCCGGTCGCATCGAAGTCTTTGCCGGCGGCAGCCTGCTGGTCGATGCGGGCAGCAGCCTCTTGGCATCGGCTGCCGGCGGTTTTCTGGCGCCGGATTCGTCGAGCACCGCACCTCGCTTCGACGATGGCCGAGTCGGCGGTGTGGTCGTGCTGTTCACGCCGAACGGCGATCTGCAGATGGCCGGCGGCACGATTGACGTGCACGGCACGCGCGCAACACTCGCCGGTAAGCTCGAGGCCGAAGACTCCGGTCGCGTGCAGTTGATGGCGCCGCGCCTGTCGTCTTCGAGCATCGCTGCGACGCCGGTGGTCACGAACGTCAGCGGTGCGCGCAGCATCGAAGTGTTCGGCCATCAGCGCTATACGGGCAATCAGGGCGCCGCGCTCTCGAGCGACGCGGCCGCGTTTTCGGCGAACGCGGCAACCATCAAAAACGATCTCGGGCTAGGTGCGGACACCCGCGTCCGCGTTGCGCCGGGTGCCGAACTTCGTATCACTGGCGATGCGACTTTCAGCACCTTGGGCATTGTGCAGAACACGCTGTTTGACGCGGCCACCATCAATCCTGGCCTGCTGTCCGTCCGCGCGACCGGCAATCTGTCGGTGAACACGGATGTCATCGATGGCACCGTGCGCGACCGCTTCAATCGCAACATTGCCGACACCAACTTCTCGTGGGCCTATGCGTTCACCAGTGGTGCCGACCTCGATGCGGCCGATTTCGCCGCCGTCGCGGGCAACACCGGGAACCTCACGTTCGGTGACGGCGTGGACCTCGTGACGGGCACCGGTGACATTGCGCTGAATGCAGGCGGTGATGTCCAGTTTGGTATCGGTGCCACGTTACAGGCCGTCGGCCGTCATCTCGATGCGGCAAACATTCGCGGCACGATTTCAGATCAGTTCACCGGCAGCGATGCAATCCAGCAGACTGCCGTGCGCCGCTATCTGCAGGGCACCTCCTTCCCGGAGGCCAGTGGCGATATTCGCATCGCGGCCCGTGGCAGCTATCAGGCCACGCGACCCACGCAGCAGATCAGCCAGTGGACCTTTCGCATCGGGGGCAGCAACATTGGCGGCGCTGAACAGAATGCGCCGGACGCCTGGGGTCTCGTGCTCGACAGTTATCGCGGCAACATCGGCATGTTCGGTGGTGGCGACGTCGACATCGACGTGGGCGGTGACGTGATTGGGGCCCAGGTCAGCAATGCAAGTTTTGGCCGGCAGGAAGGTGTGAATTCGTACAATCGCTCAAACCGCCTGTGGACGGTGACCAGCAATATCGTCAATGAGATCGGCGGCGGCCGCGTCGATATCGAGGCGGGTGGTTCAATCCTGGGGCTTGATTTGCACGTCAGCCGGGGTGAAGCCCATGTGCAGGCCGGTGCGGCCATTGCCGATCGCGCGGTCGGCGCGAATACCACCTCCGCACGGCTGTTCATCGGGGATGCGCAGTTCTCGCTGGAAGCGGGCAGCGGCATCAGCCTCGGCAATGTGCTCGATCCGAATACGCTGCTGCTGGCTGGCGCGCCGAGCGCCAATCCGCAACCCAGTGGGCGCTTTGAAACCCTGTACTTCACGTACACGCCGCAAACCTCGCTCGACCTCTTCAGCGCGGCGGGCGACATCAGCTTCCTCAACCGGGGGGGCAGCATCAGCAATCTGGGCGTATTTGCCGAGCCGTTTGCGAATTTTCTGCCGGGTGAAGTCAACGCGTACGCTGCGGCCGGCAGCATTTTCGTCGACAACGTGATGAGCATGATGCCGACTCCACGGGGCACGCTGCGCCTGGTGGCGGCGAAATCGGTGAGCCCGTTGGGCGGCGCCGGAACCCTGCCCCAGATTATCCAGCTCGATATCGATCCGGCGCTGCTGCCGGTGCTGGGCAATGCCTTTGCCCACCCCTCTAGTCCATCGGCGCAGAATGCGAACACGCAGGCTCTGCTCGACCGCCTGCCGCTGGAGCGCGACGATCGCAACCGTCGCATTTACGATCATGCGACCGTGCCGGTGCACACCGGGGACCCGGTCGAGAACCAGATCGTGGCCCGGGACGGCGACATCAGCACCATCGAGTTCATTCTGAGCAAACGCGCCGGTTTCGTCGCGGGCAGGGATCTCGTCGACCTCACGGTGAGCGTGCAGAACATCGGCTTGACCGACGTCAGCCTGTTCAGTGCCGGCCGCGATATCGTGATGAACACCCCCCGCGTTGTTGACGTCGGGCGCATTCAGACGAACTCGGGCATCGGCATCTCGATCGCCGGCGCGGGCTTTGCGCAGTTCCTGGCCGGTCGCGACATCAATCTCGGGACCTCGGACGGTATCCGGTCGATTGGCGACTTCGCGAATCCGGGCTTGGCGGACACCGGCGCAGCGCTGAGCCTGGTGGCGGGCATCGGTGATACGTTCGATGTCGACGGCTTCGCCGCTGAATACCTGGTCCAGCCGAAGTACGCCGCGCTGTTTGATGCCAGCGTTCCCGTCTCGTCCGGCAATCCCGCCGGGCCGGTGCTGACGCGCTTCGCAGCGCTGCCTGACACCGACCAGCGGCTGCTCGCGCTGCAGGTGTTCTTTAACGAGCTGAGGGAAGGCGGGGTCGCCGCTTCCAATCCCCTGGGGCCGCGTTTCGATGACTACTCGCAGGGCTTCGATGCCGTGCGTTCCCTGTTCCCGGGCACCTACAGCGGTTCGATCAGCACCGCCTTGAGCACCGTCCAGACCCAGGACGGTGGCTCCATCGACATGCTTGTGCCCGGCGGAGCGATCGATGCCGGCCTCAGCTCGACTGCCGGCTTGACGGGCGATGCAGAATTCAAGGACGAAACTGACCTCGGCTACATCGTGTTCCGCACCGGCAACATCAACGCCTTCGTGCGCGACAGTTTCAACGTCAACAGCACGCGCGTATTCGCCCAGCAGGGCGGGGACGTGATGATCTGGTCTTCGGAGGGCGACATCGATGCCGGCCGCGGCGCCAAGAGCGCGGCGTCCATCCCGCTGATCGACCCGGTATTCGACGAACTCGGCAACTTCGTGGCCGAACCGCCGCTGGCCGTCAGTGGCAGCGGCATCCGCAACTTTGCGCCGTCCGGTACGCCGGCCGGCACGCTGTTCCTGTTCGCGCCCAAGGGTGTCATCAACGCCGGCGATGCCGGCATCGGCTCCGCCGGCAACATCGTGTTAGGCGCGACGCAGGTCATCGGCGCTGACAACATCGATGTCGGCGGGCTCGCGGTCGGCGTGCCGACCACCGATTCGGGCAGCATCGCGGCCGGCCTCAGCGGGGTGGGTGATGTCGCCGCCAGTGCCACGAAAGCAACCGAAAAAGCGACTGCCGCGGCCGCGGCTGCCGACGCTGCGGCGGCTGCGAACACGGCCGATCAGGGCCAGATGTCGATCATCTCGGTGCAGGTGTTGGGCTTCGGTGCCTGAAACGTTCATTAAAAGTATGCGAATTCATTGAACTGTAACAATCAGCCTTTAGCTTGCATTTGATCGTCACAAAAGGCGCCTAAGCTTGCGCCCTCTTACCGGAGAGATGAGTACAACCATGTCGCGCCTCCTGTGCATTGCGAGCCTGTTGCTCGTGTCCATGGCCAGCCAGGCCTGGTGGTCGCCGGACTGGACGGTCCGCAAGGAACTGAAGATCAATACCACCGGCACGGGGGTGAATCTGCAGGCGCCGCTGACCGAACCCACCGTCCTGGTGCGTCTGCATCAGGGAAACTTCCCGCAGTTTCTGACGGTGCGCGATGGTGGCGCTGACTTTCGCGTGCTGCTTGGTGACGACACGACGCCGCTGAAATACCACGTTGAGAGGTTCGACCCGATCACCCAGATGGCCTTCCTGTGGGTGAAGCTGCCGGTGCTCAATCCCCAGTCGCTCGAAGAAAAGCTCTATCTGTATTTCGGCAACGGCGCCGCGGTGAAGGGCGATGAAGCGGGGCTTACTTATGACGTTGCCACCGTGGCCGCCTTTCACTTCAACGAAACGCAGGGGCTGCCGGTAGACAGCACCGCCTATGCCACCGGCGTGACGGCTGGCGAAGTGTTCCCGAACCCGGCGTCCATCATCGGCAACGGCGTCACCTTGCCCGGCACCCAGGCCATGACGCTCGCGGACACCGGCGCGCTGGCGATGACCGCGGCACAGGGCTGGACCTTTTCGACCTGGTTGCGGGTGGCCGAACCGACCACCGAGCCAGGTTATCTGCTGGACCGCGAGGCCGGCGACAACCGACTGTCTTTGCTGGTGAATGGCACCAATCTCGTCGCCCACTTCGGCGGAGTCGAAGTGACCGGGACCACGCCTTTAATTGCAGCCCAATGGGCGCATGTCGCGCTGGTGATCGGGGCCACCGAGATGACGCTGTACGTCAACGGCGCGGCCGCCGGCACCGCTGCGATCACGGCGGCCGACATCAGTGGGCCCGTCAGCGTCGGCGGCGGCGTAGATGGCAGCGGACTGTTGGCCGTGGATCTGGACGAACTGAAGATCTCGAACGTCGCCCGCACGGCCGAGTGGGTGCTGTTCGAATCATCCATACAGGGTGAGAAGAACGACATCATCGTGACTTACGGTGGCGATGAGGCCGCTGGGGCTGAAGCCGGTGCGGAAGAAGCGGCGCCGGGCGGCCACTTTGGCGTGATCTTCCAGCACGTATTCGGCTCCAAGGACGCGCTTGTAGAACAGATCGTGATCGGTGTGTGCGCCATCATGGCGCTGATCGCGATGCTCGTGATGTTCATGAAGGCGCTGTTCCTCGGCCGTGCGCGTCGGGCAACGATCAAGTTCCTGCGCGCTTACGCCAGCTTGCCGATTGGTGGCAGTGGCGATAACAGCGTGATGAGCCTGCTCGCGAAGGAGCGCCGTTTCGGTTCATCGCCGTTGTTCCAGGTGTACCGCCAGTCCCTGACCGAAGTGCGCAAGCGCCTGTCGCCGGCGGCAGGCGCGGCGAGTGTAGGGCTGGACGAGAAAGCGATGGGCTCGATACGGGCGGCGATGGACGCGGTGATGGTGCGCCAGCAACAGAAGATGAACGCGTTCATGGTCCTGCTGACGATTGCAATCTCGGGCGGCCCGTTCATCGGGCTGTTCGGCACGGTGGTGGGCGTGATGGTGACCTTCGCGGCGATTGCGGCGAGCGGTGACGTGAACATCAACGCGATTGCGCCGGGCATGGCGGCGGCGCTGCTGGCCACGGTGGCCGGCCTCGGCGTCGCGATCCCGTCGCTGTTTGGCTACAACTACCTCGGCTCGAAGGTGAAGGAGCTGTCGGCGGACATGCACGTGTATGCCGACGAGCTGCAGGCGCGGGTGGTAGAGGAGTTCGGGCAATAACCATGGCCGGCGCTTCCAAAGAAGACAATGAACCGTACGACGACATCAACATCACGCCGATGCTCGATCTGGCGTACGTGCTGCTGATCATCTTCATCATCATGACGACCGCCTCGGTGCAGGGTGTGAAAGTAAACCTGCCAAAAGCCAGCAATGCGCCCAGCCTCGCTGAGCCGAAGACGAAAGCGGTGACGATCACCGCGCAGGGGCAAGTTTTCCTGGATACCTATCCCGTGACGATGCAGGAGCTCGAATCACGGCTCGCAGGATTTCGCGCCGCAGATCCCGAGTTACCCGTGGTGATCAAGGGCGATTCGACGGTGCAGTATCAGCTTGTCATGGACGTCCTGGACATGCTCGGACGCCTCAACATCACGCAGGTCGGCCTCGTCACGCAGAAGCTGGTGAAGTAGCGTCATGGCTGCCGTTGATGAAGATGATGACGAAGCAGGCGAAGGCGGCAAGCGCTGGCTGCCGTGGGCGGGCGGCATCGTTATTTTCGTCGGCTTTTCGGCGGCGATCTATGCAATGGTGTCGTCGCTTTCCAACATGCCGCCGCCGGCCCCACCGCTGGTGCAGCAGATTTCCATTATTCAACCGCCGCCGCCCCCGCCGCCCCCGCCGGAGATGGAAGAAACGCCCCCTGAGCCTGAAGAGGAGGTCGAGGTGCCGGAACCGGAACCGGAGCCTGTGGCGGAAAATGAAGAAAGCGACGAGCCACCGCCGGGAGAGGACCTCGCGCTGGACGCAGACGGGGTCGCCGGCTCTGACGGTTTCGGCCTGCGCGCCAAGAAGGGTGGGCGCGGCCTGATAGGCGGCGGTGATCGCAATGCGTGGTACGCGGGTGTGCTCCAGCGGGACCTGCAGGGACTGCTGTCGAACATCGAGACAGTTCGTAAGGGGCGCTATGCGGTAATCGTCCGCATCTGGGTCAGCGCGGACGGCACCATCAAGGACAGTGAAATCGTGCGCGGCAGCGGCAGTGAAGAAGTGGACGCCGCGCTGGTCAAGGCGCTGCAAGGCGGCATGCGACTTTCCGAGGCGCCGCCGGAAGATCTGCCACAGCCGATCAAGCTGCAAATTACGTCGCGCACCTGAGTGCCATCGAGCGCTCGTGAGATCCCGCGTGCGCATGACCCCATTTTCAATTTCTACGGATCTAAAGTGAACCGCTTAAAGTCCCCAACGATGCCGAGCCTGACGGTGGCCCTGGCTTTGGCATTGACTTCTCAAGCCGTGCAAGCCGCCAGCGAGCGCGCGGAACTGCTGGAACTGAAGAATACAATCGTCAATCTTGTCGATGCGTTGGTGGAGCAGAAGGTGCTCACGCCTGAACAGGCAATTAATCTTAAGCGGGAGGCTGCGGACAAGGCGAGATTGCAGGCCGCCAATGAGCCCGCTGAAATGGTGACAGAAGCGCTGCCTGCGGACGCGCCCGGCAAAAAGATCGTGCGTGTGCCGTATGTGCCGGAGTTCGTCAAAGACGAGATCCGGAAGGACGTCAAGGCCGAGTTGCGCAAGGAAGTGGCAGACGATGTGGCTGCGCGGGCGAAGGCCGAGAAGTGGGGCACGAAGGACGCGTTGCCGGACTGGGTGAACCGGTTCCAGCTCAGTGGCGACTTTCGAATTCGCTACCAGTACGACAGCTTTGATCCCGAGAACCAGCCGTTTTCGTATCCGAATTTCACGGCGATCAACGATGTCGGCAATATCACGGGCCCGGATACCTTCTTCAACTTCACCGAAGATCGCAACCGGCTGCGTTTTCGCTTTCGCTACGGCTTCACGGCGCAGGTAACAGATGATCTGTTTGCCGTCGCGCGCATCAGCACGGGTAATCTCGAGAACCCGATTACGATGCAGCAGAATGCGGGCAACGACTTCAACCGTTATGAATTAGGTCTGGATCGCGGCTATATCCGTTGGCGCGACATGACGAAATCGAACTACGAATGGGCGTCGGTGCAGATCGGTCGGTTCCCGGTGCCGTTCTTTGCGCCCACCGAAATGATTTGGGACACCGACCTGCAGCTTGAAGGGATGGCCGCCACTGGCACCTATCGATTCAACCTCGATGGTCGCGAGTCCGGTGGGCTGACACGCGACACCGGCATTTGGGTCACCGCGGGAGGCTTTCCCATGCTGGAAAGCGAACTCGCGTTCGACGACGACTCGTCAAACGATAAGTGGCTGCTGGGCGGACAGCTCGGCTTCGATCACGCGTTCAAGAGACCCTGGCAAGTCAAAGCCGGGCTTGCGCTTTATGACTACGTGAACGTGATTGGGCGGTTCAACCCGAACGGCCCGCTAGGCAGCACGCTGCTCGACTGGACAGCCCCGGGGCAGACGGTGAAGGGCAATACGGCGTACCCGATCAGGTTCAATGCAGTGGGTGATCCGACCCTGTTCGGCCTTGCGTCGGACTACACGATAGTCAATCTGAATACCGAATTGCGCTCGACGCATTTTCACCCGGTGCACGTGTGGCTGACCGCCGATCTTTCCAAGAATATCGGTTACGACGTCGGCGATATTCAGAAGCGGGTGGGCGCCGTGGTGGACGAACGCAGCAACGCAGCCACGCTGCAGATCGATGTGGGCTATCCGGAAATCAAACGGCTCGGTGACTGGCACTTGGGTGCGTATTACAGATACCTCCAGCGCGACGCCGTACTCGACGGCTTCACGGATTCCAACTTTCACCTGGGCGGAACGGATGCGAAGGGCTTCGTGCTCATTGGTGAAGTCGGCATCGCCAGCAATACCTGGATGCGGATGCGCTACTACAGTGTGGATGAGATTGATCTTGCGCCTCTTGGTATCGACAATTTCCACCTTGAGCTGAGCACGAGGTTCTGAGCGTGACACTCGGCAAGCGAATTCTCTGTGCCTCGGTCGCGCTGCTGCTGCTTGCGGTTGACGTGTCGGCCCAGCAGGCCAACGTCCAGGCCCAACAGGCCATGGCCCGCGCCCAGGCGCTGCTGCGACAGGTGGCGCAAGAGAAGGCGCTGGTCGAAGCCGACGTAGCAAAATTGCGCGCTGAGAACGCGAAGCTGAAGAAGGATGTCACGCGCACGAAGGGCGATCTCGAGAGTACGAGCGCAGATCTGGCATCTGCATCGCGGGAAACGACCGGTGTGCGCGCCAGTCTGGGGCGAACCGAACAGCGGCTGGAAAAGGTGACATCACAGTTGCGCGAAGTCGTTCAAAAATATCGCGGGCAGTCTGCGGTGCTGCGCAAGACCGAAGGCGAGCGCGAAGACCTGAAAGCGAACCTCGACGCGACCTCGCGGCAGCTCGATGACGCGGAGAAGAAGAATCTTGCGTTGTATCAAATCAACAGAAAAGTGCTTGCCGAGTTCGACAAGGAAGGACCCTGGGACGGCTTGTTGCGCAAGGAACCCTTTACGGGGCTCAAGCGTGTGGAAATCGAGAACCTCGTGCAGGAGTACGAGTACGAGATGGGGGACCAGGCAAGAGAGGTCAATCTCGACGCGCTCAACAAGACTGCCGCGCCGTGAGGCGCGTCGCAGCAGGGGAGGCTAGCAGCAAAGATGGCACTTAATTCAGATGGCAGCCGCGAACATGGCAAGCGCGTTCACGGTGGATTGCCGAGAGAGGCCGAGCCAGCGCTCATTCTCGACAATGCCAAGCGCAGTGTGTCGATTCGCATCAACACGTCGGATTATGGCCGGATCAAGACGGCGGCCCGGCGGATGCGAACGCGCGAGGCGGAGATCTTCCGATATCTGCTCCAGGTGGGGCTGGCCCGCATCAGTCCGCTGCTGGGCGAAACACTGGATGACACGTCATACCTGCGCACGCTAGCCGAACTCGGCCCTGATTTTCCGGGCCATTTCGGCATAGGAACTCAGGAGCTGACAGCGCTGCTCCAGGCTTTTGCCGGCAAGTCGCTGCCGCTGGTCGATGAGTCAGATCTCGAACTGATCGAATTCGCAGGCTCCCATCCACGGCTCGCGACCGAAAAAATCGAAATCCTGGCGGGGCGAACCTGCGCCGCCGCCGGCGGCCTGCGGCCTTTGCTGTTCGAGTATCTGAAGCATAAATACGCAGGTTCCGAGCCCGACGTCTGAGCGGCCAGGATCAGGGCGGATCGCCGGGCAGCACCTGCACGCCGATATTGGCGGCGAGACAGTCCCGGTACTGATGTTCGTCGACCGCGCTCGAGATGCGCGCGGCGGTGCCGGCGCTGGCGGGGCGAAGCATGACGCGGCGTGCGCCGTCCCGACAGAGACCCGCCCGCGTGACTTCAGCTGCCATGCGCTGGGCGGGGTCAAAGCCTTCCAGTTTCATGCACGCTGCGTAGGCTGCCCCATCTGTGCCAGCGGGCACCCGCAGCGTCAGCGGCACCATCGCGACGGCGCGTTCGGAATAAACCCCCGAGCTGAGATTGATTTCGTGACTGCGGGCGGCTTTGGCAGCGCAATCTTCACCGGCAAGCGCAGCGCCGGCGCCGAGCGCCGCCAGCAGGGAAACGGCAATCAACGGGACTGGTTTCATGACTGGATGGTCCTCTTGCCGGGGGGCGGACTCAAGATCTGAAGGTAGACCGTGAGCTGTCCCGGCCAGGAGTTTATCGGGCCAAGCTCGCAAAACATTCAGGAAATCGCCGGTGAGTCATTTTTTTTCGCACACATTTCACATATTGGCGCTTCAATGGTGCACGCTGCTGCGCTGCGGGAGGAGAATGGCCTGGTAGCGGTGAAGCGTGCTTCGGGTCACAGAAAAATCCGGGGCCGGCGCAGCTTACCAAGTTGAAAAGGGCGGCCAATTAGCCATTTACGGTGTATTCTTTAGCCTGGCCGCATGTGCAGCTGGGGGCAGAGCCGGTCGGCCAACACATATAGATATGCGTATGGCGGTTTCGGCCGCTAAATTGCACTGGTTCAAGCACAACTAGCGAACGACTATGCAGATCATCCCCCTCATTCTGGCCGGCGGCGGTGGCACCCGCCTGTGGCCCTTGTCACGCGGGCACTACCCCAAACAGTTCCTGGCCGTGACGCCCGGTGCCACCTTGCTCCAGGGCACCTTGCAGCGGGTGGGCGCAAAGGGCAGCACCGTGGCCGGCTTGCAGCCGCCGGCGGTGGTGTGCAATGAGGAGCATCGTTTTCTCGTGGGCGAACAGGCTCGCCAGGCAGGCCTGCCTTTCGAACGCATCTTGCTCGAGCCCATCGGGCGCAATACCGCACCGGCGCTGACCTGCGCCGCGCTCACCTACACGCAGGAAGGCGCGGACCCGCAACTGCTGATGATGCCTGCCGATCACCTCGTGCAGGACGCCGCCGCCTTCCAGCGCGCCGTGATGACTGGGGCACCGTATGCGGAAGCCGGCAAACTCGTGACCTTCGGTGTGGTGCCGACCTGCCCCGAAACCGGCTATGGTTACATCCAGTTGGGCCATGCACTGGGCAAGGACGCGCCCGCCGTGAATGCAATTGCGGCCTTCAAGGAGAAACCGACAGTGGGTGTCGCGGAGCAGTATCTGCAAAGCGGTGAATACCGCTGGAACGCCGGCATCTTTCTGCTGAAAGCCAGTACGTGGCTGGCTGCCATCGAGCGCTTCGCGCCGGACATCCTCAAAGCTTGCCGCCTGGCGGTGGAGCAGGGCAGCCGGGACGGCGAATTCTTCCGCCTGAACAAAGACGCCTTCGCCGCCTGCCCGAGCGATTCTATCGATTACGCCGTGATGGAGCGGATTGCCGCGGCAGATCCGGCCAGTTGTGCCGTGGTGTCGCTGGATGCCGGCTGGAGCGATGTGGGTTCCTGGTCCAGCCTGTGGGAAGTGTCCGCAAAGACCGACAGCCACAACGTGACGCGCGGCGACGTGTGCGCCATCGACAGCCACAACAACCTCATCTTCGCCGAATCGCGCCTCGTGGCCGCGGTGGGCTGTGAAGACATGGTGATCGTTGAAACGCCGGACGCTGTGATGGTGGCGCCGAAAGCTCGCGCGCAGGACGTGAAAGCCATCGTCGACTGGCTGGCCGAGCAGGGCCGCGAAGAGCGGCTGATGCACCGCAGAGTCTATCGCCCCTGGGGCACCTACGAAGGCGTGGACGCCGGCGAACGCTTCCAGGTGAAGCGCATCGCCGTGAAGCCGGGCGCCTCGCTTTCATTGCAGATGCATCACCACCGGGCCGAACACTGGATAGTGGTGAGGGGCACGGCGAAGGTCACGCGGGGCGACGAAGTGTTCCTGCTGAGCGAGAACCAGAGCTGCTATATCCCGCTCGGTTCCACGCACCGCCTGGAAAACCCGGGCACGATTCCGCTGGAAATCATCGAAGTGCAGTCCGGCGCCTATCTGGGTGAGGACGACATCGTGCGCTTCGAGGACAAGTACCAGCGGGCATGAGGGACGCATGGGCCGGCTACGACCAATTCTGGATACCCTGCTGGCGGCGCAAAGCGACGCCAACACGGAGTTTTCTGACTTGCTGTACCTGTTACAGCACTTGGGATTCGAGCGACGCGTGAAGGGTTCACACCACATGAACGGTAAATACGAAATCATCATTTACTGGAGCGCTGAAGATGCCTGGTTCATTGCCGAGGCCCCGGAGCTTCCAGGGTGTATGGCTGATGGTGCTACCTATCAGGAAGCGCTCGCGGCCCTGGGCACAGTCATCGACGACTGGATCGAAACCGCCGAGAGCATTGGCCGTCTGGTGCCAGCGCCCAAAGGGCGGCTCCTGTTTGCTTGAAGGTCTGGCTCGTCAGGCAACCGAAAGTCGTATGCAACAGTGCAAGTACAAGCGGGCATGAGGTACGCAGCTGCCATGTCAGCCATGAGACGTGGGCTTAGCTGCGCGGGGCGCTCCTGGCGCCGCCGCCAGCCCCTGTCGACTGGCAGCCCTGCGCCGCAGACAAGCGCACGCGGGGCCGGGGGCTTTAAGTGCGCCTGACGCCGCACCAGCGTGCGGAAATCCGCAGCGCCGTCGCCCGTCTCTTCGGCGCGGACGCAGAGGTACGCTTGTTCGGCTCGCGCACGGACGATAGCAAGCGCGGCGGGGACATCGACCTGTACGTGGAAACCGACCTGACGGATACGGAACAGATTTTTCGCCAGGAGATGGCCTTGCTGGTTGATCTCAACCTCGCGCTGGGCGAACAGAAGATTGACCTGGTGGTGCGCCAACGTGGACAGTCGGCAGAACTGCCGATTCACCGGGTAGCGCGGGAAACGGGTGTGCGGCTATGAGCACCGCTAACGATGCGCTGGCCGGCGCGTTGTGGGAATGCC
>Ga0163144_10002384_pt1 | contig 43522 bp, 37 predicted proteins | sample OliLak19BULKMAT1_FD_123175 | JGI IMG/M metagenome (GOLD analysis project Ga0163144, IMG submission 123175) | Freshwater microbial mat bacterial communities from Lake Vanda, McMurdo Dry Valleys, Antarctica - Oligotrophic Lake LV.19.BULKMAT1 | ecosystem: Environmental > Aquatic > Freshwater >...
AGCCTCGTGAGTTCCGCGGCGGTGGCGGCTGCGCTGGCCGCACGCCCGGACTGCCTCGTGACGTACGAAGTGGTGGGGGAATTGACCGACCGCGAACTCGCGGCGATGCCCGGTGAGGTTGTGTTTCCGGCGTTGCACGGGCCGTGGGGCGAGGGCGGGCCGCTGCAAGATTTGCTGGAAGCGGGCGGGCGCCCCTACGTCGGTTGTCGGGCTGGGGCCGCCCGCACGGCCATGGACAAAGTGGCGAGCAAACTCGCGGCCTCTTCGGCCGGGATTGCCACCAAGCCAGCGGCGGTCTTTTCGGCCCGCGACCCGGGCTGTCCGTTGCCGTACCCGGTCGTCGTGAAACCGGTCCACGAGGGATCAAGTGTCGGAGTTCATTTTGCCCCGGACGCAGAAGCATGGAAATCGACGCGGGCCCGCGTGTGCGCGGAGCTCACGGAACATCCGCGGCGGGTCTATATCGTCGAGGAAGCGGTCGTCGGAGGGCGCGAGCTGACCGTCGGGGTGTTGGACGGCACACCGCTGGACCCGATCGAGATCCGACCCGCGGTGGCGTTTTACGATTACGACGCGAAGTACCACTCCGACGAAACCCAGTACACGGTCGCCCCGGTGCTGCCCACCGGCATCACGGCGGCGGTGCAAGGGGCGGCGGCCCTGCTCTTCCGCGCGATCGGCTGTCGGCACCTCGCGCGGGTAGATTTCCTGCTGGATTCGTCGGGCCGGCCGTGGCTGCTGGAGATCAACACCATGCCGGGGTTTACCGGGCATTCGCTCCTGCCGATGGCGGCGGCGAAGGCAGGACTGCCCTTTGCTGCGCTTTGTGCGCGGCTTGTGGAGTTCGCGGCCCGGGACGGTCGATTGAGTTGATGTGGAACGTAGATCGGCACCGGCCGGGGAGGGCCTGTGGCGGCCAGCCGCGATGGGGCCAAGGATGATGGCATGGCACGACGCCAACCCGAGAACAAGAAGAACGATGGAAGCGAGGGGTTCGGCTGGAAGCCGTTCCTGTCGCACTTGTCCAGTTTTGTGATCGTCGCGCTATTCGCGGTGGTGCTTGTCGCCGCCGCGTTCGGAATGCGGCCCCTGCGGGAGCGATCCGCGGGCCACATCGGCGACGTCCCGGTTAAAGTTTCGTTCGCCTGGCCCCGGACGATGACGGCCGCGGGTGGGCTTTCCGATGAAACGTGGCTGCCGGCAGCCAATCAGGAGGAACTGGTCGCGCTCGCGCTGGGCGAATTGGGGGATGACCCCGACCCGTTTTCGAGCGTTCCGCTGGAGCGAATCGGAACCACCTTGGCAGCGACCGGTTGGTTCTCGGCGCCTCCATTGGTCTTCCGCGCGTCGGGTTCTTCGATCATCGTGAGGGGCGATTGGCGCATCCCGGCGGCGGTGGTACGGGCCGACCGCAAGGATTACCTGATCGCGTGGGACGGGCGGATGATGCCGCCGATCTACGAAGTGGGGGAGTGCAAGCTCCGCGCGATTATCGGCCCGGCCTGCCCTCCGCCCGCCAAGGCCGGCGGGGCCCGCGACTTTGAGACGGCGTGGCCGGGCGAAGATATCGCGGCGAGTCTCGAACTGCTGGCCCTGATCGCCGACAAGAAGTGGGTCCGGCAGATCGAGGGGGTCGATGCCTCGGCCTATTCAGAGCACACGAATCTGACCTTGTTGACAAAGGACGGCTCGCGGATTGTGTGGGGTGGTCGGCCCAGCAAGCCCCGGCTCGGTGACGTCAACACCCGTCAGAAATTGGCGAACATCGCCGAATTGGTGCGGCAGTTTGGTCGGCCCGATGCCGGGTACGCGCGGGTCGATGTCTCGCGCGACAAGTTGCTCTTCGACATCTCGGCGAGCGCTACGGCGGTGCCCACCGCGGCGGCGAATCCGGCCAGTGTTCCGTGAACGTCGACGGGGCCGGGGCGACTGGCGAAACCGGGCCTGGCGAAACCGGGCCTGGCGACACGGGGCTCGGCGACATCGCCCCCGACTCACCGTGGGCGGCGATTGATTTCACGGTGGCTCCCCGTGCCGATGCCGGGAGAGATGGGGCGACCGGGGCGGCGTTTGCCGCGCGCGAACAACCCGCCGACCGCTGGGCCCACCGCCGTGCCGAGCCGCGGGCTTTGGCGGTCTTTTGGTTGATGTATCTGACCGCCGCGTTCGCGGTGGCGATCGGTGGGTCGGGGGCGTCGGCCTTGGTGGCATTCGATGTCTACCGCCAGGTCGGACGAACCATGTTGGTGCTTACCGCCATCGGGATGTGCGTGCTCTGGCCGATGGTGCGGCTGAGTCAGTCGCGGCCCGAGCGGCCGTGGCGCGGGATGTGGCAGGACGTGCTGGTGATCGCGGGCCCGGTCGTGGGCCTGTGCGCAGCGCAGTCGGCGCCGTGGCTGGCCGATTGGCCCGTGATGGTGGCGGTCGCCGTATGCGCGACCATGGCCGCGTGGGCGTTGGCGATCGGAGCGTTGATCGCCTGCGCGCAGTCGTGGGATTGGCCGCGGGCCGCGGCGATGGCGCTGTGCTTGGTCGTGGGCGCGGGCGGGGCGTTGTTCGCACTCCGGCCCAGCCCGGTTGCGGATGGCTCGGCAGGTGAACGCGTGGAAGTGCGCCGGATGCTCTCGGCGGCCACGGCGACGCTGGAAATGACGGGCGATCGATCCTGGACCGGCTCGAACGCTTCCGTCGAGGCACGGCACTGGTTCGCGCTGCTCCCGCCCGGGGTGGTGGCGGTGGCGTGCGCGGTCGGGGCCCGCGGCCGACCGCACGGGGTTCGGGCGTCGGGTCCGTCCTAGGGTTGAGGACACTCTTTACGCCGGTTTGCCGGACGGGTCCAAAGGGAACGGGCCTTACTTTCTCACTTGACTGACGGGATGGCACGACGATGGAACTGATGACGCAGGCGGAAAAGCAGATGGTCGAGACCCGGCTGACCGAGCTGGTGGGGAACCGTCCGGGGCTGGCGCGGCGAATCTCGGAGGCCCGCGAACTGGGGGACCTCAAGGAGAACGGCGACTACCACGCCGCGCGTGAACAACAGGGGATGGAAGAGGCCGAGATCCGGCGGCTGCAGGAGCGGTTGCTTAACATCAGCCTGATTGACGAGCGGATGGGCAAGGCGGTCAAGGGCGTGGTGTTCATCGGCTCGACGGTCCGGCTGCGCGACACTTCCGATGGCGTCGAAGACCTCTTCAAGTTGGTGGGCGAGTCCGCGGGGACGGCGCCGGCGGATTATGTGGAGGTCACGGCGACCAGCCCCATGGGTGAGGCGCTGCTCAAGGCGCGGGTGGGCGACGTGATTCGCGTCAGCGCCCCGCGCGGCGAAAAGAAGTTCGAGATCATGGAGATCAAATAGAGTGGCCGGGGCGGCAGAGGTTACTCCCGCTGGACGGGTGTGCGTGGTCGGATCGGCGAACATGGATTTGGTGGTGCGCACGCACCGCCTGCCGGCCGCGGGTGAAACCGTGTTGGGGAGTTCCTACCGCACGTTCCCGGGCGGAAAGGGAGCCAATCAGGCGGTCGCCGCGGCCCGGATGGGTTCTCCGGTGTCGTTCATCGGCGCGATCGGCGACGACACCCACGGGCAGCGATTGCGGGCGGTGCTGGAGGCCGAAGGGATTGAACTCTCCGGGCTTGCGGTCCGCGCCAACGAAGCGACCGGGTTGGGGTTGATCACGGTGGCCGAGGGCGGCGAGAACACGATCGTGGTATCCAGCAACGCCAACGCCACGCTGACGGCCGGTGAAGTGGAAGCCCGGGGCGCATGGATTGCCGGTGCCGACGTGCTCCTGTTGCAGTTGGAAGTGCCGCTGGCGTGCTGTGTGGCGGCGGCGTTGATCGCGAAAGCCGCCGGGAAGAGCGTGATATTGAACGCAGCGCCCGCCCGGCCTATCCCGCCCGAACTCTTGCGGATGGTGGACGTGTTGGTCGTCAACCGGGGCGAGGCGGCGTTGCTTTTGGGGCAGGACCCGATGCTCGATCCGGCCCGACTCGCGTTGCGATTGCCCGATCTGGGAATCGCGACGGTGGTGCTCACCATCGGAGCACAAGGGGCGATCCTTTCTCACCGCGGGCGGCCGCGACGGGTGCCGACGCTCACGGTCGATGCGGTGGACTCGGTGGGCGCGGGGGACGCCTTCTGCGGAGCGCTCGCGGCCCAGTGGCCGCCCGTGGCCCGTGCGGTGCGGGCCAGAACGGCCGACGAGATGCCGCTTTTGGAGTCGGCGGCCTTGCAGGCGTGCGTGGCGGGGGCACTGGCGACCACCAAGCCGGGGGCGATTTCGTCTCTGCCGCGGGCTCAGGAGGTGGCGGATTGTGTCGCGGGGTTGCGGGTGGGCTGAAATGGGGTTCGATGGGTCGGGTTCAGGCCTCGGGAAACCCTTCCAAGAACGCCCCGGCATCGACAAGCCGGTCGCCCGCGGCATCGGCCACCGAAAACTGTGAACCGCCGTAGAGGGAAGCCGAGCCGAACGCACCGTCTTTGCGAAGGGCGTAGAAGCGGACGTTGAAATTGGGGAAGCCGCGGGCATTCTTAAGCCGCTTTTCCTTGGTGTGATCGACGACCTTCTTGCAGATGTCGAGGCATGCCTGGCCGGGTTCGATGCCGCGCGACATCAGGTCGACGATGAGGAACGAGGCGAGGTTCACAATGGCCGCTTCGCCGCGACCGGTGGAGCCGGCGGCCCCGACGTCGTTATCGCAATAGTTGCCAGCCCCGATAATGGGGGAATCGCCCACGCGGCCTGGGATTTTCCAGTTGAGGCCGCTGGTTGAGGTGCAACTGGCGATGTCGCCGGCGGCGGTGAGGGCGGAGAGGTGAACGGTTCCGGTTACGTCGGTTCGGAACGGGCGGAGGCCGACGGGCTTGGGCATCTTGAACTCGGGACCGTCGTTCATGCGTGGCGCAGCGCGGCCGGCATCTGCGCCGCCCTCGTCTTGCCAGGGCAGCGTGTTCCATGTTTTGCCAAACGGAGCGTCTTGCTCGTCGTCGTTCAGCCAGTCGTCGTCTTTGCTCATGTTCTCGCGCCAGGCCTGCCACTGGCGGCGGGAGTTCTCCGTCACGAGGTCCTCTTCGCGGAAGCCCATCGACTTCGCGAAGCGGAGGGCACCCTCGCCGACCAAGAGGCAGTGGTCGGTGCGGCGGAGCACCAGGAGCGCGACCATCGACGGGTTCTTGATGTTCTCGAGCGCTGCGACCGCGCCCGACTTGTGGGTGGGCCCGTGCATGACCGAAGCGTCGAGTTGGACGACGCCGTCGGCGTTGGGAAGGCCGCCCAGCCCGACGGAATCGTCGTTGGGATCGTTCTCGATGATGCGGACCCCCTGGACGACGGCGTCGGCGGGGTCGAAGCCGTCGTTGAGGAGGGCGACGGCGCGGGCGGCCCCGGGGCGGCCGTTGGCGGATCCGATGACGATGGGGCCTTTGCGAGGCCCTTGCCCGAACGAAGCGGCGGCAAGGGGGGATCGAATCAGTGGGAGCGCGGCGGCGGCAGCGGCGGCGGATAGGAACACGCGTCGTGAGTGGTCGGTCATGATGCGATGTATATCAGAACGGCGCCCGGCTGTCCAGAAACGCGGCGGGCTCCGGGGTCGGAAGTTACCCCGGAAGCAGCCCGAGCCGGGCCGCGATGTCGAGCGCGTTCGTGGCGGCTCCGCGGCGGAGCTGGTCCGCGCAGGCGAAGAAGCAGAAGCGTGTGTAGCGGTCGTTTTCGTCGGGCTGTTGGGCAGGGTCGGGACGAATCCGGCCGATGAGCACGTTGTCCTGGTCGGTCGCCTTGAGCGGCGTCGGGAATGCGTTGTTCACGCGATCATCGACGATCGAGATCGACTTGCCATCGCGAAACTCGGATCGGACGTCGGCGAGCGAGACAGCTGTGCGGAGATCGACCATCACCGATTGGCTGTGGGCCCGGATCACCGGGACGCGGACACAGGTGGGCGTGACTTGGATCGTGCGGTCCTCCCAGATTCGGGCGGCCTCCAGCATGATTTTACGTTCTTCGCCGTTCACGCCGTCTTCCACATCAACCTCGGAGTCATGGCTGAAGAGATTGAAAGCGCACGGCTCCTTGAAGAACCTGGGCCGGGGTTCGCCGCCGTCCAAAACGGTCTGGAGTTGCGACCGGAGTTCGGCGATCGCACCCAACCCCGCCCCGGAAACGGCCTGATAGGTTGAGACAACGACGCGGGCAATGCCAAAGGCGCGGCGGAGTGGTTCGAGCGCCACGACGAGCATGATCGTGGAACAGTTGGGATTGGCGATCAATCGCGAACCGGCGTGCAGGGTGCCGCCGTTGACCCCGGGCACGATGAGCGGGACGCCGGGGTCCATGCGAAAAGCGGAAGAATTGTCGATGACAACGGTGCCGCCCGCCACGGCCTCGGGGGCGAAGCGTCGGGCGATGTCGGCCGTGGCAGCGAAGATCGAGACCGGGGCCGAGCGGATACGTTCTGGCGTAGTCGGTTCGACGACGACATCGTCGTCCCCGAATGGGACGAGCGTCCCCGTTGACTGATCGGAAGCGAGGGCCCGAACCTTGGACGCTTTGACGCCGCGTTCATGCAGCACGCGCAGCACTTCGCGGCCGACCGCGCCGGTGGCACCGACGATCGTCGCCCCGTGGGTGAAGGTGGTCACGTGTGGGTCAGACGGCATCGACGGCCTCCCGCTGAGGATTCATGGCACTGCTCTCGCGCGGAAGCAGCGTGACGTCGAGGCAGTCGGCAAAGACCGACTCGGCGGTGGGCCAGCGTCCGGCCCCCAGGCCCCGGAGCGTGAGCGGGGCGAGGGTTTCGCCGCGGATGGTGAGGATGTTGCCCGGGCCGGCGGTGCGGCCGATGGCGCTTTCTTTGTCCAGGGCTTCGATACGAACCGAAGCGGTCACGGAGCCGTTGATGCGAGTGACCGAAGAAATTTGGCGGGCGATCTGCCCGGGTCCGGCCTTGCGAAAGGAGTGCGGGTCCAGCGGCTCGCGCGTTACATCGTCCGGTGAAAGGAGTGCTCCCCACGCCTCGCGGGCGAGAACGACGAGTTTCTCGGCGGCGTCCACACCGTGCAGGTCACGCGACGGATCGGCCTCGGCGAAACCGGCGGTCTGGGCTTCCGAGACGGCATCGGCGAAGGGCCGCCCCGAAGCCACGCGATCGAGCACGAAGTTGCAAGTTCCGTTCACGATGCCGCGGATTTCGGTGATGGTGTCGCGGGCTGCGAATCGTCGGACGGATTCGATCATCGGTACGCCGCCGCCGACGGAGGCGCTGTATCGAAGGCTACCGCCCTGGGCCTGGCAGAGAAGGGCGAGTTGCGGACCGTGGAGGGCGATGAGCGCTTTGTTCGCGGTGACCACGTGAGCCCCGCGCGCCAGGGCGCTGCGGACCAGACGGAGGGAGAGGTCAACGCCGCCGATCAACTCGATGAGAAGGTCCGCGGACTCCAGTGCGTGCGGGTCGGTGGTAAGAAGGCGGTCGGCCCCGAGTAGCCCCGCGTGGCGGGCGGGGTCTCGCACCAGGACCGCCCCGACCTCAAAGAGGTCGGGATGGGCCGCGAGGTGTTCAACGACTCCGCGGCCGACCGCGCCGCACCCCGCGACGGCGACGCGGAGCGGAGGCGAGGGGTTCTGTGGCGGAATGGTGATGCGTGGCTCATCGCCAACACGGGAGACGAGCGGGTTGAGAAAGCCGCCGATCTCGAACGCGACTCCGCGCTCCCGCGCGTAGCGCACGGCCTTGTGCTGGATGATCTTGCCATCGAGGGCGAGCGCGTCGTCCCACGAAAGCGACTCAAACCGTCTGGCGGGGCCCCTCGGGTCCGGAATCTTTGGGTCGCGCTCAAAGAGACCGCCCACGTCCTTGATGAGTCGGCAACGGTCGGCTTCGAGTTGGTCGGCGAGAAAGAGGGCCGAAAGGTCTGACCCTCCGCGACCCAGCAGCGTGATGGTGCCGTCGTGCGCCAAGCCGATGAAGCCGGGCACCACCGCGACCGGCACCTCGGACAGGTGACGCTTGACGGCGTCGACGTCGATGCTGACGCAGGCGGAGTCGAGCACGTTGCCGCGGGTCTTGAGCCCGACGGCGGCGGGCGGAAGGACCCGGTTGGGCACGCCGGCACGGTCCAGGGCGAGCCCGAGCAGTGCGGCGGTGGTAAGTTCGCCGGTGGCCAGCAAGAGCGCGTGTGCACCCTCACTCGGGGAGTCGGTGAACTCGTGGCTCTTGCCGATGAGCGCATCGGTGGTTCCTTCAAACGCGGAAACGACGGCGACGATCCGCGAGCCGGCCCGCACCCACCGGTAGAGTTCGTGGGCCGCCGTCGCGAGCGCCTTCTCATCTTTAAGCACCGAACCGCCGAACTTGAGGACGATCAGTTCACCGCGCGACATAGTTTGCTCCCCTTTTGACCGGTTCGAGACACGGCCGAGTTTGATGAAACGGGTTGAAGGCCGGCGGCGGCCGCGGCGTCGGCAAAGTCACGGATGATGTCGATCGGATCTTCGAGCCCGACGGAGAGGCGGATAAGCCCGTCGGTAAGCCCGACCGCCAGTCGGTCTTCCCGCGGCACATCGCCGTGGGTCATGCTTGCGGGGTGGGTGAAGAGGGTTTCGACGCCGCCGATGTGCTCGGCGAGAGTTCCCAATGTGAGGTTCGAGAGCAACGAAACCGCGGCGTCATAGCCGCCGTTGAGTTCGAATGTCACCACTCCGCCGTGCCCGCCCAGGTGCTGGCGCTCGGCCAGACCACGCTGCGGGAAATTGGTGAGGCCGGGATAGATAACGTGGGCGGCCAGGCCGGATTGATCAAGCCACGCGGCGACGGTCGCGGCGTGGCGGGACTGCTCGCGGATGCGGAGCGCGAGGGTTTTGATGCCGCGAACGGTGACCCACGCGTTGAACGGGGTCTGAATGCCCCCCGTGGCCTTGCGGATAAAGCGGAGGCGGTCGGCGATCCCGGCGTTCCGGGTGGTGAGCGCGCCGCCCAGCGCAGCGGAGTGACCTTCGATGTGCTTGGTGGTGGAATAGACGCTGACGTCGGCGCCGAGTTCGAGGGGATGCTGCAGAACCGGGGTCAGGAAGGTGTTGTCGACGGCGAGGGGGATGGATCGGGGATTGGTGATGCCGGCGATGGCGGCGATATCGGTGAGCTTGAGGGTCGGATTGGCCGGGCTTTCGATAAAGACGAGTTTGGTGTTGTTGCGGATCGCGGCTTCCACGGCGGCCGGGTTGCTGCTGTCGACAAACGTGAAGGAAATGCCCAATCCGGAGAGGATCTGACGGAAGAGCCGGGTGGTTCCACCGTAGATGGCATCTCCGACGACGGCGTGGTCACCGGCCTTCAGGAGCGCCAGAAAGAGCCCGGTTTCGGCGCCGAGACCGGTTGAGAATGTGACGGAAGGGAGCGCGTTCTCGAGCGATCCCAGGAGCGTCTCGAGTTCGTCCACGCTGGGGTTGGCGACGCGGCTGTAGGTCGGGCCTTCGTACGAACCCAGGCCTGATTGGGCATAACTGGTGGATTGAACGATCGAGCCGGCGAGCGGCCGCAGGAGATCGTGGCCGACACGTCGGGGGGGGTGGAGCGCGGACGTTGCGATGCCGAGGTTGGCAACTACCCGGGCTCGGGCCGGTGACGGCGGGAACACGGACTCTGGGGCGGGGGCGCCGGGTTTGGTGGAAAAACGTGTCACGGCCGTGAAACTCCTTCACGGCACCAACAGCGTCCAGCGTTGCGGGGTCGATGGTGAACGTCACCATCTTGTTTGCCGCTGAATGGCCCAAGAAGGGACTCAGGACGGCCGCATCGCTCCCCCGCAGGGGCTGGCCTCGGCACCGCGGCTGGATTCGTGTTAAGACACGTCCGCTCGGTTGCCGCCCGGGTTACAAGGCCTCCCGGGACTCTTGATGCAGAACCAACCCTAGGCGGTGCTCGGCGGGAAGTCACGAACGCAGCGTTGGGCTGGCCAACGTTCGGCTGGCCAAAGTGGGCTGGCCTTGGTATCCGCAAGGGTCATGCCGTGATTGGTCGCCCACGTGATCGGTCGCTTTAGTAAAACCGATCCGCCGCGATCTCCACCAGACGTTCGCGCATGTCGTCTACTTTGGACATGCTGGCGCGGGCCCGGAGGCGGTTGATGTACTTTTTGCGTTCGTCGTTGGTGCGGCCTTCACGCAGGACGTTCTCGATCACGAGTTGGGCGTCGTAGAGAGAACGCGTATTAGCGTTGATGTTTTCGAGCGTGATCCACGCGACGCTGCCGTCGAGTTCGATGGGGCCGGCTACGTCGCCCACGGGGAGCACCCGCGCGGCCTCGTTGAGTTTGGGGTTGAGATAGATCTTGGCTTCTTCCTTGACGCCCTTCATCTCGAGCGTGTCGAGCCCGCCGGTCTTGGCCTTGTAAATGTTGATCGCGTCGGACGCGATGTCTTTGAATGCTTCCCCCGCTGCGAGCCGGGTTTTCACGGTTTCGATGTCCTGGGCTTTGGTGTCGAGCACCTGGATCATTCGGAACGTGGCCTTCGGGGCCGGGTTGAAGTTGTCAAAGAGGCGGTAGTAGGTCTGTTCGATATCACGCCACGAGATGTTGACGCGGCGATAAATCTGTTCGCCGAGCTGGTACTTGATGAGTTCGTCGTCCTGCCGTCGACGGAGGGCCTCATCGAAACTCCGGCCGTCGGTTTCTTCGGCGCGTTTCTCGGCCAAGGCCCGGCTGCCGTAGTTCTCGCTCTGAACCTTCTTGGAGAGGGATTCCATAAAGCCCAGGAAGCCCTGCCGCTGTTCGGGACTGAACGACGCGAGGGCTTCGGCCCGAAGCAATTCGTCCTCGATAAAGAGATCAAGTTCCCGGTTGATCTCGGTTCGCGCGAACTTCTCCCACTCAGGGCGCTTCACCTCGACGGCTTTGGCGCGGAGGCGATCGGCCATCGGCGCGAGGAACGTGCCCGCGTAGATGGGCTTGCCGTTGACGTCGCCGACTTTGGAGTCGATAAACACGGATTCCCCTACAACTTGGGATTCGGGTGAGCCCACGGTCGAGCCGACGATGGCGGCCACGTCGGTGATTCCGGACGATGCGGCGATCGGGCCGGTGACACGCACCACCGGGCGGCGGCTTGAGGGCGGCGTCGCGTCGGCGATCCCGGAAATCGTGATCGCATCCGGGCGGGCGGCGGCGGCGGGTGTGGGCGCGGTGTCCGGGTGCGGGACCGGGTCCCGCTGGATGTTCCACTCCCGGGCTTCGACCGTGCGATCAAACTCACTCCGAGAGAGGATGGCGGTGGAGGGGACACGGGTCGCCTGACATCCGACCAGTAGCAGCGAAGCCGCGGCGATCGTTGAGAGCTGGCGACGCAGCGACCGCGACGGGGCATCCGGCACTTCGGTTCCTACAATGCGGCGGTCATTCGAAGTCGCCGTTTCCCGGCTGTTGTGGGGGGCGATGGTTTCGGCCAAGGGAAAGATCTCCATGCCAGACGACTCGTCCGACGCCCCCAAGATTATCATCGACTCGGACTGGAAATCACAGGCCCAGGCCGAGAAGGAAAAACTCTCGAAGAAGGCGGAGACGCCCAAACCCGGCGCGACCGGCAAGGGTCTGGCGGGGTTGGGGACGCCGAGCAGTGAAGGGGGAGCGGCCGCCGGCGAAGAAGGGATCGCCGAGGCGGGCTCCGAGCAGCCGAAATTCGAGGACATTGTGAGCCTGCTGATGACGCAGGCGTTGACGTACATGGGGGCGTTCCCCGACCCCCGGACGGGCCGGTCGGTCGTGTCCTTGGAGATGGCCAAGATTTTCGTTGATCTTCTGGGGATTCTCGAGACCAAGACCAAAGGCAATCTCACCGAGCAGGAAAACCAAGTGATGATGCGGGTCCTGGGCGAACTCCGGATGGAGTATGTTGAGGTCGCCAAGTACGTCCAGCAGGCCGTCGCTGAAGGCAAGATCAAGCAGGTGCCGATGGGCGGTGGGGGTGCGGGCGGGATGCCCGGAATGGGCGGAGCGGGTTTGGCCGGGCCGGGATTGGCCGGACCGGGGCTGCGGTCGTAACGGCGGGGACGATGACGCGAGTTTCTTCAAATAGAACTGCTCGTCCTCCAAAGCGGTCCTCAACCGTCGCGCGACCGAAACTCAGGAAGGAAGCGGACGAGCGTCGCCAGCAGGAAAGCCGATTGGCGATCGACATGCGGCGGTTCCGCTCGACACAACCTTCTCCGAGACGTTGCCGAAGGATTTGCGCTCGGATTTCAAAGGGTTGATTGATCGCGTCCGCTCGAACCAGAAGCACTTGGGCGATCGGCGGTTCGGACCGCCGCGCGCCTGCCGGTACTCTCGGACAACGAGTGATAACAACCGACAGGCCCGCACCGCTCGTGCATCGAGTCGTGCTAGTCGGCACCGGCCCGACACGCTCCACAGTCCGAACCGGTGTGGGGAATCCCGGTTCACCCGAGTTGAAGGGCGCGGCCGTGAACGCCGAAGGTTGCCTCGATGCGCGGCCACCTCAATCGACAATCCTCGGACCTTGGCGTTTTCGGACTTCCCAAGGTCTGGCCTTCGGACTACCTCAACCGTGCGGGGCTGGCGGCGATCGATTGGGGCGTGCGCGGCCTCGCCGCCGCGGGAGCGTCGGCGGACGTGGACGTGGGGGAACGCGTGACACGCTGGATCGATGACCACGAATGGCCGGCGCGGCCGCTGCGGATCGGCGTCCGCGGTCCGAATGCGTGGCCGCTCGGGTGGGCCGATCGGGTTCACGCGTCGGCCTCGGCGGGGATCGAATGGTTTGCGCTGCCGGCCCGCGAGGGTGGGACCGACGGGGCGATGATCGAGCACCTTCTGGATGCGGCGGTGGAAGTGACCGCAGCTGGGATGATGCGGGTTGAGACGCTGACGCGGAGCGGCTTCGAGGCGGCGTGGTTTGATTGGGCGGGTAGTCTGCCGCTTTCGTATGCATCGGTCTTCCCGTGCCGGGTGGATTGCGAGCGAGTGGAAGTTCAACTGGAGGAAGGCGATTCGGCAGGGTTGGTGACGGCGCTGATTGAAGCGGCGGCGTGGAGCAGTCGCGCACCGGCGCGGCTGACGCTGGAAGACCGATTGAAGGGGCGCTGTGTGGCCTCACCGATGAGGAAAAGGGTCCGGCGGCTGGAGGTGTGGAAGCCCTCGGTAGACCAGTTCGAGCGGGCGATGCGGCGATTGACCGCGGGCGTGACGGAGGCGGAGGCGAAGCGAGTGGAATCCGGGTTCCGGAATGAGGCCGGTCCGAGCGGCGCCGAGCGGGCGGCGGCGCGGGTTTCGTCGGCGTGGCTCGCGACGTGGGTGGGCCCGATGCGGGACACCGAGCGGCGCGACGCGATGGAGGCGTGCGCTGGGCTGGCGGGCGACGAAGCCGAGGTGGCGCTCCGGCTCGCGGCGGCCCGGCTGGCGTGCGGCGCGGACCAAGCGGGCTTTGATGCCCTCGAACAGGCGGACCGGATGCTCCGGACCCGGGTATTGCTGCCCGGGATTGATCAGTTTGCGTTCGTGCAGGGCGAACTGGCGACCCACCTGCAGACGCCGCTCGCCGTCGGGCGGGTGGCGGCCGGGGCGTGCATGATCGGAGCGACGATGGCCGCGGACACGTTCGTCCACTTCAAGGACGATGTGCTGGACGAACTGAAGCACAGCGAGTTGCTGGTGGGGCGCGATCAGGACCACCGGTTGCTGGTAGAAGTGTTTCGCACGCTGCACAGAATCCGGCGGAGCGAGTGCTACGGATTGCCCGCGGCGGCGTGAAGTGGGGAAACGCGGCGGGCGGGTGGTCAATAGTCGAGCATGACCGGCACGCGGGACCGGAGGGCAGTCTCGGCGAGCGCGTGCCACGTGTCGAGGGCTCCGCGCGCGATGGTTCGGGACGGACTTGCGTTGGAGGACGTGCCCTCGATGAGAACCCGTTGGAGGGCTGCGAGTTCGGCCTTCAACATTTCGACTCCGCCCACCGGATGCGTTCGGCCCGAGGGCATTTCGAGCGAGATCGGTTCGGCGATCCGCAGCGGGAGCCACGCCTCGCAGGCGTGGACGTGGGCGAACCGGGATCGGGATTCGTGACTCCGGAGGCGCGCGAGGGCGGGGTCGCCGGCGAGCGAGTCGATGGTCGGCGGGTTCGGTGGTTCAGCGAGGTCATCGAACTGCGCGTAGGCGGCGACCAGTCGAACGGCCCAGTATCCTTCGTGCGTCAGGTCTTGGGTGAACGTCGGGGCGTCGATCCTTTCGTCCCACTCCGGGTGGCCGACACCGGCGGAGCGGAGGGCCGGGGCGATGATGCGTTGCCAGCCGCGGATGCTGGGGAGGAGATCGCGGGCCGCTTCTTGCTCCGGGTCGGTCGGAGATCGGGCTGCCCGCGCGTAGTAGCAACAGAGCGGGCCGGCGTAGACATCGAATGACATGCGGCAAGCGTACCGACTGACCCGCGGCGACAAGAGTGCTCGGAGAGCCATCTGCGACGGGTCGCTCGCTTTAGGAAGCGGGGGGAACGACGACCGGGGCCAGCACGACCACGCGCTTCTTGTCGGTCACGACGACGCCGCCAGGGGTTTCGAGGGTGACGGCAAAGGCCCCGGGGTTCTTGATGAGGAGTTTGGGATCGATGGGGATGATGAGGTCGCCGGTGGCTTCGTCCATGGTGGCGAGCGTGATGTCGAAGACTCCGGCGTCGACCGGGAACTTGGGATCGCGGCCCTCATCGAAGATCCACGCCTGGTACTGCTCTTTGGAGGGGTCGTTGGCGCCCAAGCCACGGAAACGCAGGTAGCCCTGCTGGAGGCGGGCGTTCCAGACGACGTCTCCGGTGACGCCCTTGGCTTCCGGGATTTCGGTGGCCGTCCAGGCGATTTGGACATTGTCCGCGTTCTGCTCGAGCAGGGCGACGCGGGCCTGAGCGGTTGAAAGGTTGCGTTCGGAGGCGGTGAGTTGAGTTTGGAGAGCGGCGATCTGCGAGGCGGCCTGGGCGGCGGTTTGGGCGGTGGTTTCACGTTCTGCCCTGAGCGTGGTGGCGAGGGCGGCCTTCTCGGCTTCGAGGGTGGTCCGCTGTTCCGCAGCGGTGGCGAGCAGGGCATTGGCTTCCTGACGCTGGGCCTGAAGGGCGGCGGTGACTTCGTTGATGCGAGCCTCCGAGGCCGCGAGACGGGTGATCGATTCCTGATTCTGTGCTTCGGACTGGATTCGCGCCACAATCGACTCGGCCCGGGAACGTCTGGCGTGGTCGAGCATGAAGAGCGACGTACACAACGCCGCGGACGCCGCGGCGGCGGTGAGGAGGAGGGGCCAAGAGAAGGGGCGCGGCCGGGGCTGCATTGGGATTGTGGGCGGGGCCATGTGGGCGAGGCGGGCAAGGCGGGGCATGGGTGCGGTGGCGGAAGGAGAAGAGTTTTCGCGGGCGAACTCGAGGCCGCGATCGAGGAGGCGGGCGCGGACATCGGGCGGCAATGCGGCCTGGGTGGTCGCTGACCACGCTTTGATGAGGGCACCGCTGATGGACGAGATCGCGTCGGCGTGCAGGCCGGAAGGAGACCGGGGATGGGAGTGAGCGTTGAGCAAGGCGTTGAGTTCGGCGAGTTCGGGCTGTGACAGCGGGCCGGTGGCTTGGTCGGCCAGGAGTTCGGTGAGGCGGAGGGATGGACCGCGGTCGTCGCGAGGGGGATTGGTAGAAGGATTCATTGGGCGGCTCCTTCCACCTTGGGGCGGGTGTTGGAGGGAGCGAAGTCGGCTTGGAGAAGTTCGCGGAGGCGCATCAGGCCCCGGCGAAGACGGGTTTTGACCGTTCCGAGGGGGATGTTGACCGTCGTCGCGATTCTTTCGTGCGAGAGGCCGTGGTAGAGTGAGAACCACAATACTTGTTTTTCGTCGGCGTCGAGTTTTTGGAAGGCTTCGGTGGCTTTTCGGACGTCGTCGGCGAGTTCGGCTGAGTTGAAGGCCAACGGCTTGGATGCGAGGAAGCCGTGATCCTCGAAGTGGACGGCGCGGCGGGTTTGGGCGCGGCGCTGGCGGTCGATCAGGCGGCGGTGGGCGATGGTGGCGATGAAGGCGGCTTCGGAGCCTTGAAGGGGGTCGAAGCGGTTGGCGTGCCTCCAGATTTCTACGAAAACCTCCTGAACCGCGTCTTCCAGGTCGTCGCCGAAGCCCTTGAGGTAGCGCTCGGCCAAGCCCCAGATGGTGCCGCCATATTCATCGATGCACGCGGCCACCGCGAGGGGGTCACCGGCGGCGATACGTGGGAGAAAAGCGGTGGGCAAGCGGGGCTTCCGGTTTCAGAGGTCGTTGCGGATACTAGCGCGCAGGACACCACGCTCCCTTGGGTGATGGCGGCAGCCTTTCGGCGATCGGACCCGTGCGGATGTGTATTCGATTGGAGTGAGAAGGAATTCACTTTCTTTTCGGACGGCGTCGGGGTGCTCGGACGAGAGTCTGGTGTCGCGCGGAGAGGTCGGCGGTGTCCGGAGGGGAGTGCCGTGATCTTGGCTGCGCAAACGGAAATTCGTCGTGACATCACTTTTGAGCGCCGCACCCCGGAGTCTGTTCGGATTCGGGATAACAGGCCTTCAGAGCGGTAGAACTTCGTTCCTCGCGGGTCGATGGCTTTCGGGTCATCGGCCCGCTTTGGTTTTTGGCGGGGAGCGGTGAGAGACGGAGAGAGCCGGTCACGCTGGGGTCACCACGGGAGGACAAAGGCGGTGACGACGGCGTCGGCGATGCCCATGAGCGCGGCACCCGCGATGAGGCCGGCGCAGATGGGTTCGTGGTTGTCGTTCCAGAAGTGGCCGGTGGGAGTGCCGTCGCCTTTGGAGAGGTGGGCGTGGCGTTTGGTGAGAGCCCAGAAGATGAACGCGCCGAGGAACATGGCGAAACTGGATTGAAAGTTGATGACGAAGGCGAGGCCCAGCCCGACGGACGAGAGGGGGAACTTGCCTTTGGTGAGGATTCGGCTGACCTCGATGACGAGGCCCAGGAGCGCCGCCAGGCCGACCGCGACCAGCACGCTGGGGGCGAGCATGTCGATGCCTTTGGTGAGGACCTCGGCGACTGACTTCCACACGGTGACGGAGGGCATCTCGAACTTGTCGCTCTGGAGACCGGCCACGCCTTTATCCTTGAAATCGGGGGTGGTGGTGAAGAGCAGATAGAAGAGCGGGATGGAGGCGAGGGCACCGGAAAAGATGCCGATGACGTGCCCGATGGCCTGCTGACGGGGTTTGGCGCCGAGCATGTAGCCGGGCTTGATATCCATGAGCAGGTTGCTGGCGTTGGAGACCACCTCGGCGGTCATGCCGGCGGTCATGAGGTTGGTCTTGATGTTGCCGGGGTCGATGGCGCCGTAGGTGAGTTGGGTGACCTTGCTGACCGCGCCGACCGGGGTGGTGCCGGTGAGGGCGGTGGAATTGGCGGCGATGAGCGAGAGGATGAACATCAGGGGGACACCGATGAGGCTCATCCAGTACTTGATGTCGAAGAACTCGTGGCCGAGGTAGGCGGCGAGGAGGCTGAAGATCGGGATACCGACGACGAAAACCCACCTGGGGATTTCGATGTGGCTGAGGACGTCCTTCTCGGCATCGGGCGATTTTTTGGCGAAGAGGCCGGCGATGGCGGAGAGGATGATCTTGGGTTTCGCGAAGAAGACGATGAAGGAGGCGACGACCATGATGGTGACGCCCGGCCAGAGCGACCAGAGGGTGATCTGCCGCATCCCGTACTTCATGGTGTCGAGGAGCGCGGGGTTGAGGATCGCTTCGGCGAAGCCTTCGGGGGGATTGCTGGGGAGGATGTCCTTGCGGTGGATCATCCAGGGGACGAGGATGGCGTAGTTGAGGATGGCGCCGATCAGGAGTGACGAACCCGCGCGGATGCCCATGAGCCCGCCTGCACCGATGAGGGCGACGTCGAGGGCCGGGGTGATGGTGAGTTGGACGGGGTCGATGCCCGCGATCTTGCGGAACTGATAGCCGAACTTGCCGATGAGGACGTCCAAGCGCTCGGGCAGGTAGAGGAGTTTCTCCTCCATGGCGTGCTTGGCCGCGTCGTAGTTGTCGCGGACGGCGAGCAGAAGGCTTTCGGTGGCGGCCAGGTCGTCGGGCGCGAGGGCGGCTTTGTCGGCGAGTGTGGCGCGGAGCGTCGTCTTCTCGGCGTTGAGAGCGATCACCGGATCGACGAGGGAAGCGTGGCGACCGAAGAGGCGGAACTGAAGCCACGCCTGGATGCCCTCGGCCTGCACGAACTTGATGCCGGCGGCCAGAAACGCGGCCCCGGCGAGCACTTTGGCCTTGAAGACGCCGACGCGCGCGTCCTCGGAATGGAGGGTGTCGAGCACGACACCGCAGGCCCGACCCTCGGGGAAGGGTTGCTGCTCGTCGTTAATGAAGCGCCGCTTCATGGGGAACGCGAAGAGGACGCCCAGGATGGAGAGGCTGATGTTCCACAGCATCATGGTGTGCCAGGGGAGCAACTCGCCGGTGACAATCATGTAGGCGGGGAGGCTGGAGATGAGGGGCGCGGTCATGTACCCCGCGCTGGTGGCGATGGATTGCATCGCGTTGTTCTCGAGGATCGTGAACTCGCGCGAGGCCCCGAGTTTGGAGAGCACCTTGAACGCGCCGAAGGCGAGGATCACGGAGGTGATCCCCACGCCCAACGACCAGCCGGTGCGGGCGCCGACGTACAGGTTGGTGGCCGAGAGAACGCCGCCGAGAAAGAACCCGGTGATCGCCGACCGGATGGTGAGTTGGGGCATGTCGCCGCGGAAGACGTTGGCGAGCCACCAGCGGTCTTTTTGCTCGACCGTCCAAGTGCGGACTTGCTCTTCGGTGAGGTTTTTGATGGCCATTGGGGGAGGAGGATAGCGGAAACGAGCGCAGCGCGGGAGGGGCCAGTTCCCGAGGCGGCCCCGGAAGGGGGAGGCCGCGCAAGGAGTCAGGAAACGGGCTGGGGAAGGGTGGGTTCGAGAAGGTCTGCGAAGGCTTCGAGTTGTTGGGCGAGTTCCAAGAGTTCTTCGCTGGAGGGGAGGTCGGTGGAGGGTGAGGGGGCGTTCGAGACGGTGGGAGCGGGGCGGGGTGGCGCGGGTTGCGGCGTTGTGATGTGCGTGGTAGGTGGATGAGAGGCGCGGGAGCCGGAGTCAACAGGGGCGGCGGAAAGGGGATTCATGACAACAGGCGGCTGCGGGCGGGCCGGGATGCCGTCCGGGGCATCAGGGGCGGCGGAGGAATCTGCGGGTGGAGAGTTGTGTGCTGGGGGAGAGGAGGAGACCACAGGCGGGACGCCTGTGCCACGGACCACCGGCGGGACGCCTGTGCCACCCAAAGCACCCGAGGCACCCGACCCGGGGTGGAAGCGCGAAAGGCGGAAGATGCCGGCGACGACGCGGCGGGCGGACTCGGTGCGGCGGTGGCTGCTGGCCAGCGAGGCCGGGTCGGAGCAATCGACTTCTGTTGTCCGGATTTGATCGTCGAGGGTGTTGAGCAGCGTTGTGAGGAGGCGGAGGGAGTCGACGAGACGCATCGAGGCCGCGAGGCGGATGCAGGAGGCGTTGACGGTGGCGAGGGATGCGACGCGGGCGGCGAAAGGGCCGGTTGAGATGTGGAGCGAGAGGGCCTCGGCGGTGGTTTGGAAGTGGTCGGCGAGGGCGGGGAGCGTGAGGTGGCCGGCAGCAACGGCGTCCAATAGGGCGGACTCATGGGCCGGTGAGGGGTTGAAGAGGGCGGCGGGCATCGGGGTAGTGTACGGTGTTTGATTGGTGTGTCAACAGGTTTTTGTTAGGTATTTTTCGGGAGCGGGTTTTCCGTTGATCTGAGTAACGGGATTTGGCGTGATCGTCGCGGGTGGAGGCGCTTGTGCGCACAAGGGTTCACGCCACGAGCAGTCCTTCGGACTGCCTCGTTCGTTTGGAAACCCCCGGGGGTGTCGCTGCGCTCCACCGCCGGCTACAGCCTTTCATCCCTCCCGGGGCGGGGAGCGGCGGGTGCGCAGGGATCAAGCGAGTTTCGGTCACGCCGCGGCGGCGTATTTTGTGCGTGCCGAAGCCGGATGCCGATGCCGCCGGGGCGTCCACTACACTGGTGGCATGATGGCGGATACGGATACTCGTGGGGGTGAGCGGCAGCGGCTGTTGGAGGCGTTGGCGGAGCAATATCCGACACCCGAGGCGGCGGTGAGCGAGGCCGCCGCGCTGCGGGCGGCGTTGACGCTGCCGATGGGGGTCGTTCACATTATTTCGGACGTGCACGGCGAGGACACGAAGCTCCGGCACGTGATCAATAACGGGTCGGGCCGGATCCGGGCGTTGGCGGACCGGATTGTGGGCGGGCGGATGAGCGGGGTGGAGCACGCGCGTTTTCTGGCGGTGCTGTATTACCCGCGCGAGGCGATCAACCGGTTTTCGCGGGAGATTGTGGAGAGCGGAACACGGTTTGAGTGGGTGCAGCGGACGCTGGAGTTTCAATTCGAGATTGTTCGCGAGCTGCGGAAGACGTATCGGCGGATCAAGTTTGAGAGTTTGATCACGAAGGAGCATCGCGAGTTATTCATCGAGCTCGGGAGTGGGCAGCGGCCGGAGTACATCCACGCGATGATCAAAGGGCTGGCCAGGCACGATCGGGATTGGGGGGCGGTGCGGGCGGCGTCGCGGCTGATCCGGAATCTCTCGTGCGAAGAGTTGCTGGTGGCGGGCGATCTTGGGGATCGCGGGCCGCGGATCGACCGGGTGATTGATACGTTGATGAGGCAGCCCAAGGCGAGCCTGGTGTGGGGCAACCACGACATGATCTGGATCGGGGCCCATCTGGGGCACGAGCCGTGCATGTTGACGACGCTGCGTTTTAGCGCGCGGTATCGGCAGGCGGCACAATTGGAGGAGGGGTACGGGATTTTGACGACGCCGCTGGAGCGGCTGGTTCGGGAGGTGTACCGCGATGATCCGGCGGAGCGGTTCATGCCCAAGGGGACGGGGCACCGAGAGCCGCTGATGGTGGCGAGAATGCAGAAGGCGTTGGCGGTGATGCAGTTCAAAGCGGAGGGGCGGATGATCGAGCGGCACCCGGAGTGGGAGCTGGGGGATCGCCGGCTGCTGCACCGGATTGATCTGCGGGCGGGCACGGTGGAAATCGGTGGCGTGAAGCACGCGCTGCTGGACGCGCACCTGCCGACGATCGACCCGGGCGACCCCTACGGGTACTCGGCGGAGGAGCGGGCGTGCGTGGATCGGCTCAAGGAGAGTTTCACCAAGAGCATGCGGCTGCGCGACCATATGGATTGGGTGGTGGCCAAGGGCGGGATGTGGACCAAACGCGACGAGGTGCTGTTGTTCCACGGCTGCGTGCCGGTGGACAACGCCGGCACGCCGCTGGCGGTGACGGTGGACGGCCAGAGCGTGGCGGGACGCGAATTGATGGATGCGCTGGGACGGGTCGTGCGGCGGGCGGTGAGGAAAGGTTGGGTGGGGCTGGACGACGATGCCGACTGGGTGTGGTATCTGTGGGGGTGCCCGAGAAGCCCGCTGTTTGGCAAGGACAAGATGGCGACGTTCGAGGGCTACTTCATCGAGGACAAGGCCGCGGGGAAGGAAAAGAAGAACCCGTATTTCGAGATGATCCACGACCCGGAGTTTGTGCGGCGGATCGGGCGGCTGTTTGACTGTGGCGACGACGTTCTGATTGTGAACGGCCACGTGCCGGTGAAGATGGAGAAGGGCGAGGCGCCGGTGAAGCGGGGCGGCAACGCCATCACCATCGACGGGGCCTTCAGCGCGGCGTATGGGGATCGGGGTTACACGCTGGTGCTGCGACCGGACTGCATTGAGCTTGCCGCGCACGCCCCGTTTGAGGGGGTGGAGGCGTCGATCACCACGGGGGCGGATATCGTGCCGACGATTTCGACGATCCGGCGGTATCCGAAGGAGCGGACGATCGGCGACACCGGGGAGGGCGTGCGGATGCGACGGCACATGGAGGATTTGGAGCGGCTGGTGGAGGCGTATGAGGGCGGCGAGACGCCGCAAATGGCGAACAGCAAATAGCCAATGGCTGATGGCGAAGAGCACGAAGCACGGGAGTCGGGGAGCAGGGGAGCGGATGGGAGATCAGGGACGCGGAGAGATTGATGGGGGTTCAACGGCGGTGTCGCGCCCGTTGATTCGCGTGCTGGAGGGGGTCGGGGGTCGGATGGGGATTTCGGTGCGGGCTATCGGGGGCGGGTGGATGGCGGAATTGGTGAAGGGGAGTGAGCGGCGGCTTTTGCATGGGTATCAGCTGGAACTGAATACGGCGGCGGCGGCGGCTATTGCGGCGGACAAGGCGGCGGCGTTTGAGGTGCTGGAGGCGTCGGGGATTGAAGCGGTTCCGCACCGGGTGTTTTTGCATCCGAGGTTGAGCGGGTTCGCACCGGAGGGTGGGAACTGGGGGGAGATGCTCCGGCACTTTAACTCGCTCGGGCGAGACGCGGTGGTGAAGGACAACTCGGGGACGGGCGGGATGGGTGTGTACCGGGTGCAGAGCGAGCGGGCCTTGGAGGCGTGCACCTATCGGCTCTTTCAGCGGGTTCACGGTTTGGCGATGGCGCCCTTCCTTGTGATTGAGCGCGAGGTTCGGGTGATCGTGCTGGACGGAGCGGGGCTGCTCGCGATTGAGAAGCACCGACCGAGTGTGACGGGTGATGGGGTATCGTCGTTGCGGACGCTTATTGAGCGGGGCGTGACGGCCTCGATGGCGGAGCGGATCGGGTACACCGACCCGGACCTGTTGGCGGAGTTGGAGGAGGTCATTCCGACCGGGGCGCGGCGTCTGCTGAACTGGCGGCACAATGTGGGGCAGGGGACGACGCCGCGGGTTTTGGCGGTGGAGGGTGCGGGCGTGGGGGTGGTGGTGGAGCGGGCGTGTGCGGCTGCGGAACGGCTGCGGGTGCGGTTCGCGAGCGTGGACGTGGTGGAGGTGGGGGGGGTGTGGAAGGTGCTGGAAGTGAACGCGGGTGTGATGATGGATGGGTTGATGCGGCTGGTGCCGGGGGGCGAGGCCATCGCGGAAGACGTGTACACGGCGGCTTTGAAGCGGATGTTCGGGAGTGAAGCGGAATGAACGTTTGCGGAATGAACGTTGGGATGTTGGCGAAGAGTCTGCTGGCCCTGATGCTGAGCGCGGGCGCGGTGGGGGCCCAGGAGTCGCCCACGGCGTTGGTCGGCGCGCGGATCATCCCGGCCCGGGGCGAAGAGATCGCCGACGGAGTGGTGCTGGTGGCGGGGGGAAAGATCACGGGCGTGAGTGCCCGCGGTGACGCAGAGTTGCCGGCGGGGACGGTGGTGATCGATGTGACGGGCAAGGTCATCATGCCCGGATTGGTGGATACGCACAGTCATATCGGCGGTGTGGGGGGAGCGGATGCGAGCGGGAGCATTCAGCCGGACGTCCGGATCATCGATGCGATCAACCCTTTGGACAGCGGGTTCAAGCGGGCCAAGGCGGGGGGCATTACGACGCTCAACATCATGCCGGGCTCGGGGCACTTGTGCAGCGGGCAGACGCTGTATGCGAAGAATCGGGGCGGGTTGAGGGTGGTGGATGACCTGTTCATCCAGGACAAGAGCGGCGGGGTGGCCGGGGGCCTCAAGATGGCGAACGGCACCAACATGCTGGGGGCGCCGCCGTTCTCGGGGACGCGGGGGAAGAGCGCGGCGATGGTTCGGGAGCGGTTTATCAGAGCCCGGGAGTATGGGGAGAAGGTGAAGGCGGCGGGCGGGGATCGTGCGAAACTGCCGCCCAAGGACCTGGGGTTGGAGGCGATGGTCGAGGCGATGAACGGAACCCGCATCGTGCATCATCACACGCACCGGGCCGACGACATCATGACGGTGCTGAGGTTGCGGGAGGAGTTCGGATTTCGGGTGGTGCTGCAGCATGTGAGCGAGGCGTGGAAGGTTGCGGATGAGATCGCGGCGGCGGGCGCGGCGTGCTCGGTAATCGTGATCGATTCGCCGGGTGGGAAGTTGGAGGCGGCGAATCTCTCGTGGAGCACTGGAAAGATTCTGGATGATGCGGGCGTGCTGATGTGCTTCCACACGGACGACTGGATCACGGATTCGCGGCTCTTCCTGCGGTCGGGCGCGTTGGCGGTGCGGGCCGGATTGGAGCGGGACGCGGCGATCCGGGCGATGACGATCAACGGCGCGGAGATGATCGACCTTGCGGAACGGATCGGGAGCCTTGAAGCCGGGAAGGATGCGGACTTTATCGTGCTTTCGGGAGACCCCTTCAGCGTGTACACCCATGTGGAACAGACCTGGGTGGAGGGCGTGAAGGTGTTTGATCGCGGGAACGCGGAGGACCGGCTGTTTGCCACGGGCGGGTTCGGGGCCGGGCGGGATCAGGAGCCGTATATGTGCTGTGGGGGAGGCCAGATGGCAACTGGCAAATAGCGAATGGCAGATGGAGAACGGCGAACAGACAGCGGGGACGTGGGCGGCGAAATGTGTCCGGGGCCGCGCCCATCCTTACCGAAGGTTTCCAGCGCGAACTGGCGGCCGACGGCGGTCGTATTTCATGGCCGCGGGAAATAGGCCGCCCCGGGTTCGGAAAACGAATCTTGAATCGTCCAATGATCGAATAACAGATCTGGGGTATCACATGCCGACGACCGGACACACGCTGGGTTCTCTCAAATCTTCCGGGTATCGATCGCGCACCGTGAAGGAGGAGATGCGGGCCAATGTGACCCGGCATCTGAAGGAGCGCGATGAACTGTTTCCGGGGATCGTGGGCTACGAAGACACGGTGATCCCTGAGATCGTGAACGCGATCCTGGCCGGCCATGACATGCTGTTTCTCGGAGAGAAGGGCCAGGCCAAGAGCCGGCTGATGCGGACGCTCCCGATGTTCCTGGATGAGACGGTGCCGTACCTCGACATCCCCGGATCGCCGGTGCACGAGGACCCGCTGGCGCCCATCACGGCGGCGGGCCGGGCGTTCATTGCTACGCACGGCGATGCGGCGCCGATCGCGTGGTGGGGGCGTGAGGATCGGTACGCCGAGCGGCTGGCACCGGGCACGAAGTTCGCGGATGTGATCGGCGAGATTGATCCGGCGAAGTTGCTGTCGGGTACGAGCATGGGGGCGGAGGAGGCTCTGCATCTGGGCTTGATCCCGCGGATGCACCGCGGCATCTTTGCGATGAACGAATTGCCGGACCTCGATGATCTGGTTCAGGTCGGGTTGTTCAACATTCTTGAAGAGCGGGATGTTCAGATCCGCGGGTATCCGATCACGTTCGACATCGATGTGTTGGTTCTTTTCTCGGCCAACCCCAGCACCTACAACCGGTCGGGTAAGGTCATCCCGCAGCTCAAGGACCGGATCGGCGCGACCATTCAGACGCACTATCCGCGGACGCGCGACATGGGCATCGATGTCATGGAGCGTGAGGCGGCGGTTGAATTGGGGGGCGAGTTCCCGGTGGTCGTGCCGCGCTTCATGAAGGAAATCGTGGAGCAGATGTCGATCGCGGCGCGGAAGAACAAGAGCGTGGACCAGACGTCGGGCGTTTCGGCCCGGTTCTCGATCGCGAACTACCGGACGATGGTGGCGAATGCGCGGCGGCGGGGGATCGTGCTGGGAGAAAAGCCGGCGGTGCCGCGTATTTCGGACTTGGCGCACTTCGCGGCGTCGGCGATCGGCAAGTTGGAACTGGACCTGATGGGGTCGCAGCAGCTCTCGGAGAAGCAGGTGTTGGAGCAGATCGCGGCGGAGGCGATCAAGGTGGTCTTCGAGGAGTATGTGACCAAGCACGGGCTGGGGGAGATCGCGGACGTCTTCTCGAAGGGCGTGAAGATCGAGGTGGGGGACATGCTGCCGAGCGGGCATTACGAGAAGGTCGTGAAGCGGGTGCCGCAGATCTGGGAGAAGGCGTTTGAGGTGAATGCGGCGGGCGATGCGGGCGTGCGGGCGTCGTGTATCGAGTTTGTTCTGGCGGGGCTGTGGGCGACGGACGTGGTGAGTCGGAACACGAAGCACGGACGGGTGACGTATGAGCCGTGAGGCCGTATAAATCCCTTTTTAAGAGGTATTTAAGGATTTCCTCCGGCTTTCATTGTACGGCGTACTATGTGGGGCACAATGGACAATGAGTTCCCCTTCTGAAGGCGGAGGTGGCCAGTTGAACTTGGGTGTCGAACAGGAGTCCGTCACATGCTGGTGAAATCGCTGCAGAAGTACGGGAACAGCTACGCGCTCATCATCGACAAGGCGTTGATGGAGGCGACGGGCATCACGCCGGAGACGGAGTTGCAGGTGACGGTGACCGCGGGCTCGTTTGTCGTCCGCGCCAGCAATATCGGGATTGACCCGACCAAACTGGCGGAGGCGAAGGAGGTCATTCGAACGAAGTTCGGAAATGCCATGAAGCGGCTGGCGGAGTAGGCCATGGGAAATGTGCCGCTGATGTTCTTGTCCGAGGAGCAGGTGATCGAGCTTCATAACGTGCTGATTCGGAACTATGGCGGGATGCCCGGGTTGCGGGATGTCGGGCTGTTGCAGGCGGCGGTGATGACGCCGCGGGCCACCTTCAGCGGCGAGTATTTGCACGAGGACGTTCCGAGCATGGCCGCCGCGTACTTGTTCCATCTCGCTAAGAACCATGCGTTCTACGACGGCAACAAGCGGATCGAACTCGCGGCCGCGATTGCGTTTCTGCACGCCAACGGGTATTCGCTGAACGTGCAGGAGGACGAGGCGGCCGATGCCACGCTGGCGGTGGCGGCGGGAGCATGGTCCAAGGAAGAGATCACCGTGTGGTTTCAGAAAGCAGCGTGCCGAACGTGACCGACTCCACCCCCTTTGATCGCGGCATCGTTCACACGTATCAGCGGTTTGATCCCGTGCGGTTTCCTTCGCCCAGTTCGCCGCCGCCGGATCTCACGTCCGCGGCGTTCGACCACATGTTGGCCTACGGGAGCATGCGGGAGTTCAGCGAGGAGGAACTGGCGCGGGCGATTCGGCTTGACGCATCGATGTTCCCGAGTCTGGGGCCGAGTCTGGAGTCCATCCGGGCGATGCTTGAGGAGCGGAAGCGGCGGATGTTGGAGACGTACCGACCGCAATCGGGCCTGGAGCAGGCCGCGAAGTCGTTCAAGGACGCCGCGAAGCGGGCGAAGCCGCCCGAGAAGTTTCGTGAGGATTTCAAGAAGGCGATCGACGGAGAGCAGCTGAGCGACCTTGAGAGGCTGTGGTACGCCCAGAAGAACGACCAGAGCCCCTTCGCGAAGGAGATTCTGGATGTGGCGGAGCGACTGGGTGAGAAGTACGAGATCGAGCAGTTGCTGGGCAAGTACACGTTCACGGGGCGAGAGGATGTGGATGTGGAGCGTGCGATTGCGCTCAAGGAAGAGTTGGAGGCGATCGAGAAGTTGCTGGAGCAGTTGAAGGAGGCCGCGAACACCGCGCAACTGGCGATCGTGGACATGGAGAGCCTGAGCGAGTTTGCGGAAGCGGGGGAGATCGAGTCGTTGAACCGCCTGCAGGAGGAGATCGAGAACTTCGTGCGGGAGCAGGCCAAGGCGCAGGGTCTGGAGTTCACGCGGGAGGGGTACAAACTCACGCCGCAGGCGTACCGGCTGTTTCAGAAGACGCTGCTCAATGAGGTGTTCACGGAGCTGAAGGCGGCGCGGTCGGGGCGGCACTCGGGTCCGATCGAGGGGGAGGGCGTCGTGGAGTTGGAGCGGACGAAGCCGTACGAATTCGGGGATTCGGCGACGAACCTTGCGATCTCGCAATCGGTGGCGAACGCGGTGGCCCGTCGGGCCCAGCGGCCGGGCTCGGCGCGGTTTGAGATGGGTGATCTGGAGATCCACCGTACCCGCAACAACCCCAAGTGCGCGACCGCCGTGCTGATGGACATGTCGGGATCGATGCGGTTTGATGGGCAGTACATCAATTGCAAGCGCATGGCCCTGGCACTGGACGGGCTGATCCGGTCGGAGTTTCCGGGCGATTTCCTGTCGTTTTTCGAGATGGCGAGTTTCGCGAAGCAGCGGACCATGGCGGAGGTGCCGACGCTGCTCCCCAAGCCGGTGAGCATCCGCACGCCGATCGTGCGGCTGAAGGCCGACATGGCGAACCCGGACGTCGTGGAATCGCGGCTGCCGCAGCACTTCACGAATATCCAGCACGCGCTGAATCTGTCACGCCGGGTATTGAGCGTGCAGGACACACCGAACCGGCAGATCTTCCTCATCACCGACGGGCTGCCGACCGCTCACTTTGAGGGGACGGAAGTCTTCTTTCTGTATCCTGCGGACCCGCGCACCGAAGAAGCCACGCTGCGCGAGGCCCGGACCTGCGCCAAGGAAGGGATCATCATCAACATCTTCCTGCTCCCCAACTGGGGACAGAGCGAGGACGACGTGCGCTTTGCGCACCGCCTTGCGGAAAGCACGCGGGGGCGGGTTTTCTTTTCCGGCGGGAAGGATCTCTCGCGGATGGTGGTGTGGGATTATGTGAAGAATCGGCGGAAGATTTTGTGAAGGCGGAAGGATCGCGATGCGGCACGAATGGGTTCGTGCGTGGGTTGTTCTTCCGGAGTCCGGTGACTTCTGCTTACTGCTGTAACGAGAACGAATCCTTCACGCCCAGCGTTTCGTAGATTTCGCGCGTGCCTTTGGAGCGGTTGAGCGTGTAGAAGTGGATGCCGCTCACGTTGTGGTCGAGGAGGTCGCGGGATTGCTCGGTGGCCCAGTGGACGCCCACGCGGCGGACGCTTTGTTCATCGCCCGCGGTGCGGTTGATAGCGCGGATGAGGGAGGCCGGGTAGCGTGCCCCCAGCGCGAGTTCGGCCATGCGTTTCATTCCGGTGGCCGAGGTGATGGGCATGATGCCGGCGACGATGGGGACGCGGATGCCGGCGAGTTCGCAGCGCGACCGGAAGTCATAGAAGTCGCGGTTGTCGAAGAATAACTGGGTCACGATCGCGCCCGCGCCCTCGTCGACCTTGGCTTTGAGCCGGTCGATCTCGATGAGGCGGTTGGGCGTTTCGGGGTGGCCCTCGGGATACCCGGCCACCGCGATCCCGAAACCGCGACGGTCGGGGTGGAGGTTTTTGGCGTTGAACTGCGAGATCTTCCGCACCAGTTGCGAGGCGTACTTGAAGCTGCGCCAGGGGTCGGTGCCTTGGGGCAAATCGCGCGGCACGTCGCCGCGGAGCGTCATGATGTTGGATATCCCGGCCGCGGCGTAGCGTTCGAGCACGGCGTCGATCTCGGCCTCGTCGTGATTGACGCAGGTGAGGTGGGGGATGGGGTCGAGCGAGGTGGTGGTCTTGAGTTTGACGACCAGGTCGTTCGTCATCTCGCGGGTAGAGCCGCCCGCGCCGTAGGTGGCGGAGACGAAGGCGGGGCGGAGGGGCTCGAGTTCGCGGATGTTATCGAAGAGTTCGCGCGCTGCATCGGGGGTCTTCGGGGGGAAGAACTCGAACGAAAAGGTGGTGCGGTGGAGTTTGAAGATGTCGTTGAGGTGCATGGGAGGAAAATAACAAACAGGAAATGAGGAGGAGGCGGGGCGGGATCAATCCGCGGGGGTTATTTTCTGCCAGGGATCAGGCCTTCGAGGTCCTTTTTGACTTGATCGACCGTTTCGCGGGCTTTGTTGCCGATGTCTTCGACCTGCCGGGCCACATCCTCGACCGCTCCGGTGAGATGCTTGGCGGTGCCACCGAGTTTTTCGACCATCTCGACGCCTATCTCCGAGAGGTCGCCCGATTGCGCCAGTTGGGCTTGCAGGTCGCCCAGGATATCGGCGGGCAGCCCGCCGGTATCGACCGCGGCGGAGAGGACCGCCTGCACGATAATGCTGGCGAGTTGTTCGGCGGTGACGCCGGAGTCTTTGACGCCGCCCTGACCCTGTCCGACGTTCAAGAGTTTGACCTGATGGATCGGGATCGAGAGGCGGGGGCTGACGGCACCCAGACCCAGGACGTCGGCGTTGATGACGACGCCGGTGATCGCGACCTCTCGAACGACGAAGCGCTTGCCGGGGGTGGAAGCGGACGTGCCGTCGCCGGAAAGCTTCTTCAGGTTCGCGAGGATGGTGTTGTAATTCGCGTCGCCGCCCGACTTTTCGAGGTTGACGGTGAGGCCCGAGAGGGAAAGTTTGGGGAGTTCGACGACGGGCTGCTGAACGCTCTGCGGGTTCACGGAGACGCCGCCTTTGTCCAGTGTCAGGAAGCGGGGCTCCTTGAAACCGGGGGGGTTGGCGATCTTCAGCCCCGCGAGGTCGAAGGTGCCCGCGGCGAGGCCGATGTCCACGGAATCGACCTTGGTTTCGACCCCCATCGCGTAGGTGCCTCCCTGCTCGACGGCCGATTTGGCGAGCACGTCGATCTGGGAGATTCCGTACGCGATGACTCCACCGACGACGAGCACCAGCAGGAGGACGAGGATCACGAGCCACTTGATGATCTTCATTGGTATGTACCTTGCGATTGGGGGGCGGGGTCCAAGGGTGATTGCCCCCCGCTGAATTCCGAAAAGACCGGCGTCGGGAAGTTCCCGAACGCCGGTCTTTCAATTGGGATTGGTCCATCGGAGCAGCGTCTGGACTGCCGCGGCGAGTAAAGACCCGGCGAACCCCTTCCGGGGTTCAATGGAATATCAACCGTACCGGCTACTTACAACCAGCCGGCAGGGCCGAAGACTTCAATACCGGTAGTGATTCGGCTTGTACGGGCCGTCGGCTGAAACATTCAGGTAGTCGGCCTGGTCCTTGCTGAGACGGGTGAGTTTCACGCCCAGTTTATCGAGATGGAGGCGGGCGACCTCTTCATCCAATTTCTTGGGGAGGATGAAGACCTTGTTCTCGGTGTACTTCTGACCCGAGAGCGTGGGCTTGCCGGTGGCGTTGAACCAGAGGTCGAGTTGGGCGAGCACCTGGTTGGTGAAGGAGGCGGACATGACGAACGAGGGGTGGCCGGTGGCGCAGCCCAGGTTCATCAGGCGGCCTTCGGCGAGCACCAGCACCGAGTGCCCGTCGCGCTTCTTGCCCTTGAAGGTGTTGCTGTTGAAGGTGAACTCGTCGTACTGGGGCTTGATGGTGTGGCGGCGGACCGTCTTGTCTTTGGCGAGCCCGGCCATGTCGATCTCGTTATCGAAGTGGCCGATGTTGGCGACGATGGCCTTGTCCTTCATCTTCCGCATGTGGTCGGTCGTCAGGATGTCCTTGTTGCCGGTGGCGGTGATAAAGATGTCGGCGGTGTCGAGCATCGCCTCCAGGGTGTTGACTTCGTAGCCCTCCATCGCGGCCTGCAGGGCACAGATGGGGTCGATCTCGGTCACCACCACGCGGCAGCCCTGGCCGCGAAGGCTCTGGGCCGAACCCTTGCCGACGTCGCCGTAGCCGCAGACCACGGCCACCTTGCCGCCGAGCATGACGTCGGTGGCGCGGTTGAGGCCGTCCACGAGCGAGTGGCGGCAGCCGTACAGGTTGTCAAACTTGCTCTTGGTCGCGGAGTCGTTGACGTTGATGGCCGGGAAAAGCAGCTTGCCGGCCTTCTCCATCTCGTAGATGCGGTGGACGCCGGTGGTGGTCTCTTCCGACACACCCTTGATGCCCTTGGCCATGGTCGTGAAGCGGGTCGCGTTATCCGAGATCGAGTTGCGGATGGTGTCGAGAATGACGCCCCATTCCTCGGGATCGTTCTTCGCATTGAAATTCGGCACCTTGCCGGCCTTCTCGAACTCGGCGCCCTTGTGAACGAGCAGCGTGAGGTCGCCGCCGTCGTCCAGGATCATGTTGGGACCGCTGCCGTCGGGCCAGGTGATGGTCTGCTCGGTGCACCACCAATATTCTTCGAGGGTCTCGCCCTTCCAGGCGAAGACGGGGGTGCCCTTGGGGTTGTCGATGGAACCTTTGCCCTCGGGGCGACCGACGACGACCGCCGCGGCGGCGGTGTCCTGGGTGCTGAAGATGTTGCACGAGCACCAGCGGACATCGGCCCCGAGCGCGACCAGCGTCTCGATCAGCACGGCCGTCTGCACGGTCATGTGGAGGCTGCCGGCGATCTTGGCGCCTTTGAGCGGCTTGCGGTCGGCGTAGCGATCGCGCAAGGCCATGAGGCCCGGCATTTCCTGCTCCGCGAGGCGGATCTCGTCGCGGCCGAGCGTCGCGAGCGCAAGGTCCTTGACTCGGTAATCCGGGGCGGACACGTTCTTGCTGTACTTCTTCGCGAACTTTTTCATGATCTCGGCCATTTCCAGTAAACTCCTTGAAAGCGTTCCGATCCTCGTCTTTACGTTCCTTCAACCGGGCGACCCCGCTCCGGCACATCATCCAAAACCACTCAATCCTTGGTCCCCACCGCGACAAACAGGCCGGGTCCTTTGCTCGCGCGTTCGGGCGGCAATTCCCGCCATCTCGACCGCATCCCCCCGGATCTCAGCCACTCTGTTACTTCGCTCTCGCTGAAACCCAGATGCCGGTGACCCATGCTGCGGCGATATTCGTCGCGGGTATGGGGGAGCATGTCCACGAGCACCAGCGTTCCGCCGCCGCGCTCGGTTGTGAGCACCCGGCCCATCTCTCGGATGCACTCGCCGGGGTCGGCGATGTGGTGCAGCATCAGCACACACGTCACCACATCGATGCTCCGCGTCTCCAATGGCAGGCGCTCCGCGGAGCCGTCTCTAAACTCCGCGTTCTCGATCTCCATCAGGCGTTGCTTTGCAGCGCTCAACATTTCGGGCGACGGGTCAATCCCGATCACGCGCTCTACCCACGGGCACAGCACCTCGGCCACGTTGCCGATCCCGCACCCGATATCGGCGACCCGCCACGTCGGATTCACGAGCGCCAGCAAGGAGAGCGGCGTAAACCGGGTGCCGAACAACTCGCCCCGGACGAGATCCCACTCGCCGCCCAACCGGCTGAAGAACGAATGGCTGTCGGTTCGTCGCTCGGCCATCACCGATTCCGCCCGTCGGCGATCGTCGAGGAGAGTCACCTCCGACGCCAAACCGGGGCGCAGGGCGATCCACACGGCCCGGCATTCGGGCGGCTGATCGTCGGGAACGAGGCGGTAGAACGCCGCCGTGCCTTCGAGCCTGCGCGTGAGCCATCCGGTTTCCGCAAGGTTTTTGAGGTGTCGGCTGACGGTTGATTGCGGGAGTTGGACGACGCTGGCGACCTCGCCCACGGTGAGTTCATGAGATTCGAGGATTCGCATCATGCGGACCCGCACGGGCTCGGCGAGAGCACCGAGACGGTCGGTCACAAGATGGAGCGTCGACACATTCATCCGTGTTTGCGGATAAATGGTAGAATGCCGATCTAGCGAGTCAAGTCTCCAGATCACCAATCTTATTGGACGATCGCTTCCGCGGGCATCAAGCCGAAACTGGGGCCGGGAACTTCGCCGAGTTCTCGGGCTTTTGACCAGACCTCGGGGTTCTCGGGGGCGATGGCGTACGCCATCCGAAGGCGCCGAACCTGACGGGAACGGTCACCCATGGCGCCGTAGAACTCGGCGAGGCGCAACTGCGGGCCGACCGTTCGGCCTTGATCGAGTTTCGCCGCGGTGAGGAAGGCCTGTTGGGCCTCGTCGACGTTTCCCATGCGCGACGAGAACTCGCCCAAGCGGGTGAAGTCGGAAGCCCGGCCGCGCTCGAGGGTGGCCCGCGTGAGATTGGTGGTCAGGGCGTCGCGTTCGTTGGCGGCGAACAAGGCTTCGGCGTAGGCGTCCAGATATTTGTCGTTTGTGGGGTCGACGTCGCAGGCGATATTCAACTCTTCGATGGCGTTGCGATAATCACCGATCTTCATCAGCACCTGGGCGTATTCGTAGCGCTTCTCCGGGTCGTCGGGCTTGCGGGTGATGTACTCCTCGTAATCGGTGCGGGCGACCTCGGGGTTGCCGAATTTGGCGGCGTTGGCGGCGTCGGCGTGGAGGATGTGCAGCGGGCGCTGCTTGGTGCAGCCGGCCACGCTGAGGGCCGCAACCAGACCCCCGACAAGGGCGAACAACGGACAACGGCGACCAAAGGGCGGGAAAGACATGGACATCGACCTCCGCGGGGCTGAGTGAACGTTGACGAAGACCGGGCCCGCACTGGGGGGGCGGGAAATTTCCCGGCACGCCGATCGTATCGTCTGAGTCACGCCCATGTTCACCACCATCCAACAGACGCCGATCCTCCGAACCGTGGTGCTTCGCCACGAGACGCCCGACGGCGGGTTTCATTTCGATTGGATGCTCGAACCCCCGGCGGTGGGGGGTTGGCTGAGTTGTGCCTTGATCACGTTCCGCATCCATATCAATCCCGTCGAGTGGACGGGAGACGTGGTAGATGCCATCCGGTTGCCCGATCATCGGGCGATCTACCTGACGTACGAGGGCCCCCTGACCGACAACCGGGGCACTGTCGCGCGGGTTGCGGAGGGCACCGTCACCTTTCTTGCGGAGCCAAGCGCAACGCCGGAACGGCTCGACTTTGTCACGGTGTTCGAACACCCAGCTACGCCGGCGGCAGCGAAACGAGAGCGTTGGTCGGCGGCCCCTCGGACGCCCGGCTCAAGTGCGTGGCGTCTCGATCGCGTTTTCTAGTTCGAACGGATCGGCCGGGTGATCAGGCCGGCGGATCGGCCCGGCTTCGCAGGCCGACTCATCAGGGCGATGGGGCAGGAGCCGAAACCGCACCCGACGATCCCTGCCGGAGCCCGCCACGGAAGACCCGAGAGACGCGTTCCGAAGTCCACTGCACCACCACGTAGAGCGCGGGGGTGAGGAGGAGCCCCAGCACGGTGTTGCCGACCATTCCACCAAACACGGCCGTGCCGAGGGCTCGACGGCTGGCGGCCCCCGCGCCGGTCGCGATCAGGAGGGGGGTGACGCCCAAGATGAAGGCGAGCGACGTCATGATGATGGGCCGGAATCGGGTCCGAGCGGCCAAGATCGCTGCCTCGCGGATCGGCATGCCCTTGGCGCGGTTCTCCCGGGCAAACTCGACGATGAGAATCGCGTTCTTGGCACCCAGCCCGATCAACAGCACCAGCCCGATCTGCGTGAACACGTTGTTGTCGAGGCCTCGGAACGACAGCGCGGCCAGGGCCCCGATGATGACGAGCGGGATGGAGAGCACCACCGCCAGCGGCACGGTCCAACTCTCGTACTGGGCCGCGAGAATCAGGTACACCAGCAGCAGCCCGAGGGCGAACACGATGACGCCCTGACCCCCCGCCAGCCGCTCTTGATACGACATCGCCGACCACTCGAAGCCGATGCCGGGGGGGAGCGTGTTCTTCAGCAACTCCTCCATCACGCCCATCACCTCGCCGGAACTTGCGCCCGGCTTGGGGATGCCGTTGACGGTTGCGGACTCGTACATGTTGTACCGTTCGATGCGGTCGGGGCCGATGGAGTCGGTGACACGCACGAACGAAGCGAGCGGCACCATCTGGCCCGATGCGTTCCGGACGTCGAGCCGGGTGACGTCGTCGGGCGTCAGCCGGAACCGCGACTCCGCCTGCATGTTGACCTGGAAGGTGCGGTTGAACTCGTTGAAATCGTTGACATAGGCCGACCCGAGTGACGACTGCAAAGTCTCGAAGACCGAGGTCAGCGGCACGCCCATGCGTATGACCTTCTCACGGTCGATATCGAGGTACAGTTGCGGCACGCCCGCCCGATACCCGCTGAACGCGGCGAGAATCTGCGGCTGACCGAAGGCCCCACCGATCGTCGCATCGGTCGCGGCCTGCAGTGCGTCCCTTCCCACCACGCTCCGGTCCTGCAATCGCAGATCGAACCCGCTGGTGTTGCCCAACCCCTGAATGGCCGGGAGGCTGAACGTCAGAAAGCCCGCTTCCTGAATGGGCGCCACCGACGAATTCAGATCCGCCAGAACGGCATCGATCGAGCGCCCCTTGGCGTAGCGCTCATCCCAAGGCTTCAGCACGATCCACGCGTTGCCGTAGTTGGTGCCCTGACCCTGGATCACCGAAAAGCCCGACAGTGTCACCACGTCCTGAACACCATCGACCTTCCTCGCCAGTTCGCTCACGCGATCAATCACGGCCTTGGTGCGCTCCAGGCTGCTGCCATCGGGCAGCGTCGCGGCGACGACGACAAACCCGAGATCCTCGTTGGGAACAAACCCCGTCGGAACCTTGCCGTAGACCCAGCCCGTCAGACCGAAGATGCCGGCCAGTAACAGGAGCGAAACAGCCGCGAACCGCGCCAAGCCGTTGGAAACCCACGCGTACGCCGAAGTGAGACGGTCAAAGGCCCAGTTGAACGCGTTGCCGGCCCACACCAGCGGCCTGAAAAGGAAGAACGTTTTCCTGTGCGTGTCGTGGCTCTTCAGCAGAACGGCGCACAGCGCTGGGCTCAGGGTGAGCGCACAGATGGCGGAAAGGCCGGTGCTGGCCGCGATGGTGAGGGCAAACTGGCGGTACATCTCACCGGTGATGCCCGGGAGAAAGGCCGTGGGGATGAAGACCGACATCAGCACCAGCGTCACGGCCACCACTGGCCCGAAAATCTCGCCCATGGCGCGGATGGTGGCGTCCTTGGCTCCGAGCCCGTGCTCGCGCATGTTCCGCTCCACGTTCTCGACCACGATGATGGCGTCATCCACGACAATCCCGATCGCCAGAATCATGCCGAACATCGTGAGCATGTTGATTGAGAAACCGAGGAGCTGCATGAGGAAGAACGTGCCGATCAGCGACACGGGAATGGTGATCGCGGTGATCAGAGTGGCCCGGAAGCTCTGGAGAAACACCAGGACGACGATGAAGACGAGCACGAACGCCTCGAAGAGCGTCTTGAAGACCTCGTGCAGTGAGGCCTTGATGAACATCGAAGAGTCATAGAAAAACTTGGCCTCGACGCCCGCCGGCAGCGTGGCCTTCAGTTCACCCATCACCTTTTGTTCGACCGCTCCTGCGACCTCCACCAGGTTCGCGCCGGGCAACTGATAGATGGGCATCACGCCGTTGGGGCGACCGTTAAAGGTTGCCAGCGTGCTGTAATCCCGGGCGCCGCGCTCGATGCGGGCCACGTCCGAGAGCAGGACCACGCCGCCGCCCGGATCGCTCTTGACAATGATCTTGCCAAACTCGTCGGGGCTCGTCAGCCGGCCCTGGGTTGTGACCACATACTCAAAGTCGGTGCCCATCGGAGCGGGGCTTCGTCCGAGGGCTCCGGCGGCGACCTGGACGTTCTGTTGCCGGATGGCGGTCGAGACATCGCCCACCGTCAATTCCCGGGCCTTCAGCCGCTCCGGATCAAGCCACACCCGCATCGAGTAGTCTTTGGCCGGCAGAATGTTCACGGCGCCCACGCCGGGGATCCGCGAAATCTCGTCGCGCCAACGGATGTTCAAGAGGTTCGACAGGTAGAGGTCATCGAGGTCCGGGTTCTTCTCGGGATCGGGGACGTAAACGCTCACGACGCCCACGAACGCGGTCGATTGCTTGCGCGTCGTCACGCCCTGCCGCCGCACATCCTCGGGCAGTTTCGCCGTGGCGATGCTCACGCGGTTCTGCACGAGCACCGCGGCCATATCGACGTCGGTCCCGGTCTTGAAACTCACGTCCAGTTGGTACCGACCGTCGCTCGACACGCTGCTCATGTAGATCATGCCGTCGACGCCGTTCACTTCCTGCTCGACCGGCGAGGCCACCGTGTCGGCGATGGTGCGGGCGTTTGCGCCCGGATACAGCGCCTCGACGCGGATGACCGGTGGGGCCAGGTCGGGGTATTGCGCGGTCGGGAGTCCGAAGTATGAGACCGCCCCGATCAGGACAATGAGCACCGAGAGCACCGATGCAAAGATCGGACGGTCGATGAAGAACCTGCTGAACATCCAATGCCTCTTTCAGAGTGAAATGACGCCGACCCGCACGTTGCCAACGCCTGGATTCACTTGTTCGTGGGAGCTTCGGAGGCTGGACTTTGAACCTCGCTACCCGCCGGTGCGGCCGCCGGTGCGGCCGCCGGTGAGGCCGGCGAGGCCGCCGGGGCTGCCGTGCCCATGGATACGTCGGATTTGGTGGGGTTTACCGGCATCCCCGGGCGGGCCCGCATCAGCCCGTTCACGATCACCAGATCGGTGAGCGCGACCCCCGAATCGATGCGCCGCATCCGGTCGTGCACCGGGCCGACGACCACGGCCCGGCGCTCAACCTCGTTCTTGTCGTTGACGACGAGCACGTACCGCCCGAGTTGGTCCGCCAGCACCGCGGCATCAGGCAAAAGTGTCGCCTCAAACTCCCCCAGCACCGGTTGAAGCCGGACAAACGCACCCGGCAGAATCGTTCCATCCGCGTTGTCAAAGACGGCCTCGCTCTTCACCGTGCCGGTCTCGGGGTCGATCGTGTTGTCGCCGCGGCTGAACTCACCCTCGTGGGGAAAGCCGGTCTCGTTGACGAGCCCCAAGCGAACCTTGAGGTTCGGTCGCCCGTCCTCGCCCGGCCGCTTGTTGTCGTAGCGAGTGCGCAGATCCATGATGGTGCGCTCGTCCATCTCGTAGGTCGCGTAGACCTTCGAATCGTTGATCACCGTCGCCAGCAAGGTCGGGTCGATCGCGCCCACCAGCATCCCCGGGTCGACCGTGATCACTCCGACGCGCCCATCGATCGGGCTTTTGACTTGCGTGTAGTCGAGGTCGAGCTGCGCGGTGGCGAGTTTCGCCTCGGCCAGCTGCACTTGGGCCTCGGCGGCGGATTTGTCGGCCTCGGCCTTGTCCAGTTCCTGCTTGGCCCCGGCCCGCTGCGCGACGACCAGTTCCACCCGGTCCAGCGTGACTTCCGCGAGCCTCAGATTCGCCTTCATGGTCTCGAGTTCGGCCTCGGCCTGCTTCACCGCAGCTACGAAGGGGCGTGGGTCAATCGTGAACAGCAGTTCGCCCGCTTTGACTCGCCTGCCTCCGTCCACGTTGCGAGTCAGAAGAAAGCCCTTCACCCGGGCCCGCACTTCGACCGTCTCAATCCCACGAACCCGCCCGGTGTATTCGAGCGTGTCCGAAACGGTCGCGACGACCGGGCTCGCCACCGTGACGTCGGGGGGCGGCGGGGGAGCAAAGACCCCTTCCTTGGGCTTGCAGCCAGCGGCCGCCAACAGGAATGCCGCAGCGAAAGCCGCCGCTCTCAGTGGGATTGTCGGGGCCGTTCGGCCGACGGATGCGGTCACTGTAAATCTCCCATGCTCTCGTGCACACCCAACGATTGATTCAAACAAATGTTTGAATCTTTAGGAGTCTAGGGCATCGCTTGGCGAGGGGTCAAGGCAAGCGGATAACCCGACGGGAGCGTTGCGTGACGCGTCAGGATTTAATCAGATGCCATGGTGCGGATTGACGGGCTGCGGGACTAGCGCTGCGGACTGGGACTGGGACTGGGACTGGGACTGGGGCTGCGGGCCAGGGCTGCGGCGGCGATCCTCTCATGGGCGGCGGCGCTGAAATCTGCCAGCACGCGGTCACGGGTGACGCGTTGATCATCGATGAGGTACGTCACGCGGCGGGCTGCGAAGGGCATTGGCAGGCCTAGCCATGTGCCCGCGTAGATGCGGATCACGGACCGAGCGGGGTCGGCGAGCAACTCGTACGGCAGCGAATGCCGCGCGCGGAAGTCGCGATGGCTGTCGATCGACTGCGGACTGACACCGACGACGGTGACGCCGGCCCGTGCCAAGTCAGCGTGCCGATCACGGAACATGCAGGCCTCGGCGGTGCACACCGGGGTGAAGTCGGCGGGGTAAAAAAAAAGGACGAGCGGGCCGTTCTTGATGAGTTCCGGGAGAGAGCGCAGCTGTCCGGCGGAATCTGGGAGGGTGAACAGCGGGGCCACTTCGCCGACTTTGAGCATCGCACCGGTTCCTCTTTGGCGCACGAACGACGCGGCGCGCCGCATAATATCGTAACCTAATGGCCAGTGAACGCAACACCCGACAACGCCAGGCCATCCGTGACGCGTTGGCCGTTGCTGCGCGTCCGCTTTCGCCCAAGGAGATTTTGGACACGGCCCAAGGGACGGTCACGGGTATCGGTATCGCGACCGTGTACCGCACGCTTAAACTGCTTGCCGACGAAGGGTTGGTCGACACGGTCGATATTCCCGGCGAATCGCCCCGGTTCGAGCTCTCGGGTAAAGGGCATCATCACCACTTTTATTGCCGCGGTTGCACGGGCGTGTTCGAGGTAGAGGGTTGTCCCGGAGACTTCGCGGGACTTGTTCCCGGGGGCTTCCAGTTGGACGGCCACGAACTCGTGCTTTTCGGCCTGTGCCGGGGTTGTTCGGACGGTGGGCGTTGAGCGGCGACGGGTTCATTTTGCGCGATTTTCTCCCGACGGACCTGCCCGCGCTCGTGGAGATGGTGGATGCGCTGTGCGTTCAGCACCGGGCCTTTGACCCGGGGCGCTACGACTTTCTTCCCGACGTTGGGGAGAGGTATTCAAAGTGGCTGCCGCTCAGGGCGTCGGATCAGGATTCGGTGCTGATCGTCGCGGCCGGGCCCGGGCCGGTGGGCTTTGTCGTGGGCGAGGTGCTGGACGAGATTCCGATTTTCGTGACTCGACGGTACGGGTTTATTCACGACGTGTATGTTGCCCCGGCGGCCCGCCGCACCGGGGTGGGAAGAGCGCTCGTGGAAGCCGCGGTGGCCCGGTTCCGGGCTCGCGGCGTGCACCAAGTGCGGCTGGATACGGCGGCGGGCAACGAAACCGCCCGCGAACTGTTTTCGTCGCTCGGATTCCGTCCGACCGTTGTTCAGATGCAGCGGGACCTCTTTGATGGCCACGCTCACCCGGGGAATCGCGCATGAACCGATCGCCATTGGCTTGGATGACCGTCCTGATGTTCGTGGGCGCTGCGATGGCGGGGTGCGGGTGGAGCGGTCTCATCGGCGGCAGCGGTGGCGGGCGTTCTTTGCCGGATGGCCGGTCCGGACCCACGCCGCGCGACGACGAACGCAAACCTATTTATTGGACCGGCGTCACCGACGTCGTGAAAATGAAATGGGAGAAGGCCCCGGATTGGGCGAAGCAGGTGGACTTCCGCGGCGTGCCGGTCCGGGACGATTTCATTTTCATTTACGAGGAAGGTTTCGTCAATAAGATCCGCGAGCAGGGGTTGGGCTACACCCGCCATCCCGAGTTCGACGCTGAGTATTCCGCGACTCTGCGCCGGGTGTTCGATGAGCGTGTCCCCGATCCGGCGTTCGACGGGATCATCTGTTTCGACTTTGAGGCCGTGCCCTTCGTGTGGCGCGACAACGCCGCGAATGCCGCGGAAACCGCGAAGGAAGGGCGGGCCCCCTGGCACTCTGACCTGTGGATCAAGTGGACGAAGGAGCACGAGCCGGGTCTGCTTGCCGGGCGATCCGAAGTTGAACAGGAGCGGGTGCTGAAACGGACCTATGACGGAGCGGCCCGGCTCTGGCTGACCAAGACGTTCGAGGAAGCCCGTCGGATTCGGCCGAGGGCAAGGTTCGCGATGTACGGCATCCCCGGCGGTTCCAGGTATTTTCATTACGCGGGAAAGGATCCGAACGTCTGGAGACAGTTCAATGACAGCATGCAGTGGCTCACCGACCTGCAGGACGTGACGGTTCTCGTGCTTTACCAGAACCGCAAGGTGCAGCAGAAGGGCGACACCCCGAGGCCGCCGCTCTTGACGTATCAGGAGGGAGTGGACCACATCACGGAGAACATCACCGAGGCCCGTCGGATAGCGCCCCGCAAGCCGCTGCTCGCGCTCGTCGGCTTCTGGTCCGAGGACGGGTCGGGCGGCATCGCGGCGTGGCGGAACGAACCGGTGCTGGATATGACCATCGCGCAGACGGCCAAGGCCGGGGCCGACGGGCTCGTCATCTGGCATTTTTTCGCGGATCAGAAGCAGTTCGATGAGTATCAGCGGATGCTTGATGAACGGGCGATCCCGCTGATCCGCGAATACTGGGGCCGGTGAAGCGGGGTCGCCGGGCGGATTCCCGCGGTCTCATGCTCTTCCGTAGAGTTGGCGTAGCTGGCCCCGTGGCGGAACGGCAGACGCAGCGGACTTAAAATCCGCTTCCTGTAACGGGAGTGTGGGTTCGATTCCCACCGGGGCCATTTGGGGCTGCGACGAGCTGGATTCGCAGGGGCCGATCTTGTTTGATACACTTACGGCGGATACTCAGACCCACGGTCAGGAGCGAAGAGCGTGAACACATCGTCAACGAACGTTGCCTTGATCGCGGCCCTGGTGGCCGCGCCGTTCTGGATCGGGGCGTGCAAGTCGCCGCCGCCGGCGGATGACCGCAGCAACCTGACCCAAGGGATGGCCAAGAAGAACATCATCAAGGGTCAGACCTCGCAGGCCGAAGTTCTTGAGATTTTCGGTCCGCCCGACCTTACGACGTACAAGGACGGAACCGAGGTTTGGACGTACGACAAAGTATCGCAGGAGATTTCGTCGGGCGGGTCGTACTTCACGGTGCTTATCGCGGGGGCGCGGCAATCGTCGTCTTCGAGTTCCTCCCGAAGCACGATGCTCATTCTCTACTTTGATAGGGCCGATATAGTGCAGGACTACCGGATGAGTGTCAGCAGGTTCTGATCGGAACGGGGTCACCCTCTGACGGGTTTGAGCGTCTTCGATTGAAGGGTCTTCAAGTTCGGGGTCTTCGAGTTAGAGGTCTCCAATTCAAGGGTCTTCAATGCTGGATACCGCCCGCGCTCTTCTCGTCACCGGTCTTTCGGGTCTGGCCACGCTCGCATTTTCGGGGTGCGTCGCCAGACAGCCCCCGTTGACGCAGGCCCAGATGAATGCCATCGAGACGCGCGAAGTCGATGCGACGCTCGATCAGACGTACCGGGCCGCCTCGAGCGCGCTCTTCGACGCCGGGTACACCATCGCGATGTCCGACCGCTCGGCGGGGCTTCTGACCGGTGAGCGGGGCATCGACCGTTCCGCCGAACGCGCGTGGAACTCGTATGTACAGGACACGAAGTTCCGGATGTCAATGCAGATCATGGAGATGGACAGCCAACGCACCAGCGTGCGGATCAAGACCTCGGTCAACGGCGAATCTCGGACGGACCAACGAGCCATCGACCAAGTCTGGGTGCTCATGCAGCGGCAGGTGATGATGAAAGAGCCGCCTGTACTGCCGTAAACAGTTGAGGCGCTTGATTCGCCACACGCGGCTCTTTAGAAAACGCCCCGATGCCTACGTTTCCATAAGCGCCGATGTCAGTTCACTGCCGTATCACGTTGTAAAGAGGACAACATGCCGAAAAAACAGGAAACTCTTCCCGCAGCAACCCTCGCCAAACTCCAAAAACTGGATTCTGATCTCGAACTTGATTCCCCAGACGCGTTAGAGATTGATGAAGCGCTCTTGGAAATCGTGTCCGACGGTCTCCCCGACGACTATGACCTGCTTGAAGATGCGATCCCGTCCCGTGCCGCGTTCTGGGCCGCCTGGGCTCTCGAGTTGGAGGTCAATAACGGCGGATTTGACCAGTTCTTTTTGAACAAAGGGCCGGTTCCCGCGGCGGTAGCCCTCCGA